>Ga0194056_10001701_pt1 | contig 11968 bp, 9 predicted proteins | sample SepL4413m_MetaG_FD_155458 | JGI IMG/M metagenome (GOLD analysis project Ga0194056, IMG submission 155458) | Anoxic zone freshwater microbial communities from boreal shield lake in IISD Experimental Lakes Area, Ontario, Canada - Sep2016-L442-13m | ecosystem: Environmental > Aquatic > Freshwater >...
TGCAAGAAGTGCATCGCTTGCTGGGGCAAGGCTATCGCGCAGTAGTCGATGCGGATCTGAGCGGGTACTTCGATAGCATCCCGCACCCGGAACTGATGCTGTGCATCGCCCGTCGCGTGAGCGACAAAGCCATGCTGCACCTGATCAAGCAATGGCTGGTGGCGCCGGTAGAAGAAACCGATGTGCGGGGCCGAGTGCAACGTACCACGCGGAACAAGGACACGCAGCGCGGCTCGCCGCAAGGCGCGCCGATCACCGTTTGCCCCGACTCGTTCACGGCAAACACCCAGGGGACGGGCTTTCCGGCGGCCGCCTGGCACGTCTGCCGCCAGACAGGCGTCAATCGCGATACATCCGCGCTGTTGGGCACAAATCGATAGGACGGCGTTTTCGTCGCAGCGTTCGGCGCGTAAGAACTGGCGACGCAGCCACTTTCCAGCAGGCAATGTTGGTCGAGATAGGATCGCAACTCCGGCGACGCCAGAATCGCCTGCTGGGCAGGCGGCATGTCGATCAGCGTCAAGGGATCGTAGAGAAACAGAACCCGCAGATTGCTCGGTGTCGGCGGAATCGGCGGAGGCACCGGCGAGGGGAAAATCATCGCCTTGACCATCGCGCCAAAGAGAACAAGACCAATCACTGTGCCGAGACAGGCTAATATCCAATAATGCTTCGTGGTCATGAGGATACCTGGGGGAAGGGGAGGGAAAAAAAGGAAGAAAATCCGAATGACGAATGACGAAAAGGATTCATTCGTCATTCGTCATTCGTCATTCGTCATTCGTCATTCGTCATTCGTCATTCGTCATTCGTCATTCGTCATTCGTCATTCGTCATTCGTCATTCGTCATTTCCTACTTGACGATCGCCAACAAGAGGGTGACGACCAGCGACACCCACGGCGGCAACGGCACGCCCGTCGCCTGCAATGCCTGAAGAATGGCCGGCAGGTTCGTCAGGCCGGACTTGATCAGGTCGAGGATGCGTTGCACCACCGGGCCCAAAGTTGTCTTCAGCCGGTCGATGACCTTTGCGGCGGCAACGTCGGGATGGGCATCGACGCCCTCGGCAACGGCCGCGACGATCGACTGGTAGGCAACCTCTTCGGAAATGGAAAAATACTCGGACATGGGAAACCTCATTTGGGGAAAAAGGAAAGTGTTGAGGACAAAGCAGTAGCCTACACGCTGGTCGCGTAGCGACCGCCGATGGTAGCCGTGGGTTTTAACCCACGGACCCGGAGCGGCATGCAGATATTGCGTCGCGTAGCGACGCCTGAATGTTTTCAATCGTCGCTACGCGACGAACGGGTGACGGAATGCCTCACCGTGGGTTAAAACCCACGGCTACCATCAGGGCATCGCTACGCGACGAGGGAAAGCTCCGGGACTGGATAAGGTCTTGCGGAATTCCGATCCTCATCCTGGGGCCAATTGTTTTTGCAGCTCCACCAGGGCCGTGTGCGTCCAGGCCTTCACGCTGCCGGCAGAAACCTTCAACAGCGCGGCAGTTGCCACGACCGTCAATCCGCGATAAAGCCTCAGCCAGAGGACGGTCGCCTGCTGATTGCTCAATGTGGCCGTAAGCTCGAGAAAATTCAGGTCGCAGTTGGGCTGCCCGCGGCAGGGGAGCAGGTCAAGTGCGGAAACTCCGCTCGGCGTGGTCGGCAGTTCGGAGAAGATCGTGTCGGCGCTTCGCTCCGCACGCTGCTGGTCAATCAGCTTGCGCCGCGTGCAGACGCGCGCCCAGTGGTCAAATCCACGCTTGCCGTCATAGGAAGGTACGATGGATCCGACCAACGCGGCCAGCACTTCGCCGACCGCGTTCTCCGGGTCGCGCAGCGCCATCTTATGGGCAATCGCCCCGGCCATGTCGCGAACCCAGGGCTGGTAGTGCTCGACCAGGCGATTGCGCAATCGCAGGTCGGTGCGATTGGCCACGTACGCCGCCCACAGCTCATCGAGCTGCCGGTCGGTGAGGAACCGGCTGGTTTTCAGGAGGTCGGCACCGTCGGAGAGGGCCGGAGAGGGGGCTTGATGGATCCTGGCGGTTGCGGTCGTCATGGTCGGAGTCCTTATTTGGTTGTCAGTTGTCGGTTATCGGTGAGACTGTGAGATCCAGGTGCTGGAACGCTTCAACGTATTCCAATCTTGTCCGTAATTATCCATAAATACGGATTACTTGCAATCGCGGGAAAGGCGACTTTGGGGTCTTTGCCGTCGCGAGACCGGCGGTGAATCGCTAAGTGCTTTCCGGAAAAGAGGTTCCGGCACTTGACTTAAAATCACAAATCGCGATAATTAACCAAAACAAGGGTCAATCGAGGAAAACTATGGTAAGAACGCGAAAAGAAGATTCTTCGGAACTGCATAGCCCGCAATCACTTGAGAATTCCGTCTCAAGGATCAAACAATTGCTGGTGGCCGCCAGAAGAGTTGCCGCCGAAATGGATCGCCTGAAAACCGGTCCGATTCTCATCGGCAACCAGCCCTCCTTCGACTGCGCCATGGGCGATCTTTCACGCTGGGGAAAGGCGTGCGAAGACGCCTTCACCGCCAAACTGAAAGAAACCGGCCACTTCCGAGCCAAGTCGCAATCTCCGCCCCCGAATCCCACTCGAAAGACTAAAAACGTCGCAAAAAATGCCAAAAAGTAAAGAAAGTGAGCAAAAAGTTCTAGGACCGGCGAATTCTTGTTGTGGCAGGTCTCCACCGTGCCGCACCGCCAGATGAGAATTTGATGTGTAGGGGGCATTTATGCCCCTTTTCCGCGAAGTATTAGGCCCGTACTAAAGCACGGGTAACACGACCAAAACCTCCCATTCCCCCCGCGTCCCGACCGCCTACGGCGGTCGGGACGCGGGGGCGGTTGATCGCGGTCATCCCAAAACCCGTGCTAAAGCACGGGCCTAATACCGGCTGCGCCGGGAATGACCATAAATGGCCATAAAGACGCTTGGCCAGCCGAAAGATGTGGGTAAGGACAAGCCATGAATGGCCGTGATCGGCAGCTTGGAACGGAAACTACTTCCGGCACTTATTCGATCCTCGCTCCCAACTCCTAACTCCTAACTCCTAGCTCCTAACTCCTAGCTCCTAACTCCTAGCTCCCCGCTCCTAGCTCCCGGGACTCAAACGATACGTGCCGCCTGGCCGAGTTTCAAATCGCAGCACCGCATCGCGGGGCCTTGTGACCGTTGTTTCGCGGTCGCCCTCCTTCACCACCACGCGGCAATTGGCGCGGACCGTGCATGGGCCACCGAGTGTCGAGCGGATCGTGGCGGAAGTCAAACGGCCGCCGCTCCAGACGGCGTCCACCTCGAATCCTCCCCGGGCGCGAAGGCCGCGATAACTTCCTTCGGCCCAAGCCTTGGGCAGCGCAGGCAGGAGCCGTATCTCGTCCGAATAGGATTGCATCAGCATTTCGGCAACCGCGGCCGTGGCACCGAAGGCACCGTCCACCTGCGGCGCGCGAAAACATTTTGAAAAGAGATTTGGGCACGCTTGCAGGTGTACGAGATTCGTGAGGCAAAGATTGGCGCGTTCGCCGTCCAAGAGGCGTGCCCAGCAGGCAGCCTTCCACGCCATGCCGAAACCGGTTCCCGTATCGCCGCGCAGGTCGAGCGCAATTTTGGCGGCCGCGGCCAGCTTGGGAGTTGCCTCGGGCGCGATTTGGTTGCTGGGATAAAGACTGTAGAGGTGCGAAATGTGCCGATGCTTTGCTTCCAGATCGCCCCAGTCTTCGATCCACTCTTGCAGGTTCCCCTGCTTGCCAACTTGCAGCGGCGCAAGTCGCTGCCGGGCAAGTGCCACCTGGCCGCGGAACTCCTTGTCGATGTCCAGTATCTTTCCGGCCTCGACGCAGGCGTCAAACAGATCGCGGAGAACGCTCAGGTCAATCGTCGAGCCGGCGCAGATGGTCGTTCCCGGCAGGTCGAAGTTGATCACCTTGTCGTGGAACGGTTGGTTGCCGGGAGAGGCGGGAAAATTCTCGGGGGAATCCGATGGACAAGTCACCAACCATCCCCGCTTCGGGTATTCGACCAGCGTATCGAGAAAGAACTGGGCCGAACCTTTGAGCAGGGGATAGATTTTGCGGAGATATTCCTTGTCGCCGCTATAGCGATAGTGTTCCCAAAGGTGCGTGCAAAGCCAGGCCCCGCCGATCGAGAACGTGCCCCAGGTCGAGCCGTCCATCGGCGCGGCGTAACGCCATTGATCCGTATTCTGGTGAAAGACCCAGCCGCGTGCGCCATAATGGACCTTTGCCACCTTGCCGCCCGTCTCGGCCAGCTCCTTGACCATTTGCGTAAGTGGTTCGACGCACTCCGGCAATCCGGCCACTTCCGCCGGCCAGTAATTCATCTGGACGTTGATATTCGTCGTGTATTTGCTGTCCCAAGAAGGGTCCATGTCCCCATTCCATATCCCTTGCAAGTTGGCCGGCTGGCAACCGGGGCGACTGCTGCCGACCAAGAGGTATCGGCCGTACTGAAACATCAAAGCGGCGAGTTGCGGGTCGGTGCGGGGATCATGATCGCGAAGGCGCACATCGGTCGGCCGCGCGGAGGCCGCCGTTTCCGGCAAGCTCAACTGAACGCGGCGAAATAGCCGCTGATGCTCGGCAATATGATCCGCGCGAAGCCGGTCGAAGGTTTTGCCCTCGACGTGCTGCAAATACTCGCGCACCCGTGCCGCCGGATCGCCGCCCAGATCGTTGTAGCTCTTGAAATTCGTCGCGGCCACGACGAGCAGCGTCACGGCATCCGCATCGACGACCCTGGCACCCTCCTTTTCCGCGCTCAACTTGCCTCCTTCATTCAAGACGCGAACTTGCCCCTCGTAGCGAACTCGCCCTTCGATCCCCAAAAAGCTGCCCGTCTTGCCGCGAAGAACCAACTGGCCGGGACCGAGCGTCTCGGTCGAATGTTTTTCATCGCCGGGAGTCTTGGTATTGGTCACGCCGGCAAGTTGGGCAACCAGCGAGATCGAGCCGGGCTTGTCCGCCGTGATGCGGACGACGATCGCCTGGTCCACCGGGCTGGCAAAAACCTCGCGGTGAAAATTCACGTTGCCGACGCGGTAGGAAACTCCCGCGATTGCCGTATCGAGGTCAAGCTGCCGGCGGTAATCGGTCGCGCCGGCGTGGCCGGGGAACTCGATCACGAGATTACCCAGCGGCTGATACTTCATCTGCTCGATGGGATTACCCAACATGCTCTTGCCAAAAAGTTCCTCGGCATCGAAGAACTTACCGGCGAGCACGAGGCGGCGAATTTCCGGCAGGGCCTCGGGACCGCCGGGTCGAGTCGGATCGTAGGGTCCGCCGGTCCAGATCGTCTGCTCGTTGAGCTGGACGCGCTCGCTGCCAGGTTCACCAAAGACCATCGCCCCCAGCCGGCCGTTGCCGACCGGCAGGGCTTCGTCCCATTTTTTCGCGGGCTGTGCGTACCACATAATCGTTGCCGCCTCGCCCGGACTGAGTCGTGCGAGCGGCGCCGTGCCAACCGCCGGCACGCCGGGCTTGGCCTTGGACCGCTCGGTTTGAACAGGCCCCCAGATCGCCTCCATGAGCTTATGGATTTCCGGCTCGGCGTTCATGAGTTCCGCGCGGTTGAAGGGAAAGAAGTCGTTCGTGCCAAAATAGGACTCCGTCATTTCGGAGAAAAATTCCTTATTATCGGTCAGACCGTAATGCCGCACGCGCTCGCCCGTAATCAGCAGGGCGGAGTCCCCGTGCCCGCTTTCTTTGAATCGCGTGTAGGCATCGCGGATGCGGGCTTCATCAAAGCCGAGAATCTGGTCGTGATAGGCATGTGCCAGCTCGTGCAGCACGCACCACGGTTGCACGTTGATCTGCCGCGGGGCAAGAAGCTCGGCGGCCACCGGAATATGGACGCAATACACGAGATCGCGTGCGTAGCCATTCTCCTCCAGCCACTTAGCCTCGGGATGATACTGCATCGATCGCAGTTTTCCATGGGAAAGATCGAGTACGATCGTGAACCCATGAAGTTTTTCCAGGCGATCCGGGCGGACCACGGCATTGATGTCGGCAAGCTTTGCCGCCAGTGCCTTCATCACCTGGACACCGAGTGCCTCATGGGGCGGCTGGAGCAGCCGATCATCGACGCGGACCGCCCAGCCCTCAATCTTGCGAACGGTGTGCGAAGCCGGTTTCGGTGGATCGACCTTGTCTTCGGCCGGCACGCTTCCAGAAGAGATGAGAAATACGGTAAAAACGCAGCAGACAAGCTTTCGGAACGTCATCGGGAAACTCCTGAATCGCTACAAAGTAAGGATTGGCAAATCAATTACTGTCGCAAGAAAAGTAGCAGGCACACTCCGTGTGCCTAAAAATTCATACTCTACCATAATCTATCTCGCCTGTCTTTAGGATACGAAAATTCTGCCCGCATTTTGAGAAATCTGGGCCTTCCGGTTCAATCCCGTTGAACGGCAGACCGTAGGGTGCGTGGAGCGAACCAACACCCGGGAAATGGTGCGTTGCGCACGGACTCAATACTTCGCGAATGTCCACCCTGGAATAGACCGGTTCGCGTAACGCACCATTTCGCGGGCATCCGTGCTCCACGCACCCTACGTTTGCATCGGCCACTCGCCATGGTAAAAGCGGGATAGATCTGGAACCAACACCCGGGAAATGGTGCGTTGCGCACGGACTCAATACTTCGAGAACGTCAACCCTGGAATAGACCGGTTCGCGTAACGCACCATTTCGCGGGCATCCGTGCTCCACGCACCCTACGTTTGCATCGGCCACTCGCCATGGTAAAAGCGGGATAGCACCATTTTGCGGGCATCCGTAAATAGTCTCGCATCGCGGCACCCTACGTTCGCTGACGCAGGGCTTCGTAGAACAACACGGCGGCGGCAGTGGAGACGTTCAAGCTGTCGGCCATGCCGAGCATTGGCAAGCGGATAGCTCGCACGCCATCGCCGCTCCAGAGCGAAGTCAGTCCCTGGGCCTCGCTGCCTAAAACGATGGCCGTGGGCTGTCGGTAGTCGATCTCGGTGTAGGAGACGGATCCTTCCACTCGGGCGGCCAGGATCTGAAGACCGCGGCCTCGCAGCCAGGCGAGCACATCGCCCGGGGCGGCCGCGGCAACGGGCAGCGAAAAGATCGTACCGAGGCTGGCGCGAATCACGTTGGGATTGAAGAGATCGGTCCGCAGGTCGGCGACCACGAGGGCCGAAATACCTGCCCCATCCGCACTACGAAGCACAGCACCGATGTTGCCCGGCTTCTCCACGCCTTCCAACACGGCTACCAGCGGATTGGTCGGCAGCACAATATCTTCCAAGCACTGCCGCGGAACCTCGGCCACGCCTACGACGCCTTCGCTACGCTGCCCAAAAGCCAGCTTGGCAAAAACCGCTTCGGTTACGTCGAACCGCTGGGCGCTGCCAGGCAGATTCTCCAGGAGCCGCCGAGCCTCTTCGCTCCGGCACAATTCCGGACAAACGAAGACCTCACGCAACGCCACGCCTGCGGTGATCGCACGGGCCAGTTCCCTCACCCCATCGATCAAGATGAGCTGCTCTTTCCGCCGCTGCCGATGGTCGCGCAAGCAGACCGCTTGCTTGACGCGCGGATTGTGTGCGCTCGTGATCATATAGGCAGGATCACGTCGGAAAACATGAACTTGCGGAGCGATTTCACCACGCCGTGAAAATGCTCGCGATCGATTGGCTTGGTGAGAAAGCTCTCGGCACGCAGGTTCTCGTCTTTGAGGATCTGGCCATGGATATGCGAGGCCGTGAGCACGACGACGGGAATGCGGCAAAGTTTTGGATCGCAGCGGATCTCGGCCAGCACGGCGCGACCGTCCTTTTTCGGCATGTGCATGTCCAAGAGGATCATATCGGGCCGAGGCACGCGGGCAAAATGGGCCTCCCGCCGCAGGAAGGCCAATGCCTCCTCGCCGTCGCGCACAAGGCTCACGCGGCAAGGCACTTGGCCCTCACGCAAGGTTGCAATCGTTAGGCCGGCATCCTCCAAATCGTCTTCAACCAAGAGAATTTCCATCGGCCGGCCGACCAGCTTGTCACGTACCATTACGGTCCTCTTTCGTTACTCAGTTTTTCGGTTTCGGGGCATCCTCGGATCGGATTGACTTCTTGCCGCCTTCAATCCGCATCGACCCCAAGTAGACTCGACCGCCCTGATTGACCCATCCCCGTGCCGTGTCGTTGGCCAGATCGCTGGCAAGCAGATGGGTCTCGGAATTGGGAAAAGTCAACAGTTGCGACTGGCCGTTGCCCGCAAGTTTGCAAGATTCGATTTCCACCTGGGCCCCGCCGCGCACGCTAACACCGTTCTGGCCGTTGGCCGTGCAGGTGACGTTGTCCAGCACCGCATTGCGTGTACCGACGGCGGCAGCCACGCCATCCGCCCGAAAGCCACGGATCGTGAGGTTGCGGATAAGAACCTGATCGACTTGGTAAAGCGTGATGCCGGTGGGCAGTTCGGCGTAGCTCAACTTGTAGTCAGGTGGAAGCCGACCAGCCTCGACGGCAAAGTAGATGGCCCCTTCGATCGCGCACCATTGCAGCGGTTCCAGCCGCGGCGGGGAAGCGGTCGCCTGGGGCAGCGGCAGGGGTTGGATGGCGCGGCCGCTTACGAACAAGACGGGCTGAAACAACGTCTTCGGTCGGAAGCGGAAAATGTTGTCGCGGAAATAGGTCCAGCCTTCAGCAGGAATCGCCGCGGAGCCGTCCAGGGTGGCCCCGTTGCCATCCAGGATGAACGGCATCAGGCTCGCCGCGCCGCTGTGGCGAGTTCCGACCAGGGCGACACACTCGCGATAGGGTTGGTCGGAGTTGGCAAGGATGACGCGGTCGCCTGCTCGGGCCAGTCGCAGGGCCTTGGCGATTGTCCGCACGGGATTGCCCGTATCGCCTTGGTTTTGCGAGTGCATGCCGTTGTTTTTGTCGTCGCCGCCGACATTGTCCACGAAAATATCGCGGGCGGCGGCCTGCCGGATCAGCAGGCAACTTACCAACACCATCCAGCACAGGTTGCGCATCGGTTTTTCCCTCCCAACAGTTCAGACCCAAGTTCTATCATAACATGAAAGGGAGTTTTTTGGAAATATTTGGTGTGCGGAATGAATTACCGCACTTCAAATTGCAAAATGCGAAGTGACAGGTTATAGTGAATCCGTTTTCCACCCAGTACGAACCTCTCTCAAAGGAATACTCGCCATGAATCGCTTTCTCGCCGGATGGTTGGCCGTTATTGCTTTTCCGCTGGTTTGCCAGGCCGAAAAACCCCTGCCCACGTTTAAGAAGGTCGCGCTCAGCGATAAATTCTTCTGCGAAGGGGCCTACTACGGCGATTTTAACAACGACGGCAAGCTCGACGTGGTGGCGGGGCCTTATTGGTACGAAGGCCCCGACTTCCTGAAAAAGCATGAGATCTATCCGGCCGTGGCCATGGATCCCCACGGCTACTCGAATAACTTCCTGACCTTCACCGGCGACTTCAACGGCGACGGCTGGCTCGACGTACTCTATTTGCCGCACCCGGGCACCGATGCCTTTTGGTACGAGAACCCCGGTCGCTCGGGCGGCCCCTGGAAGAAGCATCTGGCCCTACACGACTGCGGCAACGAGTCTCCGGCCTGGGTCGATATCAACGGTGACGGCCGGCCGGAACTGGTTTACAACATCACCGGACAATTAGGCTATGCGACATGGGATCCGGCCAAGCCAAACGACCTCTGGGTCTTCCATCCGATTACGCCCAAGGACAGCCGCTACCAGCGTTACACGCACGGTATCGGCGTGGGCGATATCAACGGCGATGGCCGCCCGGACATCCTCGATTCCGACGGTTGGTGGGAACAGCCGGCCAAGATCGAGCCGGGCAAGCCGTGGATCAGGCATCCCTTCAAGTTCGCCGAGGGCGCCGCGCAGATACTCGTTTACGACGTTGACGGCGACGGCCTGGCCGACGTGATCACCTCATGGCATTGCCATCTTTACGGCCTGGTCTGGTATCAGCAGCAGCGCAGCGCAAGCGGCGAGATCACCTGGAAGCAGCACCTAATCTTGCCGCCCAAACCGGATCTGAAGTCCAACGCTTTGCGGATCAGCCAGATGCATGCCCTCGACCTGGCCGACATCAACGGTGACGGTCTGAAGGACATCGTCACCGGCAAGCGTTTTTGGTCCCATGGACCCCACGGCGACGCCGAGCCGGACGCTCCGGCGGTACTCTACTGGTTCGAGCTGCGGCGAGACAAGACGGCCGGCGTGCAGTTCATTCCCCACAAGATCGACGACAATTCCGGCGTCGGCACACAGGTCATCGCCAAGGATCTCAATGGCGACGGAGTGCCCGACATTATCGTGGCGAACAAAAAAGGAGTATTCTTGCACCTGAGCCAACCCGAGAAGTAAGGGTGGGCCGAACGCAGCGAGTCATTTTATTACGTTTCCCTCCACCACACTGACATGCCGCGCCATCACATGACCAGCCTTTTGTTCCGGCATGTATCCGCGGATGCCGTTGATGCCGACCTGCTGGCCGACATAGCTCCGCAGGTTCACGCCTGGGGCGGGTGAGACGTAGCAGCGAATGTTGCCCTTCGCATCGAGGATTGCGTATTGCGGGCCGCCCGGTTTAGGATCGGGGACGCGGATCAACTGTCCTTTGGCGTCAAAGCGGCCGTCTGGATCGGCCAGTGGCCGACTGCTGATGGCCAGTTGGTCGGGCAGGGCCAGTTCGGGGCGGACTGCGGCCAGGGCCTGCTTGCGGCGTTTGATGTCTTCAAACCGCGAGATCTTGCTCACCAACATCCGCGCGCGACCACGTTCCAGTGCCGTCTCCGACTGGTTGAAGAGCGTCTCGGCCTGTTGTCTCAATTCGCTCAAGTCCCATAAGTTCGGATCTTCGACGACCATGACGGAAAGCTCCAGATCCATCCGATCGAGTTGCTTTTGGCATTGCGCCGGCGAACTTCGCGGTGGCTCCCTGTTATCTGTCGGCAAGCGGCCTGGGGCCTGGCTGGATAGATCGCCGGTTTCGCCGGCCAAGGTTTTCCTCGCACCCTCAAAATCGGGATCGACAAAGCGGCCGGAGACCCAGCGAAACTCACCTGCCGGCGGCGCGATCTTGTACCATGCCGGCACCCCCTGGTTGCCGGCCGGCACGTTGCTGCGCGGTTCGAGCACTTCGACTACCTCGCCTTTGTGAAGGCGGACCTGGATTACGTCTCGGGTATCGTTCAAGTGGCTGCCAACCCTGGCCGCGACGCGATCGTCGGTCACCGTGGCCACATTGTTGCCATCAAGCTGCAGATGTCGGCTGGAGACCCAGGAAAAGCTCTCTTTGGGTGGGCGGATGGCGTACCAACCGCCCGGGTCATGGCGATAGACTTCAACCTCGGCTCCCGCCTTGAGCTTGTCGGTTGCGTAGTAGTTTTCGCCCGGCCCGCTGCGGACCTCGATATCGTCGGCCGTGATATAGGCCTTATTAGGGAACGTCGGTTCCGCGGCACGGGTGGCCGTGGCGATACAAATAAGCAATGCGACAAGGGGCCCGCGCATGGCGACGCCTCCCAAGGAAAAGGTCTGAATGAGAGTTTGGCGCGGAACTTGTACCGGAAATAGATGGGCGAGGCAAGGCCAGATTAACGCGGAAAAAAATTGTATTCGGTTTGGCTGGGCATCTTCGATGCTTCACCCCATACGAACCAACTTAAGGATTTTTGGCTCTCCGCCGGGTTTGCGGATAATCGTGGTGGAGAGCCGAATACGGAATAAGGCCTTGATCATAACCTTGCCAACTGCTAGCAGTGACGGCAGGCCGTAGGGTGCGTGGAGCGAACCGGCCGGGAAATGGTGGGTTGCGCACGAAGTCGAGACGCTGAAAGCACTTACCGCTGTTCCAGATCCGTTCGCGTAACGCACCATTCGATGCTTCACCCACCCTACGTCGA
>Ga0194056_10001703_pt1 | contig 11967 bp, 7 predicted proteins | sample SepL4413m_MetaG_FD_155458 | JGI IMG/M metagenome (GOLD analysis project Ga0194056, IMG submission 155458) | Anoxic zone freshwater microbial communities from boreal shield lake in IISD Experimental Lakes Area, Ontario, Canada - Sep2016-L442-13m | ecosystem: Environmental > Aquatic > Freshwater >...
TAGGAGTTAGGAGTTAGGAGTTAGGAGTTAGGAGTTAGGAGTTAGGAGTTAGGAGTTAGGAGTTAGGAGTTAGGAGTTAGGAGTTAGGAGTTAGGAGTTAGGAGTTAGGAGTTAGGGGGGGTAGGAGTTAGGAGGTGGAATGTGGAATGTGGGAGGTGGAAGTCAGGAATTCTTCTAACTCCTAACTCCTAACTTCTCTCTTCTCTCCCCTCTCCCCAATCACTTTCACGATTTCTGCTAAATCATTCTTCACCTGCACGGCCCGATTGGCGAACTTGGCATGTTCCACGCCGCGGCTGCGAAGCACTTCATCGAAGTACTTGGCGTCGTGCGTGTGATAGGCGACCGTGGCGGTCGGGTCTTTCAGTTCGTGGCCGGTGAGAATGCAAACGACGCGTTCGTCGGGAGCGATCACGCCTTCCTCGACGAGTATCTTGGCCCCGGCCACACTGGCCGCGCTGGCCGGCTCGCAGCCCAATCCGCCGGCACCAACCTGGGCCTTGGCGTCGAGAATCTCCTGGTCGCTTACCTGGCGAACCACGCCGCGGCACCACTCCAAGGCACGCAGGCATTTGTGGAGGTTCACGGGCCGATTGATTTCAATGGCACTGGCAATCGTCGATGCCCGGCGGCCGGCGGCATCCATCTCTTGAAAGTAGTGCTCGATGCGATCCAGGTCGGGCTGGCCATCGTTCCAGCGGACGCCATTTTTCTCCACCAGATCGTAAAGTGTTCGTGCTCCGCCGGCGTTGATGACGGCCAAGCGGGGAATGTGGTCGATCAGGCCCAATTGATGCAATTCGTAAAACGCCTTGCCGAAGGCGCTGGAGTTGCCCAGATTGCCACCTGGCACGACGATCCAGTCGGGCACCTGCCAGTGCAAGGCTTCGAGTACCCGGTACATGATCGTCTTCTGGCCTTCCAGACGGAATGGGTTGATGCTGTTCACTAGGTAGATGCCCAGTTCGCGGCTGACTTCCTGGACTCGCGACATGGCGTCGTCGAAATCGCCGTCGATCTGGATGGTCAGGGCACCGTAGTCCAATGCCTGGGACAGCTTCCCATAAGAAATCTTCCCCGAGCCGATGAAAATCACCGCGCGCATGACTTGTGTTACCGAGGAATACAAGGCCAGCGAGGCACTTGTATTGCCCGTCGAGGCGCAGGCTGCCTTTTTAGCACCAACAAACTTCGCGTGGCTGAAGGCGGCCGACATGCCATTGTCTTTGAAACTGCCGGAGGGGTTCATTCCTTCATACTGGAGGTGAAGCCGATCAGGTTTCACACCGACGTAGCGGCCGACCGCCGGCGAAACATGCAGCAGCGTTTGCCCCTCGCCGACGGTGACGCATTGCTCGACAGGGATGAACGGCAGCAGGTCGTGGAACCGCCAGACGCCGCTGAAACAATGCGGATCGCCACGCCGGCTCCATTTATCTTCAAAAACCTTCCACGACCGCGGTGGGGCAACTTTTGACCAGTCGTAGGCTATGTCGAGCAAACTGCCGCAGCGGTCGCAGGCGACGCGGATTTCGCCCACATCGTAGGTTGCTCCGCAAATAGGCGAAATGCAGAGTTGATAAGCAGATGGGTTGTGAATGGGAATGTCCTTTCGTAGCGTAGGCATTCTGCCCGCGTTTTTCGTGTTAGGACTGGCGCAGAAATAACTGTCGCAAGAAAAGTAGCAGGCACACTCCGTGTGCCGTCCGCCCCCGCTCGGCGAGTGGGCAAAACACGACAGTTATTTCTGCGCCGGTCCTTAGCTTCTCAAGAAAGAATAACGTCCCGCCGGGTTTTGATCCAGGGGATGTCACCGTGGGAGAGGCAATTGGGCGGCCAGTCGTGCCGTTATCCGGGGTTGTCCTGCTTGCTACGATGGTTCTGTTGCGGAAAATGGCGGGCCAACCTTAGTTTGACAAGTTTTTCTGGACCCTTTAGAATGAGGACGAGTGTTAGCCCATAAAGAACGCGCAGGGTTATTTTAGTCCATCCTTCCTCTCCCCGCCACGCGGCGTCAACCGCAAGGAATAGCCATGAGGGCAGTTCCCCTCAGTCGATATTTGGTTTTTTTTCTCGTTGCCGGCGGCGGCTTTGCCACCGATCTGGCTACCAAGCACTGGATGTTCCACTGGCTTGGCATGCCGGGAGGTGGAGTACATTGGATTTGGGCCGATGTTATTGGTTTTCAAACCAGTTTGAACGAGGGTGCCTTGTTTGGCCTGGGGCAGGGGATGGTGTGGTTATTCGCCCTGCTTTCGATTGGTGCCGGGGTGGCGATATGCTGGTGGCTTTTCATTGCAGGGGCCGCCCGACAATGGGTGCTCACCGTGGCCCTGTCGGGGATCATGGCGGGAATTCTTGGAAATCTGTACGACCGCCTTGGCCTGCCGGGGCTGGAGTGGAGGGGGCTTCCCTACGATTCGCACAAGCTCGGCGATCCGGTTTTTGCCGTTCGCGATTGGATTCTCGTGATGTTTGGAAAGTGGCCTTGGCCGAACTTCAATGTTGCGGATAGCCTATTGGTCTGCGGCGCGCTACTTTTGGTATGGCACGCCTTCTTCCAGAAAGAGTCCCAGGAGAGCGGCAGGCCAGCATGAGTCTTGATTCCCATGAAATGACAGCCCGATTGGTTCTGGCCCTGCAAATCGCTCGCGAGGCCGGGAAGATCACCCTGGAGTATTTCCGCCGCGAAGACCTGGAGGTGGAGCGCAAGGGCGACAATACGCCGGTGACGGTGGCCGATCGCCGCGCGGAGGAGCATCTTCGCAACCGCATTGCCGAGGCTTTTGCCCACGATGCGGTGGTGGGCGAAGAACTGACCGACCGGCCCGGCAACAGTCCGTTCCGCTGGATCGTCGATCCGATCGATGGCACGAAGGCATTCATCCATGGGGTGCCACTCTATGGCACGCTGATTGGCATCGAGCACGAAGGCGAACCGGTGGCCGGCGTGATTTATATTCCGGTCTTGGACGAATGTGTTTACGCCTCGCGCGGGAACGGGGCCTGGTATGTCCAAGGGCAGAAACAGAAACGGCCCGCCAAGGTTTCCAAGCAAGTTCCGCTCTCGCAAAGCCTCTTCCTCACCAGTGAAGTGGGCACCTTCGATGAGATCGGTCGCCGGGATGTCTACGACCGGCTGCAATCGACCGCCTGGCTCAGCCGCACATGGGGCGATTGCTACGGCTATTTGATGGTCGCAACCGGGCGGGCCGAACTGATGGTCGATCCCGTGGTCTCTCTATGGGATCTGGCCCCAATGTTGCCGATTCTCGAAGAGGCGGGTGGCACTTTCACCGACTGGCAGGGCCGTCCTACCATCCATTCCGGTCAGGCCATCGCCACCAATGGCCTGCTGCTGGACGAAGTTTTGGCGATTGTGGGGGGACGGTATCAATAATTGTAGGGTGCGTGAAGCACGGGAGCATGGCGGGGATGGTGCGTTGCGCGAACCGGCTTCCCACGAGTAGAAAGTTTTCCGGTAGTTCAGCCCCGTGCGTAACGCACCATCGCACTGCCGGTTCGCTCCACACACCCTACGATGAATAATCCGGGCCGGCGTGGTACAATGGGCCTTTGGTGAATATCTTCCCCAGAACAAGGGAACGGACGAGTGAAAAGCACCTTCGTATTGGGCATGTTTATGGTATTGGGATTTGCGACAACCGCGTCGGCGGGAACAGAGCCTTCCGCGGCAACTGGGGCAGATGCCAAACTGGAAGTATTTTTCCGCCACTATCTCGACGAGTATTTTCGGCAGCAGCCCTCGGATGCGACGGGCTTGGGCGACCATCGTTTCGACGAGAAGCTCGAAGACATTTCTCCGGAGTCGCGAGCCAAGTGGATCGAGCGAATCCGGCGAGCGTTGGCCGATCTGCCTCAGGTGGTTGATCATGCCCAGCTTTCTCTGGCTGGCCGTGTCGATTATGAGATATTCAAGCACGAACTCGAAAAAGCTATCTGGCTGAACGAGAATACGCGACCCTTTGAAGAAGATCCCCGCACGTACACCAACTACATCAACGGCAGCGTTTATGTCCTGCTGACCCAATCGACCTTGCCCAAGGAGACGAACCTGACCCATGCGATCGCACGCATGCGGCAGATTCCCCGACTCGTGGCAACTGCCAAGCAGACACTCACCCATCCGCCGCGATCGGTCATCGAGACGGCCATTGTGCAGAACCATGGCTCGATCGCTTTTTTTGAAAAAGAGATCTTTGACCTGGCGGGTGAAACGCCGCAAAAAGATGCCTTGAAGAAGGCTGCGGAAGAGGTTGTTGCCTGCCTGAAAGACTATCAACAATTCCTCGAAAAGGTAGTTCGCCCGCGGGCCAACGGTCCGTGGCGACTGGGTAAAGAGAAGTTTGCCAAGAAGCTGGAGTTGGAACTCGATGCCGGGTTGACGGCCGACCAGGTGCTGGCCGCTGCCGAGGCCGACTTTATCCGTCTCGAGCGCGAACTCTATCTCACCGCAAGGCAACTCTGGGGCCGTTATTATCCGCTTGCGCCGTTACCGCCGGACAATACGGCCGGGCATAGGGCGACCATCCGGCTCGTCAGCAAGGCCGTCGAGAAGGAACATGGTCGGCCGGAGGATCTTATCCGCGACGCCCGGGCGACGGTCGATCGCATTCGCCGCTTCATCCGCGATCACAAAATTCTGCGGCTGCCCGATCCCGATCGATGCCAGGTGATCGAAATGCCGGAATTCAAGCGAGGCAATTCGACGGCCTACATGGACTCCGCCCCACCGTTGGACGCTGCCGCGCAGAGTTTCTATGCCGTCAGCCCGCCGCCGAAGGATTGGGACGCGGCACGGGTCCAGAGCCTGTTGGAGGAATATAACCGCCACATGCTTCAGGTGCTGACGATCCATGAGGCCTATCCGGGCCACTACGTGCAATTGGAGTATGCCAACCGCAATCCGTCGCTCATTCGCCGGGTATTGGGATCGGGCGTTTATATTGAAGGCTGGGCGGTCTACTGTGAGCAGATGATGCTCGACCAGGGCTACGGCGATGGCGATCTGGCCTTGCGGCTGATGCAGTTGAAGTTCCAGCTTCGGACGGTGATTAATAGCATCCTCGATCACAAGATGCACTGCTCCAAGATGACCGACGAAGAAGCCTTGTCGCTGCTGGTTGATCGGGGCTATCAATCGGACGGCGAGGCCCGCTTGAAGATCATCCGTGCCAAGCAGTCGTCGTGTCAACTTTCGACGTATTACGTTGGCCGCACGGCGATGTGCCGGTTGCGCGAGAGCATTCAAACGGAGATGGGTGATAAGTTCGACCTGGCTCGTTATCATGAGGCCGTGCTCGACCTCGGCTCCGTGCCGGTGAAATACCTGCCGGAACTGGTGCGCGAGCGGTTGATCGGGCCACGGTAGACGACGGACGATTCAAATTTCTTCATGTCGATCAAATGCACATCGGGCATAAGAGGTTGACCACGAAATACACGAAACATAGACAAAACGGCTCTTCCGGTATTAGGTGCGGAAGTAGGGTGGGGAGAGTGAAACGAGCCCCACCCAAAGCGGACCGCAACAGAATTGGTGGGGCTCGCTGCGCTCTCCCCACCCTACAATTATTCGTGGTATTTCGTTTGTTTCGTGGTCTATCTCTTATATTCATCGTGGTTCTTGCGATGATCCTGCCCGGTGCTTCAAACGCCGCCGACGCTAGCGCATCGCAGCAAAAGGCGGTCCTCGACGATGCTCTACAGCGGGGCGATGTTCTCTGGCAACAGATTGCCACGGCCGAGCCACGGCCCATTTCCGGTTGCCGCCAGTTGTTGGGCTATGCCCTAACCTTGTGTGAGGCCCGCATTCATCCCGAGCGGCTTGAACGCTTATTCGCGCTGATGCGGCAAATGCAGGATCGAGACCCCAGTAGTAAGAGCTGGGGAAATCTCAAGTGGTGCTGGCGCGATGCGGGCGTGACCGATGCGAATGCGGTCGAATTTAGCATGCAGGATGCCCTGCTCATTCATATCCGCCATGGCGATTGGCTGCCGCCGGTGGCAAAGAAGGAACTGGCCGATTTGATTTGGCTGGGCGTGGAGGGTTGCCTGCGGCATCGCGTGCCGACCGACTACACCAACATAGCGATCTTGAATGCCGGCAACCTGATCGTGCTCGGCGAGCGGCTGGATCGTGCGGACGCGGCCCGAGAAGGGTATCGCCGTTTGGATGCTATCTGCGCATGGACCGCGGCCTTTGGGGTCCATGAGTTTTGTAGTCCCACCTACTATGGCACGGATCTCAGCGGGCTGCTCTTGATTCAGACCTGCGCACGAGATAAGCGGCAACGCCGGCAGGCCGATGCCCTGTTGCAACTCTTTTGGACCGACATTGCGGCCAATTGGTTCCCCGCAGCCCAACGGCTGGGCGGCTGTCCTAGTCGCAGCTACGATTATCTTCGTGGTCTGGGGGGCCTGGACTGGCATCTTTGGATGCACGGTTGGCTTGAATCACAATCGCCGGGCAGCGCGGAACGCCGTGAGCCGTGGACCAGGGAGTGGTCCCCGCCGCCGGCGCTCAAAGAAATGAGCCGGCAATTTCCCCGCTGGGTTCGCCAGCACTGGGGAATTCTGCCTGCTCAGTGCCGTAGCCAGATGCTCTACCGCGACATCGCGCTCTCGTGCTGCGGTGCCGGTTACGGCAATCAGGATTCAACGCTGGTGGTCGATCTCCCTGGCAGCCGCGAACTCTCACGCTGCTACTTCATTCCCGACGGCCGCGAGGACCCCTATGGAAAGAAGAAATACGAAACGGGTTCCGCCCGCCACCCGAAGGCTTTGCATATTCAGCCATTTTGGGCCGGGGCGCAACGATCGGGTGATGCCTTGGGGCTGGTGATTTATCGCGGTCGAGATATGGCGGATGCGGAAGTCTTTCATGTTCAAAGCCATTTCGTGCTCCGCCGCACGCCCGACTTATGGCTCGACGGCAAACGCTTGACGATGCCCGTGGGCACGGCAGAGAAGCCGGCAGAAGTGCCAATTCCTATCGGCAGTAGCCTCGTACTGCGCTACGGAGGTGCTGCGGTTGGTGTTCGCGTGCCGGGGAGCTATATACCCAGTAAAAGGCTGGCAATAGTAAGCCTCTTGGATGACGGCAATGCGTGGAACAGCCTCCGACTCACGGTGGACCACGGCCTGAGTGCCGATTTAGAGAAGACAGCGGCAGGAGAGATAGCCGCGAGCACCGCTTTCTGGGTTCGTGTTGGCAGCCAGTTGACGCGCGATGCGGATTTTGACGCATGGCGAAAGGATTTTGATCAGGTGAAGGAGCATTGGTACAATGTTGATGATCGCGCCCGTTCTGTTTCAGTTGGGGTATCGGGCAAAGACGGACCTCTCTCGATCCGTGCCGTTACGCCCTGGGACGAGACGAGCCGGGTGCGACTCGTTCCCAATCCATACCAAGGCGTGCTTGAAGTCAATGGCAAGGAACTCGGTCTTCCACTGCTGATTGCCGTCGAACCCTTGAGTTTGTTGCCACCAGGGACAGGGCCGCTCTCCTGTAGGACCGTACCTGCCGGGAAAGCCTTTTACTGGGAGGCTGAGTCGGGGCTGGTACTGCCCGGAATGGCCGTCGGAGAAGACGCGGAGGCATCCGGCGGCCGCTATGTCGGGCAGGGGGCATCGCCCCTTGGCCAGCCGAGCGGTAGTGTCACATGGAAGCTGGTGATCGAAAAGACGGGCCGCTATTGGTTCTGGGCTCGCGTGCGATCGACAAGTGCCCACCACGGGGCATTTTCCTTCCAAGTAATTGGGGAAGATGGGGCTATCATGCCGACGGCCACCTGGCTCCTGCGGTCCCCAGGCAAGTGGCAGTGGCAGCCGCTTGAATTTAAGGGAGCAAAGTCCCCCACCCCTTTGGATTTGACCAAAGGTATTTACTACATTCAGTTGCAGGCCCGGCAATCGGGTACCATGATCGATCAGTTGATGCTGACTGCGGACCGGCCTTGATCGTAATTTAGCGAGTTGCTGTCACTGCTTGCACTTCGCCACCTTAAAATCAACTTGGCGGAGAGCGTTTTTTCGTTACATTCCTAAAACTCAGCCTAATCCTAACAGGGCCAATTGGCCGAATGCCTCCGTAGAACGGAATTTATTCCGTTCAAAACGGATTGAAATCCGTTCTACGAGTTGCACAGGAGGTCGAGTATGTTACGGTTCACGTTTGCGATTTGCACGTGGTGGATTGGTCTGACAGGGGTAGCGGCAGCACAACCACCGGCGGGAATTGCCGTCGGGGGGGATTTGAGGTCGCCACGGGTCAAGACGGTAGCTGCACCTTCCAGGAGCAGTGTCGAAATCTTGTCTCCGGTATCACCAGCACCCATGGCCGCATCGCCCGGCGAGGCCCAGATGACCCGTGAGGCACGTGCGCACGAGCAGTACTTGCTTCAGTCGCAGGCCCAGGCCCAGTCAATTCGCCGTGCAGCCATCGCGCGTGCCGAGCAACGCACGCGACGGCTGGAATCGCAGCGATGGTTTGGGATTTCCAACTCGCGTCCGATGGCCAGTCCCGATCCTTATAACGGCGATTACTCACCCGGTTGGGCTTCCAACTATCCGTTTTACCCCTACCGCTGGATTGGAAGCGGCGAGCCTTGGGGTTTTGTGGAAAGTCAGTAAGTTCAGAAAGAGGACGTCCGTTTGATTTTTGGGCGAACGGGCCGCGGCACACCGAGAAAATCGGCAAGTTTGCCGCCGACTTGGAAGTACCTGAAGCTGATCTCCTTGTATTCATCACTAGGTGCCCGAATATTGGGATCGAGATTCAAGTAGGGGATCAGCAGATCCAGACCTTTTTTGGCGTCGTCTTTGCTTTTGGTCTTCTGTACCATCCGAAAGAAGCAGTCCGCTTCATTCAAGATGACCTCGTACTTGGGGTCGAGTTTCTTCGCGTCGTTGCCTTTGGGGTCGGTTTTTGCGCTCATGCGCACCAGCTTCTCCCGCAATGAGTCCCAAGCCATGATAGCTGCGCCATACTTGGACGGATCTTTGGCTGCCCACTCCGTGAGAATTTTTGCTCGCGAGACCTGCGGGTCCAAGACGCGGGGATAGGTCTGAATCAATTGATCGATCAGATCCTTGGCTTTTTCAAATTCGCCGCGCTGGGCTTGGATGATCGCTCCCAGGGATTGCAGGGCCGCTTTGGCCTTCTCGATCTCCTTTTCAAAATTCTGATCATTATTCGCCTTGTCGATGATTTTCTCGATCAGCTCCGCGGCCGCAGTCTTGGCATCATCGGTGCCCAGATTATTGGAGGTTTTCACGATCCAGATCATCGAGGCGGGCGCGAGCTTGTCCCGCTTGGAGAGGTTGATCATGATCTTCTCTTGCAGATCGGTCAGCGATTTCAACTTGGACTCGCCCGCGCCTTGCGCGGTGAGATCGCCCGAGTCACTTTCGGTCATGGCATCCTTGCGTTTGTTCTCCAAACGCTTGGCGAAATTCAAGATCGCGAGGTTGACCTGTCCCTGATCCGGCCCTAGCTCCACGAGGTTGGTGCCGAGGGTGGTGATGTTTTCCACGTCGCTCAACTGCAGGTAGGCATGGCCGGCCCCGTTGAAGATTCGCAGCGTCGTATCGCTGAAGGGCTTGGTGGAGTCCTTGATGATTTCGGCAACCAAGGGTTTGTAAAGCGCGGCGGCCTGTTTGAAGTCGTTCCCTTCGCTGTAGATTTCGGCGAGCAATAATTGGGATTCACGGAGGGTCTCGGGAATGGCGGCATCGTTGGTGCGGGGGGTATCGAGGGCCTTGACCGCCTTCTCGGTGAAGTCCACGGCCTGCTTGCGGTCTTCGTCGCGTTTGGCAATCCGATCTTTGTCGATGGCAACCTTGTTGGCTTGGTCGGCTTCAATCTGCTTCTTGGCCGTTTTGTACTTGAACCAATGCGCGAAGCCCATCACCGTGATAGCCCTGGGGTACTCCTTCGAGTTGGGGTTGATCTCGCTCAGGGTCTTGTCGGCTTCGGCCACCTTGTCTTGGGCCAGGGCGAGTCGAAGTAGCACGATCCGCGCGGCGTCGCCCTCTTCCTTGGCGGCCCAGTCCTTGATGCTGAGAATTCCCGTGGCGGTCTTGGATACCTTGGTGAGGATCTCGCCCTTCGCTTTTTTCTCCTCCTCGGTACTCTCCGCTGCGCCCAGGTACTGGTAGTACTGCACATTCAGCAGAAACACCGCGACCCCCGCGGCGGCCTTGGTTTTTAGATATTCGCCCTTCAAGGCTTTTTGGGCCGTGGCAATGGCTTCCGGGGCTTTGTTTGACTGGTAAAGCTGCATGGCCCGGTTGTGGTAACAGCCGACGAGTGTATTCTGCACGGATGCCAGACGCTGTTTGTCGGTCTTATCGGTCTTGGCCGCAATGGCCTTTTCAAAATTTTCGATGGCCGCTGTCCATTTCCTTTTCTCGACCGCCGCGTCGCCATCAATTACGGCGTCTTCAAAACCCTGCTCCGCGGTGGCGTTGGGACTGAGTTGGCGACGGAGTTTGATGGCGTCCTGCTGGTAGGGACTGGGGATCTTGCCCATCTCGCCAAGCAACTTGATGGCCGCCTGCTTATCGGATTCCGTCTTGGCTTCCAGCAAATGCTTGGCATACTCCAAGGTCAATGCCTGGTAGCCGTAGCATTTTTCGGAATTTGTCTTGTGCGTAGCCCGCCAGGTCTTGGCTTCCTCAAAGTAGTCTTTCTCGGAGAGTTGGTGCAGTGTTCGAAGGTAATACTGCTCGACGTCTGCGAAGAAGCCCTCCAATCCGGTTGGTTTTAGAGATTTTGGTTTCCCAGGCTGCTTGTTCTCGGACGGATCCTCGACGGTGTCGTAAGAGGTCACTTCATCAAAAATGGCCTTGGCCTCGCTGGCCTGGCCCAGTTCCTGAAGGATCCTCGCATGCCAGAAGTGGGCACGGCATCCCAGGAAGGCTCGTCGTTGGTCCTGGGAAGCCTCACGAAATTCCTGGTAAATGGAGTCAAAGTCCTTGGTCGACTTCGTCAGCGCAGCGGTGCGTTGGGAACCCTCCTCCTGGGTTTGTGCCAGGTAAAAATCGATCATGGCCACGGTCAATCGGTTTTCGCCCACCATGATTGCAGCGTCCGCTCGCTTGCGAGACGCTTTCGGCGGCAGCGCGGCGAACAGTTTGGCCGAGGATTTTTCAGCCTGCACGAACCGTTGCCGGATATCTTCAAAGAGATTGCGGGCCTTGGCCAGGGTGGCCGCCTTTTCTTTCTTGTCGGTCATGTAACCGGCGCGAAACACGAGGTATTGGCCCTCCTGGGCCTGCTCCTCCGACCTTTTGGCCGCTTCTTGGATCGCTTCCGGCCGATCGGGATTGGCTTTAACGAACCGTTCGAGGAGAGCATTGGACTCTTCCGTCAACTGTTTAGCCTGGGCATCGCTGTAGGCCTGCTTGGCGGCTTCCTTCTTGCTCCGGGACATCTCCAATTCCCAAAGGTCCAGGATTTCCTTCGGCGCGTTGGGATCGGCTTTGATCTGATCGAGGTAGTCGATCGCAATGTCAGGAAAGCCTTCCTTTTGCAAGAGATGAAGGAATTCCAAGGGGTCATCCTTGGCCATGGCCGAACTGACCGCCAAGGTGGAGAAAATTGCCAGGACGCTGAACAGGGTACAAGTGGTTCTCATGGCGATTGCGGTGAAAAAGAAGAAGTAGGGTGGGCTTTAGCCCGCCTCCTCGAAAACATACTACAAAGGCGGGCTAAAGCCCACCCTATCCCTGAAACGCTCTTACCAGTCAAGGGGCGGTTTTTGGATTTTTGTGTATAATAGTAGACATCTCAGGCGGAGGATAGGGCAACGCAGGGGGTGCGACCCGAGCGCCGTCTGAGATCCGCGAGCTGATCGGCCTGTCTCCTCAGGAGGCAGGCCGGTTCTTTTTACGGCTTACGGCATCCGCAGTCCTCACTTTCATCAGCTTGTGGTCCAAACG
>Ga0194056_10001712_pt1 | contig 11936 bp, 8 predicted proteins | sample SepL4413m_MetaG_FD_155458 | JGI IMG/M metagenome (GOLD analysis project Ga0194056, IMG submission 155458) | Anoxic zone freshwater microbial communities from boreal shield lake in IISD Experimental Lakes Area, Ontario, Canada - Sep2016-L442-13m | ecosystem: Environmental > Aquatic > Freshwater >...
CCCCACTTTGACGCCTGTTTTCAGGCAGTTCTGAACGCCGTCCATCGCCATGCGGAAGGCGCCCTTGACGCCCCGGAACCGGTCATTGGTGGCCTCCATGCCATCCAGACTGATCCCCACGTACGATAACCCGGCCTCTTTCAGACGGGCGGCAATTTCAGGGGTGATCAGGGTGCCGTTCGTGGAAACGACCGCCCGCATTTTGCGGCTTGTGGCAAACTGGATCAGTTCAAAAATATCCGGCCGCATCAGCGGTTCGCCACCTGAGAACAAAATCACCGGCGCCCCGAAATCAGCCAGATCCGCCAACAGGGCCTTCCCGGCCTCATTCGAGAGCTCGTTCGGATAGTTCTGATCGCGGGACTGGGAATAGCAATGCACGCACCTGAGATTGCAGCGCCGCCCCACATTCCACACCACCACGGGCTTTTTGTCCGCCGAAAATTGGAGCAGATGCGACGGCAGATCTTTCGAAAGTCGCCCGTACCGCAAGGGATCCGAAGCTTCCACCGTACCGCAATAAAGTTTAGATATTCCAATCATTTTTTTGAATCCTTCCTATCGAAACCAAACAGGTCGTTCACAATCCGCACATAGTTATCGAGTTCACCATTCTTTGAGGCCCTCTTGAGCGCCTCCCGCGGCTCCGCCAGCATTTTGGCCACAATCTTGCGGGCCAGCTCGCGAATTTCCTCACGACTCGGCTCCGGCAAACCCGCCAGACGTTCCTTGGCAAGCGTCCTTTGCAAGGCGCTCTCGCAGACCTCACGCCCATGCTCGTCAAACTTACGCAGAACTTCCCGCAAGCCACCACTCTCAAAATGTTCGGAAATTTCAGCCAACCCCTGACGCACAATGATCCAGGCCTGCTCAACCGCCTCGCGCCGCTTGGTGATATTCTCAGCCGCAATCAGTTGCAAATCGTCGATGGAGTACACATAGACGTTTTTAATTTGAGCGGCGGCCGGATCAATATCACGGGGAACCGCGATATCCACCATCAGCATCGGCTTACCGCGCCGGGCCTCAATGGCACGCTGCACGGCGGCCGCATGAATAACAAGATGCGGCGCGCTGGTGGAACTGATCACAATGTCGGCGCGGGCCAGATAATCCTCAAGCAGATCAAACTGAATCGCCCGTCCACCCAATTTATCAGCCAGATCCTGTCCGCGTCCGTGCGAACGGTTAAGCACCAGGACATCCTTCGCCCCACGATCCATCAGGCTCTTCAGCGCCAGTTCCGCCGTTTCGCCGGCCCCGACAATCATGACTGTCTTGGTGCTGAGATCATCAAACACTTTTTCGGCAAACTCCACAGCCAGGGAACTGACCGAAACCCGGCCGCGACAGATATCCGTCTCCGAATGCACCCGCTTGGCGGTCTTGAAAGCCCGCTGGAAAAGGGGCTGCAGCACCTTCCCCGTCATCCCGGCCTCATCGGCTATACCGACGGCCTGCTTGACCTGTCCGAGAATCTCCGATTCGCCCACCACCATGGCGTCCAGGCTGGAGGCCACGGAGAGCATGTGCTCCACGGCCCCGAGATCGCTTTTGACGTAAAAATGCTTCTCAAGCTCGTCCGCCCGGAAATGTTCATCCCCTTTCAGCAGGATTTGAAACAGCCGGTGCTTGTCGGCATTCACATCAATCCCGGCAGTATAGAGTTCCGTCCGGTTACAGGTCGAGACCAGCACCAGTTCAGAGCCCGGAAATTGGGCCCGGATACGCTGCAGCATGGAGGGCACTTCGCCGGGGCGAACGGAGGCCTGCTCCCGCACCTCGACCGGCGCCGTGTGATAGCTGATACCTATAACCCCCACGTTCATGGACCACCCGCCCCCAGTCCCATCTGAATGAAGGCATGCAAAGACGGGGCCACCAGATGGACCCCCATAAAGGCGAACAGCAGACAGCCAAGCCCGAACACCGCCACCAGCGCAATACCCCGGCCATGCCGGTCTGAACTCGCCCGCAGATGCACAAATACCGCAAGCAGAATCCACAGAATTGCGGTTGCCACCACTTTTGGATCCCGCACCCATTCATCGCCGCCGCCCAGCTCACAAACAAGCATAAAGCCAATCACAATCGAAACCGTGAGCAATAAAAAGGCGACACCCACCAACCGGCTCATAATATGATCAAGTGATTCAAGCGAGGGAAGCCGCTCCCATACAACCCCAAAGCGTTTATTTTTGAGATTACTGTCCTGCATCAGGTAGATCACCGCGCTGATACTGGCCAGCGTAAAAACACCGAATGCCGCATAGGCCGTTGCCACATGCAGCATCATGACCGCCCCCTGGAGCTGAGCCGGTGCCCCAGCCTCCTGCTTGAAGGCTGAAATCCCGCACAGAAGCAGGAGGGTGGCGTAAGGGATGAGAATGCCCGCGATGCCCCGCGTATAGCGGTAAACGGACCATATGCCATAGGCCCCGCTGAGCGCCAGCGCATACAACGTCATGGCATCAAAGCGGTTAAAACCAGGAATGGCCGTAAACCCTGCCCCGCGTAATACCAGCACCCCGGCAAGAATGACCGCCCCGAAAATCATGAGGGTAATGGCCGCCCGCTCCCCCTTTGGCCTGTAGCCAAGCAAGGACGCCATCGCCAGCAGAGACGCCACGACATAGCACCCCACCCCAAAAATAGAGACTATAAATTCTCGATCCACATTTGACTCCTCAAAGGGGACTATATTACTCCTCAACCCCGGGACATTACAAGAGTTGAAAGTTCAGAGTTGAGAGTTGCTGCCAACTGCCCCCTGCCCACTGCCTACTGCCCACTGTCTGCCTCAACCTTCACGGGCTACCAGTATGGCAGGTATCGCAGCGGGCCGTTTTCCAATCGTCCCCGATATCTTCGGGATGTTTGAATTCCAGCCCGGATGACGTGAATTCCGGCAATTCTTTGCCCGGCCCTTGTGCTAGAATAGTGTGGCAGGTGTCACAATCCTTGGAAATTCGTTTCCCGAACTCACTCACATGCTCCCCATCATGACACCGGAAACAGCCTGCGGTGATCTTGTGTCCGATGTGGTTGGGATACTCAGCCCAGCTAACTTTCATCTCTGGGAAGAAGTTACCACTGTATATGGCCTGCACCTCCCTGACGGTGGCATCAAGCCGGGCATCCCCGGGGTATTTCGCGCGTAATTCACGATCAATGGCCGACAATGCCTCCGCCTCGGTTTTATAGGACGCGGCAAGGAGCTTGGCAGTCACCGCTTTCAGCGAAGGAATAGTGCTATCAAGCCGCCCGGCTGACATCGCTGAATCCAGCAATTCATTCGGCGCCCGGTAGGTGTGGGCAGGACGATTATGGCAATCCATACAATCCATACTGCGCTTCGCAAGCTTTGAAGCTTGCTCATCTGTAATCCGAAGCTTCTTATCCTCCGTCCGGTAAACAGTCACTTTTCCTGACTGATCGGTCACTTGAACCCAGGGTATAACCAGGCGCTTGCGGTCTGAAGCGATATACTCAACCGTATTCACCCCTTCCATGTGCCAGTGAATACCGCGAATCTGACCTTTCGCAGGATCGCCCCCGCCGATTTTAAGAAGCATCTTGATGGTCCATGGCGAGTTTTTCTCATCCACTCCAAAATGCGTCCATGTTCTCATCACCGCACCGAAGAATTTCGAAGGCCAATGGCAGGCCAGACAGGTATCCTTAGCCGGACGGAGGTTCTGAACAGGCGTTTCAATGGGTCGGTGATACTTATTAAAAAGAACCGAGTAGACCTGATAGAGCCCGGAGATCTTGGCTTTGACAAACCATTCCGCGCCTGAGCCGATGTGACACTCGGCGCACGAGGTGTTCGCATGCGGTGACTGCTTGAAAGCCGTATGTTCCGGCTTCATCACCTCATGGCAGACCGTCCCGCAAAACTGAACCGACTCGGTGAAGTGATAGGCCCGGTAGGCAACCACTACCCCCCCGCCAACAAGAATGGTTACCAACAGGCCGGAAACGGCAATCTGCATCACGGTTCGCCGATCACCTAGATCGATGACTGGCAGGCGGGGAATAACTCCTTGTCGCTTCACCCGCAGATGTGTCAGGAACATCCCCAGCACAACCAACCCCACACAGGCCCCGACGAACATCGGGATCAAAAGGTAGCTGATCATCCCGAAATACGCAGAGAGATTTTTTTGGGTAGCGTCAATAATGACCATGATCAAGCCGATTAACAGAGCACACGCCCCCATCAAGATCCCCAGCAGGCTGATCCAGTTTCGCAGTAATCCGGAAAACTTTGTGACTTCACGCATTATGGCTCACTCCTTGATACTAAAATTGAATAAAGAGCATAGAGAACCCCCCTCATTAATGCAAAATGAATCACGGGAAAAAGGACTCCAGAATACTTCTAATTTGCGTAGATTTGTCCTATTTACGATGTTAGTCTGCCATTCTATAGTTCAGGGTTTTATTAATAATGCTGCCGGAGAACGACTAGCATGTACACCATACCATATAAACGAATCGCCCGGAACGGGACGCATCAAACCATTATTCCAGTAATTTTCTTCCTTTTTTTCTGTTTAGGCCTCACCCCCGCCGCCCGGGGTGTGACCCTTTCAAATAACGAATGCATGGTGTGTCATGATGACCCCGCTCTCACCAGGATGGTTATGGGCCAAACCCAGTCGTTACATGTCGTCGAAGGCGTGCTGAAGAAATCCGTTCACGCACAACTCAACTGCACGGAATGTCATGCCGGAATCAAGGAATTACCCCACGACGACAAACTCCCCCCGCCTGCCTGCGGCAGTTGTCATGATGACGTCGCCAAGGAATATTCCTCCAGCATTCACGGAGTCAGCCAGCGCATGGGCGCCTCAGGCGCGGCCACCTGCTCCAGTTGCCACGGAAGCCACAATATTGTCCCCGTTAAACAGGGCAACTCCCCGGTGTTCAAACTCAACCTGCCGGCAACCTGCGCTCGGTGCCATAGCAACACCAACCTGACGACGGAATACAAAATGAAATTCCCGCAAGCCGCCAGCCAGTACATGGAAAGTATCCATGGCCGCGCCTTGCTTAAACTCGGGCTGATTGTCGCTCCCTCCTGTAACGATTGCCATGGCGTTCACAATATCCGGCGCAGCGTTGACCGTAATGCCTCGATCAACCATGCCCATGTGGCCGACACCTGCGGCAAATGCCACATCGGGGTTGAGGCCACCTACATGAAGAGTGTTCATGGTCAGCTTCTTGCCAAGGGTGATTCCCGCGGTCCTGTCTGTACGGACTGCCACAGCGCCCATCAAATTGAGACACAGGAAGGCGGGCTCCTCAAAGCCGCCAGCGACGAACGTTGCGGCAGGTGCCACCAGGATCGCCTCAAAAACTATATGGAAACCTATCACGGCAAAGCCATTGCCCTGGGCACCTCCCATAATGCGCCCCAGGTCGCAGCCTGTTACGACTGCCACGGCCATCATGATGTGCTGCCTCCCTCTAATCCCCTGTCACGCCTGTCCGCAGCTAATAAACTGAACACATGCCGTCAGTGCCATAAGGGCGCCACAGAGAAATTCACCCAGTACCTTCCTCACGCTGATCCGGAGGATCGCGAACACTACCCCATGTTGCATTTCGTGTTTCTCGCCATGACGGGCCTGCTGGTGGGCACTTTTGCCTTTTTCGGCTTCCACACCGCCCTCTGGATCTTCCGCTCCATTTACCTCTTCCTCCATGATTCGAAAACGTTCAGGGAAGCCAAGATCAGCACGCAAGTCGGGGACCAGTGGTTTACCCGGTTCTCCCCGTTTGAGCGGATGCTGCACATCATGGTGGTCACCAGTTTCCTCCTGCTGGTGATTACGGGCATGCCGCTGAAATTCCACTACACGAACTGGGCCAAGGTCATCTTTAATATTATGGGTGGCGCCCCTGTCGCCCGCTCCCTGCACCATTTCGCGGCGATCATTACGTTCCTGTATTTTGCCCTGCACCTGACTGACCGCGTCAGGGCCTGCTGGCGGGGACGGAGCAACCTGCTGGATCCCGTCACCGGGCGGATGACCATCAGGCAGATCGTTGCCGTTGTCTTTGGTCCCGATTCCATGGTTCCTAACCTTGAGGACTGGCGCCAGTTTATCGCCCACCAGAAGTGGTTCTTCGGCAAAGGTCCCCGCCCGCAATTCGACCGCTGGACGTACTGGGAGAAATTTGACTACCTCGCCGTCTTCTGGGGAGTTGCCATGATCGGGGCCTCGGGCTTGATCATGTGGTTCCCCGTTTTCTTCACCCGCTTCCTGCCGGGCTGGGTAATCAATATCGCCATGATCGTGCATTCCGATGAAGCCCTGCTGGCTGCGGGCTTCATCTTCACTTTCCACTTTTTCAACACGCATTTCCGTATTGAGAAATTCCCCATGGATACCGTTATCTTTTCGGGGCGCATCTCCAAGACCGAGATGCTGCACGAGCGTAAGCACTGGTACGATCGCCTGGAGGCCGAAGGCAAACTCGACGATTATCGCATCAAGGATGAGTGGGTGCGCTGGAAGGAAATCGCCAAGACGTTCGGGTATTTGTTCTTCGGTACAGGCCTGATTCTGCTGGTGCTTATTGCTGTGGCAATGACAACACGGTTGTTGCATTGAGGAGAAGAACCCACCCCTAACCCCTCCAAGGAGGGGAACAATACTGAATGATTCAAATACAAAAAGCGTGCCCCGCTCCCTTTCCGGGTTCTTCTCTGGCTCCCCTCCTTGGAGGGGCCGGGGGTGGGTTCTTCTCTTCTCTCGCTCCCCTCCTTGGAGGGGTTAGGGGTGGGTTCTTCGGCGACAATTAGTAGGAGTAAAAAATGAGTTACAAACGCTATTTTATCTTAGCCGGTTTATTGATCGCAGCGATGTCGCAGTGGACTCTCGCCATTGACAATTCGGACTGCTTTGGCTGCCACGAGGATAAGAGTCTTACGAAAAAAGATGCTGCGGGGAAAACGATTAATCTGTTTGTGGATGCGGCCAAGTATGCCACCTCAACCCACGCCAGCAACACCTGCACAAGTTGTCATTCGGATATCACCGAGGTGCCGCATCCTGACAAGTTTGCGGCCAAACTCGTCGCCTGCGACGCCTGTCATACAAACGCAGCCCGTTCGTATACCTCCAGCGCCCACGGAATCGCCCGTCAGGCGGGCAATCTGCAAGCCGCCACCTGTAGCGACTGTCACGGCAAGCATAATGTGATTCCTGCACGACTGGCCATCTCGCCGCTCAATCATGACCACCTGGCCGCCACCTGCGGGAAGTGCCATCCGCAAGTCGTCGAAGTCTTTCAGAAAAGCATCCATGGCAAGGCCTTGACACGCGGAGTCCGCGATGCGCCCACCTGCACGGACTGTCATTCGGATCACCAGATCAGCGACCTGCGGGCCGCCTCCTCCCTGAAGGTCGCCGAAGATGTCTGCAGCCGGTGTCATGCCTCCGAGCGCTTTAATGCCAGGAACAATCTGGACGCAAACAAGGTCACCACCTTTTTTGCCAGTTATCACGGAATGTCGACCAAAATGGGCTCAACTCAAAGTGCCAACTGCGTCAGTTGCCACGGCTACCACGACATTCTGCCCTCCTCGGACCCGCTGTCTTCGGTGAATACAAATAACATGGTCACCACCTGCCGCAAATGTCACCCGACCGCCAATGAGAATTTTTCATTCGGCAAAATCCATCTCGATCAAAAATCCGTTGTGAATACCGGGGACCGCATTAACTGGTGGATCCGCCGGATTTACACGCTCCTGATTGTGGGCGTTATCGGAGGTATGCTGGTCCACAATATCCTGGTCTTCCGCCGCAAGTTTCAGATTCTCAGACGCAAAAAAGAACCCACAGTCACCCGTATGACCCGATCCCAGCGCTACCAGCACTTTATCCTGCTCACCAGTTTTACAGCCCTGGCGATCACCGGATTCGCACTCACCTATCCCGATTCATGGCTGCATTACCTGATGGGCTCCAATGAGAATGTCCGCCGCCTCGGGCACCGCCTCGCGGCCGTCATCATGATGGCGCTGGCGGTCTATCACACCGTTTATATTGTGGTAGCAAAAGACGGCCGTAAGTTGCTTAAGGACATCTTCCCCTGCCCGAAGGACGTTCTGGATGTGCTCGGGAACCTGCGTTACCTGATTTTCCCGCGCGCCCCAAAACCCGAGTTCGCCCGGTTCACGTATGGCGAAAAGGCGGAGTATTGGGCGGTGGTCTGGGGCACCGTGATCATGGGGGCCACCGGGATTATCATCATGTTCAAGATGTACATCACGGAATGGGCACCGCGCTGGGTGATCGATGTGGCCATCACGATCCACTTCTATGAGGCCATCCTCGCCGTGCTGGCCATCATTGTCTGGCATTTCTACCACGTGATCTTTGATCCGGATGTCTACCCCATCAATACGGCCTGCCTCGATGGCAAGATGCCGGAACATCTTTATCACGAGGAACACCCGCTGGATACGGAGACGGTGGGAAAGGGAAAATAGGTTATTAGTTATTGGTTATTCGGAATCCATCGGAAATATCCAATAACGAATAACCAATAACTTTCAATACCCTACTTCGCAACAACGGCTGCGTCTTCCATAATCACGTCGTATTTGTAGCCTGAGCCGAAATCCTTGTCCGTATGAATCGGGCCGCTCACGGTAACTACATCCCCGACCTTGACTTCAGCCTTGGTGGTAACTACCAGATCATTATTACCTTCACCACCTGATCCATCTTGCAGGTGCAACCAGTTCATTCCCATTATCTTCGTGGAAACCTTCACAACCTGCGCCCGGACAATCACGGTCTTGCCTGACAGCGCCGCTTTACCGGCCCAGATTTCCCCCACCGTCTTGCCGCCCTCCGGCTTCTGGATGGCCAACTTGGCCACAGGCACCTTTGTCCCCATGCCGGCAATGACGGGATGCCCCTCCGGGAGAGTGGCGGCTCCGGCCGCAGTGGCTGCCCCTGCGCTACCGGCTGGAACAATCGCACCGGCCATATAGAGTTCATCAAATTTCCGGTTCAACACCTTGCTGGTGAAATTCTTGGTAAGCATACCCCCTTCAACCGACACGCGATCACCCACCTTGACCTCAAAGGCCGGCGCCGCCGCCCAGAGCGTCTCCTTGCCGGTGTTGATCTGGACATAGGTGTAACGACTGGCATTCGTTGTCTGCAATACAACACCTGAAAAAGAGGACTCGGCCTTGCCGGACATTTCGCCCGCCGCCGAACACATGTCAGCGCCCATGGAAAGACGCCCCGCCATCAACATCATCACAACCATAATTGATTTTTTGTACATTTCTGAATACCTCACTTCACTTGTCATGTTCTACTCTTATCTTAGGCGTCGCTCATTACCCTCACCCCAGCCCTCTCCCCTCAAGGGAGAGGGAGTAGTCCAGGAGCACTTGATTCCCATCTTTCCTCTCCCCTCGAGGGAGAGGGAGTAGTCCAGGAACCTCCTTAACAACTCAGCAACCAGCAACTCAACAACCCGGTGCTACCCCTTCGCATAACTATGTAAACCAGACAATAAAAAGTTAACCCCGTAGTAGGTAAACAACACGGAGATGAACCCTATAATCGAAATCCAGGCCGCCCGCCGGCCACGCCAGCCCCGCATGAAGTTGAAGTGCAGAAACGCGGCATAGATAAACCAGGTGATCAGCGACCAGGTTTCCTTGGGATCCCAGGACCAATAAGTTCCCCACGCCGAATTTGCCCACACGGCACCCGTCAGAATTCCCAGTGTGAGAAACAGGAACCCGAACGAGATGGTCTGCGTCACAATCGTCTCCAGCGTCTGCCGGGTCTCCACCTGCGCCACACTGGCCTGGCGGGTGGCAATCAGATAGCCGGCCGAGGCCACTGCCGATATGGCAAAGGCACCATAACCAAGAAAGCAGGTCATCACATGAAATGACAGCCAATTGCTTTGAAGCGCCGGCATCAGCGGGCGAATGGCCGATTCAAAGGTACTGGCATGCGCCAGCGCCAGCGCGGATAGCGCTGCCGCAGCGGCCGCCAGCCAGGGCAGCTTCGTGCGGATCCGCAGCAGGAGATACACCACGGCAACCGTCCAGGCGAAAAGGACAAGCGACTCAAACATATTGCTGAAGGGAGCGCGCCCGGCCTCCACCCAACGGATTCCGAGATAAAGCGTCTGAATGGTCACCCCGGCCACAATCAGACCATTGGCAACCCCGTCAAAAAGATTCCGCCGGGTCATCAGGCATATCACCGCGCACACCATGGCGCAGAAATAGGCGGCAAGACTGATATTAAAAAGAGCGGTCATGTTGAAAAAGCCTGTCATGATAGTTCTCCCGTCCGTCGGCGTTGGTCTCCAAGCCAGGGCCCGACACAGAACACCAGCGTCAACCCTGTCATCATTAAAACAAAACCCGCATACACAATGGGGATGCCCGGATCACGCACCACCTGTAACGCACTCCAGGCCAGATCATCGGGATTGTAACTGGTCTGATAGAAGGTATAACCACCCCAGGAAAATGGCGAATTAACCGCGATCGTCCGAGTGCTCACCACCGCTCCCTTTTCAATCACTTCAACCGTGCTTTTGAATGCCTTGATGTCGCCGCCCCGCATCCCCATTTCCTCCGGCGGCACGGCCATGAACCGGAACTTCAGGGGCATAGCCGCTATACTACTGTCAGAACTTCCAAAATCGGGGAAACGCGCAAACACCCATTGCGTATTAGTGCTCCCGCTCCCCACCACACAGACCTGTACGGCGGGATTATTAGGCACATCCGAACGGGACTTGACGTCACCCGTTGCTCCATCAAGGGCAAAGTCGGCCACATACCGGAGCACTTTGACCCTGAACGCCGGGCTTGCGCCTGCAGGGGCATCTGCCGGCACCACGGGATGTTCCACATTCAACTCGACCGGAAAATGCGCAATCAGATTTTTCTCAGCCCATTGAACCAGTATCATATCGACAGGCGCCTCTTTCGCGCCCGTCGTTTTTTTATGATATTCCAGTTCGAATTTGGTCAGGCGAAGCGAGAAAGGCAGAACCATCGGGCCGTCAGAACTCTCGGCACTTGAAACAGCCTCCCCCTCACGGAATTGGATCGCGCCTTTCTGACCCCAGATGACACGCACCACACCCCCGGCTAAAACCAGAAGAAGGCTGACATGCGTGATGAAAGAGCCAATGACCCTGAACCGGGCCGCGCCAGTGGCGCGTTTAATTGCCTGATAACGCCTGCCCGTACAAACCATTAGACTGGCCGCCAAGGCAAATAACAGCCCCACAAACCACCAGGAATAAAACACGCGCGTCAACCCCAGCGCTGACAACACGCCCAGCACCTGATGGCCGCCAGGCCGCGCCAGATAGACTTCCACTTGCGACCCTTGCGGAATCAGGGTGCCGGCAATACAGGCCAACGCCAGCAGCAAGACCACCGTCAGGGCAAACGCCAGCGACCCCAACACTCTGGTGACGGGATTTCCCCATGCTGGCTTTGCAACGGGCTCTTTGGCTTCAACAGAATCACTCATAGTGGATAAATATAATCTCTTTTGGGCCTTAGGGTCAACACAATGTGAAAAACATGGTCCATTTCAGACGGCCAGCGAGGCCGCTGGCCCTCCAACAGGAAATAAGGGGGGCCATTAGCGCCGCCCTTAGGCACCGCTAATTAATAAAATTTACATCTTCTTTCGCGTTTGGTGTCCGGCATCACCCTCACCCCAACCCTCTCCCCTCAAGGGAGAGGGAGCAATGCCGCAGGGATCGCGTTAAAATCGATCCCTCCGGTCGCGTCCTGAAATAGGTTGTCACTTTGGGAAAGGAAAAGACCAAGGTGAGGACGAGCATAAGTTATAGCGAAGCGTTCAAGCGACAGGTGGTAGAGGAACTCGGGCGAGGCAGAC
>Ga0194056_10001716_pt1 | contig 11920 bp, 9 predicted proteins | sample SepL4413m_MetaG_FD_155458 | JGI IMG/M metagenome (GOLD analysis project Ga0194056, IMG submission 155458) | Anoxic zone freshwater microbial communities from boreal shield lake in IISD Experimental Lakes Area, Ontario, Canada - Sep2016-L442-13m | ecosystem: Environmental > Aquatic > Freshwater >...
ACTATGCTGTTTCTGCATGCTATTTATGTACCTTTGTAATTATTCTTATAGTTTAATGAGGGTATTATCTAACAGACACTGAAAAAAATCAGCTCAAATTTTAGCGGGGACGCACATCAAAGAGCAATCCGGTGATTTTTAATGCATTTCTTTGCAGTCGTTGCTGATAAATAATGGCATAGGATAGTACAGAAGTTACATATTTTCTGGTTTCTTTAAAAGGAATGGTTTCTATCCAAATATCGGAGGCAACCGGCTTATCATAAGGCAACCATTTAACTACCCGGCTTGGCCCCGCATTATAAGCCGCCGCTGCCAGTGCAAAATGGCCATCGAAGCGGTTCAATAATTGTTTATAGTAAAAAGCGCCGTATTTAATATTAATATCCGGATTAAACAAACTATTTTCCGTCTGCCAAGGCTCGTTAAGATTACGCGCTATTTGCTGACCCGTTTCCGGCATGATTTGCATTAAGCCACGCGCACCGACTGCCGACTTTGCATTCTTATCCAGCATACTTTCCTGACGAATCAAACCAAAAATAATAGCGGGGTCTAGCTGTTGCCAATCCGCATTGCTCTGAACCTGATCCAAATAACTCATCGGAAATCGCAATGCCAAATCATCCCAATAATCCGCTTTAACCAACGTCATAATGGCGACCTGATCCCATTGCCACCGTTGGGCTAATTTAGCGGCAAGCAAGATTTGTTCTTTGGGTAGTTTTTTTACCGTAAACCACCATTGTCGTTTTGCTTCGGCATCGCGGCTTAAGATTTCCAACTCTTGAATCGCCTTAAAATCAGTTGTTTGCGCCAGCTTTTCAAGCGCATCCCCCATGATAACAACCGGTTTATCAGCCAGGTTATAGGGCTTATTGACCGCATCGGCCGCCATAAATCCATAGTAACTTCTGTCTTGCGCCAGCTGATTAAAAACAGACAGCCCCTGCAAAACGTTGCCGGTTTCGATCAAAGAGCGGGCTTGCCAGTATTGCCACTGTGGCGTTTGTTGCTCTTCAGGGGTTAATCCCGCCAGTGCTTGTGCTACATGCTGCCAATTTTGTTCAAACAAAGCCGCCCTGACTTTCCATTCCCTGACCTCTGCATCAACAGTAAGCAACTGATTCAAGCGATTGAATGCCCGGTTATCACGCGCACGCGCCAAGGCCAGCGCCAGTCTGCGCTCAATTTGTTGGGCAGTTTGGTTATTGATAACAAAATTTCGCTTTCTACTATCCCAAAGACCCAGCGCCGAATCCAGGTCTGCTTGAGCCAATCGATCCACACCGTGCGCAAAGATACGACCGTAAAGATCATCGGCTCCCATAAACAGACCGCCTTCGATTAGTGAGGGCTTTTTATGAACCTGCAACCAGAATTCAGCGGTGGCTTGATCCGGCTCATTCAGAAATCGCAGTATATAACTTGCCAGGGATTTATTATCTTTCTTTAAAGCTAATTCAAAACGTTGCCAAATCAAATCCGTTGTAAAAACAGGCGATATCGCCAACACCGAAAACAAGTCATCACATGCTTCAGGCTGCCGGTCGCCGACCGTCCATAAACGTTTGGCCGCGTTCAAAGCCAGTTCTTGATTACCTACCTTATAATTTGCCCAATAAAACCGACATTCAAGCGCCGTATTATCACCGGCTTGATAATTATTGATAAATTGAAGCCAACGTTCATTGTTAGCGAGATAATTCAGCCAATCGGTGCGGAGTAAATCAACGTAGCGGGAGTCTTTATAGGTTAATAAAAAGCCCAGGATTTTATCAGTTTCCGATAAATTATTTTTTAACCACTGATACTGCAAATAGGGATAAAGCGGATAATCGGCCAACGTGGCGCTTACGGATAAAAACGCACTCTCATTGCGCTGCGCCGCCAGCTTTTCTGCCAACAAAAAAGCCTGCCGTTGCTGCTCCAGCGTATTGCTAAAAACGGTATTGGAGAAAAAAACCAGAGCACACAACAACACGCTTCCAGGGACACATTTTATATTCATTATGGGTAACTATTTTGCACTTTACACCGGCCGCAGACGGCTTTTTGTCACGTATTTATTAAAATTACAATCCTGGTAAACCATAGACATCAAGTTAAAACATTTCACCACGAAGACACGAAGAACACGAAGACACGAAGAACACGAAGATTTATAAGTATTCACCTCCCCCTTTGAAAAAGGGGGATTGAGGGGGATTTATCTAATAAAATCTCCCCTAACCCCTCTTTTTCAAAGAGGGGGACTGAATACTTACAAGATTTATAGAAGATTTTACTTTGGTTTTTCTTCGTGAACTTCGTGTCTTCGTGGTCTGTAATATCTTTAATTTGATGTGTATGAGGTCGGAATAAGACCACCCAAACGTAGCGCGTGGTGGCGTTTCCGGCACTCTCGTACAGAGTTGCCGGAAACGCTCAACTCGCTTACGCTCAAAAAGCCTTATTCCGACCTACGCCTGTTCAATCGGGGTGTTTTTAAAAACCCGGACAGGCCAAAGGATGGTGACTACAAAGAACCAAAATAGGCAGCCAAGGCTTTCGTATCTTCTTCAGACAAATTGCCGGCAATAGCTTGCATGTGTCCGTTTTTACGTTCGCCTTCTTTAAAGTTGCTTAATTGCTTTACCAGATAATTAGGATGCTGACCGGCAAGCCTTGGAAATTGACCGTTACCTTCAGCGGACGCGCCATGACAGCCTAAACACATAGTGGCTTTGGGTTGTCCTGCTTTCGCCAAGGTTGCATCGCCCCCTGCGCTAACAGCGGGTTGACTGGAATAATAAGCGGCCAAATTATTAATATCGTCATCACTTAAGTTGGCGGCCATGGCTTGCATCATCGGGTTATTACGTGTTCCCGCTTTAAATGCCTTAAGTTGATTGACCAGATAGAGCCCTTGTTGAGCCGCTAAATTGGGCCATTGAGCGTTACTGCTTTTACCCTTGGGGCCATGACAACCCGTACAGGTGGCCGCTTTTTGTTCGCCAGCCGCCATGTCGGCAGCAAAAACAGGTGCCGTCCCAAAACAGGCCAACAGCACAGTGACCAAAAATAGATGTTTTAATGTGTACATGGCTCACCTCTATAAAAAGATTAAACAATCAATGACTATTTTTTAAATAGCCGACTGGTTGATGTTAACAAAGCGTTTACTATACAACTAAAAAGTGCTGATGCTAATGAAAATTTCAGTAAGTATTCACTGCCCCCCTTTGAAAAAGGGGGAGGGCTTAATAATTACCTTTTTTGTAATCCTAAACTCCCCCAAGCTGAGTAGGGTGCGCATCGCGCACCACAACCATGCCAGAGAAAGAACTCTAATAGGCTACAGGTAGAAAAAATAATAGTGGTGCAAATAAAACCGTTTAGTGGATGCGGTTTTAGGTGCGCGATGCGCACCCTACTTAATACCTGACAGGTTTTAAGCGGGTAGCTTTTTTCTAACCCCAAACACCCCCAAGCTTACCCACTTCTAATGACTTACATTATCAATAGTGCCCGCATAAGCTTGCTGATACCGTTGTTTAATAGCCTGTGCCAACTGATGCACTGCCATCGCGTATTTATTGCTGTTATTGTATTTCTTGATTACTTTAAAATTGGGATAAACACGCCAAAACTCATTACCTTCATAAGTGCTCAGCTCAATAACAGCTTCATCGTTAGCGGGGCTGCTACGTTTGGTAACAGGGCTATGTAACTGCCAGCCGCTACGCGAAAAATAATTCGCCACACTGCCGACCGCATCCTTGGGATGCCAAAGATCACGCCTTCCATCGTGGTTAAAATCGACGGCCAACTTACGAAAACTACTGGGCATAAATTGGCCGTAACCCATAGCGCCTGCCCAAGAGCCTTGCGGTTGACGCGGATCAAAACCTTCATCACGCGTCATCAGCAAAAAGTTCTCCAACTCAGACGTAAAATAGCCGGAACGCCTGAATGTGTCAAAAGACAAGGTCGTTAAGGCATCAAAGATACAGGTTTTACCAAAATTTTTGCCAAAATAAGTTTCCACACCAATAATGCCGACAATATATTCAGGGTCAACGCCATAGGTGGCGCTGGCTTGTTTAATAGCGTCTGCATTATTGCGCCAAAACTCCACGCCATTGCTGATATGCGCATCGGTTAAAAACTTGTTGCGATAGCGCGTCCAACTGCCCAGGCTCGGCTTTGACGGCCCCGTAGAGGGTGCCGGACTTTCCAAACGAATAACCGAATCCAGCCGGTTAGCCTGCGAAAACAAACCATTTAAATAGGTTTCCGAAAAGCCGTGCTGCTTCACCATGTGCTGAATAAAACTGCGTACCGCTGGCGAGTTGGCGTAGGTGCCCGTTAATTTGTTGGTGCCATAACTGCTTGAATAAGGCGCCTTGCCATGACTGCCTGGATAATGTTGCTCGGGCTGCTCTAGCGGATAACCGGCCGGTGGGATTTTAGTTTGTTGATGAGTATTTTTTGCAGAGTCATCATGATAAGTCGCCGGCTTACTGGCACAACCGACCAGCAACAATGCAAAAGCCAATTTGAATAAGCGTTTATAAACGATGGTTGTCATAAAATTCTCTCTTGTTCGTACTGTTAAATAAGCGTTCACGCTTTCCTTTATATTTGATGTTAAAATTCTTTTTGATTAGCAAGATGCCGGTCGGGGTTTGCAACCCATAAACATCAACTTAAAGATATTAATTGTAATTATTCAGTCCCCCTCTTTAACAAAGAGGGGTTAGGGGAGATTTTAATTAGATAAATCCCCCTCAATCCCCCTTTTTCAAAGGGGGAGGTGAATACTTACTATTAATTCACCACGAAGACACGAAGTTCACGAAGAAAAAACCAAAGCAAAATCTTCGTGTCTTCGTGGTAAATGTCTTAACTTGATGTCTATGGGTTTGCAACCCCGACCGAACTGCCCCTTCCGGCGAATAATGCTTATTTTATCGCACATTCATCAATTTGTTTGCATTCCATACCGCTTTTTAATTTTATGAATATAGACCACCACTGGCTCACAGGTATTACCAAAACCCCCTCACCCAATTGTGATCAACGTCCCGACCCCGCCGACATTTCCTTGCTGGTAATTCATTGCATTAGTCTGCCGCCCGGTGAATTCAATAATCCTTGCATAGACCAGTTTTTTTGCAATTTGCTCAATCCCGATGATCATCCTTATTTTAAAGAAATTCATCAACTCACGGTATCCGCGCATTTATTGATTAAACGGGACGGCAGTTGTGTGCAATATGTGCCTTTTGACAAACGCGCCTGGCACGCGGGACAATCAAACTATCAGGGCAGAGAACGCTGTAATGATTTTTCGATAGGTATAGAACTTGAAGGCACCGAATCGATAGCTTATACCGAAGAACAGTATAAGCAACTTGCTACTGTGATTGACACGTTACTTAAAACGTATCCAACGTTATCGAGACAACGAATAACCGGACACAGTGATATTGCCCCCGGACGAAAAACCGATCCGGGCGCAGCGTTTGACTGGCAAAGAATTTGAAAAATGCCTGACGGGTTTCGCTGTCGCTCTACCCATCCTACTCTTGCTTATTGAAATCATAATAGCAGTAACTATGCCGGTCGGGGTTTGCAAACCCATAGACATCAACTTAAGACCTTTCACCACGAAGACACGAAGAGCACGAAGATTTTTCTTTGGTTTTTCTTCGTGAACTTCGTGTCTTCGTGGTGAATTAATATCTTTAAGTTGATGCGTATGGGCTGCAAACCCCATCACGCGTCATAAACCGTTGGCTGAGCGGAGTCGAAGCCGGCAAAATCGCTTCGACTCCGCTCAGCGAACGGCTTAATTTAATGGCAGTGACCCAGCCCAAGAGGGATCGGGTCGCCAGTTAACCAACCAAGCGGGCAATTCATTTGCAGGCATGGGGCGGGCGATGCAGTAACCCTGAGCGAGGTCGCAACCCAGTTGCAGCAGCATCGCCCCTTGTTCAACAGTCTCCACACCTTCGGCGATAACATCGCGGTGAAAGGCGTCGGACAGGCTCAGCACGCCTTTCAGAATAGCCATATCATCGGGGTCATAGAGCATGCCGCGCACGAAGCTCTGGTCGATCTTGATGGTGGCGACCGGCAGTTGTTTAAGGTAAGTCAACGAAGAATAGCCGGTACCAAAGTCATCCATCGAAAACATCACGCCCATCCCCCGACAGGTTTCAATCACCTGCGACACCCGGGTCACATTTATCAGTGCACTGGTTTCCAGCACCTCCAATTTAAGGCAAGATGGACTCACCCCGGGATGCGCTGCCAGCAACCGACGCAGACGTTCGACGAAATCTGCCAACTGCAATTGGCGGGCACCCACATTAACACTCACAGGAATATTCAAGCCGGTGGCCAGCCAAACTTCTATCTGGGCCAAAGCCGTTTCAATAACCCACTCGCCAATTTCAACAGCCAGCGGATGATCCTCAATCACCGGCAAAAAAGTCGCCGGTGACAGCAGACCTTTGTCTGGATGTTGCCAACGGATAAGCGCTTCAGCACCGATGACCGTGCCCTTGCGCATGTCCACATAGGGCTGGTAATACAGCACGAATTCGCCCCTGGCCAAGGCGCGACGGATGAACTCCAGACTTTCGTAACGCCCCCGAACGCGGCTGTCCTGCACGGCGTCGAAAATATGGTAACGATTCTTGCCCGCCAGCTTGGCCTGATACATGGCTTGGTCGGCCTGACGCAGGAGTTGGTCGGCATCGATATTTTCCGCCTGCGGATAAAAGGTAACGCCCAAACTGGCCGAGACCTGAAGAGTGAGATCGCCATACTGCATCGGCTCGGCAGCAGCGGCGAGCAAGCGAACCAGCATCGGTGCGCTGGCTTCGACATCGACCAGATCGAGCAGTTCGGCAACAAACTCGTCGCCGCCCATGCGGGCCAGTGTGTCGCCCTCGCGCAAAGTCTGCTTCATGTTGGTGGCCACAGCAATCAGCAACTGGTCACCGGCTTCATGCCCGTACTGATCGTTAATGATCTTAAAGCCGTCAAGGTCGAGAAAGGCCACACCCAGCAGACTCCCGCGCCGTCTGGCCTGGGCTATGCCCTGATGCAGGCGGTCAGCCAGCAGTGTACGATTGGGCAAGCTGGTCAAGGGGTCGTAATGCGCACTGTGCTCCAACTCCTGTTCGCGCTCTTTGAGCAGGGTGATGTCGGAAAACAGCGACAAGTAATGCCTGGGATTACCCTCGACATCACGCACGGCGCTAATAGTTTGCATCACGGCGTACACCTCGCCATCCTTGCGCCGGTTCCAGATTTCACCATACCAATGGCCTTTTTCAAGCAGATTTTGCCACATATCATGGTAGAACTGACATTCATGACGGCCGGAGCTGAGCAATCGCGGATTCCGGCCTATCACTTCATCGTGGCTGTAACTGGTAATATCGCTAAAAGCCTCGTTGACATCGATGATTGTGCCGTCAGCAGCGGTGATCATGATGCCTTCGCGGGCATGAGTGAAAACGCTGGCAGCGAGCTGAAGCTTTTGTTCGGCTTGTTTGCGCTCAGTGATGTCCTGCATAAAAATCACAAATTGCGAATCTTGGAGGGGCAGATAGGTGATGCTGATTGCGACCTCAAACAGGCGGCCATCCTTATGGCGGTGCCGGGACTCAAACCGGTCATGACCCTGAACCTTGATATAGTGGATATGGGCGGCAACTTCTTCGGGCGTTTCGACAGCTTCCAGATCGGAAATACGCATAGCCAGCAATTCCTCCCTCGTATAACCGCTCATCCGGCAATAGGTCTCGTTGACGTCCAGCAGGTGCCCCTGGCTGTCAAATCGCCAAAAGCCGTCCATGGTCGTATGAATGATACTCCAATTCAATTCCTCGTTTTTTCGCAACACGTCCTCCACCTGTTTGAGCCGGGTAATGTCGCTCAACACAATGCGGAACACCGGGATGTCGCCGTCGTAATGCAGGGAGATCGCTAAATGTACCCAGACTGGCGTGTTATTATTCCTCACCATCCGCAATTCGCCCGCCCGTGGCTCGCCCTCAACCAACTGTTTACACAGCAGGTAGTAAATATCCCTGTCTTCATTGAGAATGAGCAGGAACAACAATTGCTTAAGCAGCTCACGCCTGTCCATGCACAGCAGGTTAGCGGCGGCAAGGTTGGTTTGCAGGATATTCCCCTTCTCGCTTACGGTAAAATAGCCCACCGGTGCCAACTCGTAGAGGTCAAAATAACGCGCCTCCGCTTTTGCCAAGTCCTCTTGAGCCCGTTGCAGTTCATTATTCTGCATCTCCAGTTCTATCTGATGCACACGCAGACTCTCTTCGATCTGTTTACGCTGCGCCACATCTGCGTGAAGTTCTTCGCTACGTTGCGCCAATTCAGCGTAAAGCGCAACCACACCGGAATTTGTCAAGGTCAACTCATCATTGATGCACCTCAGTTCCTCGTCACGCTGGCGAATTAATTCACGGGCGACCTCCAATTCCTGGTTTAGTCGTTGACGAAGCTCATCGCTGCGTTGCGCTAATTCAACGTAAAGCGCAACAACACCGGAATTCGTCAAGATCAGCTCATCATTGATGCTTCTCAATTCCTCGTCACCTTGGCGAATTAATTCACGGGTGACTTGTAATTCCTGGTTTAGTCGTTGAATTTGCGCCAATGGCAATTCAGCGGAGGTAATGTCTGCGCTCATTCCATCACTCTACGTACGTCCGCCTTGGCGGCCACCACCACTGTGCTGTCGTCGCTCAGCCGCTGATGATCCCGGAACAGCACCCCGGCGATCAAAGCCGGGTGTTTTTGCGCCAAGCCCGGATAATCGTCCAGCGACCAACCCGTCGCCACACCGTCCGAGTGCAGCACGAGCAAACCCTTCTCTGTCCAGGGACAGCTATACTCCTGGATTATTCGCGCTTCAACCCCGGCGGTGCCGTTGTGGGACCCCAGATGACGGGAGGCTCCACCACCGAGAATCAGCCCGGTAATATTGCCCAAGCCTGCGTAGCGAATAATATCATTTCCGGGAGCGACCTCTACTACCAGGACGGCTGCGCCCCGCGTACCGCGCAAGCCGGCGTGAATCAGGCGCAGCAGCTCTGCCGGATGGTACGGGCTTTGTTCTGTAAAAATGGCGACCGCCTGGTTGGCCGCTTCAGCGGCATCCGGGCCATGTCCCAAGCCGTCGGCCAGCATAAAAAAAGTGCTGTCGCCGTCCACCTTCATAGACCACGCGTCGCCACAGGCCTGCTCACCGGAAACCGGCAGACACACGCCCCCCACGACCAGCGCGGACGTAGGCGGGAGCGCGGGTTCGGATGGCCAATTCTTCCAAAGTCGGCAAAATACAGCCTCGCCGTCACCTGGAGAAAAGAAAATATCGAACTCTGACGATAGCCTACAAATAGCACCCAAGCCAGTGCTGGAATTACCATCACGCAAACGCTCACTTATATTGACAATACCGGGACCACAATCGAACGCGAGAATATCCAAGCCGGTTCCGCCGGCTTCCTCAAGTGGGCGAAGAACCAGATCACCACCCGTGCCAGCCGTACCCTGAACAAGATGGGTGGCGAACTCGGTCACGATCAGTGACGCTTGGTCGGTGCGTAAGTCGCCAAAGCCCAGGTCACGAGCAAGGGCGATGACCTGCCGTTGTGCTTCGCCGATATGACTTAAGGTTTCCACGCGGATATACAAAGGAAATAACAGACGAGAATAAGGGTGGGTAGTCATATTATTTCCACTTGGTGATGGTCACGCGAGTCCCCTTGCCAACCTCCGACCCAATCTCGAAGTCGTTCACCAGCCTCTTCGCCCCTCCCAACCCCATACCCAGTCCAACGCCGGTAGTGTAGCCATCTGCCAAGGCTTGCTCAATATCCGCGATACCCGGCCCCTTATCCTCAAAGGTTACCCTCACACCTTGGCGACCGCTGTCTGCCAGCAACTCCAGTCGTGCTGAACCACCACCGCCATGAACCACGACGTTACGAGCCAGCTCGCTGCTGGCCGTCACCATCATGGTCTGCTCAATCATATTGAAGGTCTGCTCGATCATCCAGGTACGCACCGTCTGGCGAATCCGCAAAACGTCTTGATCAGTGCACAGCGGCAGGGTTTCACTTTTCAAGGCGTTCATAACGGCCTTCATTGGTGGCTTTATTAACCAGAGCTTGAAGTAGCGCCATGCCTTTGTCCACATTAAGAGCTGTTTGAATGGTCGCCAGCGATAAACCCAGCTCGACAATGGTGATGGCCACAGCCGGCTGCATGCCGACGACGACGGAGTTCGCACCCAGCACACGCGTAATCGAAGCCATATTGCCCAACATGCGACCGATGAACGAGTCCACGATGTCAACCGAGGAGACGTCAATGAGTACGCCTTTAGCGTGCGTCTTGACGACTTGATTGGTGAGGTCGTTCTGCAAGAGTAACGCCTGGTGGTCATCCATGTCTACCTGAAGACTGACCAACAGAAAGTCGCCCACTTTATTGATAGGTATCTGATCCATAGGGTAAAGGCCTCCCGGGTTTATTAATGTGGAGCCGTAGTGGTTACCACGATGCCGATTTTCAAAAAGGCATAGGCCAACGCATCGGCCAGCGTGGCCTTGGTGACTACATCGCCAAACTCCACGCCCAGATGCACCATCGCCAAGGCAATCTCTGGACGGATACCGCTGATAATGCATTGTGCGCCCATCAATTTCGCGGCCAAAACCGTATTAAGCAAATGCTGGGAAACCTGCGTATCCACATTGGGCACGCCCGTGATGTCTATAATGGCCATGCTGCTGCCAGTGCTGATGATGCTTTGTAAAATGTTTTCCATAACCAACCGGGTGCGAACGCTGTCAAGCATGCCAACGAGCGGCACGGCAAGGACGCCTTCCCAGAGCTTTATAACGGGCGTGGAGAGTTCAAGCATTTCTTCTTGCTGGCGCTTGATAATCTCTTCGCGACTCTTTTGGAACACCTCGGTGGTGTAAAGACCCAGCTTGTCCAAAAGCACGGTAGCGTTCCATAATTCATCAGCCAGCGTGGTATCGACATTTGTACTCAACTCTTGGCGCAGCCGGGAAAACAGCGGTTGCTTGAGCGAGAACACCACCGTTGCCGTTTCCGAGGGGGAAAAGCCCTGTAATGCACGACTGCGGGAGACATTAGACAAGAACGCCAAGACTGCTTTCCATTCGGGTGAGGAGATATCAGTGAAATTGCCGGCGCGGCAGGCGGGAATAAAGAGCGCGAGAAGCTCGGCTGATTGTCGGCGTAATTCAGCTTCTGAAATCAAATCCTGGCGTGCGGTAAGAGCCGCTAACTGCTCGCGTAGCCAGTCCTCCAGTATGGGTTGTTCGTAGCGGGTAAAAATTTCTGCAACGCGATTGGAAGTATTGGTGGTCATAAATGTATCTCCTGTTTGATTGATAGGAGGTGTTGCCAAGAATAGGCGTTTCAACCGGATAAAAGCTGATTATGCTTAAGTTTTTGTAGGAAAGTCAATTGCTATTTTTAGGAAAAACGGGCACCTACCGAACACCGCCTTATCTAGCGTATAGAATGAGCAGAAAGACGGCAAAACCCGTCGTAATACTGCCCCCCTACTAAGCTTTTTTTCACCACGAAGACACGAAGGACACGAAGTTTTCTTTCTTCGTGTTCTTCGTGGTGAAAATCTCTTAAGGTTTTTGTAGTAGTGCGCATCGCGCACCTAAAACCGCATCCACTAAACGGCTTTATTTGCACCAATATCTATTGTTGTTTCTAGGAGTCTGTCCGACTTCCCCAGCGCAAATCTGATAAAATAGATTTTTACATTTCCCCGTCAGGAGGTTCCTGCCATGAGCAATAAATTCATACTCATCAATCGTGATCAACCGTTTGTGATTCC
>Ga0194056_10001719_pt1 | contig 11900 bp, 8 predicted proteins | sample SepL4413m_MetaG_FD_155458 | JGI IMG/M metagenome (GOLD analysis project Ga0194056, IMG submission 155458) | Anoxic zone freshwater microbial communities from boreal shield lake in IISD Experimental Lakes Area, Ontario, Canada - Sep2016-L442-13m | ecosystem: Environmental > Aquatic > Freshwater >...
GAGGCCGGGTTCGTAAATGGTTACTTCTGCATTCTTAAGTTTGGTGAGTTTCTCCGGGCTGTTATCAACACAGATAACCTGGTTTCCCATTTCGGCAAAACAAGTACCCGAAACCAGTCCGACATAGCCGGTACCAATGATTGAAATATTCAAAATAAATTCCTTTAAATAATTATTAATTAAAAATCTGAGAAGATAAAATCTTTATCGATATCTTTAAATGATTTTCCCTTAAGATCCTTTTCGGAAATATTCAATGCATCAACTTTCCAGTCGATGTTTAAATCAGAATCGTTAAACAGAATTGCACGTTCATCCTGCTTGCTGTAAAAAGCAGTGCACTTATAATGAAATATCGCAGTATCTGACAAGACAGAAAACCCATGGGCAAAGCCGGGAGGAATCCATATCTGGTTGTGGTTATCTTCTGAAAGTTCAACCACTACATGCTGACCGAACGTAGGTGAGTTAAACCTTACATCGACTGCCACATCGAGCACTTTACCTGAGAGAACCTGACAGAGTTTTCCCTGTGCAAATTCACCTACCTGATAATGCAGTCCGCGGACAGTGCCTTTTTTAGAGAAAGAAATATTATCCTGGACGAAGTCAAGAAAAAGGCCTTCTTCAAGAAAATTCTTTTCACTGTAAGATTCGAAGAAGAAACCTCTGTCATCAGGAAATACTTTTGGTTTCAGAACAAGAACACCGTCTATAGCTGTTTTGCAAAATTCCATTAATCCCTGTTAATCCTTTCGAGGTAATTTCTGTAATCGGATTTAGGCATATTGGCAATAGTTTTTTCGAGTTCGTCGAATGTAATAAAGCCCATATTATAAGCCACTTCCTCAATACACGCAACCTTTAATCCTTGTCTGTCTTCAATTACGCCGAAGAAGTTAGATGCCTGAAGAAGTGACACAGGTGTACCTGTATCGAGCCATGCAACGCCTCTGCCTATTTTTGATACTTTAAGTTTCTTCTTTTTAAGGTACTCAACGTTAACGTCTGTAATTTCGAGTTCGCCGCGAGGAGAAGGTTTTAAATTTTTAGATATATTAACAACATCATTATTGTATACATACAATCCCGGAACGGCATAGTTTGATTTCGGGTGTTTCGGTTTTTCTTCAATTGAAAGAACGTTACCGTCGTGATCAAACTCAACGATTCCGTATCTTTCGGGATCGGTTACACGGTAACCGAATATTGTGGCACCTTCGTTATTCTTTAATCCGTTATAAAGAAAATCAAGTTGTCCGTAGAAGATATTATCACCGAGTATTAAAGTAACGCTGTCATTACCGATGAACGAATCTCCGAGTATGAACGATTCAGCAATTCCATTTGGAGCTGCCTGAGCTGCATACTGGATGTTCATTCCGAGATGGCTTCCGTCTTTAAACAATTTTTGATAGTGAGGAATCGTTTCGGCGTTTGAGATTATTAAAACATCCTTAATACCACCCAGCATTAAAATTGAAAGCGGATAATAAATAAGAGGCTTATCATAAATAAGCGTAAGTTGTTTACTGTAAATACTTGAAACAGGATACATCCTCGTACCCGATCCACCGGCTAATATAATACCCTTCATGTTTAATTTTGTTTAATTACCCATTTAAAACACAACAAAGGCGGTTTAAAATGATGCGTAAAGATAACTTTTATAATTTTTGAATTCAGTATATTTTGCGGGTAGTTTTTAACTTTTAAATACATATGGATTTATTACTAATACAATTAGTAACTCAATAACACGAAGATTATTAGTCTAATATTTTTTAATATGCGTTGAAAGAAAATATAATCATAAAATAATAAGTGTGAAAATATTTCTTGTGGTTTTGAATACTAATTTCTATCTTTTATAAGGAAGTTCAAAACATAAAATAATGATTTTAAAAATGATGTAATTAATGACTGATGAATGAAAGACTTTTAAGATAGGAATATATTTCGCTTACTTAATAAAGTTTTTTTGAATGTAAGATTTAAAGTTAATAAATAAATAGCTATTTTTAATCAATTGTTTTCTAAAGAAATTGAGAATTCTAAAAACATATATATTATGAAACTCCATACCGCCTTTTCGAGTGTCCTTAAGGGATTGATAGTTGTATCATTTGTGTTTTTCTTATCCGCAGCAGGTTTTCAGGATAAATTAACCTCTGGATGGTATCAGCAGTATTTCCCTAACCTGAACGGAAGCACTATTAAGGATATGACATTTCTTGATAGTCTGACGGGCTTTGCGATTACAACAACAAATTCATCGGTACAAGCATATATTTTAAAGACTACTAATGGCGGAGATAACTGGAATATTGTTCATACATATTTTCCTCCTTCAACGGGTACAATATTAACAGGAATTATGTTTGCTAATAATGCTATAGGATATGCATCTACAAGTTACCATGAATTCTTCAAAACTACAAATGCCGGAGAGAACTGGTCAAATATTTCTGAACCTCCTTGGTCCATTGATGGTTTGTATGTATTAAATACTGATACATTGTTTGCTGCCAGTAGTAGTCCTTTTGGAGGCGGTGTATTTCGTTCCACCAACGGAGGTTACAATTGGCAGATTATCTGGAATATAGGCGGCGGCAGCGGTAACCCTGAAAAAATATATATGGTTAATAAGGATTTGGGATTCACGCAGGATGAAGGAGCCTCAACTTTTATGAAAAGAACAAGAAAAGGTGGCTTTAACTGGACCGAAATACCTGGAGAAAAATTTAAAGATATAAAGTTTTCTGATAGTAATACAGGTTGGAAAGTATATAGCAGTATAAAGAAAACTACTGACGGTGGTCTTAACTGGTTTGTACAACAAACACCTAATATTACTACATCATTCACTAATAAAGCAGACCTTTGTGTCTTAAACAAAGATACAGTTTGGATGGTTGGGGCTTACTATAATAATGGTGGCGTTATTTTTAAAACCACAAATGGTGGAACGAATTGGGGGTATCAAATACCAAATACAACATATCCGGTAACTTCACTTTATAATATAGATTTTGTTGACTCAAAACATGGTTGGGCTTTTGTAATATATGGAACTAATAATTTACTATTTCATACTAAAGTCGGTGGGAACGATACAACAATCTTCACGGGCATAAATAACAATTCCGGTGTTGTATCATCCGACTATCAATTAAATCAAAACTATCCAAACCCATTTAATCCTTCGACTACTATCAGTTACAGGTTAGCTAAGTCCGGTAATGTTAGAATAAAAGTCTTTGACATCTCAGGAAAAGAGATAGAAGAATTAGTAAACAAAAGATTACAAGCAGGGTCTTACAAAATTACATTCAATCTTACTAAATATTCAAGCGGAATATATTTCTATTCGATGATTATAGACGGAACAGTTGTGGACACAAAAAAGATGATGATGATAAAGTGACGACTATATGAGTTAAAAACTTTAAATAGAAATATTTTTAAGTTTTGAATTCAGTATATTTTGCGGGTAGACAATAATTCATATTTTGTCGTATATCAGCGAATAAAGCCTGTTTTGGGGTTTATTTCTGCAAACTTTTGCCTTGAATATATAAGCAAATGATAACGAAATTACAACAGACCTATTTTAAAACACAAATTACTTAAGTTATGAAAAAACTATTACTGCCTTCAGTATTTCTTTTGTTGTTCCTTTGTTTTTCTTCGGGATTGTTGTATTCACAGCCTTTAAACAATTGTATACCTGATGTGATGAACAAAGTAAACATCACGGATGCATATTCAAAACACCAGCAATCTTTGTACAAAGAATCGGATTCCCTTGTTGTGTTTACAGGATTTCCTTTTTTGATATCAGGTAATACTTTCGAGGGAGGAATCTTCTGTAACATGGACAACGACCCCGAGATGGAGATAGTATTTAACATAGGTTACACGGTTCAGGCTTTGAATATGAACGGTACATCTGTTCCGGGGTGGCCGAAAACGGTTGCCTCATATGCGCTGGAAGGGGCACCTGCTTTTGGTGATATAGATGGAGACGGGTATGGAGAAATAGTGGTTACTAACCACGGATTAACTTCCGGTGGTTTCATTTATGCATACAAAAGAGACGGAACATTATTAACGGGCTTCCCGATTAATCACGGATACAGCGCGCGAACTCCTGTTCTTGGGGATATTAATTCAGACGGAAAACTAGACATAATAGTGAATAAGCGAACTTATCCGACAGGACTGGTTTATGTATATAAATACGATGCTACGATTCTTCCGGGCTGGCCAAAATCAATGGGTCATGTCCCCGGTTCAAGTGCAGCAGTCGGTGACATAAACGGAGACAACGTACCTGAAATTGTAATGGAATCTTATACGGCGCTATATGCGTGGACTGCAAACGGAGATTCCATTCCGGGATTTCCATTCTTTATGCCGAACGGAGATGTTAACTCATATTCTTCACCTGTACTGGCAGATTTAGATAATGATAATATGAGAGAAATTATTTTCGGTACTCACGTTTCCGGTGGAGGCGGGTATGTTTATGTATTGAAGAACAACGGCACTGTCCTTTCCGGATGGCCAAAGGCAACATCAAACTGGGTTTACGGTCCGCCATCAGTCGGATACATTAACAACGACAATGTACTTGATATATCGGTCGGTGACCAGGTGCTATCAGGGGTTCCGTCAGACTTTGTATATGCCTGGGATAAGAACGGAACGGCGCTAACAGGATTTCCTATAGGGCCCGTTAATGCGGTTAATTCTCAAGTAGTGCTTGCTGATATAGACGGAGATAATAGCACGGAACTGATATTTGACGATAACACACAAACGGCAAACATCGGAAAGTTCCTTGTGTACAACCACGACGGAACATTTAACAGGAATATTGAAACAAGCGGAACAACATTTTTTACAACTCCCTGTATAACCGACATAGACAGAAATGGGATTATGGATATAATTGGGGCAGGAGTACTGGGAACGGCGCCGTCGCAACAGACGAATGTATATCTGTGGAATTCCGGGGTTGCATATTCAGCATTAAAAGTTCAGACACCGATGTGGCAGTACAACGCAAGACATAACGGTGTTTACAATAACGGCGATATAGTTAAAGTAACAGAGGGCACGATTGAAACGCCAAAAGAATACCGTTTGTTACAAAACTATCCGAACCCATTCAATCCAACGACCAGGATTGTTTACAAAATAGCAAAAACAGGATACGTGAAAATATCATTATTTAATGTTCTGGGAAAAGAAGTTCTAATAATGGCAGAGGGGCAGAAACAGGCTGGTACGTATGAATATACGTTAAATGCCGAAATGCTGAACACAGGAGTTTATTTTTACAGAATGGAGATAAACGGGTTTACATCGACAAAGAAAATGTTATTACTTAAATAGTTTTAAATCGCTATTTTTAAGTCCAAAATAAATTATCATCAAATGATAATATTTTTCTATTACAACAGATTATATTTGTATAAACGAATTTAAAAATTTAAAATTATAACAATGGCAGACGACAAAGCAATGAAGATCAAATCGCTTGATATGGCGATTGAACAGATAGAAAAAGACCACGGCAAGGGCTCGATAATGAAGCTCGGCGACAAACCCGCAGCAAAGATTGAGGCAATATCAACAGGTTCAATTTCGCTCGATGCGGCACTTGGAATCGGCGGTGTACCGCGCGGCAGAATAATGGAAATATACGGACCTGAATCATCGGGTAAGACCACTGTTTGTCTTCACATAATAGCAGAGGCACAAAAGACAGGCGGACTTGCAGCATTCATAGATACAGAACACGCACTTGACACAAACTACGCACAAAAACTCGGAGTTGATATCGGAAATCTTCTTGTGTCACAGCCGGAATACGGTGAGCAGGCACTTGAAATCTGTGAAACACTCGTAAGAAGCAACGCGCTTGACGTTATAGTCATTGACTCCGTTGCAGCTTTAACGCCGAGAGCAGAAATTGAAGGTGAAATGGGTGACGCAGTAATGGGAATGCAGGCCAGACTGATGTCTCAGGCGCTTCGTAAACTTACTTCTGCTGTTTCAAAATCAAACGTCGTTCTTATTTTCACTAACCAGTTAAGAGATAAAATTGGTGTTATGTTCGGAAGCCCGGAAACAACAACGGGTGGTAAAGCCCTTAAGTTTTATGCATCAATCAGGATGGACATAAGAAGAATTGCAGCAATTAAGGATGGTACGGACGTCATTGGTAACAGGACAAAAGTTAAGATTGTAAAAAATAAAGTAGCGCCTCCGTTTAAAGAAGTTGAGTTCGATATAATCTATAACGAAGGTATTTCAAAAGTTGGAGATTTAATCGACATCGCCGTAAACAAGGAAATAATTAAAAAAGGCGGCGCATGGTTCACTTACGGCGAGAACAGAGTACAGGGCAGAGACGGACTGAAAAAACTTCTGCAGGAAGAGCCGGTAATGTACGATAAATTATTAAACGAAGTTAAGGCTTTGTTCGGAATAGACAATGCAGTAGCGCCTGAAGTTAGCGGCAAAGACGAAGTTGTAAAAGAAAAGAAGAAATAAGTTTTAAACTATTAATAATATTCTCAAGCTCTTTCTTTATGAGAGAGCTTGAGTTATTTTAAACCAAAATCAGTTTGCTTTGATAATTACTTCAATTGAAGAACAGAAGAAAAAAGGCAGGTACAACATTTTTTTAGATGGGGAGTATGCCTTTGGCTTATACAAAGAAACTATATACCATTTTGGTTTACGCACAAAAGACGAACTTGACGAAAAAAGGGTTGAGGAATTAAAAAGTTATGACGAGATTAATTTCGGCAAGAAGGTTGCATACAGATTTTTGAACTTCAAACCAAGGAGCGAAAAAGAAGTAAGAACCAAACTAAGGGGTTACAAACTTTCCGATACATCGATAGATACAATTATTGATTCACTGAAGGAGTTCAAATTTATAAATGACGAACATTATGCAAAGATGTTTATAGAAAGCAAGGTAAACCTGAAACCTGAGGGCAGAAGGTCGCTTAAGATGAAACTCACACAAAAAGGAATAGAGAAAGAAACATCGGAAAAAACCGTAGAAGAGAATTACCCAGAAGAAACCGAATTTCAAAAAGCACATGGCCTTTACATAAAATACAGCAAGAAAGTAAAAGCAAAAACACCACTTGAGAAAAAACAGAAATGCTACAGACATTTATTATCAAAAGGCTTTTCATTTGAACTGATCAACAGAGTCTTAAAAATTGAAGACAGCGGAAATTAATAACACTCTTTATTCCATCTAATCACTTTAACAATCACAATATTTTGATTAACTTTAATCAAATTTAAAATCTATGAAAAACATAATTACTCTATCCGTCCTGTTAATAATCACATTATTAACGACGAACATATCTTTGTCCCAGAATACCAGGTTTTCAAAGCCACACGAATTCAACAACGATAACATTGTAATTTCAAAAGCCCCGGAATCACCTATGCACGGTTATTCCCAGCTTCCATATCCTTACATAAATTATAATTTATCAAGGGACAGTTTTCCACAGAACGAACCATCGATAAAATTTAATGCCAAATATCCGAACAAAGTACTTGCGGCGTGGAGGGATTTCAGAACGGGGGTGTCGCCTGCTTTAAGACGTATAGGTTACACTTATTCAACCGACGGAGGCACAACCTGGTCACCAAGTCAGTTAATCCCGGTACTTGACCCGAACCATCCTCTGGCAAGCGACCCTGTGGTTGTTTCAGATACAAGCGGAAACTTTTACGTTTGTACTGTTTCTTTGACTACTGCCGGTGCACTGGATCTTCTGGTTTTTAAATCGACAGACGGCGGAGCAACTTTTAACAACTATTATTTTGTACAGGGCGGCGGTGCCAACAGTGAAGACAAAGAATGGATGATATGTGACCTTACGAAAGGGAGCAGTCCATATAAAAATACTTTATACATAAGCTGGACAAGGTTTGGAACACCCGCCGGAATACTTTTAACAAAATCAACGAATGGCGGGGTTAACTGGTCCTCACCTGTACAGGTTAGCAGCGGGGGCGGGGTTCAGGGTTCAGACCCTGCAGTCGGTCCAAACGGAGAAGTATATGATGTCTGGGTCGGAGGAAATGCGACGACAGATATAATTTATTTTAATAAATCGACAAACGGCGGTACGTCTTTTGGGACAGAGCAAATTATTGCACAGGGCATTTCACCCGTCATACCAATTTCAAGCAGTGGGGTAACGTTTCCTTCTATAGCCTGTGATTTATCAGGAGGACCAAGAAACGGTTATTTATACACTGTGTGGTGCGACGCAAGAAACGGGGACCCCGATGTATTTTTAATAAGGTCTTCAAACAGTGGAACAAACTGGTCAACACCAGTAAGAATTAACGACGATGCAGTTGGCAACGGCAAATTGCAATCCTGGCCGTGGATTTCTGTAAACGAACAAGGGAACATTGCGATACTATATTACGATTCACGTAATTCAACAAGCACGAATATAATTGATTCCTGGCTTGCAAGGTCTACTGACGGAGGATTAACTTTTATAAATGAAAGATTAAGTTCAACCAATTTCACTGCCTCCTCTCCAAATTCAGATGTCAGGTTTGGTGATTACATTAATGTGGATTATTCAGGGAGCAGAATAGCGGCTGTTTGGACAGATCAGAGGGCAGGGGGAAGCAACCAGGAAATTTATACTGCCGTTATAGATTTATCTACGGGTATAACACCTATATCAACAAAGACTCCAGACAACTATAATTTGTCACAAAATTATCCCAACCCGTTTAATCCGACAACAAAGATTAAGTTTGATATCAAGAAATCCGGGCCGGTAAACCTGTCTGTTTATGATTCAAGGGGTTCTCTTGTTTCGGAACCGGTTAACGGCAATTATAATGCAGGAACTTACGAAGTCAGCTTTGAGGCGGGCAAACTTTCAAGCGGAATATATTTTTACAAGATTAAAGCAGGGGATTTTACAAGTGTCAGGAAAATGATGCTGGTGAAATAACAAGAAGGAACAGTTTTGTGAAAGGCTTTCAGGTAACTGAAGGCCTTTTTTCATTTAGGCGATATTAAAATAGTCAAACACAGATTTCAGATTGTCTCCAAACTTTGTAAAACTATGGCCCGCTTCTTTTTCTAAAATAAGCTTACAGTAATCATTCCCGAAATATTTTAATGTCCGCCTGTAGTCCAGCAAATCGTCGTCTTCTGCAAGCATCAGCACAATCTTTTCCCCGGGATATCTGCTGAAATCAATATCGGAGGATAAATTCTTTAGTTGTTTAAGGTATTCCTCTTTAAATTCAAACTCTTCTCCTGTCTGATAGTTTTTATTCATACCTAATACGCTTTTTAAGTCTATGTATGGTTCCACGGCAGGATTAACGAGAACAATATTTGTATTATGTTTTGTTCCGGCCCACATAGCATAATATCCCCCAAGGCTGCTGCCAAAGACGATTGTATTATTGTCTGCAGATTTTAAAATATTGCTTATTAATTTAATTGCTTTTTCAGGTTCAACTGGTAAATCAGGAGAAATAAATTCCTGATTACCAAGGTTATTTATACAGTATTCTTTAAGCACTTCTGCCTTTGTTGCATTCCCGGAACTCGCGAATCCGTGCAGGAATAAAATCATAACCTGATTAATAATTTAAATGATGTAACTTAATGAAAAAGATTCTTCCTTAAAAGTGCAATAATTATCGAGGTCTATTTCTTTGCGTCTATGCAGATTAATAACTGGAAAAGATCAGCGAAAGCATGCATATTTCGTCGTTTTTGAGCACAAATATAGTCAGAAACCCACCATAATTATAAATTTTCCCCTACAATCTGAAGTTTAAAATCAGTAATTTTGTAGATACTTTTCAAAAAAATTTAAATAGGACTTACTCTTATGCCTACAAAATATGTTTATTATTTCGGCGGAAAAAAAGCTGACGGTAAAGCAAATATGAAAACTTTACTCGGCGGAAAAGGAGCAAACCTTGCAGAAATGGTTAATATTGGATTGCCCGTACCTGCCGGTTTCACAATCTCCACTGAAGTTTGCACTGCTTATTACAAAAACAAGAAGAAATATCCAAAAGAATTAAAAGACCAGGTTTTAAAAGCTCTTGAGAAAACTGAAAAACAGATGGGTGCCAAATTCGGCGACAAGAAAAACCCATTACTTCTTTCGGTTCGTTCAGGTGCAAGAAGTTCAATGCCTGGAATGATGGAAACGGTTTTAAACGTTGGGCTTAACGATTCCACACGCGATGGTTTGATTGAAAAAACAGGTAATGCAAGGTTTGTGTACGATTCACAGCGCAGACTTATTCAGATGTATTCAGACGTCGTAATGGAAAAAGCAGCCGGTATAGAACCTGCAGAAGGACAAGGCGTTCGTCAGCATCTTGAAAGAGAATTGCATAAAATGAAAACAGCAAGAGGCTGTAAATTGGATACTGATTTATCAGCTGATGATTTAAAAGAACTCATTAACATATATAAAGCAAAAGTTCTTGAAGTACTCGGAAAACCTTTCCCTGAAGATGCGATGGAACAACTCTGGGGCGCTGTCGGCGCAGTATTCCAGAGCTGGATGGGCAAGAGAGCAATCTCATACAGAAGAATCGAAGGTATCCCGGATGAATGGGGTACTGCGGTAAGTGTTCAATCCATGGTATTCGGTAATATGGGTGATTCATCGGCAACAGGTGTTGCGTTCACTCGTAATCCTGCCACAGGCGAGAATTATTTCTACGGTGAATGGTTAGTAAACGCACAGGGTGAAGACGTTGTTGCGGGTATCAGAACACCAAATCCAATCAATGAAGTCGGAAAGAATGAACACAACAACCATCTTGATTCACTCGAAACGGCAATGCCAAAGGTTTACAAAGAACTTCACAAAATAGAATTAAACCTTGAGAAGCACTACAACGATATGCTCGACCTTGAATTCACTATTCAGGAGGGCACTCTTTATATGCTTCAGTGCAGAATCGGAAAGAGAAACGGCGCAGCAGCAGTGAAGATGGCGGCAGATATGTACAAGGATAAATCCATTAATGCAGAAGAAGCAGTAATGAGAGTTAAGCCTGAACAACTTGACGAACTTTTGCATCCTGTATTACTACCCGCAGCGGAAAAAGCAGCACAACTTTTAACAAAGGGTTTACCTGCGGGACCGGGCGGAGCAACAGGACAAGTGGTTTTCACAGCTAACGACGCAGTCGAATGGAAAAAAGCAGGAAAGAATGTTATTCTCGTCAGAGAAGAAACAAACCCTGAAGATATTGAAGGTATGCGGGCGGCAGAAGCTATTTTAACAGCACGCGGCGGTATGACATCACACGCAGCACTCGTTGCACGCGGCTGGGGTAAATGCTGTATAGTAGGAGCAGGCGACATAGAAGTGAAATTAGACGAAAAATATTTTAAAGTAGGAGACACAATAATCCGTGAAGGTGAATACGTTTCATTAAACGGAACAAAGGGTGCGGTGTATGTAGGCAAACTTGATATGATGGATGTTGACACAGATAATGAAGACTTAAACACATTCTTAAAAATCTGCGACAAAGTCCGCGAGATGAAAGTCCGCACAAATGCAGACACTCCTGAAGATGCCGCAATAGCGCGACGTTTCGGTGCAGAAGGCATCGGACTTTTCAGGACAGAACATATGTTCTACGGAAAGAACACAGAGGAACCATTATTCCTTCTGAGAAAAATGATTATGTCGGATACTGCAGAGGAAAGAAAATCAGCCCTCAGCGAACTCTTCCCATTCATTAAAAAAGATATGAAGGGCACACTTGAAGCGATGGACGGATTCCCCGTTACAATCAGAACACTCGATCCGCCACTACAC
>Ga0194056_10001721_pt1 | contig 11899 bp, 6 predicted proteins | sample SepL4413m_MetaG_FD_155458 | JGI IMG/M metagenome (GOLD analysis project Ga0194056, IMG submission 155458) | Anoxic zone freshwater microbial communities from boreal shield lake in IISD Experimental Lakes Area, Ontario, Canada - Sep2016-L442-13m | ecosystem: Environmental > Aquatic > Freshwater >...
GCCCAATGTCGCGGGCAATTATCGCCTCCTGGGTGGTGCGCTCGGTTCACCCAATCTGACGCAGCTCGTGCTCCCCTCGGCCCCCGGCGGCTGCGGCTACGCGCTAAGTACCACGGCAGACGCGGGCTACCTGGATCTGGTCGTCAGCAATAATTCGCTTTTGACATTCTCCAGCAGTTCGGCGAGCTTCGGCCGTGTGATGCTCCACCAGACACCTGCGGTGGGCCTGACGCTAAACAACTCCGAGACGTTCTCAGCTAATTACACGGCTGTCGCTTCCAGCGGCATTATTGGGCCAGCCAGCGGTAATGCCGCACCGGGCGGCAATGCGTTGAACGTGTCGTTGGTGAACAACGCCGCAGGCAGCGGCAGCAGCGGCGAGAAAACCTACAACTACACGGTGACCAATACCGTAAACGCTGGCGATATGGCCACGCCCAAGACGGTGACCCTTGGTGCCACCGTTCTGGACAATCGCACAGTAACGGTCCCCTCGACCGACTTCGGCCTGGTCCATGTGGGCACGGCGGTGAGCCAGACCATTACGCTCTCGACAACCGGTGCCGACACGAACTTCACGCGCGTCACCGTGGCGGGTGCCTTGGCAGACAGCTATGGCCTGGGGGTCAGCGGCGGAACCAACCCAACATTCAACGGGCCTGCGATTACCGACAATCGCACTCTCGGCGGCACGCTCGCCGTCGCCGGTTCGTATAGCCATGTGGTTACGCTGATCACCGGCGGCGAAGGGCTGACGGGCGAGTCGCGAATCAACGTGCCGGTCACCTGGTCGGCGCAGGTCTTCTCCGGCCAAGCGGCATGGTACCTTTCCGGCAGCGGCAGTTGGGCCAACCAAGCCAACTGGCGCGACACGCAGTCGAGCGTACTCGGCGGTGCGCCGGGCGTTTCCGGCTTCAGCGGCGACACGGCCACCTTCGGCAACACCCTCGGGTCAGGGGAGGCGACCGTGAATCTCAATGGTGCCAGCCCGGTGGTCAGTACGCTGACCTTCAATAACACGGCTAGCGGCTCGTACACCGTGGCCCAAGGGAGCGGCGGCAGTCTGCTGTTCAGCGCCAACTCGGGAAGCGCGGCCGTCAACGTGACGGCCGGCAGCCATCAGGTCTCGGCACCGGTCACGCTCGCCAGCACTACGAACGTGACGGTCACGAATGAGGCGGACAGCTTGACGCTTAGCGGAGACGTGACCGGATCAGGCGGATTGAACAAGCTCGGTGCGGGCACGGCAATTCTGAGCGGCAGCAGCGGCTACACCGGCCCAACCTCCGTCGCGGCCGGTACTCTGGCCTTCACCTCGATCGCTAACGAGAACGCCGGTGTCAGTGCCCTGGGCAACCCGGCCGCAGGAAACGGCACGATCAGCCTCGGCAGCACAACGACCGGCGGCGTCTTGCAGTTCGTTGGCAGCGCGAACTGCTCCAGCAACCGCCAGATCGCGCTGGCCGGCGGCGGCACACTCGACGCCTCGGGCAGCAATGGGGCCACGTTCAGCTTGACGGGCGGTACGGCCGTCCAGGCAGGTGGCAACGCCCTGGTGCTCACTGGCAGCGGCTCGGGCGTGGTTGGCGGAGTTGTTGCCGGCACCGGCTCGATCCTCAAGTCGGGGGCCGGAACCTGGACCCTCGCCGGGGCCAACACGGTCAGCGGCGGCGTGACCCTGGCCGCCGGGCAGTTGAATGTCAACAACACCTCGGCTCTGGGAACCGGTCCCTTGACGATCAGCGGCGGCACGCTCGACAACAGTTCGGGCGGAGCCATCGCGCTGGTGGGCAACAACACGCAGAGTTGGAACGGCAGTTTCGCTTTCAAAGGCTCCTATGATCTCGACCTGGGCACCGGAGCCGTCAACCTGACTTCCGCTCCCACGGTCACGGTCCAAAACGGCAACCTGACGGTTGGCGGCGCGATCAGCGGGGCTCATGGCCTGACGAAGGCGGGTAACGGCACGCTGGTACTCAAGGGGAGCAATGCCTATACCGGCGACACGGTGATCAATGGCGGCACGCTGCAAGTAGGCGCAAGTAACGCATTGCCTTACGGCACCGGGAAGGGGAACGTCGCCGTCGGCAGCGGTAGCACGCTCGATCTGCACGGCTTTTCGGTCAATGTCAACGGGCTAGCCGGTGCGGGTACGGTTGCCAGCAACTTCGCCGGCAGCAAGACGCTCACCGTCGGCAATAACAACGCCAGCGGCACCTTCAGCGGCGTCCTCCAAAATGGCAGCGGCACGGTCGCCTTGATCAAGGTCGGTTCCGGCTCGCAGACCCTCAGCGGAATCAGCACCTACAGCGGCGGCACGACCCTGGCCGCCGGCACGCTGGTCGCGGCCAACGCCAGCGGATCGGCTATGGGTACGGGCACCGTGACACTTAACGGCGGCGTGTTGGCCAGCGGGCCCGTCGGCCTCATCAGCGGCAGTGTGGCCGCCGGCAGCGGGGCACATACCATCGCCCCCGGCGGCATTGGCCAGATCGGCACGTTCAACCTCGGCGGCCTGACGACCTCCAGCCTTACCACGCTCAATTTCGATCTCGGCAGCCCGGTGAACGGCGGGGTCTACGGCGGCGACCTCTTAATGATCGGCAGTAGCGGGCTGACCTTGAGCGGCACGGCGCAGATTGCTTTTGGCGGGCTGCCCAATGTCGTGGGCAATTATCGCCTCCTGGGTGGTGCGCTCGGTTCACCCAATCTGACGCAGCTCGCGCTCCCCTCGGCCCCCAGCGGATACGGCTACTCTCTGAGCACCACGGCAGACGCGGGCTACCTGGACCTAGTCGTCAGTAATTCGCTGTTGACATTCTCCAGCAGCGCGGCGAGTTTCGGCCGCGTGATGCTCCACCAGACGCCTGCGGTGGGCCTGACACTCAATAATGTCGGGATACTTTCAGCCAATTACACGGCCGCCGCTTCCGGCGGCATCAGTGGACCGGCCAACGGCACCGCCGTGCCCGGGGCCAACACGCTGACCGTGTCGCTGGTCGATAACGCCGCTGGAAGTAGCAGCGGCGGCGAGAAGTCTTACAACTACACGGTGACCAATACCAGCAACGGCAGCGACACGGCCGCGCCCAAGACGGTGACGCTTGCCGCCACCGTGCTGGACAATCGCACGGTGACGGCCCCCTCGACCGACTTTGGCCTAGTCCACGTGGGCACGGCGGTGAGCCAGGGCATTACGCTCTCGACGACCGGTGCCGACACGAACTTCACGCGAGTCACCGTGGCGGGTGCCGCGGCAGACAGCTATGGCCTGGGCGTTAGCGGAGGAACCAACCCAACCTTCAACGGGCCTGCGGCAACCGACAATCGCACGCTCGGCGGTACGCTCGCCGTCGCCGGCTCGTATAGCCACGCACTCACCTTGGCCACCAGCGGCGAAGGGCTGACGGGCGAGTCGCGAATCAACGTGCCGGTCACCTGGTCGGCGCAGGTCTTCTCCGGCCAGGCGGCATGGAACCTTTCCGGCAGCGGCAGTTGGGCCAACCAAGCCAACTGGCGCGACATGCAGTCGAGCGTACTCGGCGGCGCGCCGGGCGTTTCCGGCTTCAGCGGTGACACGGCCACCTTCGGCAACATCCTCGGGGCAGGGGTGGCAACCGTGAATCTCAACGGTGCCAGCCCGGTGGTCAGTACGCTGACCTTCAACACCCCGGCCGGCGGCTCGTACACCGTGGCCCAAGGGAGCGGCGGCAGTCTGCTGCTCAGCACTAGCTCGGGAAGCGCGGCGGTCAACGTGACGGCCGGCAGCCATCAGGTCTCGGCACCGGTCGCGCTCGCCAGCACCACGAACGTGACGGTCACGAATGGGGCGGACAGCCTGACACTTAGCGGAGGCGTGACCGGATCGGGTGGATTGAACAAGCTCGGTGCGGGCACGGCAATTCTGAGCGGGGCGGCCTATACGGGGCCAACCACCGTGAGCGGAGGCCGCCTGGTTCTCCCCGGCCTTGGGGCGTCGGCTTCTTATACGGTCAATAACGGCGGCAAGTTGCAATGGGCCAACGCCACGCTCGCCCTGAGCAACCTTTCGCTCCAGGCCCTCTCGGGCGGAACGATGGAGTACAACAACACCACGGTCAACGGCGGTTATCTCCGCGGGCCGGGCACGCACACTACCGTGGCCGGCGGCACGAGTAATTTCAACGGCGTGACCACGTACAACAGCACGGTCTTCCAGCAGAACGGCACCGCGAATTTTGCGAACTTTACGAATGGCGGGAAGGTCACCAACAACAGCGCGTTGAACTGGAACGGCGGCACGAACACCACGAGCGGCCAAATCACCGTGAATTCCGCGATGAACGTGCAGGACTGGGCCAATGACGGCTTGGTCACGGTCAACAGCGGCGGCACGCTCAATAATTCCGTCAGCAATATCACCTGCGGCGGCGGAAGCCGGACCACGATCAACCCCGGCGGGCAACTCAACGCCGATAGCGACGGCAGCGGCAGCACCCTTGACCTGAACGGGGGCCTGCTGGTGAATAACGGCACCGTCACTGGGACCACGAATGTCAATTACGGCTCGTTGGCCCAAGGTATCGGAACGTACGGTTCCGTGAACGTCTACAGCGGCGGAAAGTTCAAGCCCGGCAATAGCCCCGGATCGGTCACGACGGGATCGGTGACCTGGGGTTCTGGCGGAGAGTACCTCGTCGAGATCAATGACGCAGCGGGGACGGCGGGGACGAACTGGAACCTGTGGAACATCCACGGCACGCTTTCACTCGATGCAGGGACGACTGCCAACAGCCAATTTATCATTTCGCTCAAGTCGGAAAGCGGCATCAATCCTGGGTTTGCGGCGAACTTCGACTACACGACCGACTATCAATGGCTGATCGCCGAGAGTAGCGACGGGATCAACAGCTTTGATCTGGCCGAGATCGCCCTCAATACGGCGGCATTTACCAACAAGATCGGCAGCGGCCACTTCAGTGTCTCCCAGGAGAGCAACCGAGTCTTCCTGAATTTCACCGCCGTTCCCGAGCCGTCCACCTGGGTCTTGCTGGCAGCCGGGCTTTGCAGTGCGGCGATTTATCGGCGTTTTCGTAATCCGAAAAAACGGTAGCCGCAGGGTGGAGCACCGGTTCCAGGTTCAGCGCGGGTCCCAGGTTCGGCGCGGGTCCAGGTTCGGCGCGGGTCTCCTGACCCCGCCGAAACGTCCGACCGAAGGTCTCCCGGTTCCCGGTTCAGCGCGGGTCTCCTGACTACTGCTGTAAACATCTTTGGAGGGATGCCACCAAACCGCGAAGCGGTTCAACGCGTGGAAAGGTGAACCGCATCGCGGTTTCCGCTTATCGAACAGGCCTTGATCATAACCTTGCCAACTGCTGTCATTGCTAGCTCGACGTAGGGTGCGTGGAGCACGGATGCCCGCGAAATGGTGCGTTACGCGAACCGGTCTATTTCAGGGTAGGCGTTCTCGAAGTATTGAGTCCGTGCGCAACGCACCATTTCCCGGGTGTTGGTTCGCTTCACGCACCCTACGGGTTGCCGTCACTGCTGGCAGTTGGCAAGGTTATGATCAAGTCCATCGAACAAGAGTTGCACCCCTTCGAAGTGCCGGGTGCGGGTGCTTCGCATCCCAGGGTGCGCTGCGCGACCCTGGGCTATGCTGTATAACCGCTTCGCGGTTGAATACGGCACAAACAACAACATCGCTTCCGACAGCGGCATCAGCAAGAGCAGGGGTCAGGCCGGCACTACGCACTTTAGGGCTAAGGCATGGCCCAGTTGATTTTCTTCGCCGATGAAGTTTTAGCACTTGTACTGCCGTACCTTCACATCCGAAAGAGTCACCAGTCCTTGCGCAATCATGCCGTCGAGTAGGGGGAGAATCGATTCGATCCGCTCTGGCGTGTCGATGATTTCGATCCGAACGGGCAGGTTTTCGCCCAGTTCCAGTAGGCGCGTGGTGTGAATGTGGCCGCTGCTGCCGTACCCCTCCATGGCCCGAAAGACCGTGGCCCCGGCAATGCCTCGCTCGTGACAAAGATGCACGATGGCGGCGAAAAGCGGCGCGCCGCGGTAATGGTCCGCACTGTTGATGTAGATGGTCAGCAGACGGGCCATCGATTCCGTTTTCATCGGCATGCTCCTATTGCCTGGGGAAGATCAGGTTGCCCACGACCGCACCCAACACAACCCCAATGAACCCGACAGCGACGCTGCCGACAACATTTACCGCCGCCATCCTCCAACTGCCGTCGCGCAGCAATTGGAGGGTCTCCCATTCAAAGGTCGAAAAAGTGGTGTAGCCGCCGCAGAAGCCGGTTCCCAAGAGCAGGAACCACTCGCGATGGTCCAATCGCTCCAGAAAAACCGTTCCCACCAGACCGAGTATGAACGAGCCGGTGACGTTGACGAGAAAGGTGCCCAGCGGAAAGCTGCTTAGCCAGGTTCCATGGGTCCGCCACGAGGCCTCGTTGAGCCAGAGCGCGAGCCAGTAACGGGCGTTGGTTCCCAAGGCACCGCCGGCGGCCAGGATCATGACCTTGCTGCTCAGTACGGCTCGGAACGTGGAATAGACGGCGTCCATCAGCTCCCTTCCGGTTTACGCTCTCTCGGATTGCCAGGCGTGAACTGTATCAATCATGGCTAGGACGTTATCGACCGGCGTATGCGGCAGAACGCCATGGCCGAGATTGGCGATATAGCCCGGCCGCAAGGCAGCCTGGGCAAGCATCTCGCGCGTTCGGCGGCGAACTTCCTCCACGGGGGCGAAGAGTACAACGGGATCGAGATTCCCTTGCACGGCCTGATCGGGACGGATCGTGCGGCAGGCGTCGTCCAGCCGCATCCGCCAATCGACGCCGATCACGTCGCCGCCCGCCTCGCTCAGCAGCGGCATCAAGGCCGGATTGCCCGTGGCAAAATGGATCACCGGTACGCCCGGGCGGATACCTTGGATCACCGCGCGGCTGTAAGGCAGGACGTAGCGACGGTAGTCATCCACCCCCAGGCAACCGACCCAGCTATCAAAAAGCTGAACGGCCTGGGCACCGGCATCGATCTGGGCATTGAGGTACAAGGCCACGCTGCGTGCGATACGGCTCATCATAACGTCCCACGCGGCGGCGTCGCTGTACATCAGAGTCTTGGTGGCGCGGTAGTCGCGGCTCGATCCGCCTTCGACCGCATAGGCGGCCAGAGTGAACGGCGCGCCGCCGAAACCGATCAACGGCACCTCGGCCGCCAGCCCGGCGCGCGTCTGCCGTACGGCCTCGACGACGAACTGCAGCCGGTCCATGTTTTCCAGTTCCTGAAAGCGATCAACGTCGGCCGCCGTGCGAATCGGGTTGCCCAGCACAGGCCCTTCACCGCTAGGGAAATCCAGCCCCAGGCCCATGGGCTCAAGAATCAGCAGCAGATCGGAAAACACGATCGCCGCATCGACGCCCAGCCGCTCGACCGTCTTGATCATCACCTCCGCACAGAGGGCGGGATTTTTGCACAGCTCAAGAAAACTGACTTTAGAGCGCAACTCGCGGTATTCGGGCAGGTAGCGCCCGGCTTGCCGCATGAGCCAAACGGGAATGTGCCCCGCGGCTTCACGCCGCACGGCCTTGAGGAACGGGCTATCGTACCAAGCAGGAGACATAGTGAGTAATAAAAAAAGGATGAAACAGGAACGAGGCTATCCTAACGAATGATGCCCAAGAAAGCAACCTGCCCGGGATTGCTCCCGGGCAGGTTTTCGATGATTATCGTACTAGCAGATTGTGTCGGGATCAGGCCGACTCGTCGCTGCTGGTCTGCTTCGGAGCCGGGGCGGCCGGCAACGGGGCAGCTTGAGTTTTCGGGGCAGCGGCCGGAGCGGGGGCAGCGCCACCGCAACCACCACAACCTTCAGGAGCACAAGCGGCCGGTTCGCAAGCCGACGGGCCACACGATTTCGAGCTGCAAGCAATGCGGGTCTTGCACTTCACGGTGAAGATGGCATCGACCAACTCGGCCAGGGGCCGACGGCAGCACTTCTTCTCGCAGCCCTTCTCGCAGCTAGCTTCGCAAGCCTTCTCGCAGGCAGCAGGCTTCGCACAGCAAGCCTTCTCGCAGGCAGCGGGCTTTGCACAGCAGGCTGGTGCGCTGCAGCCGTGGCTGCGTTTGACGATGTGACAGTTCTTCTTCTCGCAACCGCGCTTCTTCAAGCTGCCACAAGCCTTCTCGCAGCCACAAGCCTTCTCGCAGCCACAAGCCTTCTCGCAGCAAGCCGGAGCCGGTTCGCAAGCCTTTGCACAGGCAGCGGGAGCCGGTTCGCAAGCCTTTGCACAGCAAGCGGGAGCCGGTTCGCAAGCGGCGACTTTCGCACAGGCAGCGGGTTCCGGGCAGCAACCCTTGGCTGGGCCGCAGGTTTCGCATGCGCTGCAATGCTTGCAGGCAAGCAGATCTTTCATACCGGCAAACAAATCGCGGACGGGCGTGATCCTCTGGCAGCACTTCTCACAGCCACCGGCCTTCTCGCAACAAGCGGGTTCCGGGCCACAAGCCTTGGCAGGCGCACAACACTCTCCACTGAACCCCCGGCTGGCGAGGGTGACGCTCAACAGCATCGCTCCAAACAAAATCGTGGTTCTCATTGAGCAACAACTCCTTTATTCTGAACTGCGGGCACTTCTTCCCCAGGCGGCGACCTCAAACGCGGAATGTCCGTGTCGGGGAGCAATCCGTCGCGGGGGCGGGTTCTCCCATGGGTCAGAACCGACTCATGCGTGTTTGCCGGTCACCGTTGAGACGGGAAGGCGGGTAAGTACCATCAGTTCGCACGGTTACGGCGTCGGGGACCGTCGAACCAATCCGTGGCTCGAACATTTCCATTCGGTTCCTGACGCGCCCTCGCAGCATGCCACCGTGGCACGCGCAAATCTCTAAGGGTCACTAACCGTATCGGCACCATTACCGAGGGGCCTTGAACTGACGGAAACTATTTTCACTAAAAGGTTTACTACTCCCGCTACGCAAGAATTGCCGCGTGCGAAAGGCAGTCAAAGTTTGCCGGATGTAAGGGCTCTTGAACCGCAAAATCGGGCAGCAATCCTTTCCTTACCGGCAAACTCACCCCCACTTACCAGCAGAACGGAATAAATTCCGTTCTGCGTAGGTCGCGCTCCTCCCGACTTTACCGTTCTACTGCTCCTCGACAATCGCAATATCCCCGGAAGATCGCCCTTCGCAAAGGGGCGCACCGATCCATTCTCCTCCATTTACGGCGGCGCCTCGCGAACAGCCTCCGGCTCGATTACCCGCATCGTGCGCCACTTGCCTTGCAGGAAACGTGCGAGGTAAATGAACCCAGCAGAGCAAACCCAAAGGGTAATGAGCGTCCAACACCAGAGTAGGCCCTGGCCGAGATAATGAATGCCCAGCCAGGCTAGGCTCAGCGGCAAAAGCGAAGTGCCCAGCGACGTCCAAAATACAAAACGCGTGTCGCCAGCGCCGCGGATGGCACTCATGAAAACCACATTCATGGCGTCGAAGAGGCAGTACACGGCCACAAACCGCAGCAGGACTACGATCAATTCCCGCAGCGGCTCGAACTGCTCGGGGGCCATGCCGACCGCGTGTCCCATTAGAAACCAGCCAGGCACGATCACGTAGAACAACGACATCGTACACATGTAAATCATGGCGAGGACAAAGGCCGTCCAGGTGGCTCGTGCGGCCATATCGGGCCGATTGGCCCCTAGTTGCTGGCCGACCTTCGTCGCGACGGCCAAGCCCATGCCCATCATCGGCACCCAGGCGACGCTGTTGACGTTGAAGGCGAGCATCGTGCCGGCCTGGTTCATCTTTCCCAGCCCGCCGACCAAGGTGATAAAAAGCGTGAACGACCCACATTCGATGAGCCACTGTAAGCCGCCCGGCGCGCCGAACGTCCAAAGCCTGCGCAGGAGAGTACCATTCCAGCGCCATCCCGAGGCGAGGTGATACTTGCGATATCGGGGGCGCATCATGATGGCCGAGTAGCAGATCACACGGAACCACTCCGCGCAGACGGTAGCCGCACCGGCTCCGGCAATTCCAAAGCGAGGAAAGCCGCCATGACCGAAAATCCACAGGTAGGCAAGAATGCCGTTCAAAAGCGCGGCCAGTGAGTCAACGGCCATCACCACTCGCGTCGCACCGCGGCCAGTGAAAAACGACGACAGCGTTCCGGCGAGGATGACCGCTCCCGAACCAAAGATCAGCACGTCATAGTACGTGATCTCCTCGACGACGACGGCCGGATCGTGGCCCGCGTGGTGAAAGTAAGTGTGGGCCAAGGGGATCGTGAACAACAGCAACGGAATGGAGATTAGTCCGATCCAGATTCCTTGCCAGACAACCGGCCCAATCTGCCGTAAGCGGCCGGCACCCTCATACTGGGCCACAAAGGTGTTGACATACGTCGCCACCCCCAGCGGAAAGCTGAGCAGTGTGAACTGGAGCATGGCCGCCGGCATGGCCGCAGCCACGGCGTCGATCGAATACCAAGTCAGAAACATCCGGTCGATGAACGTCATCACCGTAAAGGACATGGTGGAAATGACCAGTGGCAAGGCCAGGGTCATTACATCGCGACCGCCGCAGGGGCGACGCCACCAATCATGAATTCTTTCCAACATGCTATAGGTTGATGCCGATCTCGGCCGCGCGAAAGGTCAGGGCCTGCTTGAAATATTGAAACTGGTGGCGCGGCTTCTTGCGCGCCCAAATGAAGCAACTGGTGAACAGGTTACGGGGCAAGGTTCCAGCCTGCACCATGCCGACCGTGCGATCAACGAAACCGCCCTCGATATCGCTGGTAGTGCGCAGCACGGCCTTGATTTGTTCTGGATCGAGATCATCGGCCCGTGCGACCTGAACCGTCAGTAGCGAAAGGACAACTCCCATTAGAATGGGGAGTATCATGGCATGCGAATCGAAAAGACGGCGCATTTTAGGATCCTCTGTGGTTATTGAATGTCGAAATCCGCGTCGCGTGCATATAACGGAAATGTCCAGTTGCGACAAGGGCAGTCCCTAGATTCCCCGCTATTTCCGTGTGGACAACGGAACTTGTCTGAGAGATACTTATGCTATGGGAAAGCTATTTTCGCGAACACCTATTTGGGGGGCTGTGATCTCGGTAGTGGTTGCAGCATCGCTGGGCACCATGAGCAGCATGGTTGGCGTGGAAAATCCGCAGTCTTCGGGGGAGCGTCCACCCTTGCAACACGCCGAACTTCAGCAACGGCTCGAGGAACTGGACAGTCCCTGCTACGAAACCCGACGGATGGCCGCCGAGCAGGTGGAGCGTTGGCTTGGAATGCCTGAAATGACGGCAACGCTGGCAGAGCAGTTCGAGCAACTTGTCGTGCAGCCGGAATTGCCGTTTGAAGTTCGCTGGCGGATTTTGATTTGGCGGACTCGCTTGCCGGTCGGCAAGAGCGAACCGCCGCAAACGGTGCGGACAGAAGAACTCGAACGTCTGTTTCGCCAGTTGGGCGATGATTCGTATTCCGTTCGCGCCGGTGCTTCCCAACGCCTACAGTGGATGGCCACCAGCGAGCATCTAGCCAGACCGATGCTACGGATCCTGAAGCGTCACCTGGCCGATCCCTTGCTCTCCGAGGACTCCTATCGCCGCGTGGAATCCATTCGCAACATTGCCTGGGGCATCTGGCTCACCAGCGATGTTTCCGAAGAGAATCTGCCGCCGATTTCCACGGCACAAATCGATCGTTGGCTCGATGAATTGGGGCAGCCCGGATCAAAGAACGATCCGCACGCCGCAATGCGCCGCCGCATTGCCCGCCAGGAGTTGATGGATGTTTTGTCTCGGGATCGCGACGTGCCGCGAGTGAAGTCGGCGATTGAGGCCCATCTTCGCGGCAAGTTAGACCAAGAGGCCGCGATT
>Ga0194056_10001723_pt1 | contig 11882 bp, 12 predicted proteins | sample SepL4413m_MetaG_FD_155458 | JGI IMG/M metagenome (GOLD analysis project Ga0194056, IMG submission 155458) | Anoxic zone freshwater microbial communities from boreal shield lake in IISD Experimental Lakes Area, Ontario, Canada - Sep2016-L442-13m | ecosystem: Environmental > Aquatic > Freshwater...
CTATTTATTACTACAACACTAAGCGCATTCACACAGCATTAAAAATGAGCCCAGCGGCTTACGCCGCTACGCTCAATCTAACTGGATTAAGAAAAGACAAGGTGTTCAGAAATTTGGTAGCTTGACATAGTGAGCGTCGGCCACGAAATGATAAACGCAAGCATGTCCGAAGCGGATGGCATGTATTTTGCTTTTGCACGAACAAAAAAATTAAGAAAATCAGCCGATAAATATTGGGCTGGTACTTTAAAGGTGAAAGCACGTCAATATTCCGACAATAAAGACAACCTAAGGAAGCGTGCTCGCGCGTCTAAATTCGAATTATGAAGATTAGTGCGGAACGTATTAAGAGTCTACAGCTACTTCTGAAGGAGCTCGGTTTAAATTATACCGAAGAGCAGACCCAGGATGCTGGTTTGGCTATTATGCGTTTCGCACTTGTAAGGGCACAACGAAAATTTATAAATAACGATAATGAAGGAGAAAAATAATTATTATGGGTAACAAATTAGCACCCTATAAAGATCCGATAGCTGTTAAGCGTCTTGCTAGATTCTTGACAGTTGAAATAGGCGCAGAAAATTATAATAAAAAATATGAGGATCCACTAACTGATATTTTCTCAGAATATCTTAAATGGGTATTAACAAACTCTACACAGACAGAGATACGACAGACTCTAAATTTCCAGCAGTTTTTAAAAACAATTCTTATTGCAGAAATTACAAGTAATTTAACAATGAAAGGAGCGAATCATGAATGATGACCCAATTAAGAAGTTCCGTGACAGATCTGACAGCGACAAAGAGCATAAAATGGAGTCTGGCGAGATTACACTTGATGATGTTGCTGAGGTGCTATCTATGACAATTAAAGATGACGACAGCAATAAGAAAATTATATTTCTATGTATGCTGTCTACTTACACGGAAGATAGTCAAATTAACGTTAGTTTAAATGCCCCGAGCTCTACTGGTAAGACATATCTCGTTAGTGAGGTCGCTAAATTATTTCCTAAGGAAGATATAATTGGGAAAAGTGGTGCTAGTCCAGCTTCGTTCTTTTATGGCGAAGGTGAGATTGACCCGGAAACGAATATAAAAATTATATCACTGGAACGTAAAATATTAATCTTTTATGAAATGCCAAACCCATTATTACAAGAAAAACTTCGCGCTTTAATGTCTCATGATGATAAAAATTTGAATTATAGTTTCGTTAATAAGAATAAAGGTCGCAATAAGACCGACGATATTATTCTAAGGGGATATTGCGCAACAATCTTTTGTTCTGCGGGTCTGCGTCTTGATGAACAGGAAGCTACACGTGCAATACTACTTAGTCCTGAGGCAACTCAAGAAAAGATATTACAAGGTATTGAAGTACGAGTAAAGCTAGGAGCTAATGCTAAGAAATTTAATGAGGCTGTTAAACACGATTATGATCGTCAAATGTTAATTTCCCGCATTATTTCTATTCGAAATGCGAAAGTCGATAATATTATCATTCCTAATGAGGACGAAATCAAAAGAAAGTTTTTGGAGATTGTAGGTGTTTTAAAACCTAGACACCAACGTGACGTTGCTCACTTAATGGAACTAATTAAATCCATTACGCTTTTAAATGTCTGGCATCGCCAAGATGAGAATGGTCGCATTATTGCAAAGCAATCTGATATCGATCAAGCATTCAAATTATGGGAGGATTTTTTCGAAAGCCAAAATCTCAATATTTCGCCCACTGTTCTGGATAATTACAAAAAGTATATCTTACCTGCCTATTTAGAGAAATTTGCTAAAGCTCTAAAAACCAATAAGGACTTATGGGAAGACATGAATCTTCATAAGATTGGGCTTACGCCTCAGGAATTAAATACCTATCATCGGAGCATTGAAGGCATTTCGTTGAATGGCGATCAATTACGTAAAGAAATACTCCCGCAGCTCGCTAACGCAGGCCATATCGAATGGGAAAAACCACAAGCCGAAGATGAAGATAAGCGCACGCGTCATATCTTTCCTATGGTACTAACAGATGAAAATAAAAAGTATATAGGAACGTATAGGGTGGAGAAAATCCCGCTAGACCCCAAATGGTAAGGCAAAATATGGTATAATTAAAGAGTTGGCACATCCGGTATATATACACAAGATATTTTAATTTCTGACCCGTAAGGGCGGCTCGATATCGGAAAGTTATCTTTGTGTAACTGGACGTGTCAACAATCGAGTCGCCCTTTTAGTTAGGAGAAATAAATGAATAAATTACGTTACATCGGATATGTTCGTAAATCTACAGAAGATGAAGAACGGCAAGTATTATCAAAAGAAGCGCAGCGCGATAAGATAAGCGAGCGATTCAGTGACTTAAATATTGTAGATGTACTTGATGAGAGTAAAAGTGCGGCCGAGCCAGACAAGCGACCAGTATTTGCTTCAATCCTCAAGATGATTGATGATGGCAAGATTGACGGTATAGCTGCATGGCACCCAGATAGGCTTTCACGAAACGAAATGGATGCTTCGGCTATCACCTACCGCATCCGCAAAGGTGTATTGAAAGATCTAAAGTTTGCCAGTTTTACATTTGATAATTCGCCCGAGGGAATTATGATGTTGCAAATGACTATGAGCCAGTCTCAATATTTTTCTTCGAAGTTAAGCAAAGATGTTAAACGCGGTAATGAAACAAAGCGCAAGAACGGTGGCTTAACAGGAGTGGCTCCACAAGGCTATTTAAACGACCTTATAACAAAGCGTGTAATAAAGGATCCGGTACGATTCCCTCTTATCCGTCAGGCCTTTGATCTATTTTTGACGGGTGAACATAGTGTGCAGGATATTATGCGCACAATGAATAATGATTGGAAATATCGTACGGTTGAACGCAGTAAAAGTGGTAATAAGCCACTTTCAAGATCAACCTTATATCAGATATTCAGAAATGTACGTTATGCGGGCTTGGTGCCTGATCCATACGATCAATATAGGTTCTACCCTGCGGAGTTCCCCGCAATGATTACGCAGGATGAATATGACAAGGTTCAGACTATACTCGGTACCCGTGGTTACCCGCACTTAGCTACGCGTAAGGAATTCGCGCTCAGGGGCTTTATGCGCTGTGGTGAGTGTGGTTGTATGATTACCGCACAAGCGAAAACCAAGAAGCTTAAGGATGGCGGTGAGACGGTACATCGCTACTATCACTGTACCGGCAAACGGGGCGGATGCTCGCAGGTAAAGACCTACAGTTATAAAAAGGAAGATGATCTATACGACGAATTAAATGTGTTACTAGATAGCTACGAACTTACGCCACAACTTGAAGAATGGGCAATGCAGTCTTTTCGTGAGATGGCTGATGAAGAATCTAAGGATAGAACAAGCGTCAATATTATACAGAGTGCTACAGCTATAAGTGTCGAGAGCCAACTCGATAACCTCCTTGATATGGCTAGTAAAAAACTGATTGACAATAATGAATACGAACGCAAAAGTAAACAATTAAAGGCAGAGTTGAAAGAAATACACGAAGGCCAGGCTGATACAGCAAATCGTGCTGAGAATTGGTACGAATTTGCCACTAAGACGTTTGAACGGCTCACTAATGCAAATGATAATTTTGTCGCTGGCGGTATTTTGGATAAAAAGTACATACTGCTCTCAATTGGTCAGAACCCGATATTATTCGAAGGAAAACTGCAAATAACACCTTTCGAGTGGCTTGAGCCAGTGAGACTGAACATAAAGTCGATACGAGAACAACTTGATATGGTTAGAACCTTACCTCAACAGATACAAAAAGCCTCCGAAGAGGCTGTCCGTCTAAATTGGCAGGGGCACACGGAATCGAACCATGATCTCAGGTTTTGGAAACCCGCATACTAACCGTTGTACTATGCCCCTACGGTTTGTTACGTTTGATATTATAACAGATTGTATTATCAGGTAAAAGCATTGTAAAAACACAAGCATAATTCTATAATTAAATAGATATGAATATACTGATGCTCGGGTGGGAGCTTCCTCCTCATAACAGTGGCGGACTGGGCGTAGCTTGTTACAATATGTCCAAAGCATTGGCGCTAGAAGGCGCTGTGATTGACTTTGTCGTCCCCTACCAGGCTGAACATACTGGGATTGATTTTATGACCGTTCATGGTGCGGTCGATTTATCACCGTTACAGCGGTTTAATTTAGGCGCATACGACATCTACACTAGCAAAGATATTAGCGGTCTGGATAGTATGCGCTCCGTCCAGCAACGATATACCAAATTCGTCGAAAAGATGATCCAGATTACAAAACCAGATGTAATTCACTGTCACGATTGGCTGACGATGGAAGCCGGTATGCGAGCCAAGGAATTGACTGGTGCCCCACTGGTCGCACACATCCACGCTACCGAATTTGACAGATCGGGTAATCACCGCGGCAACCAATTGGTTCATGAGATTGAATATAATGGCCTGATGATGGCAGATCGTGTAATCGCGGTCAGTGGAATTACTAAAAATATCATTATCGACAAATATAAAATCCCAGCCGATAAAATAGAAGTCGTCCACAACGCTATCGATACAACTGAACTAAACGACGGCTACAAATATGACAATCGAACCTACAAATACTTAGAAGCATTAAAATCTGAAGGCTACACGGTTGTTTCGACTATCACCCGGTTCACTATCCAAAAAGGCCTATTCCATTTCATCCGCGCCGCAGCCCGCGCCTGTGAAAAATATAGCAAATTAGTATTTCTACTGGCTGGTGATGGTGAACAGCGTGATGAATTGATCAAATTGGCGGCCGATTTGGGTATTGCAGATCGAGTGTTTTTCACCGGGTTCGTCCGTGGGAAACAATGGCGTGACGCATACAGCGTATCGGATATATTTGTGATGAGTTCCGTCAGCGAACCTTTTGGACTAACGGCACTAGAGGCTGCCCACCACGGCAACGCACTAATAATCACCAAACAATCAGGTGTTGGCGAAGTGTTAAGCAACATATTCAGATACGATTTTTGGCAAGAAGACGTGTTGGCCAACCAAATTATCGGTATCGCGACGTCTGATGCACTGCGCGAATCATTACAGCAAAATGTCCACAACGAATATGCCAGATTGTCTTGGGATGATGTGGCGCAGTCTTGTAATCGTGTCTATGGCTTGGCCCAGAAAGGCATTGTCGTATGAACACTGATAAAAAACGCGGCATAGTCCTATATCTACACGTTCACCAACCTTATCGGGTGCGTAATTACAGCGTATTTGATACTGCGACCAACCATGATTATTTTGATGACGTGGCCAATAAACAGGTGTTTGAGAAAGTCGCTGACAAATCTTATCGCCCAATGAACGCCTTGTTACAAAAATTATTAGACAAACACCCGGATTTTAAACTGTCACTCAGCATCACAGGTACATTTATTGAACAAGCGACCAAATGGGCACCAGATGTAATTGCGTCTTTCAAAAAACTAGTAGCTAGCGGCCGGGTTGAAATCGTGGCCGAAACTTATAACCACTCACTGGCCTTTTTCTACAGCCGTAGTGAATTTGAATATCAGGTGAAATTACATCAGGATAAAATCCGCGAGGTATTCGGTGTGGAAACGAACGTGTTCCGCAATACTGAATTGGCGTATAACGACAAATTAGCCAAATGGGCCGAAGAATATGGATTCAGCGGCATTCTAGCCGAAGGTTGGGACCCTATATTGCAATGGCGCAGCCCAAACCAGATGTATCGCCCAGCTGGCACTACAGATATATCGTTATTACTAAAAAATTATAAATTGAGTGATGACGTCGCCTTTCGTTTCAGCGACCGTGATTGGAATGATTGGCCACTAGACGCCGATACATACAATGATTGGGTTGGGATGTCGGCCGATGGTAATTCTATTGTTAACCTATTCATGGATTACGAAACATTCGGCGAACATCAATGGCACGATACGGGTATATTCGATTTTTACGAGAACTTTGTTGGCAAATGGTTAGGTGCGCCGGACAACACATTCTACACTGTATCGGGTGCAATTGACGCATTTCCACCTGTTGCTGAGATTAGTATGCCCGTAACTGTTACTTGGGCCGATACTGAACGAGATTTGACGGCCTGGACTGGTAACAGCATGCAACAAGAAGCTTTGCGTTATATCTACGCCATGGAGGACGACATATTACGTACAGACGACGTTCAATTAATCGCCGATTGGCGCAAACTGCAAACTTCAGATAATTTCTACTATATGTGTACCAAATGGTTCGCTGATGGTGATGTTCATGCCTATTTCAGCCCTTATGATTCACCCTACGACGCGTTCTTGTTCTATCTGAATGTTATCCGTGATTTGCGTTGGCGATTGCATCAGGACCACCATACTGGAGGTTTGAATGGCTAGACCAATAGTTCTCAGTAACGGCGAAATGCATGTCGGCTTGAACGGGTTTGGTATGGTTCATGATTTTTATTACCCATATGTGGGGTTTGAAAATCATTCGGCTGGTAGTAATCTGCGCCACAAAATCGGTGTTTGGATTGATGGCGCCCTTAGTTGGCTGGATAACCCAGGTGAATGGGCATTTACGTTCAAATATCCCCATAGCGCATTGATCGGCCATATAATCGCAAAAAACGACAAATTAGGTGTTGTCCTAGAGTTTGACGATTTCGTTGATTCGCATATGAGTGTATTTGTGCGAAATATCCAGGTAGTTAACCTATTTGATAAACCCCGCGAGATACGATTATTCATGCATCAAGCATTCGTAATTGGTGATTCACGCAGTAATACCGATACAGCGCAATACCTACCTAACGACAATGCGATTTTACATTACCGAGGGCGTCGTGCATTCGTGGTCTCGGGAGAATATGACAAAAAGCCTTTTGACCAACATACAGTTGGCTTATTCGGTATTGAGGGAAAACAAGGTACTTACTGTGATGCCGTTGATGGTGAATTGACGATGAATAATGTAGAACATGGTCGTGTGGATTCAACTATTAGATTCAGATTAAGTATCGGCGCACACAGTTCCGAGCGCGTCCATTATTGGATAGCTGCTGGTAAATCTAACCGCGAAGCTATTTATATCCATCGCCAGATGCAACATGACGGCGCACTGTATTATATGAAACAAACGGCTGATTGGTGGTATGAATGGCTGAAACCGGCCTATAAGGCGCTGGAAAATATAGATCCCGCACACCGCAGTACTTTCTTGCAATCTGTCATGATAATCAAATCTCAGATAGATAAACGCGGTGCGATTATTGCTAGCACCGATACGTCAATGTTAAATTATTCGCGCGATGCCTATGGTTACAGTTGGCCTCGGGATGGTGCATACACTTTGTGGCCGTTAATTCGTATGGGTTACTATGACGAGGCCTATAGATTCTTTGAGTTCACTAAACGTGGGCTGACGATGGATGGTTATATGATGCATAAATATCGTGCTGATGGTGCGTTGGGTAGCAGTTGGCATTCGTATGTTCATGATGGTGTAGTTACCCCACCGATTCAGGAAGACGAGACAGCACTGCCGTTATATATGTTCGCGCAGTTTTATCAAATGAATCCTGATCCAAAATTATTGAAAAACTTTTATAGCGAAATGATTATACCAATGGCAGATTTTCTGGCTGGGTTTATTGATAAATTGACTGGTCTGCCACGTGCCAGTTATGACCTATGGGAACAGATATTCACTACTAGCACTTATACGACGGCCGTGACTTATGCTGCACTGCTAGCGGCTTCAGACCTAGCCGTAGCGGCTGACGACCACGCTAATGGCGTACGTTGGCGATCTGTGGCTGATGATATCAAAATAGCAGCACATAGGTACCTGTATAATCCTGACAAAAAGGTGTTTTATCGTGGTCTGAATATCAAAAACGGCCGAATTATCAAAGACGACGTTATTGATTGTTCAGCCGTATTCGGGGCGTATATGTTCGGATTATTCGATGCTAACAGTGACGAGGTATTATCGTCAGTTGGTACGATTAAACAATTATTTGGCATCAATAACGGCGTTTTGGGTCTACCTAGATACGAAAATGACGAATACCGCCGGGCTAGTGCCGATATAACTGGTAATTATTGGTTTGTGACTTCATGTTGGTTCGCCCAATACTGTGTTGCCACTGGTGACGAGGCAAAAGCTGTTGAGGTATTAGATTGGGTTAAAGAAAAATCTCTCAGTACGGGTGTTATGGCTGAACAGGTAGACCCAATTACTAACGAGATAGTGTCACCTGCTCCATTAACCTGGACACATGCGGAATATATATCTACATTGCTAGATTTGATTAAACCAGAAGACAAACCCGCCAAAATTTCCAAAGGAAACTTAGGAGGGCAAAAATGATAAATACTATCCATTCTCATATAAAACGCCTGACGTATAATGTTGGTCATTTTGTGACAAATAGTCGGACACGGCGACATATCGTATCAAAATTTGCCAACAAGGTTGGTCTGGTTTATTTTGGTACAGTTAATCAACATACAGATGATCACGGTGTAGTCCGAGGCTTTACGGTATCTCAATCGCATCAAGACGACCATTACAGTGTCGGTACAATCGGTAAGTATAACGTTTCATTAGTCGATCGCAGTGATGCCTTGTGGAATGCTGATGGTCAGGTATCAATCCAATCTTGGATGATTATGGCTTTTGAATTGCATACCAAACAAGACCTGCCGCATTTTTTCATCAGTGCACGTGGTCACGATGACAAACCTTATCGCATGTTTTTCACTACTTTCCCTACTATACATCAAACTCACCTAGGTACATTTGAAGATTACAGCCCAGAATTTACTAGTCGGTATTCATTATATGCTCGGCCTAATATGGCTATCCAAACCGAACGTTTGATTCCGCCTAGTGCGGCTAGAGTGTTATCTACGCATTTTTGGCCATTATCTGTTGAGCAGAATGAGCATGTATTGTATCTGTATTCTAGTAGTCAGCACGTTACATTGGGGTTGCTAGAAACGATGTTAGAAAATGGACTGTGGTTAGCAGCCCATTTGGATCGTCAATCTGAATTGATTTGAGATTATTTGCGATTCGAGATTTGAAATTTATACTATAATCTAAAATCCAAAATCTATAATCTACTCTATCCTAGCCCTTGCGTTCTTTGACTTCGTTACGGCCAAGGTTTTTCTTGGTTTCAGTATATGTCGCGTGTTTGCGAGCGATTGGATCAAATTTTTTTAATACGATTTTGTCAGGAGTATTTTGGGTGTTTTTGGTCGTGTAATAAGTCCTATGACCTGACAAGTCACTGACCATTCCGATTAATTTGCGCTTTGTATTACTTTTTGCCATTTATCCTCCTAAATTTACCTTTCAAAAATAAATTATTCGTTGTTTTATTCTGTTTCTTCCATCCATATCCTTTTTTAATCTAGTCAAAAAATTTTGGCGGATGAATTCCTTTTAAAATTTGTGAAACGATTAAGCTAGATTATAGCAAGATAAGAGGTAGATAGCAAGCCCCGAAGGTTATTTTTGTTCTTTCTTTTCGTAAAGAACCAAAGACTAGTTCCTTTTTGGGTAGCAAAAAGGAACCGAAAAACATTTGGGACGGCTTCGAATCCGCGGATTGGCTATTTCATTAAACAATCTTGGGCGTCTGCGGAACTCGCCGCCTTAAAAGTCGGCTCAAACAGTCCTCGACGCTCCAGGATGTTCAATTCATAACCATCCGGGGTTCTGCAGATGTCCCACCGGGCTACAAATCTCAAAAAATCTGTAGAACTCTATCTATAGTTGTTGAAACTGACTGGGAAATCTAGGTCGGCAGATCGAACTAACGTCATTGCTGATTGTAATTCGTCTTTGCTGTTGCCGATAACTCGCACGGCTTCGCCTTGGATTTGTGGCTTTAATTTGGGTAATTGTTCACGAATCAGTTTTGTAATCTGTTTTGCTTTGTCCTGGTCCAATCCAGCGATAAATGGGATTTCTTGAGTAGCTTTCATATTGCTAGTCACGATTGTCTTCGTTAAATCTAATGATTTACTACTTTGTTCGCGACTAACTAGTTTTTTACGGATAATATCAACGATGCTTTCAATCTGCCATTCATTGGCGCCTGTGACCTTGAAGCCATCTTTATCGCCTAGCCAATCAATCTCGGCAGGCGTGCCTTTAAAATCATAGCGATTTGCTATTTCTTTGACCACCATTGCCAATACATTGTTCATCTCGGCCTTGTTGTATTCGGAAACTATATCAAAACTAAATGTTGCCATATTGTTATTATAACAAAAACTGCCCTAGATGGGCAGTTGAATGCGAATTTGGAGCCACGACTGGGATTTGAACCCAGGACCTCATCCTTACCATGGATGCGCTCTACCAACTGAGCTATCGCGGCATATTATTAAATCTGCTGTTATGTGTTAATGTATTTCGTTCTACCGGTATTATTAGTTGGTAGATCGCTGCGCTTTATCATCTTACTGGCCTTCCATGCTCAGACAGCAACTGAGCTATCGCGGCACTTGAATATTGTAACAAATTTGGTGATGATTGTGAATTATCCCCGCACAGAGTTTGAGCCCGAATGATAATCAAACGGGCCCGTTGTTTTGTTGAGGTTGTGTTTTAGTAAAGAAGTCTTTCAGATGCTGGTTTGATGCTGTCAAAGATGCCTAATTGGATCACTTTTTCAGTGAACAATCTTGCATCAGAGCCTGCCATCACTTCAATACTGTAATTGCGTGGGTCTTCTCGCCATTCACCATGGTTAGCGACTGACTGCAGGCTCATTCGCGATAATTCATCAAATTTGATTGAATCAATCGCAAGGATCATATTGATATGGGTATCTAATGACCCATCAAAGTTATTGTCTGCAAATTTTAATCTCAGTTTATCACCAAGTTTTGCTTTAGCAACAACTTCTCGCATTTGATCCTGTTTCATAACTTCTACTTTCGGCTGTGATGCTTGCATGCAAATACCTCCTAAATTTCAAACTGCGACTCCCGATACCTTCGGATTGAGGGCTATGGAATAGCGATAACTCACATAACTAGGTAATTATATAATTTATGGTGTTATAAGTCAACGTGTATACATCTAGCAGGTATTTTCTTATTGTCCAATAATTAATCTCTTGTTCTTTCTTTTCGTAAAGAACCAAAGACTAGTTCCTTTTTGACCGCAAAACAGGAACCGAAAAACTCTCGGGGCGGCTTCAAAACCGCGGTTTGACCATTTCACCAATCATCTTGGTTGTCTGCGGAAACTCGCGCCTTAGATATGTTCTAAGGGCTCAAACAGTCCTCGCCAATCCAGGATGATTGCTTTATATCCATCCGGGTTTCTGCAGATGCCCCACTAGGCTACAAATCTCAAAGTCTCAGGATCTTATTCTAGTTAGGTACAGGTCCAGAAAGGCTGCCATGGATGTATTAGATATTTGGATGAACTATTGAAAACTCAAGGGTTATCAGATAGAATAGTCTAGTATCTTAATAATTTATGCCGCCTTAGCTCAGCTGGTTAGAGCAGCTGTTTTGTAAACAGCAGGTCCTCGGTTCGAATCCGAGAGGTGGCTCCATTTTTACAGAATGGTATTGTACCCGAAAAGAGCAGCCCAAGCGGCGGATTCATTCCGCGCCTGGAGCGATGAGAAAAAACCTTTGGTTTGTCTCATGAGCCTGCTGGAGTCGTGTAGTGGCAATCACAGGAGACTGTAAATCTCCCCCCGTAAGGGTCCGTAGGTTCGAGTCCTACCTCCAGCACCAAAATAAATAATTCATCCTTCGGGGTGGATTATTTATTTTGAACCTGATGGTATGGCTCTGACCTACGGAATTTTTTGCTTTAGCAA
>Ga0194056_10001724_pt1 | contig 11877 bp, 11 predicted proteins | sample SepL4413m_MetaG_FD_155458 | JGI IMG/M metagenome (GOLD analysis project Ga0194056, IMG submission 155458) | Anoxic zone freshwater microbial communities from boreal shield lake in IISD Experimental Lakes Area, Ontario, Canada - Sep2016-L442-13m | ecosystem: Environmental > Aquatic > Freshwater...
CGAATGGCTGGATGATCCAGCCATTCGGCACCGAGTGGTCCGTCGTTGGCAATGAGCAGCAACATGGCTTTTTTGAGCCTGTTTAAATCGTACTGGCCAGATCAAGACAATCGCTCCCAGTCTTTGAGGAAGCTTTTTGTGTAATCCGCTGCCCGTGGTAGTGGCGCTCTCTTACTTGCCGGTGTTTTTTTCGAGGTCATCGAACAATTCGGCAGCTGTTGAAAAACGTGCCTGGTGTGTACTGACAATTTCGTCAGCTTCGGCCATCGCCTTACGTGTCTCCGCGTTCGGCACCTTCAATTCGAATGGAAAAGCCTGATCAACCACCACGCGATGCAGAAACAAGCGGACTGCATCAGATACCGTCAATCCCATAGCGGCGAGTGTCTGGGTTGCTTGCGCTTTAGTTTCGTCGTCTATACGGACGTGTAGCATAGATGTGTGTGCGGCCATTTTTATCTCTCCAAAGACATACTGACATACTATGTATCTCAAAAGAGATACTGTAAAGATTTTTATACAAATAGTTGTTGATTTGTCGGTTGTGACTTTTCAAAGTCAATGTCAGCAAACTAAAATTTCTTGTCCCGGCGTGGGTAGCCCAAAAGATTAAGCCAAAGTAAACGAAGCTTGTAGACAACCAAACGTTTTTTATGTTAATTTTGGCACACCTACGGGTACACTTTCAAATCTGGCTGTGCATTTAGGGAGCCGGATAATTTCGGTTTTATTTAGTTAAATGTTAGGCAAAAAAAGTCATTCATCATCAAAAATAGAAGGAGCGAATTACTTAATACGTATATTTGCGTACAAAATTTAAGAGCAGACAGAAAGTTACTAATCCTGATTTAGGTAAGACAATGCCAACCAATCAATTTAAAATAAAACATAAGTACCGCACTGACGATATTAAACCGCAGAAGCTTCACCTTGAGCCAATGGTATTGGAAGCAGATTTGTTATTAAAGCGTATCAAGGATGGCGATTTTAATGGTCAGTTCCTGGCCGATGCTTTTATCAGTGCCTATTGCTTAACACCGTTTACCCATAGTCTGGGCGATGTGATCAAACTGGATGCAGAAGCATTCCGGCTATTTCATGAAATTTTGCATATCCGACATGTAAAAGACTGGTCTGATGACTCGCATCAGCAGATTGAGCGGCGGATTAAAAAATCTGATGGCTGTGATATACAATAAAGCGCGTAGGGTGTATAAGCGAAGCGTCATACACCAAATTGGATTCCTGTCACGTACCTGAAATGTATCACGTCGCGTCATTTAATACTGCCATGATTTCATTGCATCCCGTCTTTTTTGACAAACCGGCAATTCGTAACGATCTATTGGGTGTATGACGCTTCGCTTATACACCCTACACTTGCAGAAAACATAAGTTGATAACTTTCAGGCAGTTGGTATTCGGTGGGATTTTCTTAGCCGGATTATCGGGTTGCGCCACTTTTAAAACCTTGGATACTGATCTCCCTTTGGATCAGCGACTGTTCGTTTACAGTGGAACCCGTCTTGATTGCGCGGCGATAGCGGAAAACGATGTCGCGCTCAGGAAATTTAAAGTAACACCGCCGCGTTATCCATTAGTTGATTTGCCTTTAAGTTTCGCTTTGGATTCTTTGTTTTTACCGTTAGCGATGCTTGCGGAGATATTTCGTTAAGGACGAAAACATTTTTTGGTTACCAACTAAGTCGGGACACTTTTCACTATGAACAATCATGGTGAACCCAGAAAGAGTAACGATAGGTTGTAGGGGTAGAAAATTTTCTACCCTTACTGCACGTCGTAATTTGCAACGTTAGTCGCGTAGGTTAGCGATAGCGTAACTCGACAAATCTCTGTGTCTATAAATCAATCAATTGTATGCTTTGTAATTGCCATCCATGGCAACTGGATTCCGGCAATCCCTGCCGGAATGACGGACTTTTTGGTACTTGGTGAATCATTTTTCTGCTCAGTGTCCCGCCTTAGTTGGTAGCCCATTTTTTGGTTACAAAGCCGTTGTTTCCAGCGATAAAATAAACTCCCATTCTTCTTCGCTTACCGGCATGATGGATAAACGGTTGCCCCGCCTTAACAGCACCATGCCTTCCAATTCCGGACGTGGTTTTAATTCTTTAAGGCTAATGGTACGAGATAATGTTCTGACATATTTAACATCAACCATCATCCAGCGTGGTTTGGCAGGATCGCTTTTAGGGTCAAAATGCGGGTCATCAGGATCAAAGGCGGTAAAATCAGGATACCCCTCTTTAACGATTTTCATAATTCCAACAATGCCGGGTTGGTCGCAGTTTGAATGATAAAAAAAGACCAAGTCACCCGGTTTCATCGCATCCCGCATCATATTTCTGGCCTGATAATTACGCACGCCATCCCAATGTTCGGTTTGGTCTGGTCTGCTGTAAAGATCATTAATGCCAAACACATCGGGTTCAGATTTCATTAGCCAGTAGTTCATGGTGTTCTCACGGGTGCTTATATAAGGGCTTAGTTTGACACTAAACTAAAGTTTGTGCACCCATGCTATTTAACGACTATTATTAAAAACAATAAAGAGCCGTTATCAGGCACTATTCAAAATAGCGGATATTCGATCCTGGCTGGATTTAAAAGGGTTCTGAGTATCAAACATGAGTTGTCAAGCTGTCGCTGAGGTAAAGCTGCGGGCAAAAAAAATGCGGCTATTAAAGTCGCATTAAAAGAAGGATATAACACTCTGATTTCCGAGGAGGAAATTTGCATCTCAAGAGTTGTAGCTATAGTAACGATAAAAACGGATGGATGGAATGTGGCATATTGTCGCGTGACAAATTGTCGCAGGGGTAATCAAGGCAACAGGCAAAAAAAATGCGGCTGTTTAGGCCGCATTAAGAGAAGGATATAAAACTCTGATTTCCATGGAGGAAGTTTGCATCTCAAGAGTTGCAGCTATAGTATCGATAAAGTCTAACGAATGGAATGTGGCATATTGTCGCGTGACAGATTGTCGCAGGTTAGGGCAGGTCTTGTAATAGATTGCTTAATCGTGCAAAATCATCCAGTGATAGTGCCTCGGCTCTTAAGGTGGGATCTATGTTTAGGGCGATAATCGCTTCTTCTTCGATGAGTTTTTTTAAGGAATTGCGTAGCGTTTTACGTCGTTGTGAAAAGGCTTGAACAACCACTCTATTGAGCATTTTTATGTCGTTAACTACAACAGGCGGTTGCTGGTGCGGCACTAACCGGACAATGGCCGACATGACTTTAGGCGCAGGATCAAAGCTTTCTGGCGGTACGTCAAACAGCAGTTCGGTTGCACAATAATATTGCATCATGACACTGAGTCGTCCGTACTTTTTACTGCCGGGTGCCGCACAAATCCGGTCAACCACTTCTTTTTGCAGCATAAAGTGCATATCTTCAATGCAGGAAGCGTTACTTAACAAGTGAAACATTAACGGCGTTGAGATGTTATAGGGCAAATTGCCAATAATACGCAGTTTTTCGTTCTCTTGAGCCAGCGCAGAAAAGTCGAATTTTAAGGCATCGCCACTAAAGATTTGTAAATTATCATAGTCCTTGAATTTGTCTTTAAGCACCACCACTAAATCCCGGTCGAGCTCAACGACATCAAGACGTAATTTTTGTTGTAACAAGGGTTCGGTTAACGCACCCAAACCGGGGCCTATTTCAACCCAGTGTTGACCGGGTTTGGCCTGTAAGCTGGAAAGTATGCTGTAAATAATGTTGTGGTCATGTAAAAAGTTCTGGCCAAAGCGCTTGCGTGGAGTATGTGTCATAGTTTCAAGAGTTATTGGTTGCCATGGTTAAGGCCGTTTGCAGGGCAACAAACAGGCTGCCGATGTCGGCTTTGCCCGTGCCGGCCAAGTCTAAAGCGGTGCCATGGTCAACAGAGGTGCGGATAATAGGAAGTCCCAGCGTAATATTAACAGACTTGCCAAAGCCTATATATTTAAGTACCGGCAGGCCTTGGTCGTGATACATGGCTAACACGGCATCCGCAGTAGCCAGGTATTTGGGGGTAAATAGCGTGTCTGCCGGAAGCGGGCCCAGAAGGTTAAAACCTTGTTGGCGCAAGCCTTCCAGTACCGGTTCAATAATGTCGATTTCCTCGCGACCCAAGTGACCGTTTTCACCGGCATGAGGGTTAAGTCCGCACACCAATATCTTGGGGTTATCAAGATTAAAGCGTGTACGCAAATCATTATTCAGTATGTGAATGACGGCTCTTAAGCGTGATTGCGTAATGGCCGAACTCACTTCAATAAGTGGCAAGTGAGTCGTCACCAAGGCAACACGCAATCCCGGCGTTGCCAGCATCATCACCGGATGACCACCGGTAATCTCGGCAATATATTCAGTATGGCCGCTAAAAGCAAAGCCGGCATCATTGATAACGCCTTTATGGACAGGGCCGGTGACCATCGCGTCAAAAAGCCCTTCCATACAACCGTGGGTTGCTTGGGTAATAGTTTTTAAGACATAGCGACTATTTAACGGGTTTATTTGTCCACATTGAACCGGTTCTGAAAGTTCAACCGGCAGCACCGTTAAGCTTCCTGCTGTATGCGGCATTGGTGGTAAAGAACTTTCAAATTCATGTATTTGGATAGAAAGGCCTAACTGACGGGCACGCTGCTCCAATAATTCAGGACTGGCTATGGCGATGAGTTGACAGGGTAAATCCTGCTGTGCCAGTTGGATACAAAGATCGGGGCCTATGCCCGCAGGTTCGCCGGGTGTTAACGCAATGCGCTGAAGGGAATTAAGAGCCATGTGCCATGAAATCTAAAAAAGAAATAATTTTACAGCATAATGACCTGATAAAGTATCAAAAGAGACCGTTCGCTGAGCGAAGTCGAAGCGCGTTGTCCTTAAACTGTCCTGACTTAAGTGGTAGCGAAACAAACTATTACTATTCGATAACAACCATTACCTTAAATAAGGTTACAATAAGCCCATTTTTTGAAAATAGAGGTCTTCCTTTTGACTGAGAAACTTATTCGTATCGCGACACGTCAGAGCCCATTGGCGTTGTGGCAGGCAGAACACGTCGCAGAATTATTGGTACGGGCATTTCCAGGGGTGAGGACACAATTGGTTAAAATGGTGACGCGGGGTGATAAAATTCTCGATGCGCCTTTAGCCAAGGTGGGCGGCAAGGGTTTGTTTGTTAAAGAATTAGAGCAGGGCATGTTGGAGGGCGTGGCTGATATTGCCGTGCATTCCATGAAAGATGTGCCGGTAGATTTTCCTGAAGGCTTGCATTTGGCCAGCATTTTAACGCGCGAAGATCCAACCGATGCTTTTGTGTCAAACCATTATGCCTCGTTAAACGAGTTGCCCGCTAACGCCAGAATTGGCACCTCCAGTTTGCGTAGAGAGTGTCAGATCAAAGAGAAGCTTCCTGATGCTCAGGTCATGCCGTTAAGGGGGAATGTTAACACCCGCTTGGCCAAGCTGGATGCGGGTGAATATGACGCCATTATCCTGGCTTCTGCGGGTTTAAAAAGACTGGGAATGGCTAACCGCATCACCCAATCTTTGGATGCCAGTGTCAGCTTGCCGGCAATCGGGCAGGGTGCCATAGGTATAGAATGCCGTATTGATGACGTGGAAGTTAATGCCATGTTGACGGCTTTGCATGATGCTGAAACCGGCTTGTGCGTTGTTGCCGAACGGGCGATGAATGCACGCTTGAATGGCGGTTGCCAAGTACCTATTGCCGGTTTTGCACTGCTTCAGGGTGAGCAGTTATTTATGCGTGGCTTGGTTGGCAATCCGGATGGCAGCGTCATTTACCGGTCTGAGCGTTCAGGTGGACTAGATCAGGGAGCCGTTATCGGGCGACTGATTGCCGAAGATTTACTGACTCAGGGTGCAGATAAAGTTCTGCAAGCGCTGTTTCATTGATAAAGTCGTTGTCGGGGGCGCATGTCTTGGTGACTCGTCCCGAACATCAAGCAGAAAAATTAAGCCGGTTAATTGAAGAACGTGGCGGAGTGGCGGTTCGGTTTCCAACGTTGGCTATTGTGCCGATGGAAGATTCTGGCGTCATCCAAAATACCTTGGCTCATCTGGACAGATATAATTGGCTTATTTTTATTAGTGCCAATGCAGTAACTATGCACGGATACCATTCAGATAGTGATAAAATAAAAAAGTTTAAGTTGATACGCATTGCCGCAATAGGAAAAGCAACCGCGCAAGCCTTGACGCTGGCCGGATTGCCGCCCGATTTGGTGCCTGAAAATGACTATAATAGTGAGGCATTGATGGCAATGCCTGAGATGCAACAGATGCAGGGTCAGCATTGTTTGATCATTCGTGGCGAAGGCGGGCGCGAAGAACTGGCAACTACGCTACGAAGCCGAGGTGCAAACGTTGAGTATCTGGACGTATATAAAAGAATAATACCCGGCATTGAATGTACGGCAGTCAGTTTGTTACTGATGCAAGACAAGCTGGATGTCATCACGGTAACCAGTGGTGAGTCGTTGCAAAACCTGTTAATCATGCTGGAAGAAAAACATCATCACCAATTGTTTGAAGTGCCACTGGTGGTGGTTAGTAATAGAATAAAACAAATAGCGGTCGACATCGGATTTAAACGAATTGCTGTGACTCATAGTCCTTCAGATGAAGCAATTCTTGAGGCAGTAACAATGTGTGTAACGGGAGGAATAGAGTGGCCGAATTGAGTGAACAACAAGAACAAGACCTGGGTGAGACTAAACAGGCACGACGGTCGCGCAGCGGATTCTGGTTTGGCATTATTATTTTGCTCATTATCCTTGGCCTTGCGGGTGCCGGTTTTTTCTTCTTTACCCAATTGCGGGATCAGCAAGAAGATTTGGGCGGTGAAGTTAAAGGGCAAATGTCCAAGCAGATTTCTGATTACCAGTCTCAGCTTGTTGCCATTCAGTCCCAACTTGCGACTCTGGAAGCCAATGTTGCCGGTAAAGATACCCACTTTACCAAAACACTGGCTGACTTCTCTCAGTTACACAACGAAAAACTGGACAGCACGCGCAAAGAGTTGAATGAGGCCATTGCACGGGTACAGCGTCAACTTGGAAAGACGCGCGGTGATTGGCTAATTGCTGATGCGGAGTATTTGTTAAGTGTCGCTAATGAACGCTTACATTTGATTGGTGATGTTAATACCACGTTGGAAGCATTGGAAGCCGCCGATCAACGGTTAAGAGAAAGCGGTGATGCCGGCGCGTTTAAAGTGCGCGAAGAGATTGCCAAAGAACTTTCAGTGATGAAGCGTGTTATTGTTCCCGATGTGGTCGGCATTTATGCGTCAATTCAGACAATGCAAGACGCTGTTGACAAGTTAGTGTTGTTTTTGCCTTATACCGGTAAAGCATTGTCACCGCAGACGGAAGTAAAAGAGGCCACTGAAAAAGCAACAGAAGATCAAGGCTTGCTTGATTCTGCCATGAATCAACTGGAAGGCATCGTTACCATCCGGCACACAGAGCATGAAGTTAAAGAAATACTAACGCCCGAAGAAGCGCAGTTTATTCAAGAGCAATTACGAGTCAAGCTGGAAATTGTAAAGATTTCGTTGGTTCAGCATAATGAAGCACTTTTTCAATCCAGTCTGGCCGATGCAAAAAAATGGACGCAACAACATTTTGCCAAGAACACAGAAGTTGATAATTTTATTGCCGAGCTGGATCGATTCGGTAGTATTAAAATTCATAGCCAATACCCTGATATTAGCTTATCGTTAAAAATGCTCAGAGATATTAGCAAACTGAGATTAGAATCAGATAAAGCCACGCCACCGGAAGAAAAAGTTGCACCCCTTGAACCCGTTAAAGTAACCAAGCCGGAAGAAACAGTGACACCCGTTGAAGCAGTAAAGCCGCCTGAAACAGTGGCTCCAACCGAAGCATTACCAGCAGGGCAATGAGAGATACTTGATGAAAAAATTATTTTATTTTCTGGGCTCTCTTCTCGTTACTGCCGCAGTCGCATTTATTGTCAGTAACGGGTTACAACAGTTTGATAATCCGGGCTATGTGTTGATTGGCATTGGGCATTGGTCACTGGAAACCTCGCTGGTCGTTTTTGCCGTTAGCCTGATATTTGGTTTTTTTATATTTTATTTTTTCTTTCGTGTGTTGGGTTGGCTGTTCAGATTGCCCGGTCAAATCAAGAGTCGTGGTAAAAACATTAAATTTAACCGTTCTCAAGAAGCACTGATCGCAGGATTGGTGGACTCGGCAGAAGGTAACTGGGAAAAAGCCGAAAACGTTTTAATTAAACATGCCTCCCACAGTGGTGCGCCGTTAATTAATTATCTAACGGCAGCAAGAGCCGCGCAATCACGCGGAGCCTTTGATAAAAGGGATGAATATTTAAAAGCGGCTAATGACCAGTCACCTGATTCCAGTGTGGTGATAGGACTAACGCAAGCAGAACTTAATTTGTCAGGCAACCAGTTTGAACAAGCACTGGAAACGCTGACCCGATTGCATTCAATCGACCCGACTCACGCCAGTGTTCTAAAATTATTGCATCAAACCTATCAGCAGGTCGGTGATTGGCAAGGTATCAGAAAGCTGATTCCTTCCTTGCATACCAATAAAATTTTAATGGAGGCCGAAGTCAAATTGCTGGAAACAGAAGCCTTCAGTCAGTTATTAAAGCAGTCGGCCGAAAAAGGCAACACAGAAGAAATTCAAACCTTATGGTCGGAAATTCCTAATTACATAAAAACGATGGCAGGTATTTCGGCCATTTATTTCGCCGCCATGATTAACGCTGGCGCAGGTGTTGAGATTGAAAATGAACTGGCTAATACTTTAGCCACTGTGTGGGATGAAACCTTAGTTGTCTTGTTCGGCAGTATTCAGTCGAATAATGTCGAAAAGCAGCTTGAAACCGCTGAAAAATGGTTTTATGTGCATCAAGAAAATGCCGTATTGTTGGCCGTTATGGGCAAACTGGCGATTAAATGTGGTGATACTTTTAAAGCGGAAAGCTACCTGGCTAAAAGCATCGCTGCCGAACCTACCGTTCAGGCTTATCAATTACTGGGTGATTTATTGTTTGCACAAGACGATAAAGACAACGCCATTGCCTGTTACAAGAATGGACTGGAACTGGCGTCCAGTGAGATAGTCAGCCGAATTGATAGCGTATCTTAGGCAGTACGCAGAAAATAACCCGCCAAGAACCGCCTAGTTCCCATGCTCCGGCGTGGGAATGCATCCGGCAACGCTCCAGCGTTGTGTGACGCGGGAGCGTAACTGGTGGCATAAAATTAATAAACGTCCTTCTATTTTGCAAAGGCAAAACACTCCATCTTCAAGTTTTTAATTCTTGATTCTGCAAAGATAGCTATAACAAGTAATAGGGGTAGGCCGGAATAAGGCCACCCAAGCGTAGCGCGTGGTGGCGTTTCCGGCACGGTTGCCGGAAACGCTTATTCTCGCTTGGACTCGAAAAGCCTTATTCCGGCCTACGCCGGTGTTCTATTTTGCGCTGGTTCCCAAGCTCCAGCTTGGGAACTAGAAAATCCCATCATGTCCTCATGGCTTGGCGTGCTGCTTGAGCAAGAAACCCAGAGCGAGTCGCACCATGTGCTTTGGCGTAATCATCAATTTCACTGACTAAGCTTTGCGGTAAAGAAATATTCAAACGAACGGGTTTGGTATCTAATTTTGATATATCAACATCAATTAACAACCAAACCCCTTCGGTATATTCAGTATTATTAATCAAATCTTCCAATGCTGAGGGTTTAGGCAAAGTTAATTGCTGACCTTCACACCACAATTCAATCGCTTCTTGAATCATTCTTGGTAAATCTTGCCACTCATCAGCTGCGGAAAAACAGCCGGGAAAGTCTGGTATGGTCACACCATGCGCGTGGCTTTTATCGCCCAAGTGAATATAAACGGGATATAACATGTTAATCTCCTACCAATCCCAGCCAGCTTGCTTATAAATACTGCGCAAAGTGCCAATAGGCAAATCTTTACGCGGATGTGGAACAACGACATGACTTGGCTTTTGCACTGGTTCCCAAGCTTCAGCTTGTGAACCCAGAGGGCGAAGCTCTAGCTTCGCAAGACAGGAAGCTGGAGCTTCCTGTACCGAATTCCCAAGCCGGAGCTTGGGAACTAGAAAAAATAGCGACTTATTAGAAAAATGTCTTAATGACTATGGACATAACACCGGCAATTAATAATCCCAGCATCCACCTGTTTAATTTTAATTCACCGTCTATGCGTTCAAATCTGGCATCAAAGCGCAGCTCTGTTTCTTTTAATCGGTGGTCTAGTGTCAGATTAGACACCAATGTTTCCTGTGCCTCGGCAATAACGCGCACAACAGCCTCTGCTTGTTCTTGTGGTATGCCTGCTGTTTTAAGTTTATCGACTAATTCAAGGGTATCGAAAGTAATGGTGGTCATGTGATTAAGTGCCAAATGAATAATTTAATGTCTACAAGGTAGCCGTTATGGCTGACTGTTGTCAACACGGAATAATGAGAAAACCATGAGAACTGATTATATTCAAGCCGTATCACAGGCGATAGGCGGAAATTGTCAACGGGGTGTTATCGCCTCGATGGTTAAATCCTGAAGCGTGACTGGGTTTGCAATCCTGTTACTTATGTTTTGAAAGTTATTGAAGCCCTCAAACGTTTTAGTCGGAGTTTATTCAGTAGAATCCATAGCACTTGATGAATCAGCCCCAGCCGCTCAATGGGTTGACTCGACTGTTCGAGAAGATAACCCCAGCCGCTCAATGGGTTGACGCGACTGTGCGAGAAGATAACCTCGACCCGACTTCAATCCGCTCGGCTGGGGCTGCAATAAGTCTAGCGCAAAGGCTGCAATCACTCAAGGATAATTCATTTATCTAAAGTCGTTGATGAAGATGGTGAACCCTTGGCAGTTGTGTTCCCCACACCCGTGGGGATTAACCGGATCATAAGATTATTGATATAGAGGTGCATTCACCAGGAGCGTCACAAGGGTCGGATGAGTTATCATCTGTTATTGGTTATCCTGAAACAGGCCCTACGCAAGTCGGTGAATGCTTTATTAAGCTAGGCTTATTGATTGAAAAAAGCAATAAAAATAAATTACACTTTAATCAAAGTTCTGCCAAGGTTATGAAGCTTATTATGCCGTAGCGTCTATCGATGGCAAATTAAATTCTGTCGGAATTGTCGTTGATATTGGAGGGGACGTGGCTATTATTAGCATGAAATAAGCAATATTGATCTCGGCGGCTCAGTTGGAAAATCCCGGTCTCAATCTGACAATAGCCAAACGAACTACCCCGAGCCGTCGGGACACAAAATAATCTTAAGACAATTGACGTGAGAAAGCAATAATAATGCCTGCGTTCCCCATACCCGTAGAGATAAATCACCATTTTCAGTAACGGCAGAATTAAAAGATGATGCTAGCAGAAGGTCGCTTTATGATCATGAATTATTAGATAAAAGACGTGCCGAAGGGCTTTCATCACAATCGAGTGAGGGGCTTTTGCCACAACATCCCGCACCTACATCGGCACGCCTTAATGATTATTATAGGTATTTTATAGCGAAGACACTAATTCTTCCTGAAGTGTGACGGAGTTTATAGCCCCGTTCTCCTGTTTTGAAAGTTATTGAAGCCTTCAAACGTTTCAGTCTGGGTTGAAAACCCCGACCGGCATGGGATATATTCCACTTAAATTGAGGCTCGAAGGTGAGAGGTCGGCAGTTCCTCAGCCCCGACGCATGAAATAAAAAACATCTAAAAAGCAATCCACTGCATCGTCTATAATATTTCCTTGTCGTATTTTAAAATGATTTTATTAGGGATAATCCATGAGT
>Ga0194056_10001728_pt1 | contig 11869 bp, 7 predicted proteins | sample SepL4413m_MetaG_FD_155458 | JGI IMG/M metagenome (GOLD analysis project Ga0194056, IMG submission 155458) | Anoxic zone freshwater microbial communities from boreal shield lake in IISD Experimental Lakes Area, Ontario, Canada - Sep2016-L442-13m | ecosystem: Environmental > Aquatic > Freshwater >...
GTAATCTACCAGTACTATCTGTTAAAAACGAATAGGCATCAATAAAATGGTACTGATATCTTTCCGCATTGTTAAAAAGCAATTGATTCACTTTTATAATTTCATTTCTTTTGCTGGTATGATCACTAAATTTGCCAAATTTTTCATTAACTGGAAAAAGGCTTTGCACATACAATTTGGTATTGGGACTTCTTTCTTTAAGTAATGCATTAATCCATAAAATATTTTTGACTATACTATCTGGAGAAATATTTCTGGCTAAGTCGTTAATACCTATTAATAAAAATACTTTATCTGGAAAACGTTGATACACTTCATCTAATCTATTTAGTACCCCCGCACTAATATCTCCACTAATGCCTCTATTTTTTACTTTTAAATCATTGAACATTTCTGTCCATTCGCCACCATCTGTTATGCTATTGCCTAAAAATATAATGTCCCCCTTTGTTTGAGGTAAAATTCGAAACAATGAAACCCGCTGGCGATAGTAAGTGGTGTACTGGGAATCTGTATTAGTAGGCTGAGTTACCTGTGCATGTATAGCTGCAACAAATAACATGGAGATTAAAAAGGGAAATATTTTCTGTACCATATTAATTAATAAAAAAAATGGTTTAAAAAGTAATTCTTACGCTTATTCAACTATCAATTCATCTGCAAATATCCAGCCCGGCTGTCCGGCTCCACTATGACCTGCTGGACAAAGATTATTTTTAGCTGATACCCTGATGTAGCGAACTTCTTGTTGAGCAAATGAAATTTTAAAATCAAACTGTGCTTTCTTCTGCTTAATGTCTATAGGAGAATCCATTGATTTTAATTCAGAAAAAATAATACCGTCTAGAGAAGTTTCAAATTTTACAGATTGTGGTAAAAATATCCAGTCATTATAACTTTGTAAACAACCCAATGTAATAGTATGTATATTTTTCAATGTGCCTAGGTCTACGATAGCTATCATATCTTTTTCGCTAAACCCATGCCAGTACTTATTTACGCTTTCGTTTCCTCTAATCCCATCTGTTAATGAATTAGGCCCATCGGCCAAATAATATTTACTTACAGGATTAATATAGGTTACAGGACTTGCAATTGCTTTATGCATTACAAAATTTTGTTTAGCCGCTTGAATCCCCATTATATTTCCATTTACTGCTACAGATGCTTTTAATACTAAGGAAGTAGTAATCGGCACCAGACTAGTATATTCATTACTATTTATTGAAGGCTCACTTCCATCAATTGTATAAAATATTTTTCCATTAAGCACTTCTGTTGAAAGTGCAACAAACAGTTTACCCTGCTGCAATAACGGCTTTATGCTAACTGTAAAATTACCAGCACTATAATGCAAGCCCTTTTGCCCAAATGTTTTGAAATGATTTTGTAATCTTTCGCTAAAATTTTCCCAGTTTCTATTTTCCTTTGAGGACCATAATACTTCAGCCAATGCAGGCATTCTTGGCAATATCATGTATTCAACATGTTCTGTAGTGGTGATGAATTCCGTCCACAAATTGGCTTGGGCACCCAATACATATTTATTTTCTTCCGCTTTCAATTCATTAGGAATAGGTTCATAATCATATACCATCTTAACAGAATTAAAGCCGCCAATTGCGTGAGGTTCTCCTTGAGGCCCAGCTTGATAATGATCAAAGTAAACTGGAGTACCTGGTGTCATCACTACATCATGTTTCATTTTAGCAGCTGCAATACCACCAGCCTCGCCACGCCAACTCATAACCGTTGCTTCTGGTGCCAGACCGCCTTCCAAAATTTCGTCCCATCCAATCATTTTCCTTTTTTTGCTAACTATAAATTTTTCGATGCGTTTGATAAAATAACTTTGTAATTCATTCTCATCTTTTAACCCTTCGGATTTAATTCGTGCTTGGCATTTAGCGCAATTTTTCCATGGCCCTTTATCTACTTCATCTCCACCAATATGAATAAAAGAAGAAGGAAATATTGCCATCACTTCTGTTAGTACGTTTTGCAAAAAGGTAAGTACACTATCATTCCCTGCACAATAATTTGAGGCAATATTGGTATAGTTGCCTCCAGTCATTGGTAATTGTGGCATTTTTGTACAGCTAAGGTTTGGATAAGAGGCAATAGCCGCTGCTGCATGACCAGGCATTTCTATTTCGGGAACAATGGTAACATTTCTTGCAGCTGCATAAGCAACTATTTCTTTTAATTGTTGCTGCGTATAATAGCCGCCATAAGTAGCCTTTTCTCCAGCTTTAGCTTGTGGTCTTTCTCCCCAAACTTTATCCGTTTCATCAACACGCCATGCACCTATTGAGGTAAGTAATGGATATTTTTTTATTTCAATTCTCCAGCCTTGATCATCGGTCAAATGCCAGTGAAATACATTCATTTTATAAGATGCAATTAGATCGATATATTCTTTGATAAAATCAGGCCCAAAAAAATGCCGGCTTACATCAAGGTGCATGCCTCTCCATTTAAATCTAGGATAATCTTCAACATTCATGCAGGGAATTTGCAATACAGCATTGGTACGAATGGCAGGCAATGTTTGTAACAGGGTTTGAATTGCGTAAATAATACCAGCCTTACTATTGGCTTTAATTAATATATTTTTTGATGACACATTCAATTGATACCCCTCTTGACCAAGAGCTGCTATCTTTTCAATTTTAAATTGAATATTTTTTTTTACTGTTGAATTAATAGTAAGATCAAAGCCTGAAATATTTTTTACAGCATTTTTAAAAAAAATTGCAGCCTGTTTTATATCCTTTTCGGTAGGGTTGTATTTTATTCCAGTCTCATCATCCAAAATAAAATTTCCTCCCGTCAATTTTATTGAAATGGGCTGCGGAATTATAGAAGGTAGTTGTGCGGTAAGTATCAATGGAAGTAGTAATGATAAAAGCAGTATTTTTTTCATTGTATAATTTTTATAATGGCACTATTCAAAAATGAATAATTAATGCTAATCTACTTTAATTTTAAATGTCGATGCCGGCAAGTGCTCACTATTTACCAAATTAGCATCCGAAAATGGTTTCCATCCATAGTAAATAAATGTAGGTTTATTTGCTAACCTGATAAGAACTTTCTTTTTTTGAATTTCGGCAATCGCTACTGTATTGTTATCTATTGAAAACCCTTTCAATATTTCTCCATCAGCTGTTTGCAATTTGATTCCTGTATATAAAAATGAGATGGTAAGCATGCCATTTTTATATGTTGCTTTATTAGGCAATGGCCCCGAAGGGATAATTTTTTTTGCATATGTTTTATTTAATGCCCAATTAGATAATCTTACCCCAACATCTTTTTTATTAGTGGGATGTACATCATCTTTAAACCCAATATCACTACAAACTGCCATGCCACTAAATGGAATTAGTGCCAGCATTTTCCTTTGGGCATCTCTGAATTGCGGCCATAAAGCGCCTTTGTATTTTAGTGTATCAATTGACGATAATTGAACATAATAAAAAGGCAGCGCAGGTTGGTGCCATTTTTTTCGGAAGTCATTTACCATCAATGCTGATAATTTTGCATATTCGTTCACCCTTTCTATTTCTTGCGCATTACTTTCACCTTGGTAAAAAATTATTCCTTTAATAGGCATGTTTAAAATTGGAGCGATTCCTTCACTGTAAGCAAAACCAGGCTTGTATTCATGATTTTTTCCATTACTATCTGCAGGTATATTTAATAAAGTACCAACGTTTTGTTTCCCTCTTTCTCTAATCCATACTGGTAAGGAATTATTGAGTAACCAATCGCCTTTTACTTTATCTGCAAACTGTGTATCCTTCTTTAATACTTCAGCATCTATAAAAGTTTCAAGTGGAGCGCCGCCAATAGATAAATTGATTAAGCCAATAGGAACAGCAATGTGTTCAATAATATTTTTTCCAAAATAATACGCCACAGCACTCATTGTTTTAAAATTATTACTGTCGCAGGTTTGCCATTGACCTTTATAAAATTCATTTTTATTTAGTAACTGAACTACAGAATCAGTATAGGAAATGGTATAAATATTTTTACCAGCATAAGTAGTATTATACAATCGAAGCAGGGATTGGTCACTATTTTTAATTTCTTCTTTATAATGTTGTTCTTTCCACATTGGGAATTCCATATTACTTTGTCCTGAACAAACCCAAATATCGCCCACCAATATATTCTCAATTAAAATAGTTTGCCCTAAACTTGTTATAGTTAGTGTTTGAGGTGTGGTGTTGGCATTTTGTTGGGGCAGTATTATTTTCCAAGTAGCATCTTTTTGTGTAATCCCTTTTGCTTTTGTATTTGCAAAAGTTGCAATTATTGTATTGCCAGGATTGGCTTTTCCCCAAATAACAATTGGGCGCCCACGCTGCAATACCATATTATTAGTAAATATTTTTGCCAACTGCAATTGTGCTGAAGCAAAAAATGGCAATAAAATAAATAGTACTACTAATTTTTTCATTTGAGATATTCATTTAATAATTGCATACAATACCATTCCTGTCGTGGCAAATGAAATGGACCCTTAAATAAATTACCTTTAGCAGTTTGTGCTATAGAGCCATCTCGATGTAAGTATCCAAACCATTCTCCATTTTTTTTATCATGAAAATGTTGATACGAATAGTCGTGTACTAGTTTATGCCATTCGGCATATTTTTCTTGGCCAGTTATCAGATAAGCCATCAAGGTGGCAATAATAACTTCATTATGAGGCCACCAAAATTTCATATCCTGCCAATATTCTTGTACAGGTTTATTATATACATCACGAAAGTATAAAATGCCTCCATGCTCTTTATCCCAACCACGCTCCCACATATAATCTAGCATCTTACATCCTAATGCAATCAAGTCTTTATCGTTCTTGCGATATTTTGCTTCCTGTAAAATAAACCATGCCCCTTCAATAGCATGGCCTGGATTAAGTGTACGGCCATCAATATGATCTATTATACTTCCATCAGTATCTACTTGTTCCATTACACACTTTATATCATCTTTTACAAAGTCTTTTTGAATGGCAGTGATCCATTTACTAATCCAATCATCGCAGCGAGGATCTCCTATTGTTTCTCTTAATTGTTGTGCAGTATTCATCATTATCATTGGCACTCCAATGCCTTTTGATGGACGGGTGTTGGTATATTTAGGTTGCAGTAAACCTGGTGTAGTAGCAAACTCAATACATTTACCAAATACAAATCTTGCCTTTTCGGCTGCGGCTTCATCACCACTTGCTTTAGCGTAAGCTGCTGCTGCAATTACATAAAATGTTTCAGAAAAAAAATATCTTCTTTTACGGATAGGGCTTCCTCCTCTAGTTACATGAAAAAACATCTGGCCATCTGTATCAAAACAATGCTTGTTTAAAAATTCGTAGCCAAGCTTTGCCCCATCCAGCCATTCTTGTTTTTTTTCAACAGTGTTGTATAAAGTAGCCAATAACCAGGTTGCTCTTCCCTGTATCCATACAGCTTTATCATCATCAATTAAACTGCCATCTGCATCACGCATTAATAAAAAACCTCCGTATTCTGTATCAAACGAACGGGGAAACCAAAATGGGACCGTATCGTTCAACAACTGATTGGTATAAAAATTTTGTAAATCAGATAAGTCTTTTGCTGAGTAGGCCATTATTTATTTTGTTTGATTATATCACTAACAAATATTTTAATGAAGTACAAATCCTTTATTCCCTCGTATAATATTCCAATAGTATTGTCATCAATTTTAGTTAATGACGAATATCCAAAGCATACTCTTTCGTCTATTAGTAATTTATTTAAGGGCAGCCAGGTTTCGCCTAAATCCAAACTTGCCTTAATAGTAATATTGTATCGGCCTAAAGAAGTATTGGGATTACTGAAGAACAATATTTCTTTTTGTTTGCCATCTACATTTACTTTTGCTTTAATTAAACTACCCATACAAATTGGATCTGGCAAAGTAATAAATGATGTGCTATGCTCAGTCCAGTTGGATCCCAAATCATTTGTAGTAGCAACACTTCTGTAACCGCCGCGATTATCCCTCATATTAAGCATTAATGTTCCTGGAGTTGTTTCCACTACTTGACTTTCGGTAGTATTTGATTTTGGCCCAAGTATTTTACCTTCCCAAGTAAGTCCATGATTATTGCTGTATATAATGGTTGAGTAGGGCACTTTTGATTCATTCCAGTATTGTGTTGCAAAAATCAATTTGCCATCCTCCATGGCTATACCATTGCCTGGACCTTGAAAGAAAATGTGCCAAGCGGGATTTTTTACCTGAGGAGTAATTGTATAAGGAGTAGTCCAGGTAATGCCATCATCGCTACTACTTGTAAGCACCAACTGACCAGTTGTATCAGGCGACAAGCCGGGTAATGATCCTGCAATAGAATGATTGCCCTTACTCCATAAAGCGGCCACCCATATTTTTTTTGTTACTGGGTCAAATAAAATAGCAGGGTCGCCAACACCATTATTGTCATTAGGCTCACCCATATCCATAATGATTTTCATAGGCTCCCAGGTTTTTCCACTATCTGTACTTCTGCTTAACCCTACATCAATATTTCCAGGCAAATCTCCGCTATTTTTATACCGAATATCATATACGGCAAGCAATGTGCCTTTGTTTGAACTAACTATACCGGGGATACGATAACCGTTTACTTTATCATCGCCTGCTTTTCTAATAGCTATGCCTGTTTGTTTTTCGTAATTGGAGTTGCCCTGTATAATAAGTAATTTTTTACCAGCAGCATCTATTAACGCAATAGCATGTACTTCTATTTTATTAATAAGTAGCGCCTCGTTTTTTAGAACAGCACTTAGCCAAATAAAACGCTGCCCTTCTAAAACATTTATTGATACAGGAATATCAAATGAAGTGCTTAGCACATTTACAGAAGCAATAAGTTTATTTGAAGAGAAAGGTTCTGCACCTGTTTCATAAACATCTACTTGTTGAAGTTCATTTAAAGCAGCAGCATTAATAGTACAATGGATATATCGATATTGTTGCGCCATATTTCCTTGCGGAACAGAAATTACAACTTTTACTATGGGATTTGCTCCTACTCCCTTTAGTATTGGTATTGCTGGAGAATATGATGTGGCTTTAATTTGACGAGGTAAATTTGTTGACATATTTTTTTGATTTGCAAAAGTATTACCCACTAATAAAAGTAACCCTATTAATATGTTTGGCATGGTATATTTCATTGAAAGTTCAATTAATGAATTCATTTTGCTTAGGCCGTAAAAAAAATAGTTGTACCAATAATGCTATTAAAACAATGCCAGACAACATTGCAAAATCTTTTCCTAGATTTCCTGCATCGGATGATTTTCCAAGTAAATTAGTAATCAAAGCTCCTGCAAAAACCCCAGTCATATTCATTAACCCATAAGCAGTAGCTCTATATTGTTTTGAAACCAGTTGACAAAGTATGGGCATATTGTTGGCATCAAACATACCATAGCCAAAACCAAAACAAAAGGCTGCACTTATTATCGACCCTAATGAGTGTCCGAATCCAATAAACAATAATGCGGGTATGGTTAATGCTAATCCAATAGCACTTGTATAAACTCTGCCGCGTATATTTTTTTGGACCCACTTATCCGAAAGTATGCCTCCAAAGATGACACCCAAAAAAGAAGAAGCAGCAATCGTAATCGTTGATAAGGGGCCGGCTTTTGCCATATCAATGCCAAGTTTTTGAGAGAATAATGTAGGCAACCAATTCTTTATGCCCCATCCAGGCAAACTAGGTACAGCAAAATAAAAAAGTATTATCCAAAAGGAAATATTGGTAAATAAAACTGCTAGCCCTTTAAATAAAGATGATTTTTTATTTAACAATGATTCAGCTTCTACCGAACGGTCTTCCACTTTTTCTTTTAAAAATACAATCAGTATTAGTGCATACAAAATACCTATTATGCCAAACCAATGAAAAGTCTGTTGCCATGAAAACGTAGCTGCAACTGTAGCGCCAAAGCCGCCCAAAGCCTGCCCTGCATAAAGTCCAGTCATATGTATTGCTATAGCTTTTGACCTTGTTTTAGATGAATGATAATCGGCTATTAGTGATAAAGCAGCTGGAATATACAAAGCCTCACTAACACCCATAACCGCCCTTAACCAATACAACTGATTAAAGGTTGTTGCATACCCCATTGCTAAAGTAACCCCGCTCCAAACAAAGAGGCTACCAACAATTAGCCATTTTCTATTAAGCTTGTCGGCAATCATTCCGGATACTGGACTCATAAATCCATATATCCATAAAAAGATAGCCATTAAATAACCGAAGTTGGTGGCAGACTGTAGTTCATGAATATCTATTTGCATAGATGGCTTCATGGTACTTAGCATTTGCCTATCCATGTAATTCAATAAAGCTACAACCCAAAGCAAGGCTACTACAACCCATGAATATTTTTTTGAATTACTCATTGCAACTTAGTATTAAGTTTACCCATAAGTATCTGTGGCGTTCTTATACCAGCTTTAATTTCTCCGCAAGGCAACAGCACTAAATCATCCCATTTACATGCCATGGTTGTTACTGGGGTAGTAAACGGTATAGACCCAATATTTTTTGTTTCTCCCGAAACCACATTATACATTAAAACTTGATTACTAAAACCAGGATGATTTATTTGAATTTTTATTTTTTGCTCATTTAAATTAATTTTTTGCAGACTGTCTTTTTCTGTATTATATGCTGCAATTAATGTTTCAGTTTTATGAAACGTTTCGCCTTTATCACCACCAAACAACAGGATACGACCCTTTATTAAGGATACCGCTGTGCCTGCCGAAATCGGGAATGGTAAAGAGATTTTATTTATCCATTCATTCTTTTTGGGTATAAATTCATATACATTATCATACAAGTCACTAACCCCAGTACTATTCTTCTTTCTACCGCCAATTAAAAAGATGACATTTTTTTTGTTGACTTGCGCTTCAAGAAAAATTGTATGAGATACTGGATGTGGTGCAGGCTGCAATTCTTTCCATCCTGCAATAGTATTAGAAAGATTCATGGAAAATAATTTGTCAGAAACACCATTGATGGTTTCGCCGCCAACCAAGAATACGATATTATTTATTGATGTAACAGCAGCATTGGTTAATGGAAGAGGTAAATCGGGAAGATTTTGAATTGAAATATTAGTTGATGCCAAATCCCATTGTAGTAAAATTACTTTTTTACTAATGCCATTTTCATTTTCGCCGCCTGCTGCAATAATACCAAGCGGAGTAGAACATGATGCTGCATAAGCAACAGTAGTATTAAGCTTAGCTATTTTTATTGGTAAAATATTGTCTTTATTTTTGGAATAAATAAATACTTCATCATAATATATTTTTTTACCTCCATGCCATGGCATTTTATCTGGGAAATTACAGCCGCCTGCCAAAATAAAAACATTGTGATGAAGGCCGGCAATAGGACCACCTACTCCCGAAATGCCCGGCTGGCCGTTACCGTAAGGTAAAGTTGCTGCTACAGACCATAAAACAGGGCCTGCCTGTTTTTCTTGTGCTAGTGTATCAGCATTTAAAAACATGAGATAGATAAAAAAAAATATAATTAATCGATGCATTATTTTCCTATAACGTTAGCCATTTCGGGTAAACGCAATGAAAAGTTACTGAAGTCTAATTGTTCAACATCTTTTTTAAATAAAGCGTTTTCGGCTTCTGTCATATTTTTTACTGGCAAACGAAATGCTCCGCAATCAATGCCAATAAAATTCATATAGGCTTTACCAGTAGCAATGCCGCCATATTTTCCTAGTAGCTTTATCATATCAATAGACTGTTGCTGTAATTGTCTCGCTTTTTCTAAGTCGCCATTTTCAAAGGCATTAATAAGTTTGCAATACAATGGTGCTGCATAGTTAAAGGTACTTCCAACGGCACCTTTTGCACCTAGCGAAAGTGCAGGCAGCATATTTTCGTCTCTTCCCCAAAGCATGTCATACTTTCCGTTTCTAAAATTTAAGCAGGATAGGAAATCCATGAAATCTTCGTGCGTATATTTAATACCTGCAAAATTGGGTAACTGTCCGTCTATTGCTTTAAGTAAGTCAATCATTAAAAAATCAACTCCTGTTAAAACAGGAATATGATAATAATAAAAAGGCATATCAGGCACAGCGCTTGCCACCGCAATACAGGATTTGGCCAGCATATTTACATCTGCAGGCTTAAAATAAAATGGAGCAGTAAATGAAACTGCATACAATCCAATTTCCCTAGCATGTTTAGCTAATGTTATACAATCTGCAATACATGTTCCCCCCAATAAAGTCATCACTTTAAAATTGTCATCCTTATTGGTACAATTGGCCCATGCTTCAGCAAGCTGCATTTTTTCGGATAAAGACATTGAAACGCCTTCTCCTGTAGATCCGCAAATAAAAGCGCCATTAACGCCATTACTTTTAAGCATCCGATAATACTCGGGCACAATCGATAGGTTCAGTGATCCATCTTTATGAAAAGGTGTAAAAGGTGCTGCTATTATTCCTGGTAGGTGTTCCATATTCATAAAAGCTCTTTTTCTTCAAATGAAATAACAAAAATAGGATTTAAAAAGCCAGGGGATTAATTACGCTTCCCCTGGCTAAAAACAAACTGCTATATAAGAAAATATTTCATAGAACAATGTATTTAGAAAGCGGGATACCCTGGATTCTGCACCAATGCCCTGTTATTGATTAGTGAATTTCTGTCAATTGGCCATAACAACCTTCCTGCTGCATTGGTATTAAGAAATTGAGATGCTGGAATCTGAGCATACACATTTGCATCTCCCATTCTTCTTAAATCATACCATCTTTTTCCTTCAAAAATAAATTCATATAATCGTTCCTGCAATATTGCATTTGCAGGAGTGGCATCAATAGCTTGGTTAGGATAACCCTGAATAGCCGAATTGTAGTTGGTGCCAAATGCTCTTGCTCTAACTAGGTTTAACTCTGTTGCAGGACTTTGGCCTAATATTACTTTGGCCTCAGCTATCATTAATAACAAATCTGAATACCGATAAATTGGAAAGTCGTTTGAATAAACGCGCGACCCTGTTATTTGCTCTCCAACAAATTTGTTGGTAAAACAACCTGCCATTATATAGTTTACGCCCACTTTAGTATAAGCTGATTGAATAGACGCCCATTTCCTGTTGTCTTTATCATCAAATTTTCTGAACATGGAGCTTTTCACAGGCGCGCGTAATAATCCCCCCCAATTATCTGTATTCACATCAAATTTTCTGTTGCCAAGAGAATCGTAAAAATTTGCGATTAGGCTTGACTGTGGTGTAAAACTTGAAGACACATATCCCATCGTTGACTCACCATTAAGATAACGAATTGAAAAAATAATTTCATTATTACCTCTATTAGTAGTAGAAAAAACTGAAGTAAAGCTAGGCAATAATGCCAGGGTTGGGATATTGGTTTGTATATCTGTCAATGCAGTCAATGCGGTAGTAGCATCTCCAGTGCCACCGCCTCTGTAACTGGTCCATAAATACACTTCACTCTTTAACATTAAGCTTGCGGCTTTTGACCAATATGATTTAGTGTTTTTGAAAGCATAATTAGAACCAAAGCTGTTAACAGAATTGTCGATATCTGATTTTATTAATGCCATTACTTCAGCAGCTGGTGAAGCGGCTTTTGTTAAATTGGAAATATCAAATGAAGTAACTGGATCTTTTTGTATCACCACATCACCCCATGAACGGGTAAGGTGAAAATAGTAATAAGCCCTCATGCCATATGCCATACCTAGGTAATACCCTTTATTTGCGGCGGTAACAATATTAGTAGTATTTAAT
>Ga0194056_10001730_pt1 | contig 11860 bp, 6 predicted proteins | sample SepL4413m_MetaG_FD_155458 | JGI IMG/M metagenome (GOLD analysis project Ga0194056, IMG submission 155458) | Anoxic zone freshwater microbial communities from boreal shield lake in IISD Experimental Lakes Area, Ontario, Canada - Sep2016-L442-13m | ecosystem: Environmental > Aquatic > Freshwater >...
GCGGCTCAGCGGCCCACGAGCCAAAGTCACGATGAAATTCGCCAACGGCACGGAACTCAAACTCCATCTCGATGGCGATCGCGGTCCCGGCCTTGGGGCGATCTTCGTCGGCGAGAAAGGCAAGATCGAGATCAACCGCAACAAGATTGCCGGCAATCCCAAGGAACTGGTTCGCGGTTCGGACAACCCCGGTCCCAACCGGCGGTCTGAAACGGCCTACCATATCCAGAACTGGATTGAGTGCATCAAGAGCCGCAAGCCGTGCAACGCCGACATCGAGATCGGACAGCGGGCAACCACCCTCTGTTACTTGGTCAACATCGTGCGCGACATCGGCCGGGTGGGCGAATCCCTAAAATGGGATCCGGTTGCCGAACGCTTCACCAACTGCGACGACGCCAACAAGCTCCTCTCCCGACCACGGCGCAAAGGTTACGAGCTTCCGGAGATAGGATGAAGATTCCGAAATTTTGGGCCCGTGCTACTGCGGAAGCGACGCCGCCGCGGGGAGGGCCGGTGCGATTTTCCTGTTGGCGGTCCTCGGACACGAGCGAGGCCGTCGCCCATCAGTCGGCCTTGGCCGCCGCGCGGCGAATCCTGGATGCTTTCCTTCACGGCAAGCGGCTTGATCGCTATGAATATGGCTGCGTTGCGCTCCGGGAAGAGGTCTTGAACCGGGTCGAAGGGGCCGACGGCCAGCTTCTGGCCGTGGTGACGCGAAACGGCTACGGTTCAGTCGTACTCAACACCGAGCGGGTGATGTTCGTCGATATCGACTTTCCCGACGGCGCAGGCGACGGCAACAAGTCGCTCTTCAAGAGCCTCTTCGGCCGCAAGCAGAAATCACCGGAGGAAGAAAAGGAAGAGCGGGCACGCGTGGCCGTCGATCAGTTCATTGCGGCCAACCCGTCCTGGGGCATGAGGCTCTATCGCACGTTTGCCGGTTTGCGAGCGATTGTCACGCACGACGTAATGGACTCACAGAGCGCGGCCACGCTTGACGTTCTCAAGCAACTCGGCAGCGACCCGCTGTACATCAAGTTGTGCAGGGCCCAGGAGTGCTTTCGTGCTCGGCTGACGCCCAAGCCGTGGCGTTGCGGCTGCATCCCCAGCCCGTTGCGACATCCGATCACCGATGCAAAGCTTTTGGTCTGGCATGAGCGTTGGAAAGAAGATTACGAATCGCGGCAGGCCCAGTTTGCCACTTGCCGGTTGGTGGACCTGTTGGGCAATCCGTTCGTTCATCCCGAAATAGCGCGGATTGTGGAGTTGCACGATTTCACCACGCGCTCGAACGAGGCACTGCCGCTGGCATGACGAAGAACCGGCCCTTTTAGGTGCAGAAGTAGGGTGGGGAGAGTGAAGCGAGCCACCCTGGGAACTCGTGCCCATTCATTCCCTACGCCAAAGGCGTTGTGTCCCATTCCTGGATTTGTTTGTACCGTATTCAACCGCTTCGCGGTTTGGTGGCATCCCTCTTCGGGATGGACCCGAAGCCCCACTAAAAGCGGACCGCAACAGAATTGGTGGGGATCGCTACGCTCTCCCCACCTTACAATTATTCGCGTTCCGCTCCTGGACCAGAGGGGCCGAACCTATTTTAATCCCCCCTATACTGGTGATGTCGGCCGTGCCTCCTGGAAGAATGGGCCATTTGTCCGACCCTTGGGGGCCATTGGCGCAGGGTTCGGTTCATGGTAGGCTGGGACTTTTTGAATTGAAACCACCTTCGAGAACTCCCACGCGAGTGCGAGTTGCTCATGGAGTATTGCTATGACCGACGCGCCGGCTCCCGCCATGATTGAAGCCAAGGGACTGTCGAAATATTACGGCAGTTTTGCGGCCATCCAGGATGTCAGCTTCCAAGTACGCAAGGGCGAAGTGGTGGCGTTCTTGGGGCCGAATGGCGCCGGCAAGAGCACAACCATGAAGTTGCTGACCGGCTACCTGGCACCGTCGGCCGGACATGCCTTTGTCGCCGGCCACGACATGGCGACCGATCGCTTGGAAGGCGCGACCAAACTGGGCTACCTGCCGGAAAACGGCCCGCTCTACCCCGATATGTCGCCCCGCGACCTTTTGAATTTCTTCGCCGATGCCCGCGGCCTGACCGGCAAGCGGAAGCGCGAGCGGATTGATGCCGTGATCGAACTTTGTGCATTGGGCGCGGTGATCGGCAAGCCGATTGGCAAGCTCTCACGCGGCTATCGGCAGCGGGTTGGCATGGCCCACGTGCTGCTGCACGAACCCGACGTACTGATCATGGACGAACCGACGGCCGGCCTCGATCCCAACCAGATCCACGAAGTACGAGAAACCATCCGCAAGCTCGGCCAGAACAAGACCATCCTGCTTTCGACGCACATCCTACAGGAAGTCCATGCCATGGCCAGCCGCGTACTGTTCATCGACGAAGGCCGGTTGATTTATGACGGTACGATCACCGATCTGACCAAGGACGGCCGCCCTTTGGATGAACATTTCCGGCAGTTGACCAGTACGACCTGACGCTCCGGAAAAACCGTGAAGCCGCGAGCGGCTTGCGGATATTTGATTTCCCCTACAATACAATACGCACCAAGCAACTTTCCTTTCGGTAATCCCTATGAACACCAGCGTGTTGACGGCAGTATTCAAGCGGAACTTTTTCAGCTATTTCGCCAATCCCACGGGCTACGTATTTATTTGCGTGTTCGTGTTTTTAAGCGCGATTGCGGCGTTTTGGCCAGACGACTTCTTCAACGCCAACCTGGCGAACCTGGACCAACTGAACAAGTTCTTTTCGTTCATCATGCTGTTTTTTGTGCCGGCCATTACGATGAGCATCTGGGCGGACGAGACCCGGCAGGGGACCGACGAACTGCTGCTCACGATTCCTGCGACCGACTTCGACATCGTGCTGGGCAAGTATTTTGCCGCCGTGGCGATTTACACCGTTGCATTGCTGATTTCGTTGGTAAGCAACTTCGTGGTGCTCAGCCAGTTGGGCAATCCCGATGTTGGTATGTATCTCTGCACCCACTTCGGCTACTGGCTGCTGGGTCTGGCGATGTTGGCGATCGGCATGGTGGCCTCGTTCATGACGCGGAACCTGACCGTGGCCTACATCCTCGGTGCTTTGTTCAATGCTCCTCTGGTGCTCATGGCCCGTGTCGATATTATTCCGGTGATGAGCCACAGGCTGGCCGCGGCAGTACGGCAGTGGAGCCTGGGCGGCCAGTGCCAGGAGTTTGGCCGGGGAATTCTCGGTCTTTCCGGAATTGTCTACTTCCTGTCGATCACCGCGATCATGCTTTACTTGTGCATGGTGCTGATCGGCCGGCGGAATTGGGCACGCGGCGATGACTCCACGGCACAAAGCGGCCACTTTCTCGTCCGCATCCTGGCCCTCGCGGCGATCGCCGTGGCCGCAGTGTTCTTCGTTCAAAACCACAATCTGCGATCCGATGTCACAAGCGAGCAACTTAGTTCCTTGTCGCCCTATACGATGAAACTGGTTAAGGAACTCAATGCCGACTATGTCGAGGCCGGCAAACTCCAACCCCAGATTGCCAAGCTGGAAGAGGTCGTAAAGAAACAAGAAGATTCGCAAAAGAAGAAGGAAGCCGAGAAGAAGAGCGGAGACGGCAAGCCGATCGAGGCAAAAGCCGATGACGCCAAGGCGGCCGTGAAGTCCGAAGAGAAGAAAGCTGACGAGAAGAAGCCGGAGATCAAAGCGGCTGACGCGCCGGCGGTTTCGCTTTCCGAAGAGGCCAAAAAACTCGCCTCGCTGCGAGAAACCTTCGACAAGCTCAAGGTGCAAGGGCCGGTTCGGATCGACGCCTTCATCAGTGCCGAGGTGCCGGAATTGTACGTCCAGACTCGCCTTAACCTATTGACGGTTTTGCGAGAATTCAAGGTTATGGGCGGCGACATGGTGGAATTGGAAATCAATGAGATGACGCGCGCCGACCCGTTGGCCGAAGTGGCCAAGACACGCTTCAAGATCGTTCCCAAGGAAGTGATGGACAATCACGGCGGCACCTACAAGCGAGACCATATCTTCCTGGGCGTGGCCTTCACCTGTGGACTGGAAAAGGTGGTCCTCCCCTTTGTTGAGCGCGGCCTGCCCGCCGAATATGAGTTGGTCCGATCGCTCTGCACGGTCACGCGGCAGAAGCGGAAACGGATTGGCGTGCTGGAGACCGACGCCCACGTCTTCGGCAACTTCAGCCAGATGGGAATGTCGCCCTCGTGGCAACTCATTCAAGAACTACAGAAACAATACGAGGTCGTGCAGGTCAGTCCGGCCGATCTTGGCTCGCCGCGCAAACCAGGCGAAACGGAGAAGCGTTACGACGTCTTGCTGGCGATCCAGCCTTCCGCTATGGGACCGAAGGAGATGGACAGTTTTATCGCAGCCGTCCGTGCGGGCCAGCCGACGGTGATCTTTGAAGACCCATTCTTCCTCATGATGCAAGGAATACCCGGTACCTACCAGCCGCGGATGCAGCAGCAGCAGAACCCGATGATGGGTTTTGGTCGCGAAAACCAGGAAAAGGGCGACATTCGTGCTCTTTGGCGATTGCTGGGGATCGATTTCAGCAACGGCGGCGACGGCGATGAATTCAATCCCATGGCCGGTCGCCAGCCCTCGCGCGGGACGGAGAAAGTCGTTTGGCAGCGATACAACCCGTTCCCCAAGTATGGCGACCTCCCCCCCGAGTTGGTTTTTATTGACCACGGTTATGGGGCCAAGGAGCCGTTCTGCGAGAGCGATCCGATCAGTTCTAAATTGCAGAACCTCTTTTTTCCAGGCCCCGGCCTCATCGAGAATACTCCGGAGGTGGTCAAGCGGTTGATTGCCAAGTGGCATAATCGCCAGTACGCTAAGCAACTTGAACAGGAGTTGAGAAAACTCACCGGCGAATTCGACAATGCCGAGGCGCAGGGTAACAACGAAAAGATCGCCGAATTGGCCAGCCGCGGAGCGAAGGTCCAGGAAGAGTACAGCCGGGTCTCCAGCGGTGGCGAGGGCGAAAAGACCATCCAGCCCGATCAGATCAACGATGACAGACCGTTAAATTCGTTGCTTAAAGGCCAAGCCGTCGTTCCTGGTGCTTATGCCTTGAGCGAGTTGCGCCGCGACCTGCAGAACCGTTTTCCCATCCGCGCCTCCGGGGAGGGGAACTCCGAAGAGGAGTCTGCCCGGTTGGCCAATGAGGGGCCGGCCAGCCTACAGGCGGAGGCAAAGCTCAACGAAGCGTTATCCCAGGCCGCCACGGTTGCCGACGCAATCAAATACGCTGAGGGAGTGATGGCTTTGCAGATCAAGGACCGCACCTTTGTGCCCCTGGTTCAAACCGGCAGCGAGGCCGCCGGCACGATTCCCGTGGGTCGGATATCGCAACCCTTTGAAGACCCCGAAGGGCATCGCGAGGAACTCAGCCCCTTCCGCTCCTTGTTCTATCTGCCCAGCAACAATCAACAATACGTTTTGGCCGCCCACATCCAGGGCAAGCCGCGCGGAGCCAAGGGAGCTTCGGCCCCCATGAACGTCGTGCTGGTTGCCGACGTCGAGATGGTCAGCGACGTATTCTTCCGCTGGCGCGAACAGGGGAGCGTCCCTGGCCAGGACATCAACTTTGATTTTGATAACGTCACCTTCGTCCTCAATGCATTGGATTCTCTGGTCGGAGACGACCGTTTTCTGGAACTCCGCAAGCGCAGACCGCAGCACCGCACGCTGGAACGATTTGACGCGCACACCCTTGCGGCCCGCAAGCAGAGTGCTCAGGCGCGCAAGGAGAAGAGTACGGAGCACGACGAGAATATCAAAAATGCGGTTCAGGAGGTTCAGGCCACGCTGAAAACGATTGGCGTGGAAGCGAAGAAGCAGAAGCTCGACGCGACCGCCATCCTCCAGAAGATTACCAATGAATCGCGCAATCTCAATCGCAAGCTGGATGAGCAAAAGAATGAAAACCATCAAAAGTACAACGAAGAGATCCGCAAGATCGATGATGCCCAAGAGGCTACGATTCTTGGCATGCAGGGCACCTATAAGCTCTGGGCGGTGATTATTCCCCCGATTCCCCCGTTGTTGGTTGCGGCTTTCGTTTTCTTTAACCGCCGGTCCAAGGAGCGCGAAGGCGTTTCCAAGAAACGCCTGCGCTAAGGAGCGGAAATATTTTCGTCGGATTTGTAGGATGGACCTCCGGGTCCGTCCTTACTTTCGCGGACGGACTCGGAGATCCATCCTACATTATCTTGAATTCAAGCTCGGAGAGATAAACATGAACTGCAACGAAAATTCAAAAACCCTTTGGTTCCTGACCGCAGCCGCGTTGATTATCGCGGTGGCTTGGTTTACCCGTCCTGTCGCGGCCATCAAGGGCGAGGCGGCCGTGCTGGGCAAGAATCTGTTTCCCGAGTTCAAGGAACCGGGTGCCGTCGACAGTCTACAGATCCTTCAATTCGATCAGGCCAAAGGTAATTCGGTTGCCCTGGAAGTCTCCAAGATCAATGGTCTGTGGGTGATTCCTTCGCACAGCAAATACCCAGCCGACTCCAAGGATCATCTGGCCGCGGCGGCCAATTCGTTGATCGATCTGAAGATTATCGGCCTAGCCCCCGGCTTCCAGGCTGGGGCATTGAAGGGAGATCCGGCGGCTGCGGATCATGAGACGGCCCTGCGCAAGGCCTATAATCGCTTTGGGGTCGTCGATCCCGATCCGAAGAACGTCAAGTCCAGCGACGACGGAGTCGGCACGCGCGTGACGATGAAAGATGCCGCCGGGCGTCAACTCGCCTCCGCGATCATCGGCAAGCCGGTATCCGACCAAACCGATCAGTGCTACATTCGGATCGCTGATAAGGAACCGGTCTATATCGTTAAACTGGACACCGGCAAGCTCTCGGTGCGGTTCGAGGATTGGATCGAGCCGAATCTGCTGAAACTCAACACGATGGACCTGAAGAAGGTTGAAATCAAGGATTACAGTCTTACGCCCATGGCGAACAACAGCGGCCAACTCGTGCTGGCATCTTCGCAAAAAGGGGAGTTCGTGCTGGACACGCCCGCTGGGGATCAGCCCTGGAAACTCGTCCAGGATCTGACTTTTGATCCAGCGAAGAAAAGCATGATCCCCCGGCCGATGGCGGCCGACGAGGAATTGAACGTCACGAATCTCGACGCACTAAAGTCGGCACTGGAAGACCTCAAGATTGTCGATGTCGAGCGAAAGCCCGGCGCGGTGCCTGCCGACTTGCGTGTTCGCAAACTCGATGACGCGACCATGGAGACGTTGATCGAAAGGGGGTTCTTTGTAGTCCCCAATCGCAAAGACCCGGATGGTCCGGCGGAGATCCTCTCGAATTCCGGCGACATCACCCTGCAATTGGCCGATGGTGCCCGCTACATTCTCCGCTTCGGCGTGACGACCGGCGAATCCTCCGCCGCTGTGAAGGCGAAGAAGAAAGGCGACGCGAAGTCCGAGAAGGTAGACAAGGCGAAGGACGATTCTTCACCTGGCATGGACCGCTACCTGTTCGTGGCGGCCGACTTCAACAAGGACGCCATTCCCAAGCCCGTCTTGGAAAAGTTGCCCGAGGAAAAACCCGTCGAGAAGACCCCGGAGAAGAAAGCCCCTGACACAAAAGCAGACGGCAAGGAAGTCAAGCCGGCCGATGGCGACAAGAAGGGTGATGCCAAGAAAGATGAACTGAAGAAAGACGACTCGGCCAAGAAGGACGAGCCAAAGAAGGACGAGCCAAAGAAGGATGAGCCAAAGAAGGATGAAGTGAAGAAGGATGAAGTGAAGAAGGATGAAGTGAAGAAGGACGATGTGAAGAAGGACGATGTGAAGAAGGAAGTGAAGACTCCCGAAGCACTTGCCGCGCAGCGGGCAGAGATTGAAAAGGAGAACAAGCGGCGGCAGGAGGAATATGACGCCAAAGTTGTCGCCGGCAAGAAGCACGCCAAAGAGCTTAGCGACCGCTTTGCCCAGTGGTACTACGTGATTCCCGGCCAGACCTACGCCAAAATCCACCTCGATCGCAAGGAGATCGTCAAGAAGAAAGAGCCTCCCAAGGGTGCCGTCGGCAACGACCATGATCACAATCACGGCGATTCCGATTCACTGCCCGCCAGTCCAGCCACCACGCTGGAACAGTTGCAGAAGGACTCGCCCAAATAGTCATTGAGGATCGGCGCAGAAATAAGTGTCGCAAGAAAAGTAACAGGCACACTCCGTGTGCCGTCTGCCCCCCGCTTGGCGAGTGGGCAAAACACGACAGTTATTGGTGCGACAGTCCTAAGGAGGAACATCGCATGCCGTTTCGCGATCATTTTCTTCCGCCTTTCAGCGAGGTGTGTCACTCGTGTTGGTGGACGTGGTGACCTCGCGCAACGTCAATCTGTACGCTGATCTGTTGGCTTTGATTGGCCGGTCGGATCGTTTGTTGGGTACGCAGCCTCTTGCGACCTACGCGGTTGCCTGCCGCTGGCGGGAGCGAGGGGGAAGCCGATGGCTGGAAACCTGGTATCATGAGGTGAAACCGGGACTGCAGTTGCCTTGTCTCCCGCTCTGGTTGACGGAGGACTTAGCGATACCGCTGGACCTAGAAGTAAGCTACGGGCAGACTTGCCGTGACCTGTGGATTGCCCGATCGATCCCTCTCACTCACCCGCTTCCTGTGGAATGTGCGGGGGCGTGACGACACATACTGCACAGCTTGCTTCGCGAGCGATCGCCTCGGTGTCCAGGGGCGTTTGCAGGTCAGAGAGTTCCGGCTTGCCGACCATGATCAGGTCGCAATGAAGCTGGCTCGCCAGCGCAGCCACTTGAACGGCCAATTCGCCCGGCGGCAGGTCATTGCACGATACTTCGCGACGCAACCGCTTGGCACGAAGCAAGTCCTGTTCGAGCCAATCGGTCTCCACAACGCCCTCGGGCAATACAGCCGCTGTTTGAGACAGGGGAACGACAGTCAGCGACACCAATGGGTCGAGCATCGTCAAGACGTCCGAGAAGAGGTCGCTACCGACCGCAGTCCTGTCGTGCAACAGCAGCACGTGACTGATACCGATACCCGCCCCGCGAAGGTCTGTCACCGATCGGGCGCGGCGTTCGCCGAGCTTGGGAATGCGGTTACCGCCGGCCAGATCGAAATAGAGGTCGCGGTTGGGGCCGAGGATGCGAATGGTCAGCGGTTGCGGCGTTCCATCGTGAAGGTTGAACCAGTAGAAGGCAATCTGCTCGATCTGTTCGTCGGCCGAATAAACATTCGACGCCCCCAGGATCAATTCCTGGGCATTCAAGTCGCGGGCTGCGTTGATCACGGCAAATAACGGATTGTTGGTTCGCACAATCATCGGCTGGACGTGCTTGCCCGCCTTCTCCGCGCGATCGACGACCGCCGACATCAGAGTGCGGGCGTAATCGTCCAGTTCCGGCCCTTCACCGGACGTGTCGCCGCGCTGGGCCACTTGGGCCGTCATCACGGCCACGTCGGTGGTATCGGGATCGGTTTCCGCAAGGGTCTTCTCGAGCATGAAGAGATTGTTGGTGGAACGGATCGCCACCAACTTGCGGAAGGGCTTGTCGAGATTCAATGCCTGGGGATTGATCGCTTCGGCCGTCTTCTGGTTGAATTGCTCGATGTGCTTGTGATGTCTTCCGCCCAGCCGCTTTTCGTGAATCCTTTCTGAAACTATGAAGACGACCAGGAACACCGCCGTGAAGGCCGAACCGCCGATCGTGGCCACCTCCTTGGTCAAGGTATTAAAGATGGCCGCCAATAGGAGAATTACGAAGATCAAGGTCAGCCCGATCGGCACCTCGACGCCGCGGATGCGGACATTCAGCGGCACCTTGAACTCTCTAGGGCTACGGTCCTTAAAGCGGAGTACGACCATGGCCATCGCCTTAAGGGCAAAGCTCCACACAATGCCAAAAGCGTATGCCTCGCCCAAAACATACATATTGCCACGACTGAGGATGATCACGGCAAGCTGCATGCCGACGATCAGGTACAGCACGCGGTGGGTTGTCCCATAGCGACGGTGCGGTTTGAGAAACCAGTCGGGCATCACGCCGTCCTCGGCTACGCGGTTCAGCACGCCGTTGGAGCCAATGATCGCTGTGTTGACACCGCCAGAAAGGATCAGGAAACCAACGATTACCACTGCCGCGTTGAGCACCAGTCGGGCAGTTGGCGGCCCGATCACGCTCATCGCCAATCCGCCAATGAGGTTATCTGAGTAGAACTTCATGCGGACTTCATTAGGAATCAACAGCACCGCCAGGAACGAAACCGTTGCCGTTAGCCCTAGGCTGTAAATAAACACGATGAATGCCGCCTTCTTGAAGTTCGGTAACTTGGGCGATTCAACTTCGCGGTAAACCTGGGCCAGCGTTTCCTCACCGCTCATGGCCAGGATCGAGTGTGCGAAAGCGATCAGCAACCCGACCACCCCGACGATACTCAACCAACTGCCTCGCTCGTGCAGTTGCCGTGCGAGGCCGGGCCACAGCCAGTTGATAAAGCCCAACGGATCTTCCTGTCGCCCGGTCGCCTCATTGATCCGCGGCACAGGCTGGCCGTTCTCGATTTTTGGAGCGGGCTGGCCGTCCGGCCCCAACTTCCACACCTCCTTGTCCGAAAAGCCAAGGTCAACCAAGCGCTGGCGCGCATCCGGAGCTGTCGTACCCGAATTGGAATCTTTTGCCGGGACGGTCTGGTATTCCACCTTCGGAGACAGGTCAGGCATCAGCGGTACGCGGTTGGCGGGACCCCATATCGCCAGGGTGACGAAACACCACACCAGCAGCACCACTGCCACAACGGTCGTGACGATCATTATCTTCACCGCCTTGCCGCTCGATTCATGGATACCCAGCAGGTTCTGTCGAAAGAAGTAGAGAGTGATCGCGCAGGCAATCACCACCGATCCCCAGCGACGAATATAGTCTGCCGTGTCGGGATCAACCCGCAATGCGGGATTCAGGAGGGCCAGCGAATCCAAAAGCAGTCCCATGATGTATTGGCCAGCCGAGGCAGCACTGGTGGGACCGGTCAAGACGTAATCGAACATCAATGCAGAGACTGAAAGCTTGGCCAGGAATCCGCCCATGGCCTCCTTGACCACCCGGTAGACACCGCCTCGAACAAACAACGAACAACTTTCGATGTAAACCGAACGCACGGCATAACTGAACAACATCACGGCGAGAATGCACCACGGTGCCGCAGGGCCGATGGAGTTCTCGACTATGCCGCCGATGTAATATGCGGTGCTGGCGAGGTCGCCAAGCACTACCGCAGCGATGCGCCAGTAGGAGATGAACGTAAACATCACGCTACTGACGACGATGACTTGGATCGGGCGGCGCAGGGGATTCACCGCCGGGGAGGTAGAAGAATTACCAGAAGACGCATCAGAAACGCGACCAGACATCAGATACAATGCCTCACAGCGCACAAAACAGGGAATCCCTCGTGTGCGCAGTCACGGAAGGTCCATTCAACTAGGTCCGAAATGCCGCGAGGTGCGGATTCAGTTGACTCGAACTGAATATCCACTTGCCGCGATTCGGCCTGCCGACGAGGTTAGCTGACGGGCTAGAGCTTGAAAGTACTCCGGCCTGGATGGACCACGCCTTCGCCCCGGAAGCGGCTTAATTTCTGCCGATTCTTTGGTTCCCCCGCTCTCCGGTTACTCTTCCGGAGATTTGGCTACCAATCATCCATATGGGGTATCCCCTTGACTGGCGTGACCACAACATGTAGTGTTTCAGGGTATGCAGGAGTATCCCGAGACGCTGATGGAGTTCGAGAGGCAGTTTTCGACGGACGAAGCTTGCCGCGAGTACCTGTT
>Ga0194056_10001733_pt1 | contig 11853 bp, 8 predicted proteins | sample SepL4413m_MetaG_FD_155458 | JGI IMG/M metagenome (GOLD analysis project Ga0194056, IMG submission 155458) | Anoxic zone freshwater microbial communities from boreal shield lake in IISD Experimental Lakes Area, Ontario, Canada - Sep2016-L442-13m | ecosystem: Environmental > Aquatic > Freshwater >...
GCTCCTGTTCGGGAATGTTCACCGCCAACTCCATGAACTGTCTGTGCGAGGCGATTGGCATCGCCATGCCGGGGAACGGAAGCATTCTGGCAATTGACCCGCGCCGGAAAAAACTCTTCCGCCAGGCCGCCACCCGGATTGTCGAGATGGCCAAGGCAGGTGGCCCCCTGCCGCGTGAAATTGTCACGGAGAAATCATTGGATAACGCTTTTGCCACCGATATGGCCATGGGTGGCAGTACCAATACCGTCCTTCACGCTCTTGCCATCGCCCATGAGGCGGGGGTCAAGTATGACCTCAGCCGGATCAACCAGATTTCCCGGAAGTGTCCCAATATCTGCAAGGTAGCCCCCTCCTCTCCCCATCACATGGAGGATGTGGATCGCGCCGGGGGGATCAGCGCCATCATCAAGTCCATCGCTGCCATTCACGGGATAATCAGCCGGGATGCCCCGACTGTAACCGGCAAGACCATCTGGCAGAATGTGGCCAGAGCCGAAGTCAAGGATGCTGAAATCATCCGCCCAATCGACAAGCCTTATTCAGCAGACGGTGGTCTCACCATCCTGTGGGGCAATCTGGCCGAGAGCGGCGCGGTTGTGAAAAAAGCCGGGGTCGCTCCGTCCATGCTGAAGTTCCGGGGCCCGGCAGTGATTTTTGAATCCCAGGAGGACGCCTGTGACGGGATCCTCAAGGGCGCTGTCAAGGCCGGGGACTGCGTCGTGATCCGGTATGAAGGCCCACGCGGGGGACCGGGCATGCAGGAAATGCTGGCTCCAACCTCTTACATCATGGGCGCCGGTCTGGGCGAAAGCGTCGCCCTGATCACCGATGGACGATTCTCCGGCGGCACACGTGGCGCCTGCGTCGGCCACGTTTCACCAGAAGCCGCAGCAGGGGGCGTCATTGGTCTGGTCAAGGCGGGCGACATCATCAATCTCGACATTCCCGGGCATAAACTCGAAGTTGAAGTGTCGGATGATGAACTGAATCGCCGTCGCGCAGTCGCCACCCCGTTTACCCCCAGGAACGTCACCGGCTATCTCAAGCGCTACGCCCAGCAGGTCACCAGCGCCAATACTGGAGCGGTGCTCCAGTAAGTCAGTAGGCAGTGGGCAGTGGGCAGTAAGCAGTTGGCAGTGGGCAGTAAGCAGTTGGCAGTGGGCAGTAAGCAGTTGGCAGTGGGCAGTAAGCAGTTGGCAGTTGGCAGTGGGCAGTAAGCAGTTAGCAGTTGGCAGTGGGCAGTAGACAGTGGGCAGTTTTTTGATCAATCAGGGGATCCGACTGCAGACTGCCCACTGCCTACTGCCCACTGGCTTTTACAGCAACCAGTGGCAGCACCAGACGGCGGCGGGTACTGAGACCAGACTGAACAAAGTGGTAATGAAAATACCGCTCGCACTCAGACCGCGGTCCCCATTGAAATGATCGGCAAACATGGAACAACTGATCGCCACCGGCATGGAGAGAATCACCGTAGTTGTGACTAATTCCACTTCCGTCAAGCACACCCCCATAATCAGCGTAATGGCTTTCAGCGCCAATATGGTCACTAACGGAGCCACCACCAGCCGGGCCAGCGTCACCCCGAGCAAAGGGCGCCACTGAAATTGACTGGATTTCAGCAATTCTGCCAACTGAGCGCCAGCCACCAGCAATGAAAGCGGGATGGTCAGATCGCCAATCATTTTCAAGGCACCAAGCAACCCATTAATCACGATCCACGGAATAAGTCCTGTCCCGGAATCCGCCAGCGTGGTCAGCCCTGGCCAACTTAATGCCAGGCCAGCCCCCGCGAGCGTCGCCAGCACGCCAAAATTGCTCAAAAGCATCCTCCAGGCGGAAATCTTCTCCACCTCGCCGTCCCTCATCAACCGGACCCCATAGGTCCAAAGGACAATCTGTGCCCCGAAGTTGAAAAGCAGGACAAATCGTACGCCCTCGGCTCCATACAACCCCGCGGCAATCGGCAAAGGCAGAAAGACCCAGTTCGGTAGCGCCACCAGAAACACAAAGGTTTTCCGGCTTGCCGGTGGAACCCGGAAAAGACCGACCAGTCCCTTTCCGACCCACGCCGCCAAAACGATGCTCAAACCTGCGAAAACAGGGATCCACCATCCCCGTTTCAGTGCCGCGAGACTGACCGTTTCAAGCATCTGGACAAACACCAAGGCGGGAAATGTCAATTGCACCACCAGCAAACTTAACGCCTTGGTCAAGACAGTGGAGAGATAGTTCCGGCGGGCACTCCACCAGCCGGCAACCATCACCAGAAACATGACAATGATTTTGAGAAAAACAATTTTACTTTGAAGCATGGGGTCCGTTCCGGGAATTCAGCAGGCAGTTAGCAGTGCGCAGTAGACAAAAAAACGCCAGATCATTCATACATACTCACTGCCTACTGTCCACTGCCTACTGTCCTCACTACCCGCTCGGCAATGGCCTCGGCGGTCAGTCCATATTTCTCCAACAAAATCGCAGATGCGCCGTGCGGGATGAACTCACGCGGCCAACCATTCCGGATGACCTGGCCTTGATACCCGAGATCGCCCAGTGTTTCGGCCACGGCCGTTCCAAAGCCACCGGCGGCCACCCCGTTCTCAAGCGTCACAAACACACGGGCCAACTTGCTCTGGGCCGCAATCAAGTCCTCATCCAGTGGCGCCACAAACCGGGCGTTGACCACCCCCACAGAAAACCCTTTTGTTACCAGATGGTCAGCCGCGGCCATCGCCGTCGGGATCATGTCGCCCAAAGCCCAGATCTGGATTTCCCAGCCTTCGCGAAGGATACGGGCTTTGCCGGGAATAACCTCTTCAAACTGATCCGGCGGAACATAGCCCGGACAGGTCCCCCGCGGATAGCGGATCACCACGGGACGTTTCCATTTTACAGCCGAATAGAGCATATGGGCCAACTCCGCGCCATCCGCAGGCTGCATAATGGTCAGTTCCGGAAACGTCCGCATCAAGGCCAGGTCAAATACCCCGTGGTGGGTCGGGCCATCATCCCCGACAATCCCGGCACGATCCAGACAGAACACCACCGGCAGGTTCTGGAGACACACGTCATGGAGAATATAATCCACCACCCGCTGTGAAAACGTCGAATAGAGCGGCAGCACCGGCGTCATTCCCTGCGTTGCCAAACCGGCCGCGAAAATCACGGCATGTTCCTCACATATCCCCACATCAAAAAAACGATCTGGGTAACGTTTCGCAAAAGAGGACAGACCTGTCCCGGTGCGCATCGCCGCCGTAATCGCCACAATGCCGGCATCGCGGGCGGCCAGCCTTTCAAGAGTGTTCCCGAAAACCTGCGAATATGAAGGAGCCGAAGAACAGGTGACGGACACCCCTGATTCAACATCAAAATTTCCGATTCCATGCCAGTTCTCCGGACACTCCTCGGCAAAAGAATAACCGCGTCCCTTCTGCGTCACCACATGCAGAAGGATCGGACTGACATTATTCCTGGCAATTTCGAGCGCGGCAACCAGACGCGACAGATCATGCCCGTCAATTGGCCCGATGTATCGCAACCCGAACTCTTCAAATATCACGCTGTGCAGGAATATGCTCTTGATGGATTCTTCCGCCCGGTAATACAAGCGCCTCAGCAAGTTCGATTGCCCCGACATGCGATTGACCACGGATTCGATGGAGTGTTTCCATTTATTGTAGCTGGGATTCGTTAGAAGCGCGCCAAGGTATTTTGATACCGAACCGACATTCGCGGAAATGGACATCTCGTTATCGTTCAACACCACAATCAGCCGTTCGGTGGTCCCCTGAATATTGTTCAACGCCTCAAACGAGGACCCGCCGCCGAGGGCTGCATCCCCCACCACCGCCACCACATGATTGTTTCCACCCTGCCGGTCCCTCGCCACGGCCATTCCCAGGGCGGCGGAAAGGGCTGTTCCCGCATGTCCGGCACCGAAAGCATCACAGGGGCTCTCCTTGCGGTTCATAAAGCCGGAAAGTCCCCCATATTGCCTGAGGTTTGAAAACTGATCCTTCCGACCGGTAAGGATTTTGTAGGCATACGCCTGATGGCTGACATCCATCAGGATTTTATCTTCCGGCGGCTGAAACACCTTTAGCAGGGCCAGCGTCAGTTCCACCATGCCCAGATTGGATGCCAGATGCCCACCGGTCTTGCTGACCGTTTCAATGATGAGCTCCCTGACTTCAGCCGCCAGTTCTTTCATTTCATCCGGAGTCAGCAACTTCACATCCGCCGGCCCATTGATTTTATCAAGAACATTACTCATATCGCGTCCCCGAGAACCGCTAATGCGGTGTTCACCCGGCCCAGGGGAGCGGAGACCTGAAACCCGGCGACCGCACTACCGATCTGCTGCCGGATTTCCCTGGCAATCTCAATCCCCTCCTTGATGGCATCTTCCTTGTCCGTTCTTTTGCTCATCCGGTTCAAAATGAATTCTGGCACCGATACCCCGGGCACATGGTTATGCATGAACTCGGCGTTCTTGAACGACAACAAAGGATAAATCCCGACGATAATGGGGATGGGATGGGCATGCTTGTCCGCCCGTTCCAGAAAGCGGTACAAAGCGTCAACATCGAAGACCGGCTGGGTGATGGCATATTCGGCCCCTGCATCGATTTTCGCATAAAACCGCATGATTTCCCGATCCATCTCAACTGACAACGGATTGGCCCCCACGCCAATCACCATGGCGGTTGGCTTGCCGATGGATTGTCCCCCGGCATCGAACCCGCCATTCAGGTTGCTGGCCAACTGGGTAAGCCCAATCGCATCCAAATCAAAAACACCGGTTGCATCAGGATAATTCCCCAGTTTGGGCGGATCGCCAGTGATGAAAAGAAACGTCTTCAACCCCAGGGCACAGCCCCCCAGCAAATCTGATTGCATGGCAATCAAGTTGCGATCGCGGCAACAATAATGGGGAATGGGCTCGATCTTGACCTGCTGCATCATTGAAAATGCCGTGGCCATCACCGACATACGGGCGCTGGCACGCGGGCCATCGGGCAGGTTAATGGCATCAATCCCCGCATCTTCACAGATTTTACATTTCTCAATGAAGCCCTTCAGTCCGCTTCCGCTTTGCGGCGGCAGTAACTCGATGGACGTCACTTTAACCCCTGCGGCAAGTTTTGCGGCAAAGGGTGATTTTTCAGCAAACGGCACCATCACCACAGGTGTAAGCGGTCCCTTGCTTACGGTCTCCGCCACCGGCGCGGTGGAGATGTTGATAAACTTCTTCACACCACTCATGGTGCGCACGGCCCGGGCCGCCATACGGATATGGGCCGGAGTCGTACCACAACAGCCACCCACTCCCCGAACCCCCAACTCAACGTAGCGCTTGCAGTATTCGGTGAAATATTCAGGACTGTTGAGGTAAAGCATACGCCCCCCCACCTCACTGGGCCCGCCGGCATTCGGCATCACCACCACCGGCTTACTGGTGGCACCCACCACTGTCCGGACCGAGCCCAGCAGATCCGCAGGCCCGCGGCCGCAATTGAGCCCCACAATATCCACATTCGGGTCGGATTGGAGGAGGCGGGCCATATCCCGCTCGGGCTGCCCGCCGGCTTCCGCGGCGGGATCCAGCATATAGGAGGCGAGTACGAGCAAATGATGCTTGCGGGCAAGTCGCGCTGCGACCTGCAATTGGGTCAGGTCTGAAAACGTTTCCAGCACAACCAGATCAATCCCTTCAGACGCCAGAATTGAAAGCTGTTCATCAAAGGCCAACTCCATGTCAGCCAGTTGTGCGGTGGTAGGCTGCTGTTCGGGAGAAAAACACGGGCCAACCGATGCGGCCACGTAAACGCTGGAACCCGCCGCCTCACGGGCCAGCCGAACCGCCGCACGATTCATCTCTGTTACACGCTCTGCGAGACCATACGCCGCAAGTTTAATGCGGTTGGCACCAAAGGTGTTGGTTTCAATGACATCCGCACCGGCCTCGACGTATTCCTTGTGAATCCCCAGAATCAACTGGGGCTGCGTCAGACTCAAGTCGTCATAACACACATTCACAAAAACACCGCGCTGGTAGATCATTGTCCCCATGGCGCCATCGAAGATCAGCACGTCAGATCGTATCTTATCAAGTAAATTCTGATTAGGTTTCACGGCTTGGGACTATAAAGAACCAACGCCCAAACGTCGAGTCTAGGTTATGGGTTATTGGGAAATTCAAAACAACGAATAACTTATAACCAGGTCGCCACAGGCAACCTAATCCAGCGGGTCGAAATTATCCCTGGTCACATAGCAGATGGGACAGACCCATTCTTCAGGAAGATCTTCAAAGGCGACACCCGGCAGAATCGAGTTCAGCGGATCGCCCCTGGCAGGATCATAGATGTAGCCGCAGTGAGTGCAAATATAACGTTGCGTGGGTGTGCTCATAATTCTCCTATACGGAAAAGTATTTGGCTTGAGGATGATGGGCAATGAGCGCGGAGGTACTGAATTCCGGCGTCATCTGCATGTTTTCAGTGAGGCCCAACCCCAGCTCTTCCGGGTGCAATAATGCAAACACCGGCTTGTGCGCCTCCATATCCGGACAGGATGGATAGCCAAAGCCATACCGGGAGCCCTGATATTCCTGAGTGACAAACCCCGTGGTATCCGCAGGCTCCTTGCCCGCGATGCCCAATTCACGCCGCATGACCGTATGCCAGTATTCCGCCAGGGCATCCGTCAATTCCACACCAAAGGCATGAATCATCAGGTAATCATGATATTGGTTGGTTTCATAAAGCTTGCGGGTCTTTTCGGCAATCTCCCCGCCAATGGTGACGACAAAGAAGCCGACAATGTCGCCTCCCTCGGCTTCAGACTTGAAATAATCGGCAATACAGAGATTAGGCGGCTCATCCTGCCGGGGAAAGCCCAACAGATACTCCTTACTATCGTCACGCACAATCAATTCATTGCCACGGCTGAAACAGCGGAAATATCCATAGGCCGCCTGGGGTTTCAACCAACCTTCAGTCGCACTTTCATGAACCAGACGTTCATAAAGAGGTTGCACCTTCTCGGCAATCAGCTTGTTATAATCCTCCAGCGACAGTTTCGCCCGCCGGTAGCCCCAGCGCCCACGGAACAATGCCTGGGTGTTGACATAGGGGTAAAGCACCGACAAGGGAATATCACGGACATGCCGGAAGCCGAGGAAAGGCGGCGTGGGCACCACATTGGTGCGGTCCAGGTCAACGGTCTTGACGCCCGGCTTGGCCGCAACCGGTGTCGCGGTGTCATAAGTGGTTCCCTTCAATGTTCCCGCCTCAGAGTCACGCACGGCCTGCAATCCGGCAAAGGCATCGACACAGTACACCACCGGGGCGTCATACGCCGGCCCGCATTCGGTTGCCACAAACTTACGCGTCAAGGCCGCCCCCCCCAGAAGGATCGGGATGCCAAGGCCCGCCTCGCGATACTGCTGCATGCTCTCCTTCATCACCAATGCGGATTTCACCAGCAGACCACTCAACCCTATCGCATGGACCTTTTTTTCGATCGCCTGTTGAATAATCGTTTCGGCAGGGACTTTGATGCCCAGATTAAACACCTGATAGCCATTATTGGTCAGGATGATATCCACCAGATTTTTGCCAATATCATGCACATCCCCCTGAACAGTTGCCAGCAGGACCCGTGTGGCATGTCCTGCCGCCACCGCCGGCATATGGGGTTCCAATAGCGAGACCGACTTCTTCATCGCCTCGGCGCTTTGCAATACAAAAGGCAGCAGCAATTCACCCCTCCCGAACAACTCCCCCACATGGCGCATCGCAGGAATCAGGATTCGATTGATGATTTCCACCGCTGGCATGCGCCGCAATAGAATGGCCAGCAGATCCTCCAGCCCTTCCTTGGAGCCTTCCACGATACGAGCCGTAAGAGCCTGATCGGCGGGACGATGTTCATCCTCGGCCTTTTTCTCGGACTTCACTTCACCCCCGGACAGCCGTTGGAAATGATCGATGAAAAGCATCAGGGGGGTGCGAAGCGGATCTTTCTGACGATTGTAGAGGAGATCAAGACAGAGTTCGCGCTCCACGGCTCCAATTCTGGCCAGCGGTATGATATTTCCTGGATCAACGATCGCGGCGTCCAGACCAGCCTGCACGGCTTCATGCAAGAATACGGAGTTGAGAACTTTCCGGCTGGCCGGAGTGAGCCCGAACGAAATGTTACTCAGGCCCAATACACAGCCGACCCCCGGTAGGGCCGCCTTGATTCCACGGATTCCATCCAGCGTCTGGATGGCGGCATCACGGAGGGTTTCGTCCCCTGCCCCGATCGTGAAGGTCAGCGCATCAAATAACAAATCCTGGGGCCGCAAACCGAACTCACCCACGGCGATGGCATGAATATCCCGTGCGATGGCGACCTTGTCGGCAGCCGTCATCGCCATCCCTTTGGGCCCGATCGTGAGGGCGACCGTGGAAGCCCCGTATTTCTTGAGCAAGGCGCATACCCGGCGGATGGCTTTCCCGCCGTCCTCGAGGTTGATGGAATTGATCATGCAGCGGCCGGGATAGATACGAAGCGCCGCCTCGATGACATCCGGGGTCGTGGAGTCAATCAGCAGTGGAAGTTTGACCGTCCCCCTGAGCCGTCCCACCATTTCAAACATATCGGCCTTCTCGTCCCGGCCCGCGTATGCCACACAGAGATCGAGGATGTGGGCGCCGCGACGTTCCTGCTCCAGTCCGACTTCAACGCACCCTTGAAAATCATCAGCCAGCAACAAGTCGCGGAAACGCTTGGACCCATTGGTGTTCATGCGTTCACCGATCAGTAACGGGGGGATTTCCTGACGCAGATCCACAGCCTGATAGAGACTCGCCAAGGCCGGCTTCATGATTCCACCGTCCTTGCCGCAGGATGGATATCCCGTACGGCCTCGACCAGAGCCCGGATATGAGCTGGAGTCGTTCCGCAACAACCGCCCACGATGCTCACACCATAGTCCGCCACAAACACCCGCATCTGGCGGGCGAACTCGGTTGGCTGAAGACGATAGGCGGTCTGTCCGTTCACGATTTCAGGCAGGCCTTGATTCGGCATCACGGAGATGCGGCCCGGCCACTGATGTTGAAGATAATGGATATGCGAGACCATATCGGCCGGACCGGTCGCGCAATTGAGGCCGAACGAGAAGAGAGGGAAAGGCTCCAAAGTCACGGCAGCGGCGGCGATATCTGTGCCCACCAACATGGTACCGGTCCGCTCAAGGGTGGCCGACACCATCACCGGCACATCGCGGCCCAGTTGCTCAAGCGTTTCGAAGCAGGTAATGAGCGCCAATTTAATCTGGAACAGATCCTGACAGGTTTCAAGGAGCAGGAGATCCACGCCGGCCTCAACCAGCGCGGTAATCTGTTCACGATAGGCGGCATTCAGGGCATCTGGTGAGATGTGGCCCAACGACGGCAATTTAGTGGTTGGTCCCAAAGAACCGCAGACATAGCGTCCGGGCCGCCCTGCAATGGCCTTACGCGCATTGGCAACGGCAGCGGTGTTGATTTCGGCAGTACGGTTACCGATGCCATATTCATCCAGCACAATGCGGGAAGCCCCGAAGGTATTGGTTTCCACCACCTGAGCGCCGGCATCCAGGAATTCCTGATGCAGCCCTGTAATAATCTCAGGCGCAGAGATGTTCAGGAACTCATTACACCCCTCTTTGCCCTCCCAAGCCGAAGCTGGAATCGTCTTCCCCTGAAGCTGGGTGCCCGTAGCGCCATCAAAAATCAACACTTCCTGATCAGCCGGTTTCATAGCACCCAAAAATACCTGATAAAGTGGACTAACACAATCGCTAAAGGAAGGCCGCAGGTGACCATAGACATTAGACCATTGACCTTAGACCTGACGAAAAAAAGATTCTCAATCCAAGCCTGTGGTCTATGGTCTGAGGACTGCTGCCGCAGGCAGCTGGCACCCCCGGCAAGGTTCGAACTTGCGACCGCCGGATTAGAAATCCGATGCTCTATCCAGCTGAGCTACGGGGGTAACTTCTATAATATCAACGTCTTATGACTGTCATAACGAAACCGCTCTTGACGTGTTGGGACATTTTTGGGACATTGACCCTTGTGAGACGGCAGAGGGCTGCCGTCCCGGAAAGGGCGGTCTCAAAATGAGCAAACACTATGGCAAGATGGTTACGCATAAGGGGGCGATCATACGGGAGCGGGAAAGCGGTTGGCAAGTTGAAATCAACTGGCAGAAGAGAAGAGTCCGACATACCGAGAAAACGCTGACGGAAGCCAAGACCTGAGCTGAAGTCGAAATCAACCGGTTACGCAATGAAGGAACCGCTTCCCTGTCGCTTACAGAGGATCAGCGGCATGATGCTGTCAAGGCACTGAGGATCATGCCCGAAGGGTTGTCACTGGAGGCCATCGTAAAGGAGTACGTTGCCGCTAAAACGGAATTGGACGGCAGCCCCTTATCCAATGCTGTCTCTTTCTGGAAAAGCCACCACAAGCCCGCCGGGGGCGTGAAAACAGTTCAAGAACTGTTGGATGAATATGTCAAGCTGAAGACCGAGAAGGGCAAGCGGACCCGGTACATCAAGGATATCCGATTCCGGATTAACGTTTTTGCGAAGCAATTCGGATCCCGCCATGTCCACACAATCACCACCCCTGAAATCAATGAATGGGTAAAGGCCCATGGTTATGTGGGAACAACCCAAATCAATTATTTGACCTACCTCACGGGCTTTTTTAATTACGCCAAGCGGCTGAAGCTGGTCGAAGTCAATCCGGCTGACAGCGATGCCATTGAACGTCCTGATGTCGATGAAAAGATGACGGAGGTCTTTACCGTTGGTAATGCCTCCAAAATCATGTCGGTAGCGGCTGCTAAAGCACCGGCCATTGTACCCATGCTGGCGCTGGGCTTTTTCGCGGGGCTCCGAACTTCCGAGATCCAGGGTATCACTTGGGACTGCATTAATTTTGAGAGCAAGCGAATCCGGATTGTCCCGGCTGTGGCCAAGAAACGGCGTCAGCGGTTTATCACGATGACGGACAATTTAATCGAGTGGTTGATTTCTTATCGCCAAAAATCCGGCCCGGTGGCTATCCCGTTGATGACTTATCGCCGTGGGGTGGCAAAGGTTATCAGCACAAGTGGAGTCAAGTGGGTCCATAACGGAATGCGCCACACGTTCGCCTCATGCCATCTTGCCAAATTTCAGGACATGAAGCGCCTGGTTATTGAAATGGGGCATGCCGATAAGGCTGACGTCCTGTATGGCCACTATCTTGACCTGGTGACACCGGAGGATGCCGACCGCTACTGGAATATCCGTCCGGCGGCCGAGGATGTGAAAGTAATCCCGTTTATTGCCCAGGCCGGATAACAGAGGTAGTTGATTTTTTGCCATATATAGGAGGGTGGTAATACGCCACCCGGAGAAAAGGCGAAAAATCAAATGACGCAGGATACGGAATTGCTGTTTAAGAGTGAGATGCTGACACCCGATGAAACCGCTTCACTATTGAAAATCAGTGCTGACGAACTCCGCGACCTGCGGAGGCGGAAAAGATTGGCGTTCGTCAAATTGGGATACAGGACAATTCGCTTTCGCCTCCAGGATTTGGAAGCATTTATTCAGCGGTATCGCGTTGCCGCTATCGGCGAGCCGGTGCAATGATTATATGCTCTTGAAGCCATCAACTCAAACGAGACACTTCGCTCATACAAACCGGTTGGATGAAATATCAATGTCATTCCACCACTGGGGCAGGCCGCTTTTTCAGAAGCAGGGGAACTGACAGGAAAGTGCCATCCTGCATTCGAATCGTGACGGCCTTG
>Ga0194056_10001734_pt1 | contig 11845 bp, 11 predicted proteins | sample SepL4413m_MetaG_FD_155458 | JGI IMG/M metagenome (GOLD analysis project Ga0194056, IMG submission 155458) | Anoxic zone freshwater microbial communities from boreal shield lake in IISD Experimental Lakes Area, Ontario, Canada - Sep2016-L442-13m | ecosystem: Environmental > Aquatic > Freshwater...
ATCTTTCATTTCTTCTATTTCCCGGAAATAGAAGAAATGAAAGATAGTATAAAATTTAAACCGCTGATTCATGGGCTGCTACGGGATGAGCTGACGGCGGTATGCAAAGAACTGGGCCAGCCGGCGTATCGGGCTGGCCAGGTCTGGGACTGGCTTTATCGTCAGCATGTGAAGACATGGGAGGAGATGAATAATGTTCCGGCCGCCCTCCGTGATGCGCTCTCGGAGCGGTATGAATTGATGTCCGTTAAACATGTGCATCAGGCTGGCGAGCATACCGGAACACGCAAAATCCTGGTGGGACTCCGTGATGGGGAATGTGTCGAAGAAGTCTTGATACCAGCCCGGGAGCGTCGCACGGTGTGTGTGTCCAGCCAGGTAGGGTGCAAGTTTGCCTGCGTCTTTTGTGCGAGTGGCAAAGGGGGTTGGATCCGTAATCTTGAAGCGGGCGAGATTGTGGAAGAGTTGCTGCTGGCCTGGGAAGAATACGGAGACCGGCCCACCAATATTGTGTTTATGGGAATGGGGGAGCCGTTTGATAACTATGACGCCGTGATCAAGGCTATTCGCATCATCAACGATGGCAAAGGGCTGAATATCGGGATCCGGCACATTACCGTCAGTACCAGCGGCGTGGTGCCGGGTATCGAACGGCTGGGAAGCGAAGGGTTGCAGATCGAGCTTTCTGTATCGCTGCATGCGCCAAATAATGAACTGCGCAACCGCCTGATGCCGGTGAACAAGCGCTATCCCATTGAGGAATTGATTGAAGCCTGTGCGCGTCACACGGAGGCGACTGGCCGGATTGTCACTTTTGAATACACGCTGATCCGTGGGGTAAACGATACCCACGCCCATGCGGTCGAGTTGGCGAAACTCCTGAAAACCCTGCCCAGTCGGGTTAATCTGATCCCCCTGAGTCCGGTCGACGGCTATGAAGGGCAGCCCCCATTGGATGGCACCTCGGAGATCTTCAAGGAGCTTCTGGCGAAGGTGGGCGTCAATGCCACCTACCGGGTTTCAAAAGGTGGCGCCATTGATGCGGCCTGCGGACAGTTGAGGTTGAGGAGGACAAGGTAACTACTATATCATCAAATAAAAACCATAATTTCTTGTTTCATGGTTTTAATTATGTTCAAATCTAGTCATGAAAGTGATTGAAATTCCATTTACTGAAGCAAAAGCCCATCTTTCACGATACGGGCGCTTGGCCGAAGAGGGGCAAACGACGCTTGTGCTCAAGCATCATCGCTTGGCCTTTCAGATCACCCCGGTTCCACAGACCAGCAAGGCACGAACAAAAATGCCGGGGCTGGCGAGCGGACAAATTCATTTAGCTCCAGATTTCGATGCAACGCCTGAGGATGTGATTCAGGCCTTTGAGGGCGTCATGTGAACGCTTTGCTGGACACGAGCGTTCTGTTGTGGTGGTTGGGCGAACCGTCCCGGATCAAACCTGATTTGCTGGATGCATTAAAGGACGCAGAATCCGTGGTGTGGTTTAGTCAAATCTCGCTCTTGGAGATTCAGATCAAAGTTGGCCTCGGGAAATTACAGTTGGATTTCGCTGTAGAGCACATTCCCCGACTGGCGGAAAGGTCCGGACTCACCGCACTCCCATTGAGCAATGCGGCGATCTTCACTTTGCCGAAACTGCCGGATTTGCATCGTGACCCATTTGACCGCCTGTTGATTTGCGAGGCAATTCAGCAAGGCGTCCCATTGGTCACCCCTGATCAGGTTATCTGCCGCTATCCTGTGAAGGTCTTATGGGGGCTGACCAATTGAGGGTGCTGATGACGTTATCCGTTATTGCCGTCAATTTCTTTGATTTGAGGAATCCCGGCGACAGTCAATCGCGCTCCTCCTTTGTGATCAGCCTTGATCGTGTCAGGCGCTATTGGTAAGGTGTCTTGCATGAAAAGCCATGAGGACATTGATCAACGCAGTCTTGAACTTTCCCGGGTTATCGTCGCGCTTATTGATGCGGATCCGGCGCGAAAGGGATTACAAAAAGCGCGAGGCAATTGCGATCGTTGGCTGGCGGATCATCCAACTCCCGTTTAACTCCAATATTCGTTTGTTGACTACTATCCAGCAAACAAACGCTCAAAATTCACATTAGGATATAAATAATTGTGAAAATGGCTTTGCAGAATAATTCCCGGGCGGTGGCGGCGGATATGATTGCCCGCTGGATGGAGACGGGGGATTTCCCGGACCGGATGATGAATCGGGTTCGTGCTGATCGTGGCTTTGTGATGGAGGTCGTTTACGGCACTGTCAAATGGAAACGGGAATTGGAATGGGTGTTGAAGCAATGTATGAAGCAGATGCCGGCGATCCCGCTGCGTGCCCACATGATGGTCGGGCTGTATCAGATTCTGCACATGGACTCGGTGGAGCCTTATGCCGCGGTCAATGAGACGGTGGCGGCGGTGAAAGCGGTGTCGTCCCAGACCGAAGCCAATTTCACCAATGCGGTGCTGAGGCGTGTCCTGCGGGAAAAAGCGGAGGTGATTGCGGCCTTGAACCAGCAGCCTTCGGGCATCCGGTTGTCGCATCCTGAGATTCTGGTCAAACGCTGGATTGCCGCCTACGGGAATAATCAGGCGGATGCCTTGTGTAACTGGAATAACCAGCGTGCGGCGGTGATTCTCCGCATCAATACGACCCGGATTCAGATGGGTGATTTCAGGGACCGGCTGATGACGGCGGGCATGAAGGTGGATCCGCATCCCATGGATCCGGCCCGGTTCTGTACCTTGGGGAGGGGTGTCAGTGTGGAAGACATCCCCGGGTTTGAGGATGGCTGGTTCATTGTGCAGGATCCTTCCACGATTATGGCGGTGGAACTGTTGGCGCCCAAGCCGCAGGAGCGCATACTGGACGCTTGTGCTGCGCCGGGCGGAAAAACGGTGGCGATTGCCGAGGCCATGGAAGGGGGAGGGACGCTTACGGCCATGGATATTCATGCCGACCGTATGGGCTATCTCCATGAAAATCTGGTGCGCATGGGGTTTGCCGGCGTGCGTGTGATTGAGGGGGATATGACCGCCTGCCGGCCGGGCGGCGAGGGAGTGCCGGAACTGGCGGGACTGGTTTTTGACGGAATTCTGTTGGATGTGCCCTGCATGAATACCGGCGTGCTGCAGCGTCGTGCCGATGCCCGCTGGCGGTTTGCTCCCGATCGCCTCGGTTCAGTTTGTGCGACCCAGCGGGCGATTCTGGATGGCGCGGCTACCCGGCTGCGCATTGGTGGACGCCTGGTGTACAGCACCTGCAGTCTGGAAGCCGAGGAAGATGAAGCGCTCGTTGCCGCTTGGTTGAAAGATAATCCGGACTTTGAACTACTGCGCGATAAAAAGCTCTTCCCGCCCAAGGACGGAACGGATGGAGCTTACGCCGCCTTGCTCAGGCGGAATGCCTGAAACCCCTTTTTAAGAGTTGAATAAGACAGAGGTTGCGGGTAACTTTCAAGGAAAGACCGTCGAATGTGGGTGTGGTGCCTGCAATCAATGCTGGATCCGGACAAATGAGGAGTGGGACGATGAGCGCTCACAAATCAAAGAAACCTTCTAAGAGCGTGCGCATGCGGGCGGCGGAGTTGCAGCAAAGCAATGAGTTGCTCTCCTTGTTTATTACGAACTCACCTATCTACTCCTTTATCAAGGAGGTGACCCCCACTGAAAGCCGCGTATTGATTGCCAGCGAAAACTTCAAGGATATGATCGGCATACCTGGTTCTGAAATGACAGGCAAGACCATGGAGGAACTGTTTCCGGCCGAATTTGCCGCAAAAATCACCGCTGATGACTGGGAAGTCGTTTTCAATGGTAAAATTCTTCATCTGGATGAGGAGTTGAATGGCCGCAAATACATTACCATCAAGTTTCCCATTGTTCTGGACGGCAAGCACCTGATGGCCGGCTACACCCTGGATATCACTGAGCGTAAACGGGCCGAGGAGTCGCTGCGGAAGAGCGAGGAGAAATATCGCCTCCTTCATGAATCAATGATGGATGCCTTTGTCCGCGTGGACATGGATGGCGCCATCCAGGAGACCAATCGCGCCTGTCAGGATATGCTGGGCTATTCAGCGGACGAACTGAAACAGTTGAAATACTTCGACCTGACCCCTGCGAAATGGCATGCGTTTGAATCTCAAATCGTCAAAGAACAAATCATTCCGCGCGGCTATTCCAATGTCTACGAAAAGGAATACCGGAAAAAAGACGGGACGACCTTCCCGATCGAACTGCGGACCTTTTTGCTTCGCGACACGGCCGGCCAACCCTGCGGGATGTGGGCTGTTATTCGCGATATCACGATGCGTAAATATATGGAGGACCAGCTGTTTCAGGCGCAGAAGCTGGAGGCGGTTGGCCGGTTGGCCGGCGGCATCGCCCACGACTTCAATAATAAACTCCAGATCATACTGGGCTGCGCGGAAATTATTGCGGAAAGTCTGCCGCCGGATCATCCCGGTCAGGCCGGCCTCCAGAATATCCTGACGGCGGCGCACAGTTCGGCTGACCTCACCAGCAGACTGCTGGCCTTTTCCCGGAAGCAGATTGCGCAACCTGTGGCGTTGAATGTGCACGATGCAATTACCGGCAGTCTGAACATGCTTGAAGAGCTGGTTTACCAAAATGTCCAACTGCACCTGGGTGTGCCGCAGGACCTCTGGTGCGTTTTCATGGATCCCAGCCAGTTGGAACAGATCCTGATCAACCTGGTGGACAACGCGTGCGACGCCATCACCGGCAGCGGTCATGTTTTTATCGAAGCGGCTAATCGCACCCTCCTTGCGGAGGATTTCCAAGGCAAGTCAGATTTTGTTTCGCCCGGCGACTATGTGGAACTGACCATTCGTGACGATGGTGCAGGTATGGCGCCGCAGATTCTGGAACATATGTTTGAGCCATTTTTTACGACGAAGGGTGTGGGCAAAGGGACTGGTTTGGGGTTGGCAACCATTTACGGTATTGTCAAACAAAATGGCGGAGCCATCACCGTCCAAAGTGTTCAGGGGCAGGGGACCACGTTCACCATTTATCTGCCACGCACAAGCCCCGCCACCGTCCTCCCCGGAAAAGCAAGTGATTCGCGGCCTCGCACAGGCACGGAAACCGTCTTGCTGGTCGAAGACGAAGAGGCCGTACTGCACTTGACCTGCCGGCTGCTGGAGCAGCAAGGCTACAAGGTTCTGGCGGCCTCCTTGCCAAACCTGGCCCTGGAGATATGCGAACAATATCCCGAATCGATCCACTTGCTTCTGACCGATGTGATCATGCCCGACCTAAGCGGAAAGGAATTGGCAGACCGGGTCCTGAAAAACCGGCCAGATATCAGAGTCCTCTACATGTCCGGATTTACCGCGGAAATACTGCAGCAACGCGGGCATCTGCCGGAATCTTTGCGCTTGCTGCGGAAACCATTTACCAGTAAGACACTCGCGCAGCAGGTTCGCGCTGCGCTGGATAAAACTCCCCTGCCACCCACGCACGCGTGAGCATTCTTTTCGAACCAACTGGCCTTCAAGCGGACAACCGTTTCCCTGCGACATTCAGACACACGGGATGTCGCTAAAACCTGGTTGTGCGACATATTGACTCCTTGAAAATCTCGATCATGCGCAGGCACTTATTGTATAAAATAGTTGTAACGTATTTGTTGTGAGAATGTTAAGCAATGGTTTCCTGGTTTTTATCCGTTGTCTTGGCATGGTCGTTGCTATGGTTTACCGGTGTCATTCAATTAAGAATTTATTCGCACCAGTTTGCGATCAATCAGAAGGAGCTGGCTTATGGCTAAGGTATTAGGAATTGATTTAGGAACTACGAATTCTTGTATGGCGGTCATGGAGGGTGGTGAGCCTGTTGTGATCCCCAACGCTGAGGGAATGCGGACGACGCCTTCCATTGTGGCGTTCACCAAGACCGGTGAGCGGCTCGTCGGGCAGGCGGCCAAGCGCCAGGCGATCACGAATTCCCAGAGCACCATCTATTCTATCAAGAGGTTCATGGGGCGTAAATATGACGAAGTCACCCGTGAAATCTCCCTTGTGCCTTACAAAGTCGTCAAGGCCAAAAACGGTGACGCGCATGTTCAGGTGGGTGACAATACTTATTCCCCGCCGGAAATCTCCTCGATGATTCTGCAGAAGATGAAGGCTGATGCCGAAGCCTATCTGGGCGAGAAGATCACCCAGGCGGTTATCACGGTTCCGGCTTATTTCAATGACAGTCAGCGTCAGGCGACCAAAGATGCCGGCCGCATTGCCGGATTGGAAGTCATGCGCATCATCAATGAGCCCACTGCGGCTTCTCTGGCCTATGGTCTCGACAAGAAAAAGGACGAGAAAATTGCCGTTTACGATCTGGGTGGTGGTACGTTCGATATCTCCGTTCTGGACATCGGCGAAGGCGTATTTGAAGTCAAGGCGACCAATGGTGATACCCATCTCGGTGGTGACGACTTTGATGACACGATCATGACGTGGCTGGCGAATGAGTTCAAGAAGGAGCAGGGGATTGACCTGACCAAGGATCCCATGGCCAAGCAGCGCCTCAAAGAGGCTGCTGAAAAGGCCAAGTGCGAGCTTTCCAGCGCCCTGAGCACGGACATCAACCTTCCGTTTATCACCGCGGATGCGTCCGGTCCCAAACATCTGAATGTGACCCTCTCCCGTGCCAAACTCGAGCAGTTGGTCGACCCGCTGATTGAACGCACGATGCAGCCTGTGAAGAACTGTATGAAGGACTCCGGTCTTGCGACGGTGGATGAAGTGGTCCTCGTGGGCGGAATGACGCGTATGCCCAAAGTTCAGGAAATGGCCAGGAATCTCTATAACAAAGAACCGCATAAGGGTGTGAATCCGGACGAAGTGGTGGCCGTTGGCGCCTCGATTCAGGGCGGTATTCTGAAGGGCGAAGTCAAGGATGTGCTCCTGCTAGACGTGACGCCGCTGTCACTGGGTATTGAGACCCTGGGCCGCGTTTTCACGGCTTTGATCGAGCGGAACACGACCGTGCCTACGAAAAAGACGGAAATTTTCAGTACGGCCTCGGATAATCAGCCGTCGGTTGAAATCCACGTCCTGCAGGGTGAGCGCAAGATGGCGGATCAGAACAAGACCATCGGCCGGTTTCATCTGGATGGCATTCCGCCCGCCGCGCGCGGTGTGCCGCAGATTGAAGTGACCTTTGATGTGGATGCGAACGGGATTCTTCATGTGTCCGCCAAGGACCTTGGAACCGGGCGCGAGCAGAAGATCACGATCACGGCTTCCAGCGGGTTGACGGATACCGAGATCAAGGAGATGGTCAAGGATGCCGAGGAGCATGCGGATGAGGATCGCAAGAGCCGCGAAGCGGCTGAAACCCGCAACATGGGTGACAACCTGGTTTACCAGACCGAGAAGCTGATCAAGGATCAGGGCTCCAAGATGACGGACGACAAGAAGAAGCCGGTGGAAGCCGAGCTTGAGAAGCTGAAAGAGGCGCTCAAGGGCAGTGATTCCGATGCCATCAAGGCGGCCATCGAGGGGGTCAACACCGTGATGCAGGCCTTTACCGCGGAGATGTATGCCCAGGCCAAGACCCAGCATCCCGGCGGCGGGGAGGGTGGAGCCGGACATCCGGGGGCGGATGAGGGCGCCAAGGCCAAAGGTGGCAAGGATGACGTGATTGATGCCGATTTTGAGATGGTGGATGAGAATAAGAAGAAGTAAGGATCCCGCGCGGGGCGAGCAGTTCGCCTCCGCGAAGAAGTAGTAGAAACAAGAAAAGGAGAACCAAGTAGATGAAGATTAAGCCGTTAGGTGACCGGGTTCTGGTTGAACCCAAGAAGGAATTGGAAGTCAAAAAGGGCGGGATTATCATTCCCGACAGCGCGAAAGAAAAACCCACCGAGGGAACCGTGATTGCCATTGGTACCGGCAAGCGGGATGAGGATGGCAAGTTGATCCCGTTCACCGTCAAGGTGGGCGACACCGTGTTGATGCCCAAGTACGGCGGCACGGAAGTAAAGATCAACGACAAGGAATACCAGATCATGCGCGAAGAGGACATCCTCGGCATCGTCGAGTAATGTTTTTGGAATAGTCTGAAACAATAATAAAATAAGGAAATGGACAATGGCTGATAAAGGCAAACAACTCAAGTATGACAGCGATGCTCGCCAGGCGATGCTTCGTGGTGTGGAGAAGTTGAGCCGCGCCGTCAAGGTTACCCTTGGCCCGTGCGGTCGCAACGTGATTCTGGACAAGAAATTCGGTTCCCCGACCATCACCAAGGACGGTGTGACGGTGGCGAAGGAAATCGAACTTCCCGACCCCTTTGAAAACATGGGCGCGCAGATGGTGCGTGAAGTCGCGAGCAAGACCAGCGATACCGCCGGTGATGGCACAACGACTGCGACCCTGCTGGCCGAGAACATCTATCGCGAAGGCCTGAAGAATGTCACCGCCGGCGCCAATCCGATGAGCTTGAAGCGTGGTATTGACCAGGCTGTGACCGTGGTGGTGGACGCCATCGCCAAGCAGGCCAAGAAGGTCAAGGAACATGTTGAGATCGCCCAGGTCGCGACGATTTCCGCCAACGGCGAAATTGCCATCGGTGAGATCATTGCGGAAGCCATGGACAAGGTTGGCAAGGATGGCACCATCACCGTCGAAGAGGCCAAGGCCATTGAGACAACGTTGGATGTGGTCGAGGGCATGCAGTTCGACAAGGGCTACATCTCCCCGTACTTCGCCACGAACATGGAAGCCATGGAAGCCATCCTGGACGATCCTTACATCCTGATCTACGAGAAGAAGATCTCGAATCTCCAGGACATGCTGCCCCTGTTGCAGAGTGTGGCCAAGCTGAGCAAGCCGTTGCTGATCATTGCCGAGGACATCGAGGGCGAAGCCCTGGCGACCCTGGTGGTGAACCGCCTGCGTGGCACGCTTCAGATTTGTGCCGTCAAGGCCCCTGGCTTTGGCGATCGCCGCAAGGCCATGATGGAAGATATCGCCATTCTTACCGGTGGCAAGTGCCTGACGGAAGATCTCGGCATCAAGCTGGAGAGCGTCAAGGTTGAAGATCTGGGCCGTGCGAAACGCGTGACCATTGACAAGGAAAACACCACGATCGTGGAAGGCGCCGGGAAATCGACCGCCATTCAGGGACGTGTTGCCCAGCTTAAGCGTCAGATCGAGGAAACCTCCTCGGACTACGATCGCGAGAAGCTGCAGGAACGCCTGGCGAAGCTCGCCGGCGGTGTGGCCGTCATCAACGTTGGCGCGGCGACCGAGACCGAGATGAAGGAGAAGAAGGCCCGCGTCGAAGACGCCCTGCATGCGACCCGTGCGGCGGTGGAAGAGGGCGTGGTTCCGGGTGGTGGTGTGGCTCTGCTGCGCTGCTTGTCCGCTTTGGATAAGATGACCGCTGAAGGTGACGAGAAGATCGGTGTGGATATCATCCGCCGCTGTCTCGAAGCGCCTCTTCGTCAGCTTGTTGACAATGCCGGCCTCGAGGGTGCTGTCATTGTTCAGGAAGTCAAGAAGCTCAAGGGCAACATGGGTTACAATGTCGCAACCCGCCAGTATACCGACCTGATCAAGGACGGCGTTCTGGATCCGGCCAAGGTGACCCGCATGGCGTTGCAGAACGCGGCGAGCATCTCCGGTCTGCTCCTGACCAGTGAGTGCATGATTACCGAGATTCCGAGCAACGAAAAGCCGGCTCCGATGCCCGGCGGTGGTGGCGGAATGGGTGATATGGGCGGAGGGATGTACTAAGCCTGTATCGATAAACCGTTGATAGAAAACGGTTGACCTGTGTAAACGGGGCGCATACACTGCGCCCCGTTTACTTTTTCCTACATGGAGGTGGATTTTGAACGCAGAACTTATTGAACAAGCCAAATTGAAGATGACGTCAGTGCCCTTGCTGGTAAATATGATCTCACGGCGCGTGCGTCAGTTGAATGCCGGAATGCGGCCTTATATCAAGCCTTTGACGCCGCATGAAGAAAAAGTGGATATTGCCCTGCGCGAAATTATTGAGGGCAAGCTGACCGCCGAGATCGGTTTTTTTGATCCGTCCTCTCCGGGCTCCCCTGCCAGCCATTAAGCTATTGAGCTGGGACTGATTCATGGCGGCCGCTAAGGATAAAAAAGAGGCGGACAAAACCGCCACAAATCGCAAGGCGTTTCATGACTATTTTGTCGTGGAGCGCATTGAGGCCGGGATTGAGTTGCTGGGAACCGAGGTAAAGTCGGTGCGTGCCGGTAATGTGACCCTCACCGGTGGCTATGCATCTATTCTCGCTTCCGGGCGTGTGGTTTTGAATGATGTCCACATCGCACCTTATGAGTGTGGCAATCAGTTCAACCATGAGCCGACCCGCCCGCGCACCTTGCTTTTGAAGCGCAAAGAGATCGACAAACTCAAAAGCAAAATTGCCCAGCACGGGTATACGCTGGTCCCTTTGAAAATGTATTTCTCAAAGCGTTGGGCCAAGGTGGAATTGGGCCTGTGCAAGGGGAAACAGGACGGGGATAAACGGGATACGTTGAGGAAAAAAGATGCGGATCGTGAAACCCGTCGCGCCATGACGCGTGATAGATAGACTGTTCGGGCCTTTTTCTGATAGAGTTAAGGCTGTATGGATACGAAAGGATGGCATTATGCGTAATTTAGGATGGCCGGAATTGCTGGTGATTTTGCTGGTGATTGTTGTCTTGTTCGGAGCCCGTAAATTGCCTGACCTTGCCCGCTCTCTGGGCAAAAGCCTCAGTGAATTCAAAAAAGGCCGTGAAGAGGCCGAAAAGCCAGATTCAAAAGAGACTGAGAAAAAGGACGAGAAGTGACGGAGATAGTGCGCAGTTTGCAGTAGACAGTGGGCAGAACGTCCAGAACTTTCGATCTCTGCCTACTGCAAACTGCTCACTGATTACTGGCAACTGCCCACTGTTTACTTACATCCTGACGCTCGGTCGCCGGGCTTCAGTATCAAGCTGTTTCAGTGATTCCTTCACATCATTCAGCCACGGGCTTTTGGGATTGTTGGCTATAAAATCCTCATAGGTCGTGCGGGCTTCCGCGTGACGCTTCAAGTCCTGAAGGCAGCGTGCTTTGCCGAAAACCGCCATGGGCATCAGAAAGTGCTGGGGATTTTTGGCGGCGAATTCGCCAAACGCTTTGAGGGCAGCTTCAGGTCTATCAAGCCCCTCAGTGCAGTGGATGATCCCCAGTTCAGCTATGGCTGCCATGGGATGGGATGGGTACTTCGATAGGAAATCCTGATAACTGGACTGGGCGGCGATGAAATCGCCGTTATCATACTTGGCCTTGGCCGTCTGCAACAGGGCCAGCTTGGCCGCCGAGGTGCCGGGATACTGCGTCAGAATCGACTGCAGGGCCTGGGCGTTACGGGCCTCCCCGAGCATTCTGGAGGCTTTCTCCTCGTTATTGACATTGTGGGCCCGATAGAGGATCACCGAAAGAACGAGGATGGCGGCAATGCCTGCCGTAATGAGCCAGCTTCTCCATTCTTCATTTGCAGACGACAGGGTTTCGCCAAGTTCGTGACCGGCTGGCTGCAGAGGTGAGAGTTCGTTATTATTTGTCATGATACTTGATTCCTTCCCAACTAAAAAGTGGAGGCATTTAATACGGGTGTGACAGCTGAAGCAAGATCAAAATCAGACATCCCCTGTGAGGGTAGCGCGGATTCATAATTTGGCTAACCATGTGGATTTGCAGACAGTTACGAGCGAGAAGGCTTTTCTGGTGTTTCTGGCGGCCATAAAATCATAGAAGTCCTGAAGCGACACAGGGCATGGATGGCG
>Ga0194056_10001736_pt1 | contig 11839 bp, 10 predicted proteins | sample SepL4413m_MetaG_FD_155458 | JGI IMG/M metagenome (GOLD analysis project Ga0194056, IMG submission 155458) | Anoxic zone freshwater microbial communities from boreal shield lake in IISD Experimental Lakes Area, Ontario, Canada - Sep2016-L442-13m | ecosystem: Environmental > Aquatic > Freshwater...
ACATTGGGTAGTGCTTATTCCATGCCGAGGCGATCGGCCATCGAACGCGGTCCGATGACCGTGAGCCCAAAGATGGCACGGCTCACTCCCACATAGAGCAGCGAGTCGGTAACCCTTGTTTCGGCGTCGTCGGCAGTGGCGACGAGCACTACGTAGTCGAACTCAAGACCCTTTACGCGATGAACGTTTTCGCAAATGATGGTTGTCGTGGTGCCCTGTTCCCACGGCACATACGCGAACTCCTCGCGCAGCCGATCGCGAAGGTGCGTTGAAAACGTGGCAACGAGAATCCGCTCTGGATCGTGTCCCTCGAAATCGAGGAGTCGATCAACCTCCTCGCCGACGAGCTCAGCGACCGAGTCAACATCGTTCGCCTCGACGAACGAAACTCCAAGCGACTCGGGGCCGCCCGAGGGTGCTGGCGCACCGCCGAGTTGCTTACGCAATATCGAGGCAATACTGAACGTGTTGCGGCAGTTGTTCACCAGTTCGCAGCGGGTCCATCCGTCATCAACCGACGGCATCGCAAAACCGCGGTTGTGCAGCACCTGCGCGTAGTCGCCCACCATCAACATTCGGCGCGGCCCTTTGGGATCGAGCAACGTTTCGAGCAACGCGATCCATGCCGGGCTGAAGTCCTGCGCCTCGTCGATGACAATCGTGTCGAATCGCTGCGTGACCTGATGCCAATTCGCGACAAGGTGCCCAACAACACCGTTCTCCCAAAACTCGCGATCAGCATCTGGCGGTATGGCCAATGTGGGTAGGCCCTGCATGCTCAACGCGATATCGAAGAACGGCCCAACCACGAGTCGGTCGTCCTCAGCGAGACGCTCACGCATCATCCCACCGAGCGGATCGTTGTAACAGGTAATCAACACACGCTCGCCACGCACATGAGCCCGACGCGCCCACGCCATCGCAAGGCGGGTCTTGCCGCTGCCAGCTCCACCAGTGACCATCACTTTGTGGTTCATGTCGAGTCGCTCAAGAGCCCGCACCTGGTGACCGCAAATCTTTTCGAGCCGTGATTGCGCAAGCTTCATGCGAGCGGCGGGATCCCAGTCGAGGTCGGCATCGGGACGCAGCATCTCCACCAACGCCTGAAGGCCAGCAGCCCCAATCGGCGAGAGTCGGCGGTACGACATCAGACGATCGACGGCATCTCGAATATCGACGAGTTCTTCACCGGTGATGAGCTGAGCGGGATCAACGTCGGACGGAAGTTTGCCGACAACCTGCATCACGTTAGGAAACGCCACCGCAGATTTGATCTCAACGTCTTTGAGTTCTGACGAATGACCACGGATGGCATCACGCAGCGCGTAGGAGTTGTTTGAGGCTTGATCGAAGGGCTGCGGGACAAGCTCGCTGCCGCTGTGAATCCATCGTCCGTTACGAATCGAAACCCCGCGATGACCCTTCACTTCGATGACCGCTATGCCATCTTTCTGATGGGCAATGACGATGTCCATCTGATAGTCGCGGTAACCGGTAAGCCCCACATCGGGAAGCACATACCAACCGTCGGACAAACCCTCGCAGAGTGCATTGACCACGTCGCGCTCGGCATCGTTACGGAGGGACGACATTGGAAAATCGTGCGGAATGAGCAAACCCATGGGCGTGAGTCTGACACGGGCGCAAAGCCGCCGGGGTCGCTTTGGCACACCGAAACCGTGTCACACCCTTGCTTCATACTCGTCCTGTCAGCCCGTCCCAACGGGTTGGCAGTACGCAAGTGGCAGACCGCCCACCGGGCATCTTCCGTCTCCAGAAAGCAGCACGATATGCAACCTTCAATCAAGCTCGACCGCACGCTCGTTGCGGTCAACGTCGATGGTGTCGTACACCTCATGCTCGAGCTGGCTGCGCCGCCAGCGGCCCCCACTACTCGGGCTCCGCTCGATGTCGTGCTCGTGCTCGACCGGTCGGGCTCAATGGGCATCGAGCCCATGCACGCCGTTCGCGAAGCCACCTGCAGCTTGCTGCGTCTGCTTGGCCCCCACGACCGTCTCGGCGTGGTGGCATTCGACAACGAGATCGAGATGGTCTTGCCACTCACCAGTCACGACCTCGACACGGCTTGTGCTGCTGTTCGCAACATCCATTCACGCGGCTCAACCAACCTCAGCGGCGGCTGGCTCAAGGGCCTTGAGATGCTCTCTGACAATGTGCGGCCGCACGCGTTGCGGCGCATCATCGTGCTCACCGATGGCCACGCCAACGAAGGCATCGTCGATTCTGCACAGCTCTGCACGATGGCCGCCGCCGCCAAAGAGCAGGGCATCACCACCACCACAGTCGGCTTCGACGATGGCTACGACGAAGTGCTGTTGGCAGCCTTCGCCGATGCAGGCGCCGGCAACAACTATTGGTGTGCTGGGCCAGACCAAGCACCACAGGTATTCGCCGCCGAGTTCGAGGGCTTGGCCTCAGTCGTGGCACAGAACATCTCAGTCGAGCTGCGCCCTGTGGCCGGCGTCGAGATCGCCATTCTCAATGAGTACCCCATCACCAATGTGCCGGGCGGCATGCAGGTGGCGCTCGGCGATGCATACGGCGGCGAGCGACGGCGGGTGGTGGCCATGCTCACCATGCCATCAGCCGATGCGGTCGGCGCAGTGAGCCTTGGCGACATCATCGTGCGCTGGGTCTCCACAATCGGCGATGTCTCGCTCCACACGGTCACCATTCCTGTGGTCATCAACGCCACCGACGACCCCAGCGCCGACCAAACACTCAACCAAGAAGTCATCGAACAGGTCAACATCCTGCGCGCGGCCCAGGCGAAGAAGCGGGCCCACGACAGCCTGCTCAATGGCGACGAATTCGGCGCCCGCTGCGCCCTTACCGAGTCCATCGCGCTGCTCAGCGCGGTGCCCGGCCACAGCGACGAACTCGATCAGGCACGCGCCGATCTGCTCGAGTTCAACAACGGTCAGTGGAGCGAGGCGAGCAGCAAGCGACTGTTTTCAGAGGTGCGGGGTACCCAGCGGGGTCGAGTGTCCCGCTTCGACACCAACAAGCCCAAACCAACGAACCCCTGACCCAGGGCCGCCCAAGCATGTGACACTTCACGTCGGCACCTACTGTCTAGGTCTATGCAGCAGACCGGCCGGCAACGAAGCTTTTCTACCTCGGGGGTAGACACCGTCACCGCCCCAAATGGCGGCGTTACCCATCGCGATCACCTCCAGCAGTCGCAGTTGCTTGCTCGCACGTTCGCAACGGTGCGACCTGGAGTGTGGTCGCTGATGGGTAATGGGCTTTCGAACCAGACCTTCATCGACGCACCCGAAGGCATCATCGTCATCGATACCGGCGAGTCAATTGAAGAGATGGCCGAAGCACTGGCCGAACTTCGTCAGCACACCGACCGTCCGATTGCTGCGGTGCTCTACACGCATTTCCATTACGTGTCGGGTACCGCCGCAATACTCAGCGACAATCACGTCGAGCCATTGCCCATTTGGGCTCACGAGCGCGTGGCCATCAACCGGGCCCGTGCCGCAACCGAGATTGCCCCGGCCTACGGACGCGGCCTCGCCGAGCAATTTGCTACAAGCCTTCCCTCAGTTGGCGAAGACGCAATTGTCAATGTGGGCCTCGGCCACTTCTATCGCAATCCCGCTCACGCTCCGTTTCGTTACGGACACATCCCGGCTACCCACACGTTCGCTGGCGACACCACCATCACCGTGGCGGGCCTCACCATCGAGGTCACCCACGCCCCCTCAGATGCCGACGACTCAGTCACCTACTGGTTCCCGTCGCTTGGTGTCTGTGTGAACAACCTTGTGTGGCCGCTGCTCTTCAACATCTTCGCCATTCGCGGCGAGGAATACAGAGACCCGCGCGTGTTGCTGCGCGGCATCGATCACCTGCTATCGCTCAACGCTGACTACCTCATTGCCGCGCACGGACCGGTCATCTACGGCCGCGACGAAATCAAGACCCGAGTCACCAAATACCGCGACTCAATCCAATACCTATGGGATCAAACAGTTCGCCACATCAACATGGGGGCCACCAGTCGCGAACTGGCGCATACGGTCACGCTGCCCAGTTTTTACGACGACGATTACCTCACCTCTGAGTTCTACGGCGTGTCCGAGCACCACACTCGCCAAATTCAGATTGGGTTGTTCGGCTTCTTCGACGGCGACGAATCTAATCTCTTCCCACTTCCGCCGGCCGATCGATGCAATCGGCTCATCGCCGGGTTTGGCGGGCACGACACCGTGCGTTCGCAGGCGCAGGAAGCCATCCAATCCAACGACCTGCGTTGGGCGCTCGAGCTCTGTAGTTGGCTCGTCCGTAGCGACGACGCAACCGAAGCCGATCGTCATCTCTTGGCGCGAGTGTTGCGCACCATTGCGCAACGCACTCCGGCTGCGAACATTCGCAACTGGTGTCTCGCCCGGGCCCGCGGCCTCGACGGCAGCGAAGACCGAGCACGCTTCTATGTGCACCGCTTGCACAAGCGGCAGTTCTCGCTGTCGCCGCCCAGCGACGCCGTGCACATTCTTCGCGTGCTGCTCGAACCCGAACGTGCGCTCGGCGTCGACACCCACATTGCATGGAGCTTCGACGATGGCTCCACATGCGGGCTACACGTTCGCAATTGCGTTGCCTGCCCCACCGATGGCACCGGCGCCTCGATCACCATTGCGTGCGCTGCGTCAATGTGGATCGACATCGTGACGGGCACCACCAACATCACCAATGCGATCAATGCTGGCGACGTTCGTGTCACCGGCAACACCGCCGAACTGCTGGCAGCCCTCGATTCATTCGAGGTCGCCGGGCTGCGGACCAGAGCGTGAGCCTCCCCCGCCCAACTCCGCCGTTTACCGGTTCGGCCGAGCGACTCATCACCGACTCAACGCCACGACGACTCACGAACCCAAGCACCGTCGACTCGGCACCCAACATCTTGCTCGTGCTGCTCGACGATGTGGGCTTTGGGTCCTTCGGAACCTTTGGGGGTCCGGTCAGCACACCAGGCCTCGATGCCGTTGCTGCTCGCGGGCTGCGTTACAACCAGTTTCACACCACGGCGCTGTGCTCGCCCACCCGCGCCGCCATGCTCACCGGACGCAACCACCACTCAGTGCACATGGGCGGCATCACCGAGATCGCCAACTCATTTCCCGGTTACGACAGCGCCATTCCACCCGAGTCGGCAACCGTCGCTCAGGTGTTGCGTATGTCCGGATACAGCACGGCATGTTTCGGCAAATGGCATCTCACGCCGTCGTGGGAACAGAGTCCAGCGGGGCCATTTGATCGTTGGCCAACCGGCATGGGCTTCGACCGTTTCTACGGCATCATCGGCGCCGAGGCTTCGCAATGGGAACCGCCCGTGTACGACCAAACCACAGCGATCTCACCGCACCTGGGCAAAGCGAATTACCACCTCACCGAAGACCTTGCCGATCAGGCAATCACATGGATCCAACGGCAAAAGGCGTCCACTCCGAACCGTCCGTTCTTTTGCTACTTCTCCACGCCAGCGGTGCACGCACCGCATCACGTTGCGCCCGAGTGGAGCGACAAATATCGCGGGGCGTTCGATGGCGGCTGGGACGAACTACGCCAACACATCTACGACCGTCAGATCGCCCTCGGAGTCATTCCACCAAACACGGCACTCACTGCGCGCCCCGAACAGATCCCTGCGTGGGCCGACTACCCCGACAAGTACCGCCCCGTGGCGCGGCGACTCATGGAAGTCTTCGCTGGTTTCCTCGAACACACCGATGCACAGATCAAGCGCGTGATCGATGCCGTCGACGCAATGGGCCTTAGCGACGACACGGTCGTCATCTACATCACGGGCGACAACGGTGCATCCGCCGAAGGAACCATCCACGGCGCGTGGAGCGCGCCGTCGTTCCAGAACGGCGTGCCTGAAGATCCCGATTGGCTGCTTGAGCACATCGACGACTTCGGCACAGCGCGTTGCGAGAACCATTTCAACATTGCATGGGCGTGGGCGCTCGATTCGCCATTCCAATGGATGAAACAAGTGGCCTCACACTTCGGCGGCACTCGCAACGCAATGGCTATTTCGTGGCCAAAACGAATCACCGATGCCGGCGCGCTTCGTCAACAATTTCATCATGTCATCGACATCGCCCCCACTATTTATGAAATTGCGGGCATTACCGCGCCCGCTGCGGTAAACGGAATCGAGCAGATGCCCATCCACGGCACCTCGATGACCTACACATTCGACAATCCCCACGAAACCAGCCATCGCACAAGTCAATACTTCGAGATCCTCGGCAACCGAGCCATCTATAACGATGGATGGATGGCTTCGTGCTTTCACGGTCGTCTTCCCTGGATTCGTCTGCAGGGCTTCGAGTTTGATGGCCCGCAAGAGAAGTGGGAGTTGTACAACATCGACGACGACTTCTCGCAAGCGGTAGATCTCGCGGCTACATATCCCGACAAACTTCGCGAACTGCAAGAGATCTTTCACCAAAGCGCAATCGACTACGGCGTGTATCCGCTGCGAGACCCCGGTTCGCCTCGGCATGGCGACTTCGCAGTTCCGCATGTGCTCGACGGCATCGACTCGATGACCTACACCACTGCGCACTCGCGCATGCCCGAATCATCGGTGCTCAATCTGAAGAACTGTTCATGGCGCATCAGCGCCGACATCGTGGTTCCCGCCGACGGCGCCACCGGGGTCATTGCCTGCCAGGGCGGCAACATGGCCGGTTGGTCGATCTACCTCGACACCGACGGACATGCCACCTATCTCTATAACTGGTTTGGTCACGAGCACTATGTGGTGCGAGACCCCCTGGCGCTTCCCGCCGGCGAACACACCATCACCGTTGAGTTCGCGTACGACGGCGGATTTGGGCAAGGCGGCCAGGCAGCGCTCATTGTGAATGATGCAGTGGTGGCGAGCGCCCGCGTTGATAAGACCGTGCCCCTCGTTTTTTCGATGAGCGGCGAGACCTTCGATATTGGTATCGACACCGGCGCTCCGGTGGGCTCATACCCACCTCAGTTCCCGTGTACGGCCCAAATAGTCGGCGTCACCCTTACCCGACTCGATCACCCATCTGAGGCCACCCGCGCAGCAATGCGCGAGGGCGAGTTCAGGGCCAGCATCAGCTCGCAATAACGCAACTGGTGTACCGCTTTTGGCCCCTAGTAGGCGCCAAAAACGGTCTAGGTGTACCTAGGTACATGACATTGCGAAGGGGCTTCGTGTTACCTTCACGCTGCCATCACTGTAGGGAAGTTGCACCCGCTCCTTACCTGCAGATTGCTGTCGATTGTTGCCTATCGGGGTAGGCAACAACTCGTTGTGGATGTTGCGAGCGGTTGGGTCACACTTTTCCGCATATCGCGCGTTCACGTTGAGTAATAGTCATCCTCGAAAGCAAAAAATGATTCACTACTCTTCCACCTCTTTCACCGATAACTGCCGCCAGCAATCTGAACCCGGAGACCCCTCATGACCGACTTCGATCACGAGGGTTCGACGATGAATTCAGCGATGAATTCAACGATGAATTCAACGCAGCAATTCGCCAGCCAAGGGCGCAACTCGTTCTGGGCGCGCACCTTCGATCAAGCGCGTTCCGATGGTGGCTGGGTCCGCGTCGATCGCCTCTATACACGCACCACGGCCGCCCAGATCTCATCCGATATTGCGTGCAGCCATCGTCGCGATATCAACTCTCATCGCATGCGCGGCATGCGCCCCGGCGAGCGCTGGGATTCGTTCTGGGGAGCCGCCGACAATGGCCCCTCCGGCGATCACGTTGTATGGATTCGCCTCGCTACCGACGAGTGACCCCAACGTCGCGAATCGTTGCGAAACGTTGTGACACCCCTGCCGCATACTCGCCTCAACAGACCAACAAGCCGCGTTCCGTGCGGCAACTGTGAGCGCAGAGGCACCGTTCCAAACACTTACTCCACTCCCATCACCAGCCGTCAGCCCCACAGCGTTGACGAATACGCCACCGCAGTCTTTTGTGAGACGATCAAGTTCTGTGGGCGGCGCGGCCAGCATGATGCCAGCGACATTGCTCAAGCGGTGGCTGAGACATTTCTCACCGATGCAGAACGCATCATGGCCCGCTTTCCAAATCCCGTTCGCTTCGCGCGTGGTACCGCTCGGTACACCGCTATCTCATTCGATCGGCGCGAACGAGTTCAACGGGGCGAAGGCATCCGCCTCGCAGACCTCGGCGGCGGCGCACGTGCTCCACGCCGGCGTTACCTCTCTGGCAACGCCACCATCGCCGACTCCGGGTCCGAGCTCTTCGATACGTTGATCGACACCAGCGAGCCAGTCGCCGACAACGTGGCGCACCAGTGCGACATTGAGGCTCTGTTGGCGCGATGCCTGGCAGGCATCTCACCCATCGACCGCGAGCTCCTCATGTTGGTCGACGGTTTTGGCTACAGCGTGAAAGAAGTCGCGCAGCTCGTTGGCCAGCGTCGCGAAACGGTAAGCCGCCGCATCGCGCGCATCCGTCAGCAGGTCGCCCGAAATGGAGCAGGCCTGTTAACGCTGTGAACTATTGTCCGTGCCAAGCCGCCTCGGCCATCAACCGCAATCCTGTTGGAGACCCCCATGTCTGACTCATTCCCACCACCACCGCCACCGCCGCCACCACCAAGCAACTACTTCGGTAGCTCTTCGAGCTCGGCGACAGTTGTGCCATGCAGCAACGGCGTGCGCTTCGGTGCCTTCATGCTCGACATCTTGCTCGCCATCGTCACGCTGGGCATCGGCTGGCTGATTTGGGACATCGTGCTCTGGCAACAGTCCACCTCGCCGGCGAAGAAAATGCTCAACCTGCGCATCGTCGATACCAACACCGGTGCCCCTGCATCCATGACCCAGATGCTGCTCCGCGAAGGCCTTGGCAAGCTGGTACTCGGATCGATAACGAGCGGCATTCTTTGGCTTGTCAGCGCCGTGCTCATTCTGGCTGACCCAACCCGCAAGGGTGTCTGGGATTACCTCGGCACAACCACGGTGGTTCGCGACGGCTGAACCGTTCGTCGACCTCGCTAGCCGAGATCAACAAGCACTCGACCGTCAACAACCTTGGCCCGATACGTGCGCAGGTTCTCGCGTATCGGCACGCCGCGGCCCTCGCCAGTGGTGTAATCGAATCGGCCATTGTGCTTGGGGCATTCGATGACGTTGCCCATCACTAGGCCATCGCACAAGCGCACTTGTTGGTGGGTGCAGAGCCCATCGGTGGCGTAGTACGCGTCGTCGGGCGAGCGATAAATCGCGTACGCCCGGCCATCAATCTCAACGCCAACCACATCTTCTTGCTCGATGTCGTCGGCTGCGCCCATGTCGGTCCAGGTGCTCATGCGTTCAGCGTCCCTTCGGCATTGTGCGGTGCTGGCAACTGCGGGTGAATACACACGCTGCGGTCTGCGCGCTGAGCAAACATCACCGGCACAAACTGACGATATGCCGCGGCGATACTCGGTAACGCCGGAGGCAGATCGTGCTTGATCTCATCGTGCAACTCGCGTAGGTGATGAAACGGCACCAACGGATACATGTGGTGCTCGAGGTGATAGTTCATATTCCAATAGATGAATCGACTGATTGGATTCATGTACACCGTGCGGCTGTTGAGTCGATGATCAGTGACATCTTCTTCGAGACCACAATGCTGAGTGAGCCCAGTGAGCACATGATGCCAAGCGCCATACATGCGCGGCAGCCCAACGAGCAGCACCGGAAGCCATGAGCCCCACACGATGCTCGCAGTGACAACCACGATGTAGATCGCTGTCCAGATTCGAGCGTCACGAAACACCTTGCGATGCTCGGACTCGGGGGTATAGCTGGCCTCATCGGGAGAGATGCGTCCGAGTGCATGGCGCACCATGGCCCGCAGGCCGCGTGGCAGATCGAGAACCCCAAAGAAATAGAGCGCAATGGAGCCGAGCTTGGGTGGCCGCATTCCGATGATCTCTGGGTCACGCCCAACGATGATGGTGTCGGAGTGATGTCGGGTGTGGCTCCAACGCCATGTGGTGGGGTTGCGAACGATCATGAAACACGCGATCTGGTACACCGCCGTGTTCATCCATCGAGTCTTGAACGCAGTGCCATGGCCGGCCTCATGCCAGCGCGAATCGCTAGCCGAGCCGTAGAGAACTCCGTAGGCGGCAAGGAACGGAACGCACCACCACGACGACCACAACATGACCGCAGCAACAGCGAACGCGATCATCAGGCCAAGCCACAGCACCGTGTCGCGGATAGCTGGGCCATCGCTGCGCTGCATCAGTTCTTTCATTCGTTTGCGCGCAACCGGTGATTGATACCACTGGGCATCGGCCAGGCCGCGCTCGACTGCAGCACGACCATCGTCGCCCATCATCGAATAGTCGCGCTGTTGACTCACCTGCACGTTGTCCCCCAAATTCAGCAAGTGCAACGACCCAGCCGCGATGGGCGGGGTAATGCAGCCATAGTGCCATACTCATTTGATGCCGAACCACATTTTGACCCTTACGTGCCCTGACCGAGCGGGCATCGTGCACGCCGTTTGCAGCGCCTTACTCGACATCGGCGGCAACATCTTGGAGAACTCGCAGTTCGGCGAGCCGATCACCCAAACCTTTTGCATGCGCACCGTGTTCTCAACACCCGAAGCCGACGCAACGAAGGTTCGCGACGCGATCGCAGCTCACCTGGTTGACCCCGACGCGGTGATCCACGTGAGGGCCGAGTCGTATCGGCCGCGCGTGATGGTGATGGTCTCAAAGTTCGATCACTGCTTGGTCGACCTGCTCTACCGCTGGCGCAGCGGAGCGCTGCCGATCGACATTCCACTGGTGGTCTCGAACCATCCAGATTGCGGCCCAATCGTTGAGGCGCACGGCATTCCGTTCATGCACCTTCCGGTAACCGCAGCCACGAAACCTGACCAAGAAGCACAACTCAAGAACCTGATTGTCGAGCATGAGATTGAACTCGTGGTCTTGGCTCGCTATATGCAAGTGCTCAGCAACGACCTGTGTCGTTACCTAAACGGACGAGCCATCAACATCCATCACTCGTTCTTGCCCGGGTTCAAAGGCGCCAAGCCCTATCACCAAGCGCACGAGCGCGGAGTGAAGTTGGTTGGCGCCACAGCGCACTTTGTCACGGCCGATCTCGACGAGGGACCAATCATCGAGCAAGACGTTGCGCGAGTGAACCACGCTCACACCATCGAGCAGTTGGTCAGCCTTGGTCAAGACACCGAACGGCAAGTGTTGTCACGCGCTGTGCGCTACTGGGCCGAAGACCGCGTGCTGCTTGTGGGCGCCACCACAGTGGTGTTCGCCTAGAGCCAGCGACCTAAGCCGTGACACCAATCGCGGCGTAGGCGGCACGCACCAAACTCTCGCCGCGCACGTCGCCAACGAGGCCGGCATCCATGCGGTTCATCATGTAGGCAACGGTCATCCGGCGATCAGTGTCGACGATGATGACCGAGCCACCCCAACCACCCCAGAAGCAGATCTTGCCCGATGGGAAATATGGGTACGACACGCCGGGCAAGCCGTAGCCGATGCCAAACGTGCTGTCGATGCCGAGCACAAGATCCATGCCCGACGACTGCACTTGGAAGATCAGGTCGATGGTGGCGGGTGACAACAGCTTCACGCCATCGAGTTCGCCACCGCAGGCAACGATGGACTGCGCTCGCGCAACTGAGCGAGCATTGCCGTGGCCGTTGGCGGCACCGATGTCGGCTTGACGCCAGTCGGTGGTCCACGCGACCGAAGCATCGGGAGCAGGGCCCATAAAGGTCTTCACCAACAC
>Ga0194056_10001737_pt1 | contig 11833 bp, 7 predicted proteins | sample SepL4413m_MetaG_FD_155458 | JGI IMG/M metagenome (GOLD analysis project Ga0194056, IMG submission 155458) | Anoxic zone freshwater microbial communities from boreal shield lake in IISD Experimental Lakes Area, Ontario, Canada - Sep2016-L442-13m | ecosystem: Environmental > Aquatic > Freshwater >...
GTGCACGACTGCAAAAAGGCACACCGGTGCTATGCAACAGCGATGACGTCTATACCAACCATATTCATGCGGACGACCTGGCGCGAGCCTGTGCCGCTGCCCTGTGGCGCAGCAAACCGCAGCGTATCTACAACGTAAATGACGACAGCCGCCTGAAGATGGGCGACTATTTCGATCTGGCGGCCGATCTGTACGGCCTGCCACGGCCGCCGCGTGTCTCGCGCGACACGGCGCAGGACAAGCTGCCGCTGCTGCTGCTGAGCTTCATGAGTGAATCGCGCCGCATGGACAACTCACGTCTGAAAGACGAGCTGCGGCTGCGCCTGCGCTACCCGACCGTCGAGACCGGCCTGCTGGCCAGCCAAGCATAATCAGGTCAAGCACCGGGACGGCAAACAGATAACATTTTGAAAAGGAAGCATCATGAAGAGCAGCAACAGATACGTGTACTCGTTCGAAGAGGGAGATGGCAAGAACCGGCTCCTGCTTGGTGGCAAGGGGGCCAACCTGTGCGAGATGACGCAGATTGGCCTGAACGTACCGCCAGGGTTCACCATCACTACCGACGCCTGCAATGCCTATCTGGAAAAGAACCAGCTACCGGCCGGCCTGATGGACGAAATCCGCAGCTATATGACGGCGCTGGAGAAGAAGACCGGCAAAGGGTTTGGTGACGGCAAGAATCCGCTGCTGATTTCGGTGCGGTCCGGCTCAGCCATGTCGATGCCGGGCATGATGGACACGATTCTCAACCTCGGTCTCAACGATGTCTCGTTGAAAGGCCTGATTGCGCAGACCGGCAACGAGCGCTTTGCCTATGACGCTTACCGTCGCTTTATCCAGTTGTTTGGCAAGATCGCACTCAATATTGGCGACGAACATTTTGACGATCGCATGGACGCCATCAAGCGCAAGCACAGCGCGCACCAGGATGTGGATCTGAGCGCGGACAACCTGAAAGAACTGGCGGGGGAATTTCTTGCCATCATCGAGCAGCACACCGGAAAGCCGTTCCCGCAAGACCCGTATGAACAGCTCGAAATTTCGGTCGGTGCCGTGTTTCGGTCCTGGATGGGCAAGCGCGCGGTGGACTACCGCAAGCAGTTCCGCATCACCAAGGATCAGGCCAATGGCACGGCGGTGAATATCTGCACCATGGTGTTTGGCAACATGGGCAACGACTCGGGCACCGGTGTCGGCTTCACGCGCAACCCGGGCACCGGCGAGAACGTGATTTATGGCGAGTACCTGGTCAACGCCCAGGGCGAGGACGTGGTCGCCGGCATCCGCACACCCAAGGCGATTGCCGAGATGGAACAGGAGATGCCCGAGATCTACCGCCAGCTGACGATGCTGCACAACCGGCTGGAGTCGCACTATCACGAGGTGCAGGATTTCGAGTTCACGATCGAGAAGGGCGTTCTGTACTGCCTGCAAACGCGCAACGGCAAGATGAACGCGCGCGCCATGGTGCGGACCTCGGTCGAAATGTTTCATGAAGGACTGATTTCCAAGGAACGTGCACTGTTGCGGGTCGAACCGGCTGTGCTGGAACAGTTGCTGGTGCCGCAACTGGCGCCCAACTTCCACGGCAAGTCGCTGGCGCAGGGACTGTCGGCTTCACCAGGTGCTGCCTCGGGCAAGATCGTGTTCGACGCCGACAGCGCCGAGCTGCGCGGCCGTGCCGGCGAAAAAATCATTCTGGTGCGCGAGGAAACCAAGCCGGAAGACATTCACGGCTTCTTCCAGGCGCAGGGCATTCTGACCAGCCGCGGCGGCAAGACTTCGCATGCTGCGGTGGTGGCACGCGGCATGGGCAAGCCCTGCGTGTCGGGTTGCGAGCAGATCGTGATCAACGATCAGCTGCGCTGTGCCCAGATTGGCCAGACGACCTTGCAGGAAGGTGATGTGATCACCATCGACGGCAGCACCGGCCACGTCTACGCCGGTGACGTGCCGACGGTGGAGGCTGAAATTTCACACGAGATGGAGCTGCTGCTGACCTGGGCCGACGAGGTGGCGCGACTCAAGGTCATGGCCAATGCCGACACGCCGGAAGACGCGCAGCGCGCGCGCGACTTTGGCGCGATGGGAATCGGCCTGTGCCGCACCGAGCGCATGTTCAACCGCACCGATCGTCTGCCCATCGTGCAGGAAATGATTCTGGCCGAGACGCCCGAGGAAAGGCGCTCGGCGTTGGACCGCCTGCTGCCGATCCAGCGCGCCGATTTCAAGGGCATCTTCAAGGCCATGAAGGGCTTGCCAGTGACGGTGCGGCTGCTCGATCCGCCGATGCACGAGTTCCTGCCGACCGCGGCGCAACTCGAGCTGGAGATTGCGCACCTGCACCAGTTGCGCGACACCATTAAGGGGCTCGAAGAGATGCCCGATACGCTCAAGATGCTCAGTCCCAAGCTCTATCAGCAATACGCCGATGGTCTGAACAAGTTGATGCGCGGCCTTGATACCTTCAAGGATTCGCATCTGGAAGACGATGTGATCGGCCGCAAGGAAAAAGTGCTCAAGAAGGTGCGGGCGCTGGCCGAAGTCAATCCGATGCTGGGCCATCGTGGCGTGCGCCTCGGCATCACCTACCCCGAGATTTATTCGATGCAGATCCGCGCCATCATGGAAGCCGCTGCGCTGTGTGCCAGTCAGGGCCTGGAGATCTACCCCGAGATCATGGTGCCGCAGGTGGCGACGGTGGAGGAGCTCAAGCGCATCCATAGCTACGTGCTGCGCATTCACAAGGAAGTGAAAGCGACCCACGGCATCGACGTGCAGTACAAATTCGGTTCCATGCTCGAAGTGGTGCGCGCCTGCATGCGTTCGGGCCGCATGGCCGAGATCGCCGAGTTCTTTTCGTTTGGCACCAACGATCTGAGTCAGGCCACCTTTTCCTTCAGCCGCGAAGACGCGGAGAACAAGTTCCTGCCCTTCTACAACGAGACCGGCATTCTGGAAGACAACCCGTTCGAAGTGCTTGACATCAAAGGCGTTGGGCAGTTGATGAAGATGGCTGTGAAACAGGGTCGCGAGACCAATCCGGATCTGAAGATCGGCATCTGCGGCGAGCACGGTGGGCATCCGGGCTCCATCCACTTCTGCCATTACATCAAGCTCAACTACGTCTCCTGCTCAGGTCCGCGGGTGCCGATCGCGCGGCTCGCCGCAGCGCAGGCGAAGTTGCTGGAGGATCAGTACCGCGAACCGGTCTGATTCCTCAAAGCAGCCAGGGCAGGAAGCGTTTGCTGCGCTGCATGTAGGCGCCGTAATCGGGATGGCGCTGCTGCAGCCAGGTCTCTTCCATCCGAGACTTCAGGAGCAGCACCAGCGCCAGCGCCAGCCAGGCCGTCCAGGCGGCCAGCGGGTTCGACAGCCAAGCCAGCGCTGCGGCGCCGAGCAGTACGGCGCTGTACATGGGATGGCGAATCCAGCGGTACGGTCCGCTCGTCACCAGGACGCCCGAGCCTTTGGGTTTGGGATGAATGCTGAAATTTCCTAACCGGTTGTGTCTCAGGGTCCAGAGCGCCAGTGCGACCGCGATGACGGCCAGCAGCCAGGCACCCAGGGGAATCGCGAGTCGAAAAATGGCGGGCAGTGCCAGCAGTGTCATGAGCAGCAACAGGCCGAGTTGCAGGAACACCAGCAGCGTGCCGGTGCGCAGGGCTTTCTGGGTTGGGAAAAGTGCCATACTTGCCATTTTGACAGTGCGTCAAGTTTCATTCTTGAAGGAATTGATTGTGTCTGAACCTGTTTCTTACCAGTTGGACGATGGCGTTGCCACGCTGACCCTCAGCAATGGCAAGGTCAACGCGATCTCGCCTGATGTCATCAAGGGCTTCAATCAGGCGCTGGACCGCGCCGTGCAGGACAAGGCGATTGTCATCATCACCGGACAGCCGGGCATTCTCTCGGGCGGCTATGACCTCAAGGTCATGACGGCGTCTCCCGAAAGCGCGCTCTCACTGGTCACGCAGGGCAGCCTGCTGTCCCGGCGCATGCTCTCGCATCCCTATCCGATCATCGTGGCCTGCCCCGGGCACGCCGTGGCCAAGGGCGCTTTCCTGCTGCTGTCGGCCGATTACCGCATCGGCGTCGAGGGAAATTTCACGATCGGTCTGAATGAAGTCAAGATCGGGTTGACGATGCACTGGGTAGGCATCGAGACGGCGCGCGATCGCCTGAGCAAGGCGGTGTTTCAGCGCTCCGTGATCAACGCCGAAATGTTCAACCCGCAAAGCGCCCTGGAAGCCGGGTTTCTTGACGCGGTGGTGGCGCCAGAGGAACTGATGAGCGCGGCCCGTGCGATGGCCCAGCAGTTGAAGACGATCAATCTGAAAGCCCACGCCAAAACCAAACTGAAGGTTCGAAAAGCGCTGCTCGAAGCGCTGGACCAGGCCATCGAGATCGACAAGACAACGGGTCTGATCAGCTAGCTATTGACGTTCTGGCGCGTGTGGGTCGAGGGGTGCTACCGTGGCTGACTCCGCGAATGTCCTGCGACCTTTGGTCTTGTCATCCCGGACTTACGGCTTGTCATCCCGGCCCCGGATCAGGTCCGGGGTTTCAACATCCGGGATCCAGTGCCACGCCGCCACTGGATTGCGGGTCAGGCCCGCAATGACAGCCGGCGCCCGCAATGACAGCCGGCGCCCGCAATGACAAGCCCGTGCGCAAGATCAGGCTGATGGGGCACTCAGCGCAGCGGCATAAAGGGGGAGTCCTTAGGACGGCGGACAGCCGCGGAGTTGAGTGCCACAGCGGCCTGATCCACCCGGCATGGTGAGCGGAGTTTGGCTCGTCATCATTTTTGCAAAGACAGACGATTTAAGCTGGATAAGTTCCCGGCAGCAAAATCGACTTATCGATCGTGTCGATATCCGTGCGACCGCACAGCGCCATGGTGGTGTCGAGTTCCTTGCGGATGATTTCCAGTGACTTGGCGACGCCGACCTCACCCATGGCGCCCAGGCCGTAGATGTAGGCGCGTCCGATGTAGGTGCCACGCGCTCCCAGCGCGCGCGCCTTGAGCACGTCCTGACCGCTGCGGATACCACCATCCATATGCACTTCGATCTCCTTGCCGACGGCGTCCACGATGGCCGGCAGGGCACGGATGCTCGATTCAGCGCCGTCCAACTGGCGTCCGCCATGGTTGGAAACGATCAGCGCATCGGCACCGGAACTGACGGCGAGCCTGGCGTCTTCCACGTCCTGAATGCCTTTGAGAATCAGTTTGCCGCCCCAGCGTTTCTTGATCCATTCGACGTCGTTCCAGTTCAGCGTTGGATCAAACTGGCTGGCCGTCCACTGCGAGAGTGAACCCATGTCCTCGACGCCAGTAACGTGGCCGACGATGTTGCCAAAAACGCGCCGCTTGGTGCCGAGCATGCCCAGCCCCCAGCGCGGCTTGGTCATCATGTTGAGGATGTTGGGCAGCGTCATTTTGGGCGGCGCGCTCAGGCCGTTCTTGAGGTCCTTGTGGCGCTGACCGATGATCTGCAGATCCAGCGTCAGCACCAGGGCCGAGCAGTTGGCGGCGCGCGCGCGCTCGATCAGGCGCTCGATGAAACCGCGGTCCTTGATCACATAGACCTGGAACCAGAACGGGTGATTGCCGGTGCCCTGGGCAACGTCTTCAATCGAGCAGATGCTCATGGTGGAGAGCGTGAAAGGCACACCAAAGGCCTTGGCCGCACGCGCTGCCAGAATCTCGCCGTCGGCGTGCTGCATGCCGGTCAGACCGACTGGTGCCAGTGCTACTGGCATCGCCACTTTCTGCCCGACCATGGTGCTGGCCGTGCTGCGACCGTCCATATTGATCGCCACGCGCTGGCGCAATTTGATTTTCTGGAAATCGGTCTCGTTGGAGCGGTAGGTGCCCTCGGTCCAGGAGCCGGAGTCGGCGTAGTCGTAGAACATGCGCGGTACGCGCTTTTCAGCCATGATCCGCAGGTCTTCAATGTTGGTGATCACGGGCATGATGTCTCCTTCACTTCGGTCGCATGGTAGCGCATCGGGTTCAGCGAATTTTGGCCGCTTCGACTTCCATTTGTGCGACCAGTTCTTCCATCTGTTCCACCATCGCCTGCACGGTTTCCCGTTTGGACAAGTCAACACCCGCTTTTTGCAGTTGCTGCATCGGGTGGTCGTTGCCACCGCTCTTGAGCAGGGTCAGGTAACGCTCGGTGGCGGCGGCGCGGGATGCATCCGAGCCGGTCGTCATGTCCTTGAACAGCTTGGCCGAGGAGGCAAAGCAGGTGGCATACTGATAGACGTAATACGGCGAGTTGAAGAAGTGGGGAATGCGCGACCAGGTGTATTTGTACAGGTCGTCGACCGTCACCGCATCGCCGTAGTAGTCCTGCAGCAGCTTCAGGTAAATGCCGTTCAGGACGTCGGAGGTGATCGGCTTGCCCTGTTCCACCAGCTTGTGGGCTTGCAGCTCGAAGTCGGCAAACAGTACCTGAGTGTAGAAGGTGCCGACGATGGAGTCGACCGCGTGTTGCAGCAGCAAGAAGCGCTCCTTTGGATCTGTCGTTGCCTGCAACAGACGGTTCAGGAGAAAGCGCTCGTTGGTGGTGGATGCAACTTCCGCCACGAAGATGGTGTAGTCGGCCATCACGAAGGGTTGCGTTTCATGCGAGAGCAGCGTGTGCATGGCGTGCCCGCCTTCGTGCGCCAGCGTGAACAGCGCGTCCTGCGTGTCATTGTGATTGAGCAGCATGTAGGGGCCGACGCCGTAAATACCGCTGACGTAGGCACCGCTGCGCTTGCCCTCGGTTTCATAGACGTCGACCTGCTTGCCGGCCATGAACTTGCGGTACTTCGCCACGTAATCCGCACCCAGCGGAGCCACCGAGGCCAGTACCTGGTCGCGCGATTCGACATAGGGATAGGTCTTGTCAGTCTTGTAGATCGGGATCGCACCGTCATACAGGTGGTAGTTGTCCAGCCCGAGCAGCTTCTTGCGCAGCTTCGCGTAACGTTGCAGCGGCGCCGTGCCCTGGCGCACGGTATCGACCAGATTCGTCACTACCGAGACCGGGATTGCGTTGCCGTCCAGCGCTGCTTCGAGCGTGCTGGGAAAATTTCTCGCCTGGGCGCCGAACCAGTCGTGCTGCAACACACCGTTGTAGATGGCGGCGTAGGTGTTGGTGGTCGCTGCATAGGTCTTCAGATAGGCCTCGAAAGCCTTGGCGCGGTCCGCCTGCTTGTAGTTGGTGGCCAGCACCGACTGGTAGGTGCCGGGCGAGAGTTTGATCTCCTTGCCGTCAGAGAGTGTGACCAGCGGGAACTTGATGTCCGAGGTTGAGAGTTCCTGAAAGGTTGCCTTGGGCGTGGCGCTGAAGCGCGCGGCGTAGGACAGCAGGCGCTCGCCCGATTCGTCCAGCACATGTTTTTGCTGGCGGTAGTTGTCCAGAATCGTGAAACTGTAGGCTTGCAGCGCTGGCGTGGCGGCAATCCACTGCTCCATGGTCGGCTGCGCCACGCTCAGCAGTTCCGGCGTGAACCAGGAGGTCGCAGTACCGAGTTTCGCGAACAGGGCCATGACACGCTGGAAGCCCGAGACGTCCTGATTGCGCGTGTCGATGTCGCGCTGCAGAGCGGTGTAGCCATAGACCTTGTACTGCAGTTTGCCGATGTCGTCGAAAGCCTGATACGCCTTCAGGACCGCGTCCGGTCCGTTCTTGAGCGTACCCTTGAGTTTGACGAAGGCGTCAATGCGGCCGTCGATATCCTGCATGCCCGCTTCCCAGGCGTCCCAGCTGGCATAGATGGGGCTGAAGTCCCAGCGGAATTCAGCTGCGATCTCGGAGCGGTTTTGCGTTGTTGGCTTGGCGCCATCAGCAGCCAGCACGCTGCCAAGGAGGGTGAGTGAAATGGCTGTGCCGACGAGGCTGCGAAAAATAGCGTTCATGGTGAGTGGACCTTGCAGTAGGGCGGGCTGTTGGGGTGTGACCGCGAGAGTATCGCATCGCCAGCGGCGCCGAGTGCGCTGGGGCTTCTGCTGATGCCGAGGGCTCCGAAATCCACGACATCTGTCGGGCCAGTCGGGTCAATGCCGAGGGCGCCACAGCGTCGTGGGCAGGCAGCATGGGTCGTTGCTGTCATGCCGGACTCGATCCGGCATCCAGTACTACGCCGCGACTGGATTGCGGATCAGGTCCGCAATGACAGCCATTCAACGGCATAAAAGTTTATACGGCCAGACGCCAATTTGGCAAAACCCCGAGTCCTCGCGCTGTCAATCGAGATGCACTGCAGTGCTTTCGCACGCGGCCAAATGGGGCTGTTGGCTCCTCTCTTCCGCCCGACGGGGCGGGAGAGAGGCGGGGGAGAGTGAGTGGGGAGAGAAGTGGTCGCGGAGTCGATCAGTGGACGGCCAACTTTGGCACCAGGCGCAAAGCCCTGACGTGTCTTAGCAGCATCGGAATGGCCAGTGCCGCGCCAATCAGCGTTGGCGTCAGACCCGGTGCGATCAGCAACAGTGCGGCGGCGAAGCACAGGTATTGTTCCCAGCGCTTCATTTCCACCAGGAAGTACTTGGACAGCGCGGCGGCCAGCATCGTGATACCGAGCACGCAACCGGTGAAGGTGACCACAAAGTCGTACCAGGTGAAGCCCTTGGCGACCAGCAGCAGCGACGGTGAGAAGACAAAGACGAACGGAACCAAGGCCTTGGCCATGCCCAGGCGGAAGGCCGTGTTGCCGGTCTTGAACGGGTCACTGCCAGCCATGCCGGCCGCTGCGTACGCGGCGAGTGCCACCGGCGGCGTGATATCGGCCAGCACACCGTAGTAGAAGACGAAGAAATGCGCCACCAGCGGCTCCACACCGAGTTGAACCAGTGTTGGCGCTGCGACCGACACCATGATGATGTAGTTGGCGGTAGTGGGGATACCGCAACCCATCAGGATACAGACGACGCCGGTCATGATCAGGGCGCACAGCAGGGTCAGTGACTGCGGGCTCGCCATGGCAGCGGGAATGACCCAGGCCAGGCCGCTAGCCATGCTTTGCGCGGCACTGGTGATGATGAAGCTGATCTTGAAACCAACGCCAGTCAATGTCACGACACCGATCACGATGCCGACCGTCGCCGCCGCGGCTCCCACCGCCAGCGCGTACTTGGCGCCCGTCTCGAACGCTTCGACCAGCGCCGCATGGTTGAGCCGACCGGTGATCCCGGCGAGCCTGGAGACCGTGATTTCGGTCAGCACCGCCACGGCAAAAAGTGCAAGCTTGATCTGCGCGTTGTGTTCGCCGTAGTCGCCAAAGGCAATCGCCACCAGCAAACCATGCAAACCCAGCATCATGGCCCAGTTCTTGACGGTGTTGCCCTGCGTGGCGGTGGACAGGCCGACGATGGCGCAGGAACTGATGCCGACAAAAGCGGCCAGGTACGGTGTGCGACCGGAGGCCAGAATACTGATCAACAGGAACAGCGGAATCAGGGTCGGCCAGCGCATTTTCAGCGAGGCCTTGAGCTTGGGCATTTCCTCTTCGGTCAGGCCACGCAGACCGTAGCGTTTGGCCTCGAAGTGAACCTGCATGAAGACGCCGAAAAAGTGCATGAAGGCAGGTACCACGGCCGCTGCGATGATGGTCTGGTAGGGCAGGTTCAGAAATTCGATCATCAGGAAGGCGGCCGCGCCCAGCACCGGTGGTGTGATCTGACCACCGGTGGAAGAGGCCGCCTCAACCGCAGCGGCAAAGTGTCGCTGGTAACCGACGCGGATCATGGCCGGAATCGTGAGCGAACCCACCGTCACCGCATTGGCCACGGAGGAGCCACTGAGCATGCCGAACATCGCTGAACCAAAGACACTGACCTTGGCCGGACCGCCTGCGTAGCGCCCGGCAATGCTGGCGGCGATGTCCAGAAACAGTTGTCCCAGACCGACCCGCGTGGCCAGCACACCAAACAGCACGAAGTGAAAGACGTAGGTTGCCACCACACCGACCGCGACGCCGTAAATGCCCTGGCTGGTCAGATACTGGTGATTGATCATCAGGCTCCAGTTGGCGCCTGCGTGCTGCAGCAGCCCCGGGAAGATCGGGCCAAACAGGGCGTAGGCGGTAAAGCCCAGCGCGATCAGCGGTAGCGGCCAACCCATGCAGCGCCGCGTTGCCTCCAGCAGGGTGCCAAACAGAATCGTGCCGAACAGCACGTCCCAGTTGCTGGGGTTGCCGATACGAAAAGCCAGGTCGTCAAACACATAGGGGATGTAGAGCACACTCAGGGCACAACAAAGGCCGAGCAGCCAATCGGTGACCGGAACACCACCGGGCGTCAGCCAGGAATTTTTTGGCGCCGTCGCAGCTGTTTTCTTGCTTCCGGCAAAGACCAGGAAGATCATGCTCAGAACAAACGCCATGTGCACACCGCGGTGCGTGATTTCCTGCAACAGGCCAAAACCCGCCGTGTAGTAATGAAAACAAGACAACGTGATCAGCATCCATTTGACGAGTTGCGTGGCTGGCGGCACGGTCGGCCGAAAGCGCATTTCGGGGTCAAACTTTTCTTCCAGTTCCTGGAGTTTCTTCTCGTCGGGCAGGCTGATGGCAGGAGTATTCATGGTGTTCTCGAAACGGCTTTAGAAACGACAACGGGCGGAAGGTCCGCCCGTTGTCTGTCGAATCATGGGACCGAGTTTATTTCAAAACGCCAGCTTCACGATAGTACTTTTCAGCGCCCGGGTGGAACGGAATGCCAACACCTTGCACGGCATTTTGCAGGTTGATGTACTTGCCCTTGGCGTGACCGGCAGCCAGTGTCTTCTGCACGGCGTCGCTGTACAGGGCTTTGGTGATCTGGTAGACCGTTTCGGCATCTGCCTTGTCGCTGGTCACCCATTGCGCACCAACCGCCAGGGTCTTGACGGCGGCAACGCCCTTGTAGGTGTCGGCAGGAATATTGTCCACGGCAAAGAAGCCACTGGTCTTGCGCAAGCCATCTGCCTGCGGACCATCGATAGGCACCAGTTCAATGCCAGCACCACTGGAAGCCAGTTCGGCGATAGCACCCGCTGGCGCACCACCGGTGAAGAAGAAGGCATCAAGAGCACCGTCCTTCATCTTGTCGCCAGCCTGATTGGGCTTGATGTACTCGGGTTTGATGTCAGACTCTTTCACGCCATAGGCCAGCAACACCAGACGCGCATTGATCAGCGTTCCCGAGCCAGGCTCGTCCAGGGCGACGCGCTTGCCCTTGAGGTCGGCCACAGTCTTGATGTTGGATCCCTTCTTGACCACGATGTGCAGGCTTTCAGGGTACAGGTTGGCAATCATGCGCAGACCCGCCACGTTGGGCTTGCCTTCATAGATGCCCGTGCCTTTTTGCGCCCAGGTCGCGACGTCGGACTGGCTGAAACCGGACTCCATCGAGCCGCCAGCGATGCCGTTGACGTTGGCCAGCGAGCCGTTGGAGGCCTGTGCCGTGGCGATGATCTTGCCTGGTACCGAGACCGCGTTGGCAATCATGCCGCCAATCGGGTAGTAGGTGCCGGCGGTGCCGCCCGTGCCGATGCGGAAGTACTGTTGTGCCTGGGCAGCGCCAGCGAGTGCCAGCGCAGCTGCCACGGCCAATAGCGAGGTCTTGACGATCTGTTTGAGGATCATGGTTTCTCCAGTCAGGATGAGGTTGCGAATAAAAGCGCTAGGTTAACAGGTTAAAGCACGATGCGCGCCAAAATGAGACTATTGAGCTTCCCATAAATCATGACGCGCACAAAGGAACACACTATCGTGCCGGACTCAGTAGCTGTCATCCCGGGCTCCGCAATTGTCATCCCGGACTCAATAGCTGTCATCCCGGACTTGATCC
>Ga0194056_10001741_pt1 | contig 11814 bp, 14 predicted proteins | sample SepL4413m_MetaG_FD_155458 | JGI IMG/M metagenome (GOLD analysis project Ga0194056, IMG submission 155458) | Anoxic zone freshwater microbial communities from boreal shield lake in IISD Experimental Lakes Area, Ontario, Canada - Sep2016-L442-13m | ecosystem: Environmental > Aquatic > Freshwater...
TCCACAATGCCTATCTTCACTCTATGCACCAGAACCCCAAAAAGCCAGGGCCCCACCCTTCAAACCTGACGGGTAAACCGTCGCCTTCCGCTAGCCAACGCCGCAAAACCAATCGTACAGGTCGCAAGTTTGTGGTGCGGGCGTCTCGCCTGCCTAGTTCAACCACAACATCTTGGGCAGGCGAGACGCCCGCACCACAATTATCCGCAAAACCCGGCGGAGAGCCTAAAATCGCTATTTAATCTTTTTCCAACTCACGGTACAGTTTCACTGGAAGCGGAAAAACTATTGTTCTTCCGACCCTGTCACCGGACAACGAACGGATCGGTTCGCAAATCACGGAATTGCCAAGGATGGCGTATGAAAATCCTCGCAGAATCTCTGGCGCGGCCCCGCCTCTCCGTAGCGATGATCGTCCGCGACGAGCAGGATGTGCTGGCCGAATCGATCGAAAGCATCCGCAAGATCGCGGAGGAAATCGTGGTCTTGGACACCGGATCCACGGACAGGACACCGGAATTGGCCACTCAACTCGGTGCTATCGTCCACCGTACGCCTTGGGAAAACGACTTCTCGGCAGCACGAAATCACTGTCTGAGATTGATAACCGGAAATTGGGTTCTTTGGCTCGATGCGGGCGAGCGCATTTCCCCGCAGGATGCGGCCGAACTGCGACATTTTCTCGATAATCAAGCCAACCCTTCGATCGCACACTCAGTTTGGGTGGAATCTCCCCCACGTGATGAGGGTGCGTCGGCCGAGCAGTGCTCACAAGTCAGGTTATTTCCAACCCACATGGATTTGCGATTTTCAGGCCGGGTCCGTGAGACATTGAGTGTGTCGCTCCAATCGGTCGGACTTCAAGCCGCCGAGGCACCCTGCCGTATCCTTCGTCACCCACGTCAACACGAACCCCAGCGGTTCCTGGCCAAGGCCCAGCGAGACCTCGCCTTGGCCAGTGCAGAGGCGGAAGCTACCGGAAACTGGTCGCCACGTCTGCTGCTGGTGGCCGGCCAAGCCCACTCGGTTCTGGGCGATCAAGATCAGGCCCGTGAATTGTTGCGCAGCGCGGCCGAGATATCGATGCCCCGTTCCGCCCAACGGCTGGAGGCTTTTTATGGTCTTTTGACGACATTTGACGAGGATCCGGATCTGCACGCCAGCCAATTGACGGCATGCTTGGACTCCCTGGAGGACTTTCCTTTCGACATGCAACTTCTCCTTGCCCTGGGCAACTTCATGCTGGTTCGCGATCGGTTGGATCTGGCAATTCGGGCATTCGAGGCAGCCGTCCGCTTCGGCCGGATCACGCCGACAGTCTGGCACCTGTGTGAGGTTCGAGAAATTGCCGCTGTTTGCCTGGGGCTTGCTTTGCAGGCCCGGCAGCGTGACGACGAGGCATGTACGGTACTAGAGACGGCACTCGCCGCACGGCCGGACTCAGTCCGCTTGCTCCATCGGCTTTACGATCTCTACCGCAAACGGGGTAAAGCGTCGGAAGCCCTGGCCCTGGCCGAGCGGCTGCCTTCCGCGCAATTGGAGGTTGGCGCGGATCAGGGGTCGGCCTGGGAAAACCGTCAGCAATTGCGGTTCGACGCAGGCCAAATCTCGGGCAATTTGGCTCCTCACGTCGCCGCACTCAAGCCGCAGCAAGTCGGCCATTGAGGCCGTTGCGAAAAAAATTTCTCGCCGCAGTTGACAAGCACCTGCAAAAGTCAAACAATTTGGCATTCGACTTTTCCGCCACATTATCCAAGGAGCTATTCCGTGTCCACCACCTGCCAACTTCCATCGATTCGCGTGCGTTCTTCCAACGACATCCCGTCCGACGACAGGTTGCCACTTCCAGGGATCCCGGCAATCTCGGCCAGCGACAAGGATGAGGACGAAGACCTCGACGAATTCGAGGAGGATGATTTTGATGATGATTTTGATGATGAATTCGAGGAGGATTTTGACGACGAGTTCGACGAAGAAGACGAGGACGAAGACGAAGACGCAGAATTTACGCCAGGCGAAGTGGAGGATGATGAGTAATCATGCAAGAACTCGCAGCACAAATCGAACAGGCGGTTGCGGTAATCCGCAGCCAATGGTCGGGCAAGCCCCGAATCGGTATCATCCTTGGAACAGGGCTGGGCAGCTTGGCCGGGCATATCCAAGCCGAGGCGACGATCGACTACGCCTCGATTCCACATTTTCCACGTTCCACCGCCATCGGCCACACAGGCCAGTTGGTGTGTGGTCACCTGGATGGAACCTCCGTTGTGGCCATGGAGGGCCGTTTCCATGTTTATGAGGGCTATAGCTATGCCCAGATCACATTTCCCGTCCGCGTGATGAGGGCATTAGGTGCCGAGTTGCTCATCGTCTCCAATGCCTGCGGCGGCATGAACCCGCAATATACCCAGGGCGACATCATGGTCATCGAAGACCATATCAACCTGATGAACGGCAACCCGCTCATCGGGGTGAACGACGATCGCCTTGGCCCGCGTTTTCCCGACTTATGCGCCCCGTATGATCGCAAGCTAATCGATCGCGCCCTTTGTATCGCACGGAAGGAGAACTTTGCGGCCCATAAGGGCGTCTATGTGGCCGTGACAGGCCCGAACCTAGAAACCCGGGCCGAATATCGTTTCTTGCGGATAATCGGGGCCGATGTTGTGGGCATGTCAACCGTACCCGAGGTTCTCGTGGCCGTGCATTCGGGCATGAGGGTGCTAGGCCTATCGATCGTTACCGATATTTGTCTACCAGACGCCCTCAAGCCAGCCAACATCCAGGAGATTTTGGCCACCGCCGCCGAGGCGGAGCCGAAGCTCAGGAAGATCGTGCTGGGAGTCGTGGCGGGGGAGGCATCGTAATATTTTTGGAAGGATGGGGAAGATGTCTACACCACGTCTGACGGAGAGTCGGTGTGACTTCACAAACACTTGCACGCGGTGATGTGGTTCTAACTCGGTTTCCGTTCTTTATTCCGGCAGCGGCTGCCCCTTTGTCTCGGGCGCGAACAGAAGTGCCACGAGTCCCACGAGAAAACACGAACACATCGCCACGCCGGCGTAGCGAAAAGCCAATACCGGATCGCCAACTTGTTTGACCAAACTCGGTTTGAGTACGGCCAAAGAGAGCGGGCCGATCGCAGCAACATAACGGCCGACGTTATAACAGAATGACATTCCGGTACTCCGGAGTCGCGTGGGAAACAACTCCGGAAAGTAAATTGCATAACCGCCGAATACCGAAAGCTGCGCCCCGCCCATTAACGCAACCATCCAGAGATCACGCGGCATCTCTTTCATGCAACTGAATGCCAAGGCAGTGGTAACCATGGCGATCGTAAAGAAGATGGCAAACGTCGGCCGGCGGCCAATCAATTGCGTCACCCGGGCAAAGGCGTACATGCCGAAGAATGCTCCGATGTTGAAACAGATGAGCGTCCAGGCGGCCCATCGAAGTACTTCGGTATTGCGGTCCTTTTGCCGCGTTACAATTCGGGCGATGTGGTCCGAAATCGGTTCTTTGGACGTTGGAGTGGCCAAAGCAGTAGTCAGCCGATCGATATCGCCGAAGGTCAGCGACTTTGAATCGGATTCTTGCAGGCTGGCGATCACGCCGTCAACAGAAACCTTTTTGTCATTCTTATCGAGATCGAGTGCCGCCTTGTAAAGCCGCTCGGCATCTTTGACCTTGTTTTCCGGGTCGCTGCCCAACAACTGCCGGGGCGTGATTGTGCTCATTTTTGCCTCGGCAAGACTGTCAGGGGAATGAATTGCCATGGCAACGAACAGCAGATCCTTCTTGCCCTCACCTACCGAGCACTGCTGCTTATCATAGCGATCACCAATGATGAACTGCGTGAGATCATTGCTGAACACGCCGATCCCCCAGAGGCCCACGACGCCGGAGGCCGCCAGTAACAGGCCAACAATCGCATTCCGCCGCCAGCGGCGATCGGAAAACAGTTCGCCGAGGCCCGCTTTCTTGGCCTTGCCTTCGGCCGCAACTCGTTTCCATGCTTCCGGTTCGCGGAGCCTGCGAGCGACAAGGATGGCCAGAAGTGATGGCACAATGCCGACGCTGAACATCCACCGCCAATGAGTCGAAATCACACCGCTGGCCAGCAGGGCGACGAATCCCAGCGAGATCGCTCCGGCACCGATGTTTCCCAAGGCCGAAAAGGTCTGCACCATGCCCAGGGCCTGCGGCCGGGTACGATCGGGCAGACTCTCGGCCACTAGCGTGCAGGCCACCGGGAAAATTCCCCCAGCACCCACGCCCGTGATGAAGCAGTAGAAGATATAATCCCAAGGCCCCAGGGAAAGCCCGCATAAGCCGGTGGAAACGCTGTAGCAGACGATCATAATCGTCAATGTTTTCGCCCGGCCGATGCGGTCGCCAAGGATGCCAAAGATGATTCCACCGGTGGCCCAACCGACCAGCAGGGCGGTAGTGCTCAAGGGGCCGAAGAAATCGGCCTTGGCCGGCGAGTCGGTCAGGGCATCCATGGCCGGCTTGCGCGTCAAATTAAAAATCTGCTGGCTCAAGCAGTCGAAAGCCCACGCCATCGTGGACACGACCAATACCAGCCAATGGTAGCCATTCAATTGGCGAAACCATGGCTGGGCAGTGCTCTCTTTGGTGGGGGGAACCGCGGGGGTAGGGTTGACCATGGAAACGATTCTCGGTTACGATCAAGGAAACAAGTTCGCGGGCGGTATTGGCCCAGGGATTTCGGCGCAAGTCGAAACAGGATCGTATCATAGAAGAAGATAGAGGCAATGTCCATACTCGGTGCCCATCAATCGATCGCAGGCGGATACCACAATGCCGTGAAAATCGGCATGGAGACCGGTTGCAATGTGATTCAGATCTTTACCAAGAACGCCAACCAGTGGCGTGGCAAGCCGATCGCGCCGGAAGATGCCCAGAAGTTTCGCGATGCCGTCGCCACCTCCGGCATCGCTTGCCCGCTAGCCCACGATTCGTACTTGATCAACCTCGCCAGCCCTGACGACACACTTTGGAAGAAGTCGATCGATGCCATGATCGAGGAGGTCCAGCGGGCTGCAACCCTCGGCATTCCCTGGGTTGTTTCGCATCCATGAGCCTATACCACGACGAGCGAAGAGGAAGGGCTTAAGCGAATTATCACCGCGCTGGATGAAGTACTCGGGCAAAGTAGCAGGCACACTCCGTGTGCCGTTCGCCCTGATGTGACAACGATCCAAGCACTCAACCGACACCAAATAGAGAAGGCGGACGGCACAGGGACTGTGCCTGCTACTTTAACCGGCATCCTTCTGGAAACCACGGCCGGCCAAGGCACAACGCTCGGCTGGCGTTTCGAGCACCTCGCTGCGATCCTCGCGGGCGTGAAAGACAACCGCCGATTGGGCGTCTGCTTCGATACTTGCCACGTCTTCGCTGCCGGGTACAAGATCTCCACGCAGTCCGATTATGATGCCACGATGGAGCAGTTCGACAAGATCGTCGGGCTGGATCAGATTCGCGCATTCCACCTCAACGACAGCGTGAAGGAGTGCGGTAGCCGCGTCGATCGTCACGCCCACATCGGCTGCGGCAAGATAGGCCCCGAGGCCTTTGGCTGGCTCCTTCGCGACTCCCGCTTTCACAACGTGCCCATGGTTTTAGAGACCCCCAAGGGCACAGAGAACGGCGAGGATTTGGATATTGTCAATTTGCGGAAGCTGCGAGAGTTTGTGAGATAAGCGGGAAAATCATGGAGGCATTACGATGTTTCATTGGTCCCAATATCAAACCGAGCAATACGAGGAGTCCGGGCAGTTCATCTGCCCGGAATGCGGGGCCGATACGATCTATGACCTCTATCGCACCTATCGCCATGCCCGTTTATTTGTGATGATCATCCCGATCACCCATAGCAAGGAACTGTTCTTTGAAACGGTGCGATGTCAGTCGTGCGGTGCGAGCCTTTCCATCACTGTCCTTGCTATCAATGCTTCTGTAGTAGGTTCGGTGATGGATGCTGGCACGGAAGCGGGATGTGGCATTTCTAGCAATCTTGGTAACATCGTTGAGATTTCCGAGGCGGCCGCCCAGGAAATTCTCCGCAGGCACTTCACGGGCGAATTCAAGGCGAAGCCCGTCGTTAGAATATCGCTTCCGCTTTCACCCGGTGAGGGCTACATGGTCGGGTTTGATTTTGCCCTGGCCGATGGAAGGGACTGGATCGGTGAATCGCGAGGGATCGGCATTATCGTCGATCGTCGCGATGCCCCATTGCTGCTCGGCCGGACCATCGGTTTCTGTAACGGTATTTTCCGCGACGACACCCCAAACGCAAGAATTTGACAGGAAAATAAATGGCGGCCAGAAAGATGGTAGAAAAGAAAACAGTAGAAAAGAAAATGAATCCCATCTTCTTTTCCCCTAATCTTCTTTTCGCGAGCATTGATGCACCCGCGGATATCAGTGGCAGCAGGTGGAAAATATTTTCAAGATTCCTTTTGCCTTGGGGCGATGGAAAGTGTATACATAAAGTAGGCAGATGAAAGAATAATGAGGATCATCAAACGCTTGATGCTGGCGGAGTATTGGGAGCGGAATCCGCAAGCTCGGGTCGGCTTGCTGTATTGGCATGAATTGGCAAGGAAGGCCCACTGGACCTGTATCCAAGATGTGCGGGCAACTTTTCCCCATGCCGATGCCGTAATGGTCGCCAGCGGCCGAAGCGTGGTTGTGTTCAACATCGCCGGGAACAAGTACCGTTTGATAACGGCGATTCATTACAATCGACGACTTGTCTTTACGCTGATAGTGCTAACGCACAGCGAGTATGGCAAGGGGAGATGGAAGGACGTGCTATGAGTAATGTGGCAACGAGGGGTGACTTTCGGTATTTTCCTAAGATGTACGGCGAGCTTGTGGCCCTGCTGCCTCCTCGCCCGATCCGCGATAAGGTTGACCTTGCCAATGCGACAGAAATGATTGACCGCATGGCCGGCTTCAAGCTCAACGCGGACCAAGAAGATTACCTGGAGGCGATTTCAACCTTCGTGGAGGTGTACGAAGCGGCGAGATTCCCGATCAACGATTTACAAATTGCGCCGCTGGATGCACTGAAAACGCTCCTAGCCGAACACGGCATGAACACTTCGGACCTGGGAAGACTGCTAGGCAACCGAACGCTGGGGGCAGCGATCCTATCCGGCCAGCGGGCCTTGAGCAAGACCCACGTCAAGAAGCTGGCGGAGCATTTTAAGGTCGAACCAGGGTATTTTCTGTAAACTTTTCAGGGGAGTTCCATCACACTGAGTAAAGGGAACGCGACTCGTGGATTTGCGACCACTCAAGACTCCGGCTCCTTTGTCCCTTTCTGCCAAGGGATTCAACCGCTACGGCGGGTCGTAACCGCCGGGATTCCAAGGATTACAGCGGCAGATGCGCCAGACTCCTCGCCATGCACCACGAATAGCACCGTACTTCCGCACGGCCGCAATGAAATAGGCGCTGCATGACGGATGAAAGCGGCAATGCCGGCCCAACATCGGGCTAAGCGTATACTGGTAGACTCGCGCTACTGCGATCAAGATCCATGCCGGAATACGGAGAATTGTCCAGAGAATCGTGGTGGGACGGTAGCGGTGCATGATTACCTGTCAAATCTCCCCTGTTCGGCGAGGGTCTCCCGACCCCGCGAAACGTCGGATCGAAGGTCTCCCGGTGAATGGGAGACCTTCGGTCGGCGGTGTGGCTCGGTCAGAGACCGGCCACAACAAGTTGTTGCATGATTACCTGTTAAATCTTCTTCGCCGCCCTTCGCGCGAGCCTCACCAGCGACTCCTGGAGCTTCGCCGTTTCCGGCACGGTGTCGGGCCGGGGAATGACGACCAAGTCAACGCCAAAGGGCAACTGTTCGCGCGATAGACGAAATGCCTCGCGGATGCATCGTTTCCAGCGGTTGCGAACCACGGCGTTACCGACCTTTCGTGAAACGGAAAGCCCCAACCGCGGGTGTGCTAGGCCGTTGGGATAGGCAAAAACCAACAGACGGTCGTCCCCGGCGGTCAGGCGACGCTGGTAAGCCCGTTGAAAATCCGCGCCGCGAGTAATCCGGTAGACGTGGAGAAATCGTTGGTTGCCCATTTTACCACCGCAAGGTTTGCCGTGGATCGCTAGGAGATCGAACATCGATCTGACGGATGGTTTCTCGATCCTCCTCGGACAATTTGGTGGGAAGCACGATCAGCACTTCGGCCAATAAGTCACCCTTGGCGCCATTCTTCAGTACCACGCCATGCCCCTTGATCCGCAGCTTCTTACCGCTGGAAGTTCCCTGCGGAATATGGACGGAGACCGTCCCGCTGGGCGTCGGCACATCGACACTCGCTCCGACCACGGCCTCGCCAAGCGTGACCGGCAGGCGGACGTGAAGGTCGTTACCTTTACGAGAAAAGAACGGATGCGGGGCGACGTGGACCGTCAGCATCAGGTCGCCGGCGGTACCGCGACCAGGTGCCGGCTCGCCTTTGCCGCGGAGCCGCATTTTTTTTCCGCCTTCAATGCCGGGCGGAATCTTGACCACGATCGTTTCCGTCTCGCCGGACTCCCGGCGGAGGCTCAACTGAATTTCGCCGCCGCTGATGGCGGTGCCGAAGGGAATGGTCACTTCGGACGCGACATCGCCGCCGCGACGTTTTGAACTGCCGGCGGCACCACGGCCGGCGGCCCGGCGGAAGTGTGAAAAGATGTCCCCCAACCCGCCGCCGCTCCCCTCTCCAAACCGTTCGCCAAAGAACTGGCCGAAGTCGATATCTTCGGGATTGCCACCGCCGCCCGGCCCGGCTCCCCAACTTGGACCCTGAGGGCCGCCCTGCCCCATGGTCTCAAACGAACTACCGTAGCGGTCGTACATTTCCCGCTTTTCGGGGCTATTGAGCACGTCAAAGGCGGCCTGGATTTCCTGGAATTTTTTGATCGCTCCAGGGTTCTCCAGGTTCATGTCGGGGTGATGCTTGCGTGCCAGATCCCGATAGGCCTTTTGGATATCGGCCTGCGAGGCGTTGCGAGCGATCTCAAGCGTTTTGTAGTAGTCGTCTGCCATAGTTTTTATCATTCGTCCTGAAGATTTCATCCCCTATTCTAGGTTCTTCCGGCCACTTTTAGCAAGCCGTTCCCGCGCCGCGCCCAAGAGTGCCGTAAAATGCTATGTTTGTGGGTCTGCCGTCACTGCTAGCAGTTCGGGCAAACGTAGGGTGCGTGGAGCACGGATGCCCGCGAAATGGTGCGTTACGCGAACCGGTCTATTCCAGGGTAGACGTTCTCGAAGTATTGAGTCCGTGCGTAACGCACCATTTCCCGGGTGTTGGTTCGCTTCACGCACCCTACGGCCTGCCGCCACTGCTGGCAGTTGACAGGGTTACGATCAAGGCCCGTTTGTGAAGGACGGAACTACTCCCGAAGGGGGGGTGGGATTACTTCCAACTGCAATATATCATGCGATCACTCCTAAATATTATGCGATCACTACTACTATTCGTCTACCTGACATGCCTCTTGCTCCAGCCGGCTCCGTGCCGTGCGGCCGAGGGCAAGCTGCTGCTGACCGTCGTCGATGCCAAAACTCACAAGCCGATCGCCTGTCGGATCCACCTCAGTGGTCCAGCTAAGCGGCCGAAAAAAATCGAAGGCTACCCCTTCTGGTCCGACCACTTCCTCTTTCCGGGCAAAATCACGCTGAACCTGCCCGCTGGCTTCTACACGTTTGAACTGGAGCGCGGCCCGGAGTACTACAATGTGACGGGCAACTTCACGATCGAGCGGTTCGCCGACGACAGCAAGGAGGTCGAGCTGCGGCGAGTCGTCAATATGAGCGAGGAAGGCTGGTGGTCTGGCGATCTGCATCTCCGCCGTAGTATTCGCGACCTTGAAATGGTCATGTTGGCCGACGATTTGCACGTTGCCCAAACAACGACTTGGTGGAACGACAAAAACGATCTCGGCAAAAACTTCAAAGAGCCTAAGAATCGCCTCGTGACCTTCGACAGTGATCGAGTCCATGAGCTGTTTTGCGGCGGTTTTACACGCGCCGGAACGGAAGTCTTATGCTTCCATCTGCCCGGGCCAATGCTCCTGCAAGCAGAAACCGACGAATACCCGTCGCTGGCGCAGCATCTTCAACAGGCACGGCAGAAGGAGAACTCGGAGTTGTGGGTTGATGCCACGGCAAGTTATGGCTGGGATTTGCCAATGTTGGTAGCCAACGGGCTGGTTGATTCGATCGAGGTAGCGAACAGCCATTTCGGCCGCAAGGTAATGCAGCCCGACACAAAGCTTGGAAAGCCGCGCGACGCCGATCGCTACGCGGGCCCCTTCGGTTACGCCCGCTGGTCGCAGGACGTTTACTTCAAGCTGCTGGACTGCGGCCTGAGAATTCCGCCCACGGCCGGCAGTGGTTCGGGCGTTTCGCCCAATCCGGCCGGCTACAATCGTGTCTATGTGCATCTGGACAGCAGCTTCGACTATCCGCAATGGTGGAAGAACTTGAAGGCTGGGCAGGTTGTCGTCACCAACGGCCCTCTCTTGCGTCCTCGGGTTGAGAATGAGTTGCCGGGCCACACGTTCCGCGGCGAGGAAGGCCGCGAGCTGGAACTGCAAATTGGCATGACGTTGACCACCCGCGAGCCGATCAGCTACCTGGAGATCGTGCAGGACGGCCAAGTGCGGCATACGATTCGTTTTGAGGATTACGTCAAGGACGGCCGACTGCCGCCGCTGCACTTCAAGCAGAGCGGCTGGTTCCTCCTTCGGGCGGTGGCCGAGATTTCCGACACCTATCGCTTCGCCATGACAGGCCCCTACTATGTCGAGTTCGGCGAAAAGCCGCGAATCAGCAAAAAGTCGGCCCAGTTTTTCCTCGACTGGGTTTACGAGCGTGCCAAGCAGATTCAGATCGACGATCCCCAGAAACGGCGGGAAGTGATGGAGTATCATCGCAAGGCGAGGGATTTCTGGAAGAACCTCGTGGAGAAGGCTACGGCGGAATGAAAGGAAAACCTCGCCAGGTAGGGTTCGTTCCAATAATATTGCAACATGGCCGAATTGAAAGACTTCGCAATTCCAGGAGACTATGGCAGGACGAATGTTGCGATTTTTATGGAACGGGCCATATTTGTATTCAAACACGCCTTGATGTGTCGCATTTGTTTTATATGATCGTTACAAATCGCGGATGTTTCTGTTTTTCGGCATTGACCTACTCACGCGAAATGACGATCATGCTCGCTAACCACGGAAGGTTAGCAAGGTTTTTTCATGGATGCACCTGTCGATTTTGTTGCTTGGTTGACCTCGCATGAGCACCTGGACCCAGTGTATGGGTGGGTCTACCATTACCACTCGCGGAGTGATTCACACTCTATCGCTCTCTGTAAGCTGATTTTGGCAGACTTGGTTGACGCCTGCCCCACGCTTCGAGAGCAGGCATTGGCCGACCGAATTGTCTACGGTATCAATGCTCGGCATGTCTTCCCCAACGGCAAGAAGAAGACCCTCGATCTCGCAATCGGTACCCCCAAGACCGTCCCCCAGACCGATAGGCTAGCAGGCGCGATTCGTCCCGGTGAAATTGAAAGGGTGCTTATTTCCTGCGAAGCGAAGACCTGTATGACTGAACACGGCAAATCTCAGCCGCGCATTTTCGATGAACTGGGATCATCCCATGAGTGTGCCAAGATAAGCTGATGTAGATCAGTTGGACAATCCAACCTGGCTAAAGGCTAACCACCAGGCCAGAACTGAACTTTGAGCGTGAGGAGGTAACGAATC
>Ga0194056_10001742_pt1 | contig 11809 bp, 8 predicted proteins | sample SepL4413m_MetaG_FD_155458 | JGI IMG/M metagenome (GOLD analysis project Ga0194056, IMG submission 155458) | Anoxic zone freshwater microbial communities from boreal shield lake in IISD Experimental Lakes Area, Ontario, Canada - Sep2016-L442-13m | ecosystem: Environmental > Aquatic > Freshwater >...
GGGGAAACCGGGCGAACCCGTTCATCGGGAAGCGTCAGGTTTTCACAGACAACGATGCGATAGCGGTTACCCAACACCGCGGCGACTTCGTTCAGCCAGCGGCGGCATTTCGGGTGGCCTGCCAGCACCGCCAGCTTGGGGATTCCGGCGAGGCTGGCCGCTGGAACGGGGGGATTGCCGCCATGTGCGTTAATGATCCTGGCATCCAGCCAGTCGGTGCCGGCCCGCGCAAAAGCCGTCTGAATCGAGCTGATTCCCGGAATGATCCGGCAGGCGGCGCGTCCGAAGCGGGCGACCACCGGCTTGGCCAGACTGCAGAGACCGGGATCGCCGGTGACGAGGACCGTCATCCGCTTCCCACGTTGGGACTCCATCTGATCAAGTGCCGCTTCCACGTTGGCGCCGACTGAAATTCGCTTTGCCGGGATCTCCGGGAATGACTCCAGCAGGCGTGTGGCACCGACGAGAACGTCAGCTTGTGAAAGTGCGGTATGAGCGGCGGGTGTCATGTAATCGAGCCCGCCCGGCCCGCAGCCGACAATGGTAATCCGGTGTCTGGTTATTGCCATGGTGAAATATCTCCTCCTGTGCCGAGCTTATCCCCATTCATGGAAACGAGCATGACGGCGATGTTTTTTCCGATGCGATGCTCAACTGCCTTCTGAATGTCGGAGGCCAGCCGGTCGGCCAGCTCCCGCCGCTGAGCTTCCGGCAAAGCCAGGAAAAGACCCTCGGCGGTGGTAACTTCGGCAGAAGTCCGGATTCCCAGCGAGGCGGCCAAGTGGTGCAGGAAGGGCAGAACCGGTGGCGACTTTGCGGAGTGGGTTTCCCAATGTCCTTCCGCCAGCTTGGCCATTTTTCCGGGATGGCCCACCAGCAGCAGGCGCTGCCAGGTTTGTTGGGATGCCTGTTCAAGCATGAAGCCCCACTCATTGCTGACTTCGATGACTTGTTCCGGTGTGACTTTGAAATGGGCGAGGGCGGCACGCTGGCCAATATGGCCAGGCACCAGGACCGGGGCCGTCACTCCGCTGGCTAGGGCCACATTCAGGGTGCAAACCAGGGCGTCGCGTAAGGCCGGTGCGCTGAAGGGCCGGACTTGGCCAGAGGTGCCGAGAATGGAAAGCCCATCCACGATGCCCAGGCGCGGATTGAAGGTCCGGGCGGCCAGTTCGCGGCCACCGGGAATGGCCAGGGTGACCGTCAGGCCGACGGAGGATACTTCCCGCAATGCCGCGCAGATCATCATGCGGGGTCCGGGATTGATCGCCGGCTGACCGGGCGGAATCTGAAGGCCTGGTTTTGTGATGGTGCCAACCCCTTCGCCGGCGCGAAAGAGAATTTCCCCGGCATCGTTCCGGGCCACCGTGGCGACAATCAGCGCCCCATGGGTGATATCCGGATCGTCGCCGGCAAACTTTTTCACAGCGGCAGATACCGGCGGGACGCCGGTTACTACAAACGCTTCGCTCCGCATTTCTGTAGTAGCCGCCGTGTCGGCGGCATTCTGGGCGGGCTCAATGGCGAACCATGCCCTCGAACCATCGGGAAAAGGAATATCAACGGAGGAAACGAAGCGGTTCTCGAGCAGGGCAATGGCGGCCGCCTTGGCCGCTGCCGCCGCGCAAGCTCCCGTGGTGAATCCTGATCGCAAGGCCGTCATCCAGCGTTCTCCTGCGTCCACTCCGCAATGGTGCAGAGGGCATGGACAATGCTGACCGCCAGGGTGCTGCCGCCCCTGCGGCCGGTCATGACGATGGACGGCACCGGCAGTGAGAGCAGTTCGGTTTTGCTTTCCTCAACATGAACAAAGCCGACGGGCAGGCCGATGACGAGGGCCGGCTTGAGTTCGCCTTCCGCGATCATGCGGTTGATTTCCAGAAGCGCCACGGGGGCATTCCCGAAGACCGAGATACCGCCATCCAGCGTTGCGCGGGCTTTGCGTACGGCAAAGTAGGAGCGTGGCAGGCCGGTTTGCTTTGATTCGGCGACGACGTCCGGTGCCGCCACTTTGCAGATGATCCGGTCGGATGAGTAGGCCGGGTTTACGCTGCGCAGGCGTGCCAGTGACAAACCGCTCCGGATCATGTTGGAGTCCACGTAGAGCGGTGCTCCGGCGCGTAAGGCCGCCACACCGGCCTGGATGGCGCCGGTAGAAAACCGGACGAGCGGAGCGATGCCGGGATCACCGCAGGTGTGAATCATGCGGCGGATAACTTCCCACTGGTCGCGCGGGACCGTGGGCGGGCCCATTTCGGAGTCTATGATTTCGAATGAGCGTTGCTCGATTTCGATCCCTGTCATGGGTTTAGCAAGAAATTTATGGATCAAAGGTTTGTTCATCAGGATGGCTCCTTTCGCGCATAATTGAGGAAGGTGCGAACGGCATCGGGGTGAGCCGCAAAATGAAGATGGATGTAGCCGGCCAGCACGCGGCCCAGTTGTATTCCGGCCAAAACGGGTTTTGATTCCCGGCGGTAATGAATCGCGTAGGCGGGGTTCCAGCCATTGGCCGCGGCGGAGTCCACGATTTCCGAGTAGTGGAATTCATGGCCTCGTAACCGGGTTCCATTGGGGCCCCACATGGTGTCGCCATTCAGAATCACCTCCGTGTATCCCAGAGATTGACGTTTGGTGCACATGCGGGTCCGGAAGGGCAGCAGGCCGGCCATGGGGTGAATGTTCCCGTCAAGTGTTTCAATGCTTTGTGACAGCAGCATGAGTCCGCCGCATTCGGCATAGATGGCGCCACCGGCGGCGGCAAACTGGCGGATCGAGTTTAGCATTCCCGAGTTACGCGCGAGGGTTTCGGCAAATTCCTCGGGGTATCCGCCACCCAGGTACAAGGCGTCCAAAGAGTCAGGGAGCCGGTGATCTATAATCGGTGAGAAAGGGACCAGGCGCGCGCCCTCTGCCTCCAGGCATTCGAGATTGTCAGGATAGTAGAAATGGAAGGCCGCATCGGACGCAATGCCGATGTTGACAAGACGTTTTTCGTGATGGCTCTTTTCTCCTGCGACGCAAGGTCGCAGGGGGCTTGAATGTGCCAGAGTCAGGATGGCCTCGATGTTGACGTGTTTCTCGAGGGCGTCGGCGAGGGAATCCAGCAGGGCGGGGGTCAGAGTTTTAGCATCTGCTGTAACGAGGCCGAGATGGCGGCTCGGCAATGAAGGGAGTGAATTTGCGGGGATACACCCGAGGAGCGGGGGGAGTTTGGCAGACGATACGGTTTCCGCCAGCCAGTCGGCATGTCGGGCCGAGCCCACCCGGTTGGCAATCACCCCGGCAATGCGGAGGTCGGGCTCAAAGCTGTCGAACCCCTTGATGACGGCGCTGACGCTGCGGGCGGCGCCCTTGGCATCCACAACCAGCAGGACGGGCGCTTGCAGCCATTTGGCGATTTCCGCCGTGCTGCCTATGGAGGTATCCGGGGCGGCGCCGTCAAACAAGCCCATTACGCCTTCGATCACGGCGATATCCGCCTGGGCCGTCACGCGCTGGAAGAGTTGTTCCACATAATCCCTGCCGCACATCCAGGAATCCAGGTTGTAGCAGGTTCGGCCGGAAGCCAGGGATAGGTGGGTGGGATCCAGGAAGTCGGGGCCAACCTTAAAGGTCTGCACGCGGAGACCGCGCCTGGTCAGGGCGCGTACCAATGCCAGCGACAGGGACGTCTTGCCGACGCCACTGCCGGTTCCGGCGATGATGATGCGCGAAGGGGCCATGTTAGAACTCCACACCTTTTTCGGCCAGCCGGCCTTTTTGGTACCCGTGCTTGATACATTTCATTTCGGTGACTGTATCGGCCATGGCAATCAGGGATTTGGGTGCATTACGGCCGGTGAGGACGATGATTTTATCGCCCGGTGCGTCCTTGAGCAGGGAGACTACGGCCTTTTGCGTAATCAGTTTTTTTGCCAGAGCGTTACAGATCTCATCCATGACCACGACTTTGTAGTGGCGTGAATTCACGACCGCGTGCGCCTTCCAGAGCGCGGCTTGGGCGGCTTTCCGGTGGTTTCCAAAGGCGGGGTGAAAAGTAGGCGGTACGAAACCCTGTCCCATCTGTTGAATCTTGATGCCGGGTAACTGTCGCAATGCCGCGAGTTCACCGGTGGAGGAATCGTGCTTGATGAATTGGACGACAAAGGCGGGCATCCGGTGGCCGATGGCCCGCAGTACCAGGCCCAGGGCGGCTGTCGTTTTGCCTTTGCCCTCGCCGGTAAATACAAGAATTCTTGCTTTTCGTTCCACCATTTCCCTCCCTACTCAAAAAAAAACATCCCGACGCCTTTACAGGAGCCGGGATGCCGATATTTCATCCCCAAACAGAGTGATTTTTCCATACCCCTATCCACGAGGGCCAATAGATAACTCAACATGCGGGTCGGTATTCTGGTTTCCGGATCATCCTACTTATCGTGCCTTCCCATCTTACGACAGTGGCCTCAACGATGTTCGTTCCCGGTTACAGCGGCGGGACCACGACGGATTTACACCGTCTTCCCGACAACCGCATTACTATTACAAAGGCAAGAATATGTCAGGGAGGGGGAAAGCACAAGAGGAGAATAATGGTTTCGCGTATCACTGAAATAATGGGTTTGAAAAATAACGAATACGGTTATTATCACAGATAAGCGTTTGTCAGAAGAATTGGAAATTACATGGATACCAAAAAACTTTATGATGAGTACATGATTACCTCGATGGTGGCGGGGTTGGAGCCCATTGTTGTGGAACGTGCTTCGGGTTGTGCAATAACGGGGCAGGATGGAAAATCCTACCTGGACTGTTTCAGCGGTATTTCCGTGACCAATGCCGGCCACGGCCATCCCAAAGTGGTGGCGGCCGCCAAAGCCCAGATTGATAAACTGGTGCATTGCGGGACCTATGTCTATTACAACCCGCGTGCCGGGGAACTGGCCATGCGACTGGCGGCGATAACGCCGGGTGCCTTGCAAAAAAGCTTCTTCGGGAATAGCGGCGCTGAAGCCGTGGAGGGGGCGCTGCGTCTGGCAAAGCAATTTACCAGGCGCAAGGAAGTTGTCGCGCTGACCATGGGCTTTCATGGGCGAACTGTGGGGACGTTATCGGTAAGTGGTAATCGGAGTGTGAAAAAAGGAACCGGCCCATACTTGTCGGGCGTGTCGTTTGCGCCGGCACCATATTGTTACCGCTGCCCATTCAAGTCGACTTATCCCGGTTGCGGCATGGCCTGCGCGGAATTCATGGAGCATGTATTGCGCTACCAGACGTCGGGTGATGTCGCGGCGTTCCTGGCTGAAGCGCTGATGGGCGAGGGGGGTATTATTGTGCCGCCCGCCGATTATTTCGCCATTACCGCAAAGATTACCCGTGATGATGGCGCCCTTTATATAGCTGACGAGGTTCAATGCGGCTTCGGTCGAACGGGACGGATGTTTGCCTGTGAGCATTATGGTGTGGAACCGGATATCCTGTGCATGGCCAAGGGGATTGCGGCTGGCTTCCCGCTGAGCGCGTTCACGGCAAGGTCGGATATTGCCTCTGCCTTTACATCTGGCGATCATCTTTCGACTTTTGGGGGCAACCCTGTGAGTTGCGCGGCCGCCCTCGCCAATATAGATGTCATGCTTGATGAGGATCTTCCCGGGAATGCCCGTCTTCGGGGTGAGCAGTTAATGCGGCGTCTGCGCGCGTTTCAGGAGCGGTGTCCCCTGGTGGGGGATGTACGGGGCAAGGGCTTGATGATCGGGCTTGAATTGGTCGCCGATGCGAAGAAAACGCCCGCGGTGAAGGAGGCACAAAATGTTCGCAATCTGTGCCGTGAAAAGGGTTTGCTGGTTGGTCTGGGCGGCGTCTTCGGGAATGTGATCCGTCTCCAGCCACCGCTCATTTTGACAGAGGCTGAAGCCCACCGCGCGGCGGATATTTTGGAAATGGTACTCCAATTGTCTGCAATCTGATTAAAGATTCCACCCCCCGCTTTGCAGATGGCGTGCAACTCCTGAATCCTGAATTCAGGATTCTGAATACAGAGATTAGTGATCCTGCATAAGAAAAACGAACGTATCTAAAAGACGGATGATCTTCCTGTACGGTTTGTCCCCATGGTCCGAGCGAAATAAGGAGCAGTAAATCACTACAGGCGCGGAGGGATGCGCATGGATGTTTTTCTTTTTTGGGCCGAATTGTCAGGACCCGCAGAAAACTTGTTTTTGATGGCCTTGATTGCCTTTTGCGCATCATGACCACATGCCGAGACATAAAGCTTGGCGCCTCTGCCGGCCCCCAGGGCAAGAATTCCAAGATGACTTTTGGCACTGGTCATGCGCTGTCCAAACTTCACCACAATTTCGGATTCAAACTTATTGGCTGCATTAACCAGCAAACTGATCGGTTGCAGATGCCAGCCAGAGGTATTCTTAGGCACCAACGTGGTGGAATATTTTCCATGCTGATTCATAGTGCTGACTCCTTTGCATGGGCACCGACCATAAGATTTCTCTTTAATGCCCAACTATATTTATTCATCCTAAACCTGCTGTAGAAAAGTGCTATCGGGTAAACCCTGATTTTTGCGTAGGGAAATACCTGATGCAGCGATGCACAATATGGGAGGGTAACTCCGTGCCGCGACAGGCTCAAGGGAGTTTTTAGCCGGGCCACAAGAGTCGCCGCAGCGGAGCGCGCCTCCCGCATTGGGTAAGGAGGCGCTAATAAATAACCTTTACCCCAAAAAGAGCAGTTCAACTGCGAAACACGCGAAAGACACGAAATAATAGGCGGCCACAATGAGAATTGCTGGGGAACAGTCAGAACGGCTTGCCTGGGGCGGTTGCCTTTGATAATGTCCCTGCATGGATGCGACACTGCGTAAGATCTGTGCATTGCTGGAATCGCCGGATGCCATGCGCCGGCATGCGGCAGTCATTGTGCTCGCCGCACTCAAGCCGAATGACGCCGCCGTGGTCGAGGCGTTGGGTAAGGTGCTCCCTGACGCTAGCCCGGTTATGGCCGGATACATCCTTGATGTGTTTGAGACCATGGATGCGCCAGCCGCCGTGCCCCATGTGCTGCCATTGCTTGATTCCGACTCGATGGAACTCAAAGTGCGAGCCGTGGCTCTGGTTGCCGCAGCTGGTGACCGCGTCGTTCCTGAAATCCGGCGCCGGTTCGAAGGCGCTAAATCTGCCCACCGCCAGATGTTGTTGGATCTCCTGGCCCGGATACACACCAAAGCCGCGTTCGAGGTGATACTGAACCTGCTGTTCGATCCAGATTTCGAATTCGTCAAGTCCGTCTGCGAGGCAGTCCGGCGCCATATGGCAGGCATCACGCCGAAGGCACGGACGGCCTTGTATGCGCAACTGAGTGCGTTTATGAAGACGCCCCGGGTGCAGAATCAGGAACGTGTTACCACTTCCTGCCTGCTCCTGCTGGGGGCTATCGGTGATGCCGGCGCGCTCAAGGTTTTGTTGGACTATGCCGCGCCCAGGCGTTCTCTTTATGTCCGCCGCCATGCGTTGATCGGCCTCAAAACCCTCGCCTCAGAGGGTGCCGCGGCGGCGGGGGTGGCGCGGCAGCTTGCACCATACCTGGCCGAGTCGGATGAAGGACTCGTGCGGCATGTACTGGATATTCTGGCGCGCATTCCGGCCGCCAAGATTGGCTGGGCATCCCTCATGGATAGTGCGCATGTGCCGGTGCGAGCTTTCGCGGTCCGCCGGCTGGCATTGGAAGATACGGCGGTGGCAAACGAAAACTTGCTGGTACTGTTGAAGCATCCTGACACCGATGTGCGCGACGTTGCGGCCGGGGCGCTGGCGGGGCACAAGGGCGCAACCAAGGTGTTGCTGGATGCGCTGGAAGCGGAGTCCAACCCCGAAGCGGCATGGACCATCGCTAAGATCCTGAAACCTCATAGTGAGGCTATTGATGGCCGGAGTTTCAAGCGGCTGGCGGGGCTGGCGGCGGACGATCTGCGGGAGGACCGGCCACGTCATGAAGCCTTGCTGTACGTGCTGCGGAACGCCAACCCCGCAGCGGCGGACGACGTGATCCTGACGGCTGGTCTGGAACAGAAAAAGGCCCGACATTGGGCGGCGGCGATTGCCTGTTTGCGGCGTCTGACCAGTTCGGAACGGTTTGATGACGAGGCGCGCTACGCGTTAAGCGTCTGTAATCTCAAAGTGTCGCCCAAGGACATCACCCCGCACCGGCGGTCAGAGGACCATGCTTTGCGCGGCCTGCAGGGACTGCTCCGAGTCCCGGCCTTCAAGCTCGCCGACCGGCTGAGAAAGGATAAGACGCTGGAGGCATCCGATCTTTTCTATGTGGGGTTCCATTTCGCCGAACTGACGGGTGAAGAGAAGGTGTTTGGCGTAACTCTTCTGGAACACCTTGCAAAAACGGCACCCCGCACTGCCGAGGGGAAAGCCGCAAAGAACAAACTCAAGTTGGTGAAGGGGTAACGATCTTTGGATTCATGGCCTCATCTTCCTCTTTCTTGCAGGCCAACGTCTCGGTTCGCCGGATGTTAGGACTGCTGATTTACCCGGATGAGTGGCAGAGAAACTCCCTGTTGCCTCCTATGATAGGAATATATTTATAACCATCAGGCCGATGGCTAAAAACAGTGCCATGGTGGTGAACATGACGAGATTGGCCAGAAGAATATGTCTGGCGCTGAGCGGTGTCATGGCATCGCCGATAGCGGGCTTCTCAAGTGGCTCACCGTCATAAATGGTCGTGCCGCCCAGTTGAACGCCCAGCGCCCCCGCCATAGCCGCTTCCGGCAAGCCGGAGTTGGGACTGGCATGTTTGCGCCCGTCCCGCCGCAGAATGCGCCATGATGTGACGGGACACATATTCAGGAAGATTGCCGCCACGCCGATTAACGGGGCGGTGAGGCGGGCCGGCAGGTAATTGGCAAGATCGTCAAGACGGGCGGAGGCCCAGCCAAACCGGCCGTAGCGGGGCGTCAGATAACCAAAGGTGGAATCCAGCGTGTTGATGGCTCGATAGGCCATGGCGCCCACAGGGCCGCCAAGGATCGCGAAAAAGAGCGGGGCGGTGACCCCGTCGACGGTGCTTTCCGCCACACACTCCACGGTCGCCCGGGTGACGCCGGCTTCATCCAGGATGTCCGTGTCGCGCCCGACTATCATGGCGACTTTTCTGCGGGATTCCGCCAGATTCCCGGCCTTCAATGCCTGGTAAACGGCCATGCTGTGGCGGGCGAGATCACGTGGTGCTATCGCCGTGTAGATGAACAGAATGGATAAAATGTCGCCTGCGACGGGATGAAGGAGCGTCGCTCCATGAATCAGGCCCCAGACCGCGAAGGCGGCTGAGCCAACCACCAGGAGCACCACCCACACGCCTGCCACATATTCATTTCTGATCAGGCGGCGTAACGGCGTTTCCAGGCGTCGGGCCAGCCACCCGATTACCCGGACCGGATGTGGCAGCCAACGGGGATCTCCGATCACAAGATCCAGAGCCACGGCGGCGAGTATTTGCATCGTCAACGTCATCATCGCAATCCTATCAGTCGATATAGCTCATCGATGCGCAGGGCTTTCCGGACGACCCCCGCCAGTTGTTCCAGGGCCGGTTCGATGTCGTAGGCTGAGGTTACGCCCTCCAGGGGTGCGAGGTTGCGGTGTTCTCGCAGGCGGTTGATGAACCATCGCCGGAATTTGTCGGCATCAAATACGCCGTGGAGATAAGTGCCCCAAACGCGGCCTCCGGAGGGGAACGCTGTGGACAGTGGGCAGTGGGCCGCAGGCAGTGAGTTGAGGGTGGTCTGACCATGGTGGATTTCGTAACCTTGAACCGTCAAACCGGATGGAGGGTGTTGGGCGGTGACGCGTGACAGGGTTTTCTCTGGCTTCATGACGGTACGGATATCCAGCAGGCTGAGCCCGCTGGCTCGCCCGTTGGCAGTCTCCAAGCCATCCGGATCTTCGATCTCACGGCCCAGCATCTGAAGGCCGCCGCAGATCCCCACGATTTCAGTTTTACCCGTGGCGGCGAGCTGTAGAATACGATCCGCTAACCCAGTTTGTTTCAGATAGGCCAGATCATGGAGAGTGTTTTTGCTGCCGGGAATGATGAGGGCATCAGGTGTGCCCAGTTCAGTGACCGAACGGACAATGCGTAAATAGACATCAGGTTCCGCCTTGAAGGCGTCGAAATCGGTGAAGTTTGAAATATGAGGGAGGTCAATCACGGCGATCTCAATGGTCGCCCCATCCTGTCTCTTCTGGTCCATGACGCCGCTTTTGAAGGTGACGGAATCCTCTTCCGGCAGATTCAAGTTGGATAGATTCGGGACGACGCCGAACACGGGGCGACCGGTAACCCGAAGCATGTAATCCAGGGCATCGCACAACAGGGATTCCTGCCCGCGGAAACGGTTAACCACGAAGCCCGCCACGAGGGCGCGTTCCCATTCCGCCAGTACCTCCATGGTGCCCACAAAAGCTGAAAAAACGCCGCCCCGGTCAATATCGCCGACCAGCAGCACGGGAGCCCGGGCGTAGCGGGCCATGTTCATGTTGACGATATCGTGCGATTTAAGATTCACCTCGCCGGGACTGCCGGCGCCCTCCAGCACAATGACATCATGGTCGGCTGCAAGTTCGTCATAGGCCTTGCAGATGGTTTTGAACGCCTGCGGCTTATAGCGGATGTAGTCGTTTACGGACATGTTGCCCACCGGTTTTCCCATCATAATGACTTGCGAGCCGGTGGCCGAGTTCGGTTTCAATAACACGGGATTCATGCGGACGTCGGGTTCGATGTGGCAGGCCTGCGCCTGAACCACCTGTGCCCGGCCCATCTCTCCTCCGTTCCGTGTGACAAAGGAATTGAGGGACATATTCTGGGATTTGAAGGGTGCCACCCTGTAGCCGTCCTGCAGCAGGATGCGGCACAGCGCCGCCGTCATGACGCTTTTTCCGGCGTTGGATGTTGTTCCCTGGAACATGATGGCGGGCGTGCGGCGGTTTCGGTGCAGGCTGCGTCGCTGCCCTGAAACAGTTTGAAAGGCGGTAATCAGGCGTTCGTTTTCATCACGTGTTCGCACCGCCAGGCGGAAGAAGCGACGATCCAGACCCCGGAAATTATCGCATGCCCTGATGGCGACGCCATGTCCGGTCAGGAGTTGTTTGGCGAGGGTGGGGGCGTCGGCGGGGGTGCCGGTCAGCTTGACCAGAAGGAAATTAGCTGTGCCGGGATAGATGACTAGACCTGACAACTGCCGCAGTTCAGCTGTCAGCCAGGTCCGTTCCTGACTGACCAGGGCGCGTGACCGCGCCACGTAATCAGTATCCTGGAGCGCGGCCACACCCACGGCCTGTGCCAGGGAATTCACGCTCCATAGGGGCTGGCAATCGCGAACCTTGCGCACGACGCCGGCATCGGCGATGGCGCACCCGAGGCGCAGTCCCGGGATGGCGAAGATCTTGGTGAGTGAGAGCAGAACGACCACATTTGCGGGGCGGTTGACGGTCAGGCTGTCGTTGCCTTCCACGAAATCACCAAAGGCTTCATCCACGATAAAAAGACTTTCCGGATGGGTGGTGGCCAGTGCGCGCAGGACGGAGGCCGGGCAAAGGAGGCCGGTGGGGTTATTCGGCTGACCGATGAAAACTGTGGCTGGTGAAGCCAGCAAGGGGGAAAGCCGGGCCGGGTCAAGTTGGAAGCCCTCCGCCTCAGGCAGGGCGTATTCGACCACCTCCATGCCGGCGATGCGGGCGGCGCGGGAATAATCCGAATACGAGGGAATGGGAATGACGGCGCGCCGCCCGCATCGCCG
>Ga0194056_10001744_pt1 | contig 11805 bp, 12 predicted proteins | sample SepL4413m_MetaG_FD_155458 | JGI IMG/M metagenome (GOLD analysis project Ga0194056, IMG submission 155458) | Anoxic zone freshwater microbial communities from boreal shield lake in IISD Experimental Lakes Area, Ontario, Canada - Sep2016-L442-13m | ecosystem: Environmental > Aquatic > Freshwater...
GCCCGAGACCAGCGAGAGCTCGATCAGCGGGTGTGCATTGAGCAGATTCTCGATTGGAGCCGGCGCCACATACTTGCCCTTGGCGGTCTTGAACAACTCCTTGGCGCGACCCGTGATCTTGAGCAGGCCGTCAGCGCGCAGTTCCCCCAGGTCGCCCGTGTGGAAGAATCCATCCTCGGTGAACGACTCTGCGGTGAGCTCGGGTTGCTTGTAATAGCCGTCAAACTGACTGGGCGACTTGATCAGGATTTCGCCTTGCGCACTGATGCGCACCTGCACACCGGGCATCGCAACGCCAACATAACCGGGTTCGTTGAACTGCTCGTTGGAGCCGTGCGAGAAGGAGTTGTCCTCGGTCATGCCGTAGCCTTCGTACAGCTTCAGACCCAGGCGCCGGTACCAGGCGATCAGGTCCGCCGGGATCGGCGCCGACCCGCTGGCTGCATTGCGCACCTGATCCAGCCCCAGCCCCTTGAGCACTTTCCTGCCGACGATGCGACCCAGTATCGGGATGCTCAGCAAGCGGTCGAGCTTCTTTGGCGGCATCTTGGCGAAAACACCTTGCTGGAACTTGAGCCAGAGCCGGGGTACCGAGATGAAGATCGTCGGCCGCGCGCGCTGCAAGTCCTGCAGAAAAGTGTCCAGCGTCTCGGCGAAGTAGACATGGGCTTCGCCGGCGACCAGGCAGGAGGCCTCGACGCAGGAACGCTCGTAGCTGTGCGCCAGCGGCAGGTAGGACAGGATCCGGATTTCAGTCTCACTCCCCAGTCGCTCACGGGTGTAGCTGGAAAAGCCCTCGCCGGCGCGGGTGATGGCGCCAAAGCTGATCATCGCGCCCTTGGGGCGCCCGGTCGAGCCCGAGGTGTAGATCAGCATAGCCATGTCGTGGGTGTGGCGCTGCGGCCGCCCACCCAGAGGCCGCGTACGCGCAACAATCGCGTCCCAGGTTTCGAAGTCCGTCTGCGGTGATAGCGGCAAGGCAATGCAGGAAACGCCTTGCGGCACGCCACTGATCTGCTGTGGCCAGGTATCGAGCTTGCCGACGAACAACAGCTTGGCCTCGCTGTGCTCCAGCACGTAGCGCACGGTCTCGGCGGTCTCGGTCGGGAAGATGGACACCGTGGTGTAGCCGGCCATCCAGATCGCGAGTTCTGTCATGAAGAAGTGCGCGCAGTTTTTTGACAGCAGTGCGATGCGGGAACCCGGCTCGAAACCAAGGCTGCGCAGATGGGCAGCCATGCGCCGTGATTGATCCAGTGTCTGTGCCCAGGTGTAATCCTTCACCTGGCCCTTGCCCACAGGCTGGGTCAGGAAGACCTGATTGGCGTAGTTCGCCTCGTGGTCGTAAACGTAGTCAAGAATCAGCTTCGGTTCAGTCATGGCACATCCTTCCTTAGTCGCGTGTCAAAAGCTCAGCACACATGAATGTCGTTGCAAATCGGCGCGCTGTCATAGGGGTTTACCCCGTGCGCTGCGGTCAGTGTTTCGCGGCTTGCAGCATGTCGCGGGTTCGCAGCGCCTCACGCCTGGCCGCCTGCGCGAAATCATCGGCGCTGGAGGCGTACAGAATGGCACGCGAGGAATTAACGACGATGGGCGAGACCGTTTCACCGTTCACAGCGCGCCAACCGGCCCTGACCGTGGCCACAGCGTCACCGCCCTGCGCCCCAACGCCGGGAATCAGCAGGGGTAAGGTCGGTGCAACGCAGCGCACACGCTTAATTTCTGCCGGGTAAGTGGCACCCACCACCAGACCAAGCTGGCCATTGAGGTTCCAGGGACCCTGCGTCAGCCGCGCCACATGCTCGTACAGCAGCGGCTCCCCGGGCACACTGGAGAGGCGCTGCGACTGCAAGTCATCGCCACCCGGATTCGAGGTGCGACACAGCAGGAAGGCCCCCTTGCCGTGGTACTTGAGGTAGGGCTGCACCGAATCAAAACCCATGAAGGGCGACAGCGTCACGGCGTCGGCGCCGTAGCGCTCAAAAGCCTCGATCGCGTACTGTTCGGCGGTGCTGCCGATATCGCCGCGCTTAGCGTCCAGTATCACTGGCACCTGGGGCGCCGTGCGTCGCATGTGCGCCATCAAACGCTCCAGTTGCTCCTCGGCACGGTGCGCGGCAAAGTAGGCAATCTGCGGCTTGAAGGCGATCACCAGGTCGGCCGTTGCGTCCACCACAGCGGCACAGAAATCGTAAATCCTGCTGGCGTCGCCGCGCAGGTGGGCCGGAAACCGGGCCGGATCGGGGTCAAGACCAACGCACAGGAGGGAAGCGTTTTCGCGCTCGGCGGAGCGCAGCATGTCGAGGAAGTTCATGGCTGCATTGTAGGAATATGATCGCCCCTGCCATGCCCATCGCCTCACCCCATCTGCAATCTTTTTGGTACCTGATGACGCGTCTGGGAGAGGTGCAGATTCTGCTACCCGCTGCTTTGCTGGCCATGCTGGTCTTGGCGCATCGCGCCGACACCCGCCCGCTGGCCACCAGCTGGCTGGGCTTGCTGTGCCTGACGACCTTGCTGACCACCGCGAGCAAGATTGCTTTCATTGGCTGGGGCATTGGCAGTGCCACTTTGGATTTCACCGGCATCTCGGGCCACACCATGTTCGCCGCGGCTGTCTATCCCCTGCTCTTGGGTACCCTGACATCACGCTTGCCTCCGTGGGGGCAACAAGTGGCGGTTACAGGGGGCTATGCACTGGCCCTGCTGGTCGGCATGTCGCGCCTGGAGGACGGTGCCCATTCGATCTCTGAAGTTGTGGCTGGGCTGCTGCTCGGTGGTGCTGCCAGCGCTTTTGCCATGGCCCGCGCAGGTTTGCCGAGATCGCGGATCGGCTCAAGCGTGACGGTGCTGGTCACCCTGTGGGTATTGATCACACCGATTCACATTCCACCTGTACCAACGCATTCAATGGTGACGCGACTGGCGCTGAGTCTCTCAGGCAGTTCGGTTCCTCATACACGTAGCGCCATGCATCTCACTGCGGAGCCATGGCGTCCCAGGCCTTGAGCACCTCGGCGACGTACATCAGCGCCGGGCCACCGCCCATGTAGACGCAGACGCTGAGCATTTCTTCGAGTTCGGCGCGTGTGCACTGGAGCTTGCGCAAGGCCTTGACGTGAAAGCCGATGCAGCCCGAACAATGCTGCGTCACGCCAACGGCCAGCGCAATCAGTTCCTTGGTCTTGGCGCTGAGCGTTCCTTCCGCCATAGAGGCACGCGCCAACTGCCCGAAGCCGAGCATCGCCTCGGATTGCGATTTTCTGAAAGGAGCCAGATTCTGATTGATGTTCTGGATCAGGCTGACGTGGTCAAAAGTACTCATGGGATTTCAAATCGTGTGATGGAACAAGGGAAATCTAGGCATCACCCTGCTTCGGGCAGCCATTGGGTCGCTCATCTGCGGGCAAGGGACAACGATTGACTTCAAAGGGTGATTGCGCCAGCAGTGTGGTCAAACCACTGGAGAGCATCGCAACACCCCAGAAGACAAAGAAAGCCAGGCTGTAAACGCTCTGGCGCGAGAGTTCGAGTGGATGGCCAAACCACTGCAGGTCCTGCGGGTCCACCATGCCAAAGACCAGCACTTCAAGCATTCCGGCCGTCAGGAAGGCGGGCCAGGCAATCCACATCAAGCGTTTTGACAACATGGGGCTAGTCCTTATCGTGGTACCAGGAATACCGATTTCTCTGTCAAATGGCCGGGCAAATCTAGCGATTCAATCTCAAAGGCAATCGCATGCGAGCCCCCCGTCGTGTCCTGCAGGGGTACCTGCAGTCGTACTGTCACCCAGCGCGCCTGGGTTGACTCCACCATGACTTCGGCCTCGGTACTGAGTTTGAGTCCGGGCAGGCCAGCGGCAGAGATTCTGTAGCGCTGGTTCGCCTCGGTGGCGTTCATGATCTGCAGCCGGTAGACGTTCTCGATGTTGGCTCCGTCGACGATGCGTGCCATGACGCCGCGGTCGCGCACTACGTCGACCTTGAACAGGGTGCGCAGGTTCAGGCTGATGATCATGGCCAGCACGATGCAGCCCAGGATGGAGGTGTAGACCAGCACTCTGGGTCTGAAGACGTGGCTCAAGGTCTGGCTCTGGCTCCAGCCTTGCTTCAAGGCGTTGTCGGTGGAGTATTTGACCAGTCCCCTGGCGTAGCCGATTCGGTCCATGACGGCGTCACAGACGTCCACGCAGGCGCCGCATCCTATGCATTCGTATTGCAGGCCTTTGCGGATGTCGATGCCGGTGGGGCAGACTTGTACGCACAGGTTGCAGTCGACGCAGGCACCCAGGTTCAGTGTCTTGGGGTCGGCTTTGCGTGATCTGGCGCCGCGGGGCTCGCCGCGTTCTTTGTCGTAGGTGACGATCAGGGTGTCTTTGTCGAACATGGCGCTCTGGAAGCGCGCATACGGGCACATGTGTTTGCAGACCTGCTCGCGCATGAAGCCGGCGTTGCCGTAGGTGGCAAAGCCGTAGAAGAAGGTCCAGAAGGTTTCCCAGGGTCCCAGGTTCATCTGCAGGAATTCGCCTGCAAATTGCCTGATCGGGCTGAAGTAGCCGACAAAGGTGAAGCCGGTCCACAGGGCCACGGCGATCCAGATGAGGTGCTTGAGTGCTTTGCGGCTGGTTTTTTCCAGGCCCCAGTTCTGACCATCTCGGCGCATGCGCGCGGTGCGGTCGCCTTCGACCTGCTTTTCTATCCAGAGGAAGATTTCGGTGTAGACGGTTTGCGGGCAGGCGTAGCCGCACCACAGACGTCCGGCTACCGCCGTGAAGAGAAACAGCGAGAGGGCCGAGATGACCATCAGGCCGGTCAGGTAGATGAAGTCCTGCGGGTACAGGACCAGGCCGAAGATGTAGAAGCGTCTGGCTCCCAGATCAAACAGCACCGCCTGGCGCTGGCCGAACTCCAGCCAGGGCAGGCCGTAGAAGATGATCTGGGTCAGCCAGACCATGCCCCAGCGCCACTGCGTGAACAGGCCCGAGACGCTGCGCGGGTAGATTCTCTGGTGCGAGGCGTACAGCGATATCAGCTCCCCATCAGCGTCTTCGGCATGGATGGGGATGATCTTGCGGGACTCAGGTTCCGGGTTGCTCAATCGATAACCTTACTTTCCAGCGTTCTTGGCATCTTCAGCCATTTTCCGCTTGAAAAATGCGCCAAACCAGACGGCCATGCCGACCGTGAATGCAATCACGCCAGCACTCATCAAACCATAGTCCGTGCTGAACAGATCGGTAAGCATTTTCATAACAGCTTTCCTTTGAATATGAAGTGCGCAAACTATACCCCCAAGGGTATGAATTGCGCTGATGTGCGTCAACCGATATGGATCTAGGCCCCGATCATCAGTTGGCCGGCCAGGCAAACGCCCGGGCCAACATCAGCAAGGCAACGAGCAGACAGAACCAGGCAAAGGCCTGCTGCAGTCTCCTGGCGTCCAGTCTTCTTGCCAACTGCTGCCCTACAAGCAGTGCCATCACGGCACCGGCAGCGAAAGGCAAGGCCACAGCCCACAGCACCGGTCCGTGAAATGTTGCGGCGGCGACCCCGCTCGTGGAAACGAGTGCGATCACCGCCAGCGAGGTGGCTTGAATGCTGCGGATCTCCAGATCGGTATGGCGCCGCAATGCCGGCACGATGACAAAGCCACCCCCAACACCGAGCAGACCACTGAGCAGTCCAGCGATCACGCCGGTCCCAGCCAGGGCGCGGGCACAGGGCGCCGTCCAGGTCAGACGGTGATCAACTTCGTTGACACGACACAAGACGGATTCCGACAAGGCCACTGTCGACTCCGCACCTTGCAGCATGCGCCATGCCGAGTACATCAGCACCAGCGCAAAGGCTCCCAACAAGGGGCGATTCGGGAGCCACTGCGCCAGCATCACGCCAAGCGGGGCGATCAGCATGCCAACAGAACCTATCAAGGCGGCAGCGCGGTAACGCACGATGCGCTGGCGCAATCCAAGGGCCGCGGCGATGAGGGCAGCCAGTCCGACGGCCACCAGAGCGACAGGTGCCGCCTGCTGCACCGGCAGGTGCAGGCCAAACACAAGCAGCGGAATCGCCAGCACGCCGCCGCCCGCACCCGTGAGCGCCATCACCATTCCAATCAGTGCGCCCAATGTCATGACCAGTGCAAGAGTCTGCATGTGCCGATCTTCAGAGAGCGTTGACCGGGATCTTCAGATAACTGATCCCGTTGTCCTCAGGTGTCGGCAACTTGCCGGCACGCAGGTTGACCTGGACCGCCGGCAGGATCAACAAGGGCATCGCCAGTGTCTTGTCGCGCTCCGTGCGCATGCTGACAAATTCGGCCTCGGTCACGCCCTCGTGAACGTGAATGTTTTTTGCGCGCTGTTCACCGACGCTGCTCACCCAGGCCGGCGCGCGGCCGACCGGCGGGTAGTCATGGCACAGGTGCAGTCGAGTCTCGCCGGGCAGCGCCAGGATGCGCTGGATTGAACGATACAGCGTGGCTGGGTCACCACCCGGAAAATCGCAGCGCGCCGATCCGTAGTCCGGCATGAACAGCGTGTCGCCAACAAAGGCATCAAGCCCGATGACAAAGGTGTGGCAGGCAGGTGTGTGCCCCGGTGTATGCATGACATGAAGCTGCAGTTCGCCGATCCGGATCACATCGCCATCATCAAGCAACTGATCGAAGTCCCGCCCCTGAGTGTCCATATCCTGATCATTGAACAGGCGACGGAACACGCTCTGCACTTCACAAATCTGACGGCCGATGGCCACTTTGCCACCAAGCCTTTCCTTCAGGTAGGGGGCGGCGGAGAAGTGATCCGCATGGGCGTGGGTTTCCAGCAACCACTGCACTTGCAACTCATGCTGCCGGATGTAATCGACGACGCGGTCGGCGCTGGTGTGGGATGTTCGCCCGGATTTTGGGTCGTAATCAAGCACGCTGTCGATGACGGCGGCACAACGGCTCGCAGGATCGAAGACAAGGTGCGTCACGGTCGCGGTGGCCGGGTCAAAGAAAGACTCAATCATGGTTAGGCCAAACCTTCCAGTGAACGCCCCTCACCCGCTTCTTCGACCGTGCGACCCTCGCGGATGTGGTAAATCCGTTTGAACGTGGGGATGATTTTTTCATCGTGCGTCACCACGATGATGGCGGTCTGCGACTGCTGCGCCATCTGATTGAGGATGCGCATCACACCCAGCGCACGCTCGCTGTCAAGCGGCGCTGTCGGTTCATCGGCCAGGATGACCGGTGGCCGATTGGCCAGGGCGCGCGCAATCGAGACGCGTTGCTGCTCGCCGCCCGAGAGTTGTGAGGGCTCGGCCCGCGCCCGGTGCGCCACGTCCAGCGCCGCCAGCAGTTCCAGGGCCCTCGCCCGAGCGGTTGCGTTGGAGACACCGGCCAGCATCGGCAGCAGCGCCACGTTGTCGGTCACATCGAGAAAGGGAATCAGGTAGGGCGCCTGAAAGACAAAGCCGATGCTGTCGCGCCGCAGCGTGCGCAGGTCAGGAATCTTCCAGCTGCCGTCATAAATCACTTTGCCACCCAGCACCATGCGACCGGCGGTCGGCTCGATGATGGCGCCCAGACACTTGAGCAGCGTACTCTTGCCCGAACCCGATGGCCCGACCAGACCCACCACCTCACCCGGTCCGACCGTCATGTTGACGTCCTTGAGCGCCTCTACCGCCGTGTCGCCCTGACCGTAGGTCTTGCGCAGACCCTCAATGATGATGCCGCCCGGATTCATGCTCTGTTACCCACCGATGGCCTCAGCCGGATCGACACGCAGCGCAGCCCGGATCGCCAGCGTGCTGGCCAGGGCACAGATCAGCATGGTCACGCCAAAACCTGTCAGCGCGTCGCCCTGCTGCAGCAGCACAAACTTGGGAAAGACCGGCGCCCACAAAGTAGCTGCCAGTTTGCCGACAACAAAGCCGATCACACCCAAGCCCAGCGCCTGTTGCAGGATCATGCCGGCAATCGTGCGGTTGCGGGTACCGATCAGCTTGAGCACGGCAATCTCGCGAATCTTGCCAAGCGTCATGGTGTAGATGATGAAGGCCACAATGGCCGCGCTGACAATTGCCAGAATCACCAGGAACATGCCAATCTGTTTGGCCGAAGTGGCAATCAGCTTGGCCACCAGAATGTCTTCCATACCTTCGCGCGTAAAGACCTGCAGATGCTTCCAGCGCCGGATCGGCTCCGCAACCTGCTCCGGCAACAAGCCGTCCTGAACCTGCACCAGAATCGCGTTCACGTTGTGGCTGCTGGTCTGCGTCGCCTGCACCGCGTCGAGCAAACCCGGCGTGCCCGGACGATTGAAAGCCGGATTGGCTGCCGTGCGCACACGGTCGTTCAGGATGGCGTCGTTGTCTTTCAGAAACTGCGCCTCCTGCGCGTCCTTGAGCGATATGAAGACCATCGGGTCGCCACCCGAAGACACCATGCGCTGCGTCAGGCCGACTACCTCGTAGTCATGACGGCGGATTCGAATCCGGTCACCAAGCGCAAAGCCGGTTTTCACATCCGCCACGGCTTCATAGTGGCTGCGCGTGAGGTGGCGCCCTGCCACCAGATAGCCCGGTCCGCCTGGCTGCCCGGGCTCGATACCCACGACCATGGCACGCACTTCGTCCTTGCCCTGTTGCACCTGCATGGTGAAGTAAGTCACGTTGGCCGCACGCGCCACGCCTGGCATGCCAAGAACGCTGCGCACCAGATCGTCCCTGATGCTTGACGATTCGGCATACGGGCCCTGCGTATCCTTTTGCACCACCCACAAATCGGCGCCGCTGTTGCTCAGCAGTGCATGTGCATCATCGACCATGCCGCGGTACACGCCGGCCATGCTCAGGGTCACACCGATCAGCAAGCCCAGGCCGAGCCCGGTAAAGACAAACTTCTGCCACGCATGAAGAATGTCACGCCCAGCCAGACTGATCATGGCGCAAGGCCCGCGCCAGCCGGCTTGACCAGGGAGTCAACGACCTGCACCCGACTCTCGCTGCTGAGCGCCTTCTGGCTGTACACCACCACTTCGTCACCCGCCTTCAGTCCTTCGAGCACCTGGACCTGACCCCCCAGACTGCTGGCCCCCAGACGCAGCGGCGTGAACACCGGCTTGCCCGCCTCAATGCGCCAGACACCTGTCGCTCCACCCTGGCGCTGGATGCTGGCGCTGGGAACCAGAACCGCCTTGCTGGTAGCAGGCAATTGCAGCGTGACTTCTGCCATTTCACCCACCGACACGGCGGGCGGCATCTGCTCAAACGCGACCTGGGCAATCCTCTCTTCCGTGACACTGTCGCTCAGCAGTTCGACCCGGGCCACTCTACCCGCCAAGGAAGTTTGCGACTGCGATCGCAGCACGATGTTGGCCTTCAGACCCGGCAGCAGTCCTGCCGAGCGGCCCTGATCAATGCGCAGCTTGATCCACAGGCTGCCCGGGTCGAGCAAGCGAAGCACAGCCTGACCGGCGACCACCGTAGAACCGGCCTCGGCGTCGCGACTGCTCACAACGCCGTCGGCTGGTGCCAGCAAGCGCACGTTCAGACGCTGCTGCAGCAGGGCAGCCCGGTCTGCTTTAAGGCGCGTCAAGTCCTGCCCCGCTCCAAGCACGCTGGCTTGCGCCGCCTGCATGGCTGCGTCTGCCGAGACCTTTTCCTGAACCCGTGCTTCGAGCGCGCCGGCACTGATGAAGTTTTTGTCGGCCAGATCCTGATTGCGCCGGAAATTGACGGCGGCGAGTTCACGCCGCGCCGCCGCGTCGAGCTGCTGCGCCGCGGCAGCCGCCTGGACACTGACAGCGCGCGTGATGGACGCATCAAGCGAGGCCAGTCGCTGCTCCAGATCCACAGGGTCCATCTCGGCCAGCAACTGGCCAGTCTTCACGCTGTCACCGACGTCCACCCTGACGCTGAGCACGCGGCCGGCCACCGTCGGGCCAATCATCCAGTTGCGGCGTGCCTCCACGGTGCCAATGCCGAACAGGGCGGGGCTCAATGTGCCTTCCTGGACTTTGCTGACAGTCACCCGCGTCGGAGCCAGCGGCCCCGAGCGCAGCATGACAAAGGCGAGCGCTGCCAGCAGAAAAATGGCCAGGGCGGCCAGCGACAGGCGACGCTTCATTGGAGTGGAAATATTCATGCGGTCTCACTGGCAGTTGTTATGTTGTTTCCATTTTTCTTCGTGCCCCATGGCCTTGGCAAACTCGGGCACCTTGCAACGCTCCTCATCAGCCGGCCCCCGTGCGCCAGCGGCAGCGGGTGCGGTCGCAGCGGGCGTCGAGCGCATCGGCGGAGCGCCAGAGCCATAAACCCATTGTGCAGTGAAAGCGATCAAGGCTGCAAACAGCAGCAGAACCGCCCCTTGAGCCAGACCGATGCCAGGGCGATCAGCTTTCGGAACTTCACACACGCCGCCGGGGCAGAGCTGCGCCTTTTCCCGGTTCAACAAGTTGTAGAACTTGCAACCGATGCAGATCCCAAAGGCCGTCTCAAAAAAGAGCAGCAGCAGGCAGACCGAGCAGACGACCATGTTGATCGGGCCGATCACGTTGTTGAGCACCATCAGGTAAAGCATGGCCAGCGCCAGCACCAAGCCAATGGTCCAGGCAAAACGCTTTTGTGGCGCACCCACATACTCGGCTTGCTGCTTGCGCACCACCCGCTGTCCGATGATCAGGCTCGGGGCGTAACGCGGGTTGACGAATATCCGGATCGTGAAGTCCACCAGAAAGACCACCACGAACACCCGCGTTGGCTGAAAGTTGCCAAGCAGAAAGGCATTCATGAAGGAGATGAAGGCGAAGAAGAACAGAATGCCGGCGCTGGCCCGGACCGCACGCTCATTGAGCACAGGCACCTGGAATTCCGGACGTCGTTCCCCGAACTGGAAAATGGATCTGGTCATATCGCCTTCGTGAAACACTGCAAAACAAGCGGGGCCCAAGAGTGGGCCCCGAACCTTGGATGAAAAATCTGGTTTGCCGTCAAGCGTCAGTTCACTCCTTGATCGCGATCTTGTCGCCAGGCCCGAACTCTACATTAGCCCGGAGGTAGCGGACCTTGATCCCCTTTTCCTTCAGGACATCAAAAGCCAGTTCGGCCCGGGTCCCCGAGGAACAGTGGAACAGCACCGGCTTGCCCGCAGGGATTTCCGAAGAGCGATTGGCCATCTCTTCAGCCGGAATGTTCATTGCGCCAGCGATATGTCCCTTGGCAAATTCTTCGGCTGTTCGGACATCGATCACCAGATAGGATTTGGCTCTGACAGCCTCCTCGAAGTCCTTGATCGACACCTCGCCGTCGGCCAACTTGCGGACATAACTGATCTTTGTCGGCACGGCACCCGTCAGCAGCTGGTTTCCAGCAGCCAGCCAGGCTTTTGTGCCGCCAGCGAAAACGGTAGCGCTCTTGTATTCCCACTCCCGGGTCCACTCCAGGGCTTCGTTCGCCTCCTCGTCGCGGTCCGAATAGAAAACGATGGCCGCACCGTGAAAGTCCGGGAACTGCTTTTCAGCCCCCTTCAGAGCGGCGGCAGGAATATTGACGGCGCGCGGCATGTAGCCGGCCGCTGCCTTTTCCGCACTTCTGAGATCAACCAGCACGAGATTGCCGTTCTTGACGAAGGACGGACTGGACTCGGTTACGTAATCCAGCTTCTTCCAGCCCGGCTCACCCTCCGGGTACATCCGCACATCCTTGAATCCGAGTTTCACAGCGATGCTTGCTGATTTCGGACTGAGCATGCAGGACAAGCCGCCGCAATAGAAGATCAGGGTTTTCGCCCGATCGGAGGGCAGCAGCTTC
>Ga0194056_10001746_pt1 | contig 11801 bp, 9 predicted proteins | sample SepL4413m_MetaG_FD_155458 | JGI IMG/M metagenome (GOLD analysis project Ga0194056, IMG submission 155458) | Anoxic zone freshwater microbial communities from boreal shield lake in IISD Experimental Lakes Area, Ontario, Canada - Sep2016-L442-13m | ecosystem: Environmental > Aquatic > Freshwater >...
CCGAAAACATTGCGCTCCTTATTACAAATACCTGCAATATTATGAATAGCTCCATTGGGGTTTGCTCCGGTATTTATCTTTCCCTCCTCATCACAATACCGATACAGGATCTGCCGATGCAATTCCATTGATTCGAGTGTAGCTTCATTGGCAAAAAATCTACCTTCCCCATGTGCAACCGGGATCTTTAAAGCAACACTTTGTTCGGCAGTCGCTTCTTTCATGAAAATATTTTTGCAAACAAATTGTTGCTGGCTGTTGCGCAATAAAACACCGGGCAGTAATCCACTTTCGCAAAGGATCTGAAATCCGTTACAAACACCTAATACTTTACCTCCGTTGTTGGCAAACTGAACTACTTGTTGCATCATTGGACTAAATCTGGCAATAGCCCCGCAGCGCAGATAATCGCCATAGCTGAAGCCGCCGGGCAATACGATACAATCTTCGTTATTGAACATACTCAGGTCATTATCCTTGTGCCAGAGCGGGATCACTTCTTGTTGAAGATCATGCTGCAAAGCATCCATCATATCTCTATCGCAGTTGCTGCCGGGAAAAACCAATACACCAAATTTCATGTGCTGAATATTAAAATTGAAAGTATTGCAAAGATAAGTTTCCCCTGTCAATTATTAGACGAAGTAGCTGATTACAATGACAAAAGCAACCATCAGCCAGTGCAAAATATGTGGGAACCAGTTTTTTGTGGGGTACAGGAATGCGGCGCCTATCCAGGCCGATAAGGGCACCGCACAAAGGATCCAGTATTCGAAGGTATGGGTGGCATTAATAAAGGGCACAAAAACGGCTACAATAAAATACAGGTTTACGAGGCTCCAGCTTTTACGAGCCTGGATCAATTGTCTTCTGAAATTCTGCTGTACATAAAAAAAACCGATCGCAGTGGCAAAAAGAACCAGAATGATCGCTGCATAGGCCCAGTTGGTTTGGTTGAACCTGGGCGTGGTAACGGCAAAACCCGGAAAAACATACCCCTTCCATCGATCCGTTAAAAAGACCCACGACAATAAAAAATAGAAGGGCGCCATGATCCCCAATAATACGATCAGCCATTCGGCCAGTTTGAAGGGTCTGGTGAGGGCCAGTCCGAATATGATCAGCGCCGCAAATGCCAATGATGGAAAATAAAAGAAAGTGCAAAGTCCGATCCCGATGCCAATATTGAACAGGGAGGTTTTAGGACTGGTATTATTATACATCCCGCACATCTTCGCCCATACCCAGATCAAAATAGTACAGATGATCATGGGTGCCGATAGTATATTCCATTCGGGGAACAAGGAGGTCACCAACAGATAGCTCATACCCGTGAGGTAGTTGGGTTTTTGCATCATCCGATGGTCATTCATCAGTTTATTAAAAGTAACAGCCTGCATATACAATAATGCATACATGATACCGGAATAAAGCATGGGGAGGTGGCTACCAAATGGCTGTAACCATTTCAGCAAGGCCTTATATAAAAAGCCATCGATCTGTTGTGGTTCAGGAATGGTGGGATGAAGAAAGAACGACAGCTTCAATGCTATGCCATACAGAAAGAGCAGGAAATTATTAAGGGGGTTGTTGGCTTTGAAGATGCCGGTCACAAAAATAAATTGGTAATGAGTAAATAGTTGTGCTACAAAATTCAGTAATTATTATTAGTTGACCACATAAAATTTGGAATGGCCTTGGAAAATGATCGGTTAAAAATCCACTTTGGCAAAACAAATAAAACCACGGTACAGGCAAGGTACCAAAAGTTCCCTGGCGCCTACCTGTTTGCTTAGCCGCGTCATGAACTGATAACCCTTTTCCTGGCTGCGCAAGGTAGCATTACGTTTGATGCTTCCATCAGCGGCAATGCTTTGGTCAGTAATGATCTGGTTCTTACTGTCCATATTGAATAAGAAATGGATCTCTCCACCCGAGTTGAAGGTAGCATACGATAAGAAATTATCATCGTCATCATCTACCTGATTCTTTTGAATGATCTTTTGCCATTCAGGTTGACCATATCGATTGATGCTCATCACCATCAGGTTATCATAGAAATACCGGGTATTTTGATTGTTGAAACTACTGATCGGACGATAGTAATAGCCACCATAATACGGATTGTAGTAATAATAAGAATTAGGCGAATACATATAAGGATTATTGTAATAATCCCAGCGATTCGACTGGCTATTATTATTGATGCGGCTCTGGCTTGAATAATCCTCTGCCAACAACAGGAAACCGCCATCTTTCTTTACAATGGCTTGCCGTATATAATATTCATCAAAGGCGATCTTATGCGATCCGTCGCGCCGCGCTTCTGTACGTAACGCCTCATCAAAACTGGTAAAGTTTATCGTATATTTCTTTTGTCCCCAAACATCCCATATATAGGTCAATACCCCCTCTACACTTCCCCTGTTCTTGAGATAATAAAAAGCATTGAGTAAATATTTTTTATTGAGATTGTCAATTTTAATACTCACATCGTTGATGAATTTATTTTCCAGGTCAATGGTTTGAAAGGAAAAAGTATCCTGCAAAGGCGCTTTGATCCCGAGTTTGAGACCGTTACTGTAATCGCGATTAATGGGTTCACGGTCGAAGGTAAACACAAAATTACCCTCATTATCGAGCAAGAACTCACGGTAATTATCCGTGCGATTATCGAAGTTCAAGGTTTGCCGGGTCTTATTGATCAGCTTAAGTTTATTATCAAAAAGCAGGGTAACAAAACTGATCTTTTCTGATTTCTTCTGAATTTTAAATACCATGATCTTTTGCTTGTCTTCACTCACGATGGTACTATAGATCTTATTGTCGTCGAAATTAGGAAGGCGGGTAGTATCCAATTCAACCGGTTCGCTTAGTTTATTTCCATTGGCATCCATATTGATGCCCATGCAATGCACAATTCTGTTCTTCTGATACTGGTAGATCATGTAAAAATGATCGGGGTAGGTAACAAAATCAACATTCAGTGTTTTTTCCGGAAAAAAATCGAGGTTGACCGTAGATACAGTTTTCATATTGCCATCATACAACATGATTCGATGTTTCCATTTCATGTTCTTGTAAACCAGCACATTGCCATTCATTTTCCCGATGATCTCGAAATTCATATCCCGACTATCATCCCGGTCATAATCCGAGTATACCACCCGTTGGCCCATGCCTGTAAAAGGCAATACCATTATCGATAAAAAAATCAGGAAATTCCACTTCATGATTGAGGTCATTTATATTAAAAATACGATATAATGGGCAATCTTACAGCAGCCAGTTCAGGTTGCCGTACCTTTATGGAACCTGTATTAAATTCAATACCCATGAACAAGATGACGATCATTTTGTTTTTACACAAAACACTAAATAGTTATCTCAGATGCCAACCATACTGATCACCGGGGGCACAGGCTTGATCGGCAAAACCCTCACCCCAATGCTGCTAGAAAAAGGTTACCGGGTCATTATCCTTACCCGGAAAATACCAACAGCCTCAATACCCGAAGGGGTAAGTTATGCGGTATGGGATCTGCAAAAAAAAACGATCGACCTTTCAGTGCTACAAGAAGCAGATTATATTATTCATTTGGCCGGCGCAGGGGTAGTGGAAAAAAAATGGACCAAGGCTTATCAGCAGGAGATCATCAACAGTCGGATAAACAGCAGTGCCTTGTTGATCGAACAATTAACCCGCCATTCCAATTCGGTAAAAGCCATGATCAGTACCAGTGCCATTGGTTGGTATGGCCCCGACAAGATACCCGATGGCAGAGAACAGCCCTTTACAGAATCGGACCCGGCAGACCATAGTTTTCTGGGAGCCACTTGTCGTTTGTGGGAAGAAAGTGTGGCCCCGATAACGGCATTGGGTAAACGCCTGGTGATCCTCAGAACCGGTATCGTGCTGAGTCAGCAAGGAGGAGCATTGGTTGAATTTAAAAAGCCTGTTCAGTTCGGCATGGCAGGAATCTTAGGCAGCGGCAAACAAATGGTGAGCTGGATACATATCACAGATCTATGCCGATTATTCATTTATGCCCTTGAGGAAAATATTCATGGTGTGTTCAACGCCGTGGCGCCAGTTCCCGTTAACAATAAAACGCTTACCCTGCAACTGGCCAGGAAGATGCGGGGCAGATTTTTCATCCCGATACATATACCTGCGTTCGTATTGAAACTTATGATGGGAGAACGCAGTATAGAAGTATTGAAGAGCACTACGGTCAGTAGTATAAAAATAAAAGACCAGGGATTTGTTTTCCTTTATCCATCCATTGAATCGGCACTTGCTGAATTATTCAATACTACAGATCAGCATGAATGAATTTCCGTCGGGCCCAGGTGTAAAACACCAGCAGATAAACCAGCGCCAGCGGCAAAATTGCCCAGATATAATCGGTTGGCATAAAGTTCATTGCCATATTGGTAACGGGATTTTTGGGGAAACTCAATAATCCATCGGCCGCATTCATCGGTAGATAATCGCCGAGGCTACCATAATCGGTGCCGTTATCCTGTTTCAATTTGATGCTCCAGAGGTCGAGCATTTTGGCAATAAAATTCTCACCGCCCAGGTAAATAAAGAAAACGCCGGTGGCGAAACCAGTGCGTTTGATCAGTACCGCTATCAGGATCGCAATGAGATTATACGTAATGGCCTTCAGGAAGAAAAAGCCAACGAATTGGATACCATGCAAAGAAAAATTGGTCCCGGAGGCCCAGCCAAAACAAAGCGCCGTGACGAAAACGAGCAGCGTGGATACTACAGCAAAAACCAATGCCAGCATTATTTTTACGCTGATGAACTGCTGACGGCTCAATCCATCAATGATATTTTGCCGATGTGTTTTAAAGGTATATTCATTGGTAACCAGCATCACCAATAATAAGGCAGGCAATAACAAAATAAATCCGGTGGCATAACTCGTGGTTTGCCAGGTATTTTCAAAACTGTATGGAGAAAATGACATCATACTGATGGCGTTGCCCATATTATTAGCCATATTATTGTTCACGCTGAACACAATATAATTGGTGGCAATGACCGCTACAATGAAGAAGAGACTCATCACGATGAAGGCAGTATACCTCCTTATTTTCAACCATTCAATTTTTAATAATTCTCCCATGGTTTGTCAATAAAAATTTGAATAAATATTATTTATCGCTTTGTTTACCGGTGATTTCCAAAAATCTTGCTTCCAGTGTTTTGCGTTTCACCAGCAGTTTATTCAAGATGATACCCCGACTAAAACAAAATTGATTGATCTGCTCAGCAGTTAGTTCACTACTGCAGGTAATATGCAATTCATGTTCGGCTTCTACCATATTTTCAATGCCGCCCATCTCGGTCAAAATATGCTGCAAGGCAACAAGATCGTTTGCCGATAATTCAACCAGTATCTTTTCCAAAATGGTGTCGGCCGACTGGTGCATCACTGAACTCACCGATCCTACGGTTTTTAATACGCCCTGTTGGATAATGGCTACATGCGTACAAACCTTTTCCACCTCATCGAGGATATGGCTGGCCATGATAATGGTTTTCCCATTTTTGTTCAGTGTTTTGATCAGCTCCCTGATCTCGGCAATGCCTGCAGGATCCAGTCCGTTAGTAGGTTCATCAAACACCAATATCTTAGGATCACCTAAAAGCGTAGACGCAATGGCAAGCCTTTGTTTCATACCCAGTGAAAAGCTGCTGAATTTAGAATCCTTGCGCTGGTAAAGATTAACCAGTTCCAATACTTTTTGAATATCGGCTTCTCCCCTGCCCTTTATCCTGGCGGCTATCCTAAGATTTTCTTGGGCACTCAGGTAATGATAGAAATTGGGGGTTTCCAATAATGTTCCTATTTGCTTGCGCAGATCAGCACTATTCTCCTGGCCCATCCAAACGAAACTTCCACTGGTGGCTTTAAGGATATCCATAACAATGCTTAACAAAGTGGTTTTTCCACTGCCATTAGGGCCCAGGATACCAAAAACAGTACCCTCCGGAACAGAAAAACTAACTTCCTTCAGGGCTTTCAAACTGCCATAATTCTTGCTGAGCTGCTGAATGGTAAGAATAGACATAGGTGTCGGTTATTTATATTTGAAGATAAGCGATTTATTTAATATTTCTTTCCAGGATTGGATCACTGGTTGGCTCCGGGCAAGTGCGCATCATGCCAAACAGAAGTAAATTCACCAAGGATCGCTTTATTGAGTTCATTAAATTTCAGATCATCAAGATGAAGATCATCAAAGTCTTCTGGCAATACTTTTCTTGTTGCCGGATTCAATGTTCCCCCTTTTTGTCCGGCCATGACTTCCGAGTAATATTGAAACTCCGGATCCACCAGGGTACCCCTTGGATACATGATGCCCGGAATTCCCTTTCCCCTGATATCAAGATGTTTTGGATGCGCCAATCCAATGGAATGTCCATATTCATGTGCGGCAGTAGAGGATTGATTGAGCAGGTTGTCGAGTTTAAAATAACCCGTATTGGATCCTATCTCATCTACAAAAGAGATATCACCAATCACAAATTTTTCTACCCGGAAATAATTATTTCGCGGATTGGTATTTTCAATGACTTCTAACGGAGTGAGTGGCTGATCATAGACGCCATCGATCTCAAACTGAATATCATAAAGTATCTTACCGATGCGTTGCTTTCCCTGAGCGGCATTCCAGCATGTTGCAATATCGTGGGCAACCTTATTGGCCAACGCAGTGTTTGCGGCATCACCATATAAAATTATTACAGATCGCACCAACAACAAATTCCGTTCCGGTATTAATTCTACTTCACCCATCCTATTTCAGGTATTGCATCAAATAATTGGTGACCTTCTGATACAAATGAGCACGGTCTTTTCCCAGTACATTGTGTTCATGACCCGGATAGATCATATAATCTACCTGAACGCCTTTATCTATGCAAGCCCTTACGAAACTTACAGAATTTTGCTGCACCACCACCGGATCCTGCAATCCATGGATCAATAATAAATTCCCGCGCAGTTTTTCCACTTGTTTGGTGAGGTCTGTTGCTGCGTAACCTGCCGGATTTATTTGAGGTGTTTTCATATATCTTTCGGTATACATCACTTCATAGTTTTGCCAGTTCATTACCGGGCCACCGGCCACAGCTGCTTTAAATATACCGGGATGATTGAGCATGAAGTCGGTGGTCATGAAGCCGCCAAAACTCCAGCCAAATAAACCCATATTATCTTTATCGGCATAAGGCAATCCATTTAAAAAATTAACCCCACTCATCATATCTTCCATTTGAACATCTCCCAGTTTTTGAAACATCGATTGTTCAAATATCTTACCCCGGTTATCACTACCCCTTGTATCAAGGGAGAATACCAGGAATCCGCGCTCAGCCATATACTGGAACCAGTAGTCGCCGCTTCCTCCATTCCATGAATTGAGTACCAGTTGTGCATGCGGGCCACCATACCAGTACACGATCACCGGGTATTTTTTTGTGCTGTCGAAATTCACAGGCAGGTAGAGCCGGCAAAACAATTCTGTACTCATATTATTCTTGATCCTAAATATTTTCATCTTGCCCAGCGCATAATCGCTGACCGGATTGGCCGCTTGCAGCAAGGTTTTCATCGTTCCACTTTTTGATTCAATGACCCTAATGGTACGTGGATTATCAGGACTGCTGCATACATCCAATACATAATTTCCATTGCTGCTGAGTTGTGTATTGTGCAACTGGTAATCGGGAGTGATGCGGGTAGATTTTCCACCAAACTCACCGGGTTCTTTCACGATCTTTTTGATATTGATCTGGTATAGGTTGCGGGTCAGGGGTGATTCTTCGGTTGACATATAATACAAGGTTTCCCCTTTTTCATCAAAGCCCTTCAGATCGGTCACTTCCCATTCTCCTTGTGTTAGTTGAGCGACAAGATTTCCGGTAGTATCATACAAGTATAAATGGTTCCATCCATCACGGTTGCTTTGCCAGATGAATTGGGCCGGATTATTTTTCAAAAATACCATGGGTACTAACGGCTCCACATATTTCGCATCCCTTTCATCAATAATCTGTTTTACAAATTCGCCTGTGGCAGCATCATACTGGTTCAGTTTCATATGATCTTGTCCACGGTTCAGTACGGCAATATAGATGTACCGATCATCGGGGCTCCAGCAAATATTGGTCAGGTACTGTTCCTGCAGGGTTGAATCATTATTCATGTATCCGAGACCGTTAATACCGCCCAGTATATTCGTTTTTAGCATCACACGGGTTTTGGTTTCGGCATTATATACCCATACCGTTACATGGTGACTTTTATCTCCGGCCATCGGATACTTGATATTGGTATTCTTTGCCGGACGTTCACTCCAGTCAATGATGGGATAGTCGGCTACCATGGACTGATCCATCCGATAGTAAGCCAGCTGCTTGCCCCCATTGCTCCAGAAGGTTCCTTTGTTAATTCCAAATTCATCACGGTGTACCGATGCCGCATATACGATATCTGAGCTTCCATCGGTAGTTAGCTGTGTGCCCGGAGTTTCATCACGGGTAATAAAAAGATTATCTTTGTCTACATAGGCAATATAACCGGCCTTGCTTTCTTCCACATGTTCTTTTCCAGTAATGGATTTAGGAATGATGGTGCTGATCTTTCCGGTAACAGGATCAAGCGCAATTTTATCGCCGGCTATATTCATTACCCATTTGCCGCCCACATTAAATTGTATGGCGGGCATGGTTTTCAGGCTGGCATAACCTGCCGGTTTTATTTTTTCATTGAGCTGATCCAGGGTTAAGAAAACAGCATCTGCTTTGGATTTATAATTTCCCCTGAACCAGACCTCATTGCCATTTTCTTTTTTCAGGTATACATAATCGCCGGTTCCGTAAACAAACTGAAGTTGTTTTAAATTTTCAGCGGCGAGGGTGGTTCTGTTGTTTACCATGGCATCTTCCATGGTCAGTAATTTTTGTTGTGCCAGCGCTCCAGTGCCTACAAAAAAACAAAGAAGGGTTATCCATTTTTTCATTCCAAAGAATTTAGATAACAAATGTAGAGATAATGCCCACAAAAAAGCCGGAAAGATATCCGGCCTTCATGTCTGTAAAAAAATTGAATTAATTCCTCAGGGGTTTTCCGCTTTTTAAAATACTCTGGATCCGTTCCAATGTTTTCTTTTCACCGGTCAGGCTCAGAAATGCCTCCCTTTCCAGGTCGAGCAGGTATTGTTCACTCACCAGCGTGGGTTCCGAAAGGTCGCCACCACACATCACATAGGCCAGTTTTTTGGCCACGGTAACATCATGGTCGGTAGCATATTTTCCGCGCCACATACCATTGATACCGGCATGCAGGGCTCCTAACATGGAACGACCCGGCACTTTAATATCGGTACGTTGTATGGGCATTACATAGCCTTCGTTATACATATCCAGCGCAGCCTGTTTGGCATCAGCAATTCTTCTACCCGTATTATGACTTACCCTATCTTTTCCTTTCCGGTAAATGCCCATGTCAAATGCTTCATAAGCTGAAGTGGCAACCTTAGCGGTAGCGATGGTGAGGAAACGATTTTGCAGGGTAATGGTATCGGGTTCGCCCTCATGCAATTCATCAGCTGCCCGCAGCACAAATTCTTTGGTGCCCCCACCACCGGGAATTACGCCGATGCCCACTTCTACCAAACCGGTATAGGTTTCAGCAGCGGCGATCACCTGGTCGGCATGCAAACAAATTTCACAACCACCACCCAGTGCGAGGCCATGCGGTGCCAACACCACCGGTATCGCTGAGTATCGTACACGCATCATCGTATTCTGAAACATACGGATAGCCATATCAATCTCATCATAATCCTGTTCAATGGCCAGCATAAAGATCATTCCCACATTGGCACCTGCGCTGAAATTGGGACTCTCATTGGCGATCACCAATCCTTTATATTTTTCTTCGGCAATATTAATAGAGCGTTGGATCCCTTCCAGCACTTCTCCGCCGATACTGCCCATTTTTGTATACCATTCCAGTCCGAGTACCTCATCCCCCAAATGATAAGTGCGGCAGGCTGAGTTTTTCCAAATGGTTTCACCCGAAAAATTCTTCATTACAAGGAAGGCGGTCTCACCTGGCATTATTTTATATGACTTACTACTCACGTCATAGCACATACGCTTTCCCTGTTCCACCTTATAAAATGAAGTAAAGCCGGCTGTCAACATTTCATCTACCCATGGCGCTACAGAAAAACCAGCTGCTTTCATGGCGGTTACGGTGCGGCCAACACCGAGTGTATCCCAGCTTTCGAAGGCGCCGATCTCCCAGCCAAATCCTGCCATCATACCATCGTCTACACGATACAGCTCGTCGCTGATCTCCGGAATGCGGTTCGAGATATAGGAAAAAAGCAGGTAATGAAACCGACGATAGAATTCTCCGGCCTTATCGGTACCGGCACAGAGTGCCTTGATACGGTCATGTAGATTTTCGATGGGCTTGGCTGTTTCCAGCGTAGCAAATTTTGCTTTCTGCCGGGGACCATATTCCATGGTCTTCAGGTTCAGGGTAAGAATTTCTTTTTCGCCTGTAGCTGATTTTGTTTTTTTAAAGAAGCCCTGTCCGGTTTTATCGCCGAGCCAGTTATTGGTAACCATGGTATTGAGCCATGTGGGTATCTCGAAAAGGGATTTGGCCTCATCATCCGGACAATGATCATGCACGCCATTGGCCACTTTCACCAGGGTATCGATTCCCACCACATCGGCTGTACGGAAGGTGGCGGATTTTGGACGGCCAATAATCGGTCCCGTTAGTGTGTCAATTTCATCCACACTCAGTTGCAAGGTTTCCATGGTATTCATGATGGCCATCATGCCGAATACACCGATCCGGTTGGCAATGAATGCTGGCGTGTCTTTACAAAGCACCGTGGTTTTTCCCAAAGTGAGATCACCATAATGCATCAGAAAATCCACCACTTCCTGATCGGTATCGGGGGTAGGGATAATTTCCAGTAAACGCAGGTACCTGGGCGGATTAAAAAAGTGGGTGCCACAGAAATATTTTTTGAAATCTGCTGACCTGCCTTCGGTCATCAGGTGAATGGGAATACCCGAGGTGTTGGAACTCACCAACGATCCAGGTCTGCGATATTTTTCCACTTCCGTGAAAATGGATTGTTTGATATCCAGCCTTTCCACCACCACTTCAATCACCCAATCACAATCGGCAATATCCTTCATGTTGTCGGTAAAATTTCCGGTGCGAATTCTTTTCAGTACATCCTTGGTATATACCGGCGATGGATTTGATTTTATGGCAGCAGTCAATGCATCATTCACAATTTTGTTCTTCTCTGCAAGCTTTGCATCCGCAGCAATATCCTTGGGTACAATGTCGAGTAACAACACCTGTAAACCCACTCCTGCAAAATGACAGGCGATCCTGCTGCCCATTACGCCACTGCCCAAAACGGCTACCTTTTTGATGATTCTGTTTGCCATGGTAAAATTAGTTAGTTAAACAACTATTTGCTAAACCGAAATTAGCACATTATTGATTATGCAGAAAATAAAACGAAGAATTCATTGAAATGAAAAAGGCCGGCAACTGCCGGCCATATTTTTTAAAGGGATCAGCATTTAGCTTACCCCGCTACCCGGGTTAATAATTTCGTCGGGATTGATGAAATGCAGTTTACCAGCGGCATCTTCGGCCATTAGTACCATACCCTGACTTTCAATCCCACGCATTTTTCTAGGGACCAGGTTGGCAACGATAACTACCTGC
>Ga0194056_10001747_pt1 | contig 11800 bp, 10 predicted proteins | sample SepL4413m_MetaG_FD_155458 | JGI IMG/M metagenome (GOLD analysis project Ga0194056, IMG submission 155458) | Anoxic zone freshwater microbial communities from boreal shield lake in IISD Experimental Lakes Area, Ontario, Canada - Sep2016-L442-13m | ecosystem: Environmental > Aquatic > Freshwater...
GCACAGTACTTGGAAATTATTTATCTGAAAGTCTATATATGATTTTTAAGCCAATAGTTTTTTAATTTTGGGTTAGGGGGGTGAACGGTTGCACTTAAATTGCCCTATTGGTTAATGTCCAGTGACGAACTCCGTTCATTAATTATTGGGAAAACAGAATTTGAAGCCACATCCCAAAATAATATAATTTATGAAGCACTATCTTACGCTAGGATGCTGCAAGCGGGATTAGTGAAAAATATTGGCACTGAGCCTAATGGTAATGCCAAAATAGAAAAAGAAGATGGAATATCCGATATTGATTTATTAATGTTTGATAGAGATAAGCCGCTTCAGTTTAATTTTTCAGAATTTGAAAAGCATATTGATAAAATTCAGGGTAGGCAAAAAGATAAAAACACTGATCTTTCTGCCTCGGCAGGCAGAGACAAAATTGATTCAATTTTAAAAAAATTAAGGATTCTAAAAGCAAATCCCCAATTAAATTTCATTATGGATGAATTAAAAGATAATTTACCAACGCTTGAAATAGTTTTATCTCAGTTTGTTGGCGAAAATAATGAAAAAAACTTACGAATCATTGATATATCTGGCTTACCCAATGAAGTAGCTGGACCATTGACTGCATTAATCGCTCGGCTATTGTTTCAATATAAACTCTGGCAAACAAAAGAAGAAAGGAAATCTGACCCTATCTTGTTTGTTTGCGAAGAAGCGCATCGCTATGTTCCAAACCATGGAGAAGCACAGTATAAAGAAGCGCAAGAAGCTGTTAGGCGAATAGCTAAAGAAGGCAGAAAATACGGTATTGGATTAATGTTAGTTTCGCAAAGGCCTTCTGATGTAGAAAGCACAGTTTTGTCGCAATGTAACTCTTGGCTGATATTGCGACTGACTAATTCAAACGATCAACAGCATGTGGCAAAATTTTTACCTGATAGTTTAGCCGGACTTACAAGTATGTTATCCGCGTTAACTCGAAGAGAGGCACTTTTTGTTGGCGAAGCTGCAGCACTTCCAAGTCGTATTCGCATAAATAAACTTCCTATAGAAAAATTACCTGATTCTCATGATATTAGCTTTGTAGAGGGTTGGATAAATAAGCCCACTACGACCGAAAAACTAAAAGCAATTACTGACAAGTGGACTGGTCAAGTTGATTCAGCTGTAAGAGATGTGAGCAATAAATAAATCAATCTGGATTGAAAACCAGCAATAGGGCTTTATCGCTTAATGTCTAAATTCTACGAAATAGAACCAAACTTGGAAAACTACTGGCGTTCAATCATTCTGTTTGGCCGTAATGTTGCCTCGTATAAATTCGCTTTAGCCAAAGCACTCTATGATTTAAAAGATAGCGGTGATTCCGTTATTAGTCTGGAACAATTGGCTGTGCCGTTTTCCAGACATATTGCCGAGCATTTGGTTGTGTGTGATAAACAAATTACCTCGGCAAGCAGTAAGTTTTTGGATGGCTGTCGGGATTTTAATGCCAAGCAAATCAATCAGGATGCCTTGATTGATTTAACCGTTCAGTTGGGTTTTAACAATGTGCTGGATGCCTTTCATAATGTCCATAACGCTGAAGTACCCAGCCGTTTTTTTATGGATGAAAGAAAAACCAAAGGCGGCATTACTTTAACGGATAATTTTTATCGCTTGGGCGAGCAATATCAGTATGATAATTTGGCCGCAGAAACGGAATCGCGCTGGCGTTTGGTTGAAACGGCTTGGGAGTTAAATTTACCCAAGCATTTAATTCAAGTGGATTACAAAGAAGAAACCCGCGAGTTCTTTGCTGACAATAAATTGCGGCGTGTTGCAGTCACCGCTGCCAGTCCGTCTTTAAACGGTTACCAAAAAGGCCGGTGTTTTTATTGTTTTAGAGATATTTCTCTTGATAATAAGCACCCTGATTTTGCCGATGTGGATCATTTCTTTCCGCATGATTTACGCAAATGTGATGCCGAAAAACCGATTAACGGTGTGGCTAATCTGGTGCTGGCCTGTACCGATTGCAATAGGGGCGTGAACGGAAAATTTGCCAACTTGCCGGCGTTGCCATTGCTGCAACGTCTCCATGATCGCAATGAGTATTTAATCACCAGTCATCACCCGCTCAGGGAAACGTTAATTGTACAAACGGGGTGTTCTACCGAGAAACGTCAACAGTTTTTGCAGGATGCTTATAATTGTTCAATCACTCATTACGGTTTTAATCAAAAATGGCAACCACCACAACAAGGTATTGCTATTTTTTAAGGGGAAGATGCTGGCAGGTTGATAAGTTTGCTTGATTATTCGGATAATTTTGCTTTTATTACAGGTAATCAGTGCTGGGGCGTGACGTAATTTGCAAACCCATCGCTCCCAATGCCGTTAAGTTAAGCAGTCAACGGGAGTAAAACCGCTTTAGCTGTTGTGCAGGCAATAGCTAAAGCGATTGCACTCCAGTTTTTTCGCTGGTTCTCAAGCTGGAACTTGGGAAATAGAAAAGCCGATTTGATGTGCGTATTTAGTAAGGGATGGTGTTAATATTAACATCGAGTAGTTTTTAAACAGTTGAGCGCCGTTCACTAAAATCAAGATGATTTGAGGAGTATTTAATGTTGAGTGCCCGGCTTGATTGATTAGTGCCTGCGTCCATGCAGCGCACGAATCAATCATTTTATCAGTATGCTTTTTCGTACTGATGGACTCAACCAGACTTAGGCTTTCTTAGAGCCTACGATATTTAGGTCATGACACCTTGGGGTGCTTCACCAGCTCCAAGCTCTGTCGTTAGTCGTTAAACAGCACGAACCGGATAAGCGGGCAGTGCGGCTAACATGACAAGCCTTTATATCATTGTCGAGGTGACAATTACGGGCGCAAGCCTGATGCCTGTTATGGGCTGACAGTCGGGAAAGACCGATACTTAATTTCATGGAGTGTAGCTAAAATCGCCGGGCAAGCAATAAAAGATGCCCTCGCGCCTACTGCTCCACTTCGTTACACAATCCGGCTGGGGGGGCGCTCCCCATCCATGGGAGAGCTTCATGGTCAGCTAATGATGTGACCAATGGTTACATAAATACAACAGCATCCTTCATAGTAGCCCAAAAGTAGTTGACACTTTTTTTATCACAAAAAAATGCTAATAATCTGTAAATATTCAGTCCCCCTTTTTCAAAGGGGGAGGTGAATACTTACCAAGTTAGGCGTTAGCCGTAACCCGGCACAGACACTTCGATTTGTCGGGTTACGCTGTCGCTAACTCGACCTACGGGACGGTATTGTAAAAAGTGTAAACCGGGGGATGAAGGATGCCACAAACAACGCTAATAGGTAAGGAACGCGCATATAGAGCCATGTAGAGGTAAAGCGACATTCGACCACCCTCATCCCAGCTCTCTCCCGGAGGGAGAGGGAGCTTTATGTTGCTTTACTTCTAAGCCACTCTATAAAACAAGATAATTATTAGCCAGCTTATCCCCCCCTTTGGCAAAGGCGATTAGGGAGTTTAAAATTAAAGTTGCTCAACTTGATTTCTGACGCTCCCAATCTATAATTTCAAAAAGAACTGACTGGATTATGATAAGCGACATGCTGCGGTTGCAAAAGTTATGGAAAAAAAAATCACAAGCCAAAGGCATTGTCGGTATCAGTTATCGACCTGATGGTATCGCGATAGCCATTTCCGATTTTGTCGAGAATAAAAAATTCATACTAAAACATTGCGAATTTATCCCCGTGCTGGATATTAGCGATCATCTCCGGATACTGGGTGATCTTGTCTCCCGGCATCATCTTAACGATTACGACTGCCATGTAGTCCTGACTGCCAACAATTATAGTCGCATTAATATTGAAGCACCGCCGGTTGCCGAAAATGAAATAGCCCAAGCCATACACTGGAAAATCTATGACCTTTTTGACTTCCCCATCGATGATGCCTTTGTAGATTATTATTCCATGCCGGTATCAATACAGGCAAGCGGTAATGAAATGTTGGAGGTGTTTGCTTGTCCCAAGGTATTTATTGAGAAATTGGCGGACAAATCCACACGCGCTGGTTTACAGCTTAAAGTGATTGAGATTCAGGAGACTGCTTTGCGCAATTTGGCACAATTACTTCCGGAAAATAAAAACGGTGTTGCCCTGTTTATACTCGATGAGTTTTCGGGAGCCCTGCTGATACAAAAAGAAGGGACTATTTATCTTTCCCGTAATTTTCATATAGGCTACCTCGAGCTGGAACTGGGTTCGGAAAATAGCTCTGCTTATAGTCACAGCAAAGTTGAAGAAGGCAATCTGGCTTTGGAGATACAACGTTCACTGGATTACGTTGAAAGCTATTATGGGATTATCCCGGCTTCAGGATTGGCCGTTGTTCCGTTGGCGAGAAATACGCAGGCGTTATTAACCATGCTTAATAATAACCTGGGCATTACTGCTAAAGTCATCGATATTTCAGCGCTTGTTAGTAGTGATCTTTCACTGGATGACGTTACCCAGTCCAAGTGTTCAGCCGTTATAGGCACCGCGTTGCGTCACGCAGAGAGAGCCTTGTGATACAACAAATTAATTTATATGCCGACATCCTCAAGCAACAGCAAAAAAATGCGGTCATAAAATTATACTTAAGCTGCGCGGGTGCAGTGCTTTTGGTATGGATGGGTTTTAGTGCCTATTTGCTATGGGATATCAGTAAGGCCGAAAAGGAGCTACAGAGCGCACAACTTATGTTAAAAAACGAACACATTCTCCCCCCCCCAAGCACTGCGCCTGAGCCTGTGCTCAACGTAGCGTTGCTTGCAGAAATAAAACAATTGCAAGACAGCATTAATGAAGTCACGCAAATCATGGCGTTACTGACGGATAGCCAGAGCCTTGTAGTGCCCAAGTTTTCAAGCTATTTTCAGGCACTCGCTGATCAATTCGTTCCCGATGTCTGGATAACCGCTATTCATATCGCCGGAAAAAGTCGTAACGTAAGTCTTGAAGGGAGCACCTTTAAGCCGGAAAAAGTGCCGCAAATATTGGATAAATTATTACAAGACCCTACTTTTAAAGGGCAATCTTTCGATAAATTTATCATGCAACCCTCTCCCAATAAACCGGAACAGACGGACTTTACACTGAGAAGTTCCAAGCAACCCTTAGCCGTAAATGCAAATGTTCAATAAACTTCAGGAACAGTCTTCAAACCTCGGTCTGCGTGAGAAAATTATTGTTATTGCGGCATTACTGGCAGCCGTAGGGAGTGGTTGGGATTACTTTTTTTATCAGTCTATTTTACAAAGACAAAATAGTGTCAAGCAACAATGGGCTGTTCTTAACGCACAAAAAACGCCCCGGAAGCAAGCGACAGCGACTGGTGAGAGCACCGAAAAAACTGACCCTAATGCTGAAAACCAAAAAAAACTGACTGAGTTGATAGCCCAATACGCTCAGCAACAAGAACAGATTCTGTTATTCGGTAACAAAAATTTTGTACCGGCCTCATTAATGGCAAAAGTCTTAATCGATGTTCTTAAAGACAATAAGCAACTGACTGTGAGTAAGCTCGAAACACTGACCCCAACACCCTTGTTGGAGTTAAAGCAGAGTAATCGCTCTATTTACAAACATGAACTGGCTATCCTCTTTAAAGGTAATTACCCGGATACCGTTACTTACCTTAAAGCGCTGGAAGCACTGCCTTGGGTTATTGACTGGGAGAGTATTGATTATAAGGTTAAAGAATATCCGCTGGCTGAAATCAGCATTCACTTCGTCACCTTTAGTTTTGATCGGGACTGGTTGGGTGTTTAAATTCTTGGCCAGCCTGTTGTGGCTTATGCTCTTTTCATTACCTTGTGCAGCCGAATTACGCGATCCCACCCGGCCGACCTATCCGGCCAGTTCAGAGCTTAAGGCTGGCAAGGTCGAAGAGACCTGTCGATTGTCCGGCATCTGGATTACCAAAACCTCACGCTGGGTAATTATCAACGGTGTTAAGGCCAAACAAGGCCAGACCATTGCCGGAGCTATCAGCATTATTAAAATACGTGAAAACGAAGTGACCATCAATCAAAATGGTACTATCAAAATTTTGCAATTAGTTCAAAGTCCTCACAGGAATCCATAAATGGTAAAGATGTCCCCGCCCACTTTTTTTATGACTATCGCACTGCCGTTATTGCTGCTGTCCTGTTCGTCTGTACAGAAACCTACACCAACGCCTGTCATTTCGGCTGAAAAATCCGCACCGATTCCCGCCACCCCCTTAACGACAGAGAGTTTTGCCAAGCCGGAAGCTAATTACCCGCAGTCGGCGGCCCGATACAAAGCCGAGCATTCGCTTAATGTATCGGTGCATCAAATTGATGCCCGCGAGTTTTTTATGAGCCTGGCAGTTGATTCTAATGAAAATATGCTGGTGCATCCTGAGGTTACCGGTTTAATCTCACTGGAATTAAAAAATGTTAATGTGCCGTTAGTGTTGGATGCCGTACAAAAAGTCTATGGCTATGATTATAAAAAAACTGAAATTGGTTATGTGATCTACCCGGCAACTTTACAAACAAGAACCTTCAAAATTGATCGCCTGGATTTATTACGTCAGGGTAAGTCCAGCACTTACGTGACCTCCGGGCAGACAGGAAGCTCAACTTCAGGTGCCGGCGGTTCATCGTCAATGTCGTCTTCTTTAGGCGTTGGTGGTTTGCCGGGTAATCAATCGGGTGGCAATAATCAGTCTAATACGAGTGCGGGTGGGGTGGCTTCGCGAACCTCGGGCAGCTCAATCACGACCACGACAGAAACCGATTTTTGGAAAGAGCTTGATGAGGCCTTGCATGCCCTGATTGCCGTCGATAAAGACGCAACTGTGGTCATTAATCGACAATCGGGTGTTGTCATTGCGCGAGCAAAATCGATGCAATTACGTGAAATTGACAGCTTTTTAACCACTACCCAAAATCAGATCAGTCGACAAGTTATACTTGAGGCTAAAATACTGGAAGTAACACTGGATGACAAACATCAAGATGGTGTGCAATGGAGCAGTATTGTCAGGGAAGGACTGCAAGCTTTTGCAACTAGCGGAGTCTATACGCTGACTGCCAATACCGGCAGTTTTGTGGCCGGCGATTTTACCGCCGTTGTCAACCTGCTTGAGTCTCAAGGTAAAACCAACGTATTGTCCAGTCCGCGTATTTCGACCTTAAATAATCAGCAAGCCATTATCAAAGTGGGGGAAGATACAACCTTTGTTACCGGAATTTCTCCCGGTATTGTGTCGGGGGGGCTTAGTAGCGCTACGGTTCAGCCTACGCCTATTCTAACACCGTATTTTTCCGGTATCGCGTTGGATGTTACACCGCAAATAAACGATAGCGGGGATATTAGCTTACATATACATCCTGCTATTACTGATGTTACAACGAATGATATAAAATATGATATTAGTGGAACACTGACCTCTTTCTCTTCCTCGGTACCCACTGCGCGAAACGTTATCAGGGAGACCGACAGCATCGTTAAGGCCAGAAATGGCCAAATCGTTGTCTTGGGTGGTTTAATGCAAGACCGTAAGACAGAAAATAAGGAAGGTGTTTTTGGCTTTTCCCGAATCCCTTATCTGGGCAACCTGTTTAGAGTTGACAAAGGCGAAAGCACAAAAACGGAATTGGTTATCTTGCTTAAAGCCACCTTAATCAGTAATGAAGCTGACTGGAAAAATGATATTAACACCAGTCAGCAGCGCCTTAAGGCGCTGGATACACAGCCACGCTGGGAGTAAAAACGCTATGGCTACAGTAATTGATAGCAGGAAAAAAATTCTTATTGGTACCTGGATGGTTGAGCGAGGGCTGATAACCGATGAGCAGCAACTATTCGCGTTGGCCGAACAAAAAAAGACCGGTAAAAGATTGGGGTCTATACTGATGGATCTTAACTATATTAAAGAAACAGATTTTATTGATTTTCTGGCTTGGCAATTAAATATTCCGTTTCTGGATATTGCACGATACCCAAGAATTCCTGAAATCGTAAAGATGTTGCCGGAAAGACTGGCACGCCGCTTTCGGGTTTTATTGCTGGAAAATAATGCCAATGATGCACTGCTGGCCATGGCAGATCCTACCGACTTAATGGCGCAAGATGAATTATCGCGGGTGCTTAAAAAACCCATTCGAGTCGCGGTCGTCATAAAATCGGAATTATTGACGGCCATTGATCAATCCTATCGGCGCACCAGTGAAATTGATGTCCTGGCAGAAAAATTGGGAGCCGAGTTATCAGAAAATTACCTCAATATTGATGCCCTGCTGATCTCTGATGAAATCGCTGACGCACCGGTTGTTAAGTTATTACAGTCTTTATTTGAAGACGCCATACAAGCGAAGGCGTCCGACATACACATTGAACCGGATGAAAAGGTATTGCGTATCAGGCAGCGGGTCGATGGCGTGTTAATTGAGCACGTACTAGATGAAGTCAATATCGCTTCGGCCTTGGTGATTCGCTTAAAACTGATAGCCGGACTTAATATCTCCGAAAAGCGGATACCCCAAGATGGCCGCTTTAATATCCGCGTACAAGGACGTACGCTGGATGTCAGAATGTCCACGTTACCCATACAACATGGCGAGTCAGTGGTTATGCGCTTGCTTGATCATTCACAAGGGTTGCTGGATCTTGATAATTTGGGTATACCGGCAGATATTCTTGGCCGATTTAGACGCTATATCAACAACCCGCAGGGCTTGATTCTGGTGACAGGGCCTACCGGTAGCGGTAAAACCACCACGCTTTATGCCGCGTTGAGCGAAATTAACAAGCCGGAAACCAAAATTATCACCGCCGAAGATCCGGTCGAGTACAGTTTGCCCCGAATCAATCAAGTGCAGATTAACGAAAAGATCGGTCTGACTTTTGCCAGCGTCTTGCGTTCCGCATTGCGTCAAGATCCTGACGTTATTCTGGTGGGGGAAATCCGCGACACAGAAACGGCGCAAATTGCCATCAGAGCTTCAATAACCGGCCATTTGGTACTGTCTACGTTGCATACCAAAGGTGCCATTGAAACCACTACGCGCTTATTGGATATGGGTATTGAAGGTTATATTTTGGCTAGTGCCTTACAAGTTATTATTGCTCAGCGTCTGGTGCGTCGAATTTGTCAATATTGCATTGAACCGATAGTGCTTGAACCTCGACAGTTAATCTGGTTGGAAGCCAGCCAGAAAAAAAGTTATGCGCAGGTCGGCTTTAAGCAAGGGCGTGGTTGCCAGCAGTGTAACCATACCGGCTATAGGGGGCGAATTGGTATTTATGAGTTGCTGGATCTGCAAACTGAAACACTGAATGCCTTGCGTCGTAACGATGCCCTTGGTTTTGCCTCGGCCGCTTTGCAAACGCCCGGATTTATTCCACTCTCAACCTGCGCGGCGGAATATGCAGTACAAGGCATTACCACGGTCAATGAGGTTTTACGTGTAACCGGCAGCGGCGAATAACATGGCGAATTTTAAATACAGCGCACGCAGTGACACCGGTCAACATGTTATTAAGGTGATTAAAGCCGAAAACGCCCAGACCGTCGCCGATATTATCAGAAGGCAGGGCCTGATACCGGTGACTATTACCCAAGTGGTTGTCGGCACCGATATTATTGAGCAATTTAACCAATGGCAAGCGCTAAACAACCTTAATCTTGACGATTTGCTTATCTTTAGTCGGCAAATGTACAGCATGTCCAAGGCCGGGGTTTCGCTGTTTAGAGCGATACGCTGCCTGTCCGAATCAACAAGTAATATTGCCCTCGCCACTGCACTCAATGATATTGCCAACCGTCTTGAAGGCGGTTCGTCATTAAGCCAGGCGATGATGCAACATAGAAAAGTGTTTAATTCGTTGTTTGTCAGTATTATTCATGTTGGTGAGGTGAGTGGTGGCCTGGAGGTGGCATTTTTACAAATAGCCAACTATCTGGAACGGGAAAAAAAAACCCAAAGCAGCATTAAGTCGGCACTGCGCTACCCAAGCATGGTACTTATCGCTATCAGTATTGCCATGGTGGTCATTAATATCTATGTGATTCCAGCCTTCAAAGGCACCTTTGACAGTCTGCACGCAGAACTACCCTGGCAAACCAAATTATTGATGTCGATCTCCAGTTTCACGGTTAATTATTGGTCGTATTTACTGATAGGGGCATTGATTTTAACGGGCTTCATTATCAAATACATCAACACGGTAAAGGGCCGTTTGCATTGGGACTGGTTAATGTTGCACCTGCCCGGTGTCGGTAGCTTGGTTGAGCGCTCGACGATGGAACGCTTTTCCCGGTCATTTGCCATGACCCTCAGTACCGGTGTGCCACTGACACAAGGTCTCGCGGTTGTTTCCGCCGCCATCGGCAATAGCTATATTACGTCCAAGCTGGATCAAATGCGCATCGGCATCGAAAGAGGCGACACCATTAGTCGTATGGCTAAAAGTACCGGACTGTTTACGCCACTGGTCGTGCAAATGATTGAGGTGGGAGAAGAAACCGGAAACATCAGTGAGATGCTGTTGGAAGTGGCTGATTTTTACGAAATGGAAGTGGATGCCGCCTTAAAGAACCTGGCCAGTGTGATTGAACCTATTTTAATTGTCGTCATTGGCATGATGGTATTGGTGCTGGCGCTGGGTATTTTCTTACCCATGTGGGACTTATCAAGTGCGATGAATAAGCATTAAGTGGAGGTCAGGCTTTGCCTGACTGTCAGGCAAAGCCTGACCTCCAGTAGGGTGCGCATCGCGCACCCTACCACTTTTTCAAAGGCGTAGCATCGTGGCATTAAAGGGCAGGTGTAAAGCCTGCCCCTTACAAAAAAATGTCCCTCATCGTGGGGAAAAGCTGCGTAGGGTGTGCATCGCGCACCACTTTTTCAAAGGCGTAGACAGGAATAAGACCACCCAAGCGTAGCGCGTGGTGGCGTTTCCGGCACTCTCGAACAGGTGCCGGAAACGCTTATTCTCGCTTGCGCTCGAAAAGTCTTATTCCGGCCTACGACTGGGTGCGCATCGCGCACCTGCAAATGGAGTAAAACCGCTTTAGCTGTTTTTACAGGCAATAGCTGAAGCGATTGCACTCCCATTTTTTAAACAACTTGCACTTAACTTAACGGCTTAATTATGGCGGGGTGAGGGTGGATACTTTATTAAAGAGGGATGCCTCAATTTCCCTTGATATGTAATCGGCACCGCTGTAAGCTCCAAATTCACTGCGTGCGCTTATAGAATAAACGTAAACGTTATTGCTACCTTCCAGATAAGATCCCGATGGAATACACGTAACCGTAACCGTAAATCCGGGCAGGGCAGCAAGTGCTAACACGGCTTTTGTATTGACAGCTTTACAGCCTACATGACTAATGTCGGTATCTTTGCTGATGGTGGCGGCCGCCCAATTTATACCGGCTTTTGCGGCCTGGTAAGCTCTGGCGCTTTGCAGGGCATCGCTGGTGGTCGCGTGTTCTACGCCACTCAGTCTCACCATATAACTGCCCAATAAAGCGAGCACCACTAAAATAAAAATAGCCATGACCAGGGTAAAGCCATGTTGTTTGTTGTTATGGCTATTAGATAATGCGCTCATGGCAGATTATCCACATGAACCTGATGCAGCAGTTGAACCGACTCGCCCGCTGCATCCGTTAGGGTAATTTCCAATGTCACCAAGCCGGAGCGCGTGGCAGTGCCGGTAGTATAAGTAAAATGACAGCTTGCGATTTTATCGGCTTGCACCTGACCTTGACCGAACTCAGTGCCTGGCCAGGCG
>Ga0194056_10001748_pt1 | contig 11798 bp, 12 predicted proteins | sample SepL4413m_MetaG_FD_155458 | JGI IMG/M metagenome (GOLD analysis project Ga0194056, IMG submission 155458) | Anoxic zone freshwater microbial communities from boreal shield lake in IISD Experimental Lakes Area, Ontario, Canada - Sep2016-L442-13m | ecosystem: Environmental > Aquatic > Freshwater...
CGACAGTACTGGTGTGGCCTTATTAAACGGTGGGCTAAAAGTATATAAAAAGAAAGGCCGTGTAGCTGATTTAGAGGAATACAATATTGGAAAAGACTTACACAGTAATATTGGTATAGGGCATACACGTTGGGCAACACATGGCGAACCGAGTGACCGTAATGCACATCCCCATACTTCTAAAAGTGGTAAGCTTGCCATGATTCATAATGGTATCATTGAAAATTACGCTCAAATAAAAAAAGACCTTGCAAACAAAGGCTATTCATTTACCAGTGACACTGATACTGAAGTTTTGCTGAATTTTATAGAAGATATTAAGACCAATAACGCATGTAATTTAGAAGAAGCAGTAAGGATCGCCTTAAAAAGAGTAACAGGGGCATATTGCATTTTATTGATTAGTGAAGAAGATCCTGAAACCATTATAGCTGCAAGAAAAGGAAGCCCTTTAGTAATTGGTGTAGGCAAAGGCGAACATTTTTTAGGAAGTGATGCCACTCCTATGTTGGAATACACTAAAGAAGTTGTGTATGTTAATGATTACGAATTAGCCATTGTAAGGCCAGATGAATTGATTCTTAAAAATTTAGGTAACGAAAAAATAACTCCTTTCATTACTCAATTAGACATGGAATTAGCAGCCATTGAAAAAGGTGGCTACGACCATTTTATGTTAAAAGAAATTTTTGAACAGCCTTCTACTATTCAAGATTGTTTAAGAGGTAGACTAGATGCTGCTGCTGGAACAATAACCATGAGTGGCATTCAAAATAATATTGAGCAATTAAAAAATGCCAATCGGATTATGATATTGGCCTGTGGTACCAGTTGGCATGCTGGTCTAATAGCGGAATATGTTATTGAGGAATTATGCCGAATACCAGTTGAAGTAGAATATGCTAGTGAATTTAGATATCGTAACCCAATTGTAAATAACGGAGATGTAATTATAGCCATTTCGCAAAGTGGAGAAACTGCAGATACTTTGGTTGCCTTAGAAAGAGCAAAAGAAAACGGCGCCTTTATTTTTGGCGTAGTAAATGTGGTAGGATCTTCTATTGCAAGAATCTCTCACGCCGGTGCTTACACGCATGCTGGACCAGAGATTGGCGTTGCCTCAACCAAGGCATTCACCGGACAACTGGCCGTATTGATGATGATGGCATTAAAAATAGCCATAGAAAAAGGCAGTATCACAAACGAACGTTACTTATCATTATTAAATGAAATGAATGATGTGCCCGAAAAAGTAGAGGCGATATTAAAAAATGCTGATGAATTAAAAATAATTGCGGGGAAATATAAAACCGCTAGTGATTTTTTATTTTTAGGAAGAGGATATAATTTTCCTATCGCATTAGAGGGTGCATTAAAATTAAAAGAAATTTCTTACATACATGCTGAAGGATACCCTGCTGCAGAAATGAAACATGGCCCAATTGCATTAGTAGACGAAAATCTTCCTGTATTATTTGTAGCTACCAAAGATAGTTACCACGAAAAAATCATTAGTAATATGCAAGAGATCAAAGCCCGAAAAGGCAAAGTGATTTCTATTATTACAGAAGGTGATGAGATTAGCCCAACACTAAGTGATCACTATTTTGCGATTCCCCCTGCAGATGAATTGATAGCTCCGTTATTAAGTGTAATTCCATTACAATTGCTTTCCTATTATGTTGGCGTTGCTAAAGGTGTTGATGTAGACAAGCCGAGAAATTTGGCGAAAAGTGTAACCGTGGAGTAAATAATTTGTAGTTTGTTGTTTATAATTTTTAGTCAACCCTAAATTTAAGCTGTCTTTCAAACAACAAACTTCAAGTCATAAAAAAACTATAGCATGAACATCATCCAAAAACATCCAGTTAATAACCTTGGTTATAATTTTATAGAGGATAAATTTATTCCTAAAGGAAAAGATGAATACCACTTGCGCAATAAGCAAAATAAAAATGGTATAGTTTACCGTAAATTAACCGCATTAGAAATTGAAGTGTTGGTACGTAATCGCAATACTTCTGATGATTGGAATAATATTTTAGTTTCAGAATTATTTAGTGCAGAGCTAGTGAAGAATTGTAAATTCTTTGGTCTAGTTCGTATTGGCAAACTAGAAGCCCTTTATCTAGAATTTCATAATTTAAGAATGGCCGTTGGCTTATACAATAGCACTATCATTAGTTGCGATTTTGGCAACAACGTATGTATTGACAATGTAAATTATCTCAGCCATTATATTATTGGCAATGAAGTTATGATTGCCAATGTAAATGAACTGGCCACATCTCCAAAAGCAAAGTTTGGTAATGGCATAGTTAAAGAAGGAGAAAGTGAGCAGGTAAGGGTTTGGATAGAACTATGTAACGAAAATGGGGGAAGAAGTGTATTACCCTTTGACAACATGCTGCCTGGAGATGCATTTCTTTGGAGCAAATACCGTGACGATACTGAATTATTAAACAAATTTAAAGCGTTTACAGAAAACAGTTACGACAAACAACATGGATGTTATGGCAAAGTAGGCGACCGCACTGTAATAAAAAATTGCAAAATAATTAAAGATGTTCTGGTAGGTTCAGATGCTTATTTTAAAGGCGCTAACAAATTAAAGAACCTTACAGTAAATAGCGACGAGAGTCGTACTTCTCAAATTGGCGAAGGCTGCGAATTGGTAAATGGAATTGTAGGTTTTGGTTGTCGCATTTTTTATGGTGCCAAAGCAGTTCGTTTTGTTATGGCCTCGCATTGCCAACTTAAATATGGCGCACGTTTGATAAATTCCTATTTAGGCAATAATTCTACTATATCATGTTGCGAAGTTTTGAATTCATTAATTTTCCCTGCACATGAGCAGCACCATAACAATTCATTTTTATGTGCTGCAATGGTAATGGGACAAAGTAATATGGCTGCTGGTGCAACTATTGGAAGTAACCATAATAGCCGTGCAGCAGATGGAGAAATTATTGCAGGTAGAGGCTTTTGGCCCGGACTCTGTGTAAGTTTAAAACACAATTCAAAATTTGCATCATTTAGCATTATTTCTAAAGGCGATTTCCCTGCCGAACTGAATATCCCTATACCATTTAGCCTTATCAGTAATGATGTAGCTAATGATAGATTACAAGTTATGCCTGCTTATTGGTTCATGTATAATATGTATGCTTTGTCTCGTAATGCGAATAAATATGTTGATCGTGACCGTAGAACTGAAAAGATACAAAACATAGAATATGATTATCTAGCACCAGATACTATAAATGAATTGTTTACTGCACTTAAAATATTACAACCCTTACAAGCCGATGCAGATGGTATTGCAGAAGTTAAGGGATGGGAAAATTCTGATCGTAAAATTGAGGTATTGAAAGTCCCACAAGCAGTTGCGATTTATAAAGAGCTCATTCAGCATTATGCTGTAATGGAAATTTTTAATCATACTACTCATAATAAATTTTCAAATTTTGAAACATTAAAAAAAACACTGTCTGCAAAATTACAACGTAGTGAATGGATCAATGTAGGTGGACAGTTGATTCAAAAAACTTCATTAGAAACAGCTAAGCGTAATATAAAAACTGGAAAATTAAAGAGCTGGGATCAACTACATGACTTTTACAAACAACAAGGCGCATCCTATACAACCGACAAATTAAATCATGCCTATACTTCCTTATTAGAGATTTTAAATATAACACCCAAGCAATTTACGCCTGCCCTATTAAAACAATTATTAGAACAGGCCGTAAATACAAGAGGATGGATGGCAAAAGGTGTATATGATTCACGGGCAAAAGACTATACTAATCCATTCCGTAAAATGGTATACGACACTAAGGAGGAAATGAATACCGTTGTAGGCCGACTAGAAGACAATGGTTTTATTCAGGACCAATTGGCCGAATTTGACGAAATGAAAAAGCAAGTAAAAGCATTGACAAGAAAATTAAAATTGAGCTAGCCTCCTTATATTTACAATTAAATTATTGCTGTGAAAAAACTGTTTTGTATTTTTCTGTTTAGTGTTACTGCAATTGCAGCTCAGAGTCAAACCATAGCACAAATAAAAAATATTTTAGATACCACTAGTAACCCTGTAGGTTTTGTAAAATTTGTACTAAAGAAAAAATTTTTTATTGATACTGTTGCAGTACTTAGCTCCAATTCATTTTTAGGAAAAGCTGACAGTCTTGCCTATAATGGCAAGACAGGTAAAACTTACGGCCCATTTAAAGGCGAAAATATTTTAGTAAAGATACTTACTAAAGTACCCAATACATTTTACCATGTAAATCACATTGTACTGGATACCAGCACTTTTACCCAGCGTTATGCCGAACAGTTGGCCAATGATATTATAAGGAAAATAGAGTCAGGTACAGAAACATTTGCTACAATGGCAAGTACTTATAGTTCAGATTTTTCTTCAGCAAGAAAAGGAGGCGACTTAGGATGGTTTGTAAGAGGCGTTATGTTACCTCAGTTAGATGAAGCTTTAACTACACATAAGAAAGGTACGCTATTTAAAGTATGGACCGCAGCGGGATTGCATATTGTAAAAATTGCAGACAACCCCAAAAAAGATACTGGCTATGCTTTATTATTGAGAGTTATTTTATAACTGTATTTAACTAATAAAATCGAGTACGGCCCATTCGTATCCTCTTAATCCTAATCCACTAATTACACCTTTTGCTTTTGCAGAAACGTGAGACATTTTACGAAAATCTTCGCGACAAAAAATATTGGAAATATGTACTTCTATAACAGGGGTAGCAATGGCAGCAATAGCATCCCCAATGGCAACTGACGTGTGTGTGTAACCTCCAGGATTGAATACAATTCCATCTACACTAAAACCAGCACGCTGAATTCCATTAATCAATTCGCCCTCAACATTACTTTGAAAATAAGAAAACTCGATTGCTGGATATTTTTCTTGAAGGGATTTAAAAAAACTTTCAAAGGTTTCCTTCCCGTATACATCAGGTTCGCGTATACCAAGTAAATTTAAATTGGGCCCATTAATAATTGCAATCTTCATATGTTAAATTTAAGTCACTATTGCCAACTTTAAATTTGTTAAACAAATTTAATTCTTGCTATTGATCAGGTTAAAAAAATCATCAAACAGATATCTGCTATCATGCGGACCCGGTGTTGCTTCGGGGTGATATTGTACAGAAAATGCAGGTTTATTTTTAAGCCTTATTCCTTCAATGCTATCATCATTCAAATTAACATGTGTAATTTCTACATTTTCATTAGCTTTCACTGCTACAGGATCAACCCCAAAGCCATGGTTCTGGGTACTAATCTCGCTTTTGCCTGTAATTACATTTTTAACAGGATGGTTTAATCCCCTATGACCATGGTGCATTTTAAATGTTGGAATATCATTAGCTAATGCCAGTAATTGGTGTCCTAAGCAAATACCAAATAAAGGTTTATTTGCTGCCAATATTTGTTTTACAGTTTTAATAGCATAATCCATTGGAGCAGGATCGCCAGGCCCATTACTAATGAAATAGCCATGAGGTTTAAATTGTTCCAGTTCTTCAAAGCTGGTTTTAGCAGGATGTACTTTTACATAAGCACCTCTTTCTACTAAGCAATTCAATATATTTTTTTTAATGCCAAAATCTAAAACCGAAATTCTGATATCACTTTTTTCATCTCCCAAAAAATAGGCCTCTTTGGTACTTACAACAGAGGCTAATTCAAGTCCATCCATAGAGGGCACTTGATGTAGCGCTGCCTTTAATTTTTCTATATCCATACTCTCAGATGATATAATACAGTTCATTGCTCCTTGCCTACGTACATGAGCTACTAAAGCCCTTGTATCGATGCCGTCGATAGCAACTACACTCTGCGTTTCAAAATATTCTTGTAAAGAACCGTCTGCCATAAAACGGCTGAATTTTTCTTCCAAATTTCGACCAATTACAGCCTTTACTTTTACACCATCGCTTTCTACATCAACAGCTTTTACACCATAGTTGCCAATATGAACGGTATTCATAATCAGAACCTGCCCATAATAGCTTGGGTCAGTAAATACTTCCTGGTAACCAGTCATCCCGGTATTAAAACATATTTCACCTGTAGCAGTACCAATTTTACCAAAAGCATTGCCATAAAAAACATTTCCGTCTGCTAAAATTAAAACTGCTGGGGTTGTAGAGGAGTTAGACATCTGTACTAAAGTTTTGCAAAGAAAATAAATCCCATGCGTATTCAACAAATAAAATTTTTCACATTCTGATTTTACTTCATCATTACCCGCTTATCTGTTACAATAATACATAAAAAAAACTCCGACAATAATATCGGAGTCTTTATATAAGTAGTTAGTTCAGCATTAAGCTTCGGCTTTTTCTTCTCCGGTTGCAGCAGCATCATCAGCTTGAGCTTCAGTTGCATCAGCAGCTTTCTTTTTAGCACCACCAGCCCTACGTGTTTTTTTAGCAGGTTCAGCGGCAGGAGCTTGAGTACCTTTACCGTAAATTTCGTTAAAGTCAACCAATTCAATCATTGCTAATTCAGCATTATCACCCACCCTTGCACCTAATTTGATGATACGGGTATATCCACCTGGACGGCTAGCAACTTTTGGAGCTACAACAGTAAATAATTCTTTTACCGCTTCTTTATCGTTTAAGTAGCTAAACACAATACGGTGATTGTGCATGATAGCTTCTTTACTAGATGTATTTTTTGTTTTTGTAATAATAGGCTCAATGTAAGTACGCAATGCTTTAGCTTTTGCCAAAGTAGTGGTAATTCTTTTGTTGGTAATCAACTGACAGCCTAAATTCATCAACAGCGCTTTTCTATGAGAAGCGGTTCTGCTGAGGTTGTTTTTTTTGTCTCCGTGACGCATGACATTTAAATTTTAGTTTCCCCCACACCGTGTCAGGATTTGTGAGGTACTGGTTATTGTTTAATTTGAAAATTTTACGATTTGAAAATTAAATGCATCGGCACATCTTCAAATCATCAAATCAGTTATTATTCATCATCTAATTTCAACTTGCTCAAATCCATTCCAAAACTTAAGCCTCTTTCGTGCAATACCTGTTCGATTTCGCTTAAAGATTTTTGGCCAAAATTTCTGAATTTCATCAGGTCTTCTTGTTCGTATTGTACCAATTCGCTTAAAGAATTGATCTTAGCAGCTTTCAAACAATTAAAAGCACGTACGGAAAGGTCTAAGTCTTCCAATGGGGTTTTCAACATTTTGCGTAATTGCAAAGTTTGTTCGTCAACCAGATCTTCTTTCTTATCTTCTTTTGTATCAAATGTGATGTTTTCATCAGTGATGATCATCAAATGCTGAATCAAAATACGACTAGCTTGTTTTACTGCTTCTTCTGGATGAATAGTACCATCAGTGTGTACTTCCATAATCAATTTTTCGAAGTCAGTTCTTTGTTCCACACGAGTATTTTCAATGGTGTAACGTACATTCTTTATGGGAGTGTAAATTGCATCTACAGGAATGTATCCAAAGTGTGAACTTTTATCTTTATGATCTTCTGCAGGAACATATCCACGGCCTTTGCCGATAGAAATTTCGATATCCAGTTTAGCACTGGTATCCATAGTACAAATAAGTAGTTCAGGATTCATCACTTCAAATGATGGAGAAGCTTCACCAATCATTGCTGCAGTAAATTCTGTTTTATTTTTAATAGAAAGAGTAACTTTTTCTATGTTAATATCTTGATCAACCTTTCTTTTGATACGAACTTGTTTAAGATTTAATATCAATTCGGTTACGTCTTCCGTAACACCTTTGATAGTTGCAAACTCATGATCAGCACCTGCGATATTGATACCTACAATAGCATAACCCTCTAAAGAGTTTAACAATACTCTACGAAGGGCATTACCAATAGTTACACCATAACCAGGCTCAAGCGGACGAAATTCGAAGTTAGCTTCAAAGTCATTTGCTTTTTGAAGAACGATTTTATCAGGCTTAACAAAATTTAAAATTCCCATTTTATTTGGTGTTTAAATGTTTAATATGAGTTAATAGTTAAAAGAAAAAATAAGTTAACTATAACCTATGGCTTATTTACTGTACAATTCCACGATCAATTGCTCCTTAATATTTTCAGGAACGCTTTCTCTTTCTGGATATGCAATAAAAGTACCTTTCACTTCAGATTCACTCCAGTCTAACCAGCTGAATTTTGCGTTTTTGCCACGCAAATTGCTGCTGATAGCTGTGTTAGCAGCGCTCTTGCCTTTTAATCCAATAACATCACCCGGTATGCAACTGTAAGAAGGCACATTCAACACTTCACCATTAACAGTGATATGTTTGTGAGATACCAACTGACGTGCAGCCTGACGACTTGGAGCAATACCCATACGGAAAACAGTGTTATCCAAACGGGCTTCCAGTAATTTAATCAGATTTTCACCGGTAACGCCTTTTCTGCGAGCGGCTTCATCAAATGTTTTGCGGAATTGTTTTTCAAGTAACCCATAAGTGTACTTTGCTTTTTGCTTTTCTCTCAATTGCAAAGCATATTCACCTAAAGTTTTGCGCTTACGTGTTGCGCCATGCATACCCGGAGGGTTGCTATTTTTAGTTAACCATTTACCATTACCAGTAATGGGCTCACCAAAAATTCTAGAAATTTTTGTTTTTGGGCCTGTGTAACGTGCCATAATTTTTAGTCATTTAGGTTTTTTTTGTAACGGTGTTTTCATCGGTAAAAAACCTTAAAAAATTAATGAAACACCCTTTTGTAAAATGATAAATTCTGGCTTTATCAATATTATATACATTCCGACACCCCGATTGGGGCTGAAATATTAAACTCTTCTCTTTTTAGGAGGACGACATCCGTTATGTGGCAAAGGAGTAACATCTTTAATCATTGCTACTTCAATACCATTTTGTGTTAAAGAACGGATAGCGCTTTCGCGGCCTGAACCCGGACCCTTTACATAAACGTCAACTCTTTTTAAACCAGCATCAGATGCTGTTTTAGCTGCATCTGCACCTGCCATTTGAGCTGCATAAGGCGTATTTTTCTTACTACCTCTGAAACCCATTTTACCAGCACTAGACCATGATATAACCTGACCTTGTTTGTTGGTTAAACTAATGATGATGTTGTTGAAACTTGCTACAATATGCGCGTCTCCGTAGCTGTCTACTTTAACTACTCTTTTCTTTGCAGCTGCTTTTGCTCCTTGGGCTTTACCACCCTGTGCTTTTGCCATAATAGATTTTTAACTTAGGTAATCTTTTAAAAAATGTATCCGTAATTAACGGACTGAATCAACCCTCCTGCCGACTTACTTTGCTATCTGGCGATGATTCAAAAAAAACAGTAGTCCTTTTTATCGCTAAACACTTATTCTAAAAGCGAAAAGCCTATGCCTTTTGCTTAGAGTTTAATGCTTATTTAGTTACTTTCTTTTTACCAGCAACAGTTTTACGTTTACCTTTTCTGGTACGACTATTTGTACGAGTACGCTGACCACGTAATGGCAAACCCTTACGATGACGCAATCCACGGTAACAAGCAATATCAAGCAAACGCTTAATATTAGTCTGTGTTTCGCTACGCAAAGCACCTTCAGTTTTAAACTCGCTATTGATAATGTTACGGATGGCTGTTTGCTCATCATCGTCCCATTGATTAACTTTTTTACTCAGATCAATACTTGCCTTAGTTAATATATACTGGGCAGTTGAACGTCCGATTCCGTAGATATAGGTTAATCCTATTTCTCCTCTTTTATTTTTTGGTAAATCTATACCGGCAATACGAGCCATATTTTTTATTAAATTTTATTAGATACTTGAAATAAAAATTACCCCTGCTTTTGCTTAAAGCGTGGATTCTTTTTGTTGATCACATAAAGCCTTCCCTTTCTTCTCACAATCTTACAATCGGCACTGCGTTTTTTGATAGAAGCTCTTACCTTCATTTTGTTATGTTTTACTTTTTTATAAGCTTATTTATATCTGAAAATGATTCTGCCTCTAGTTAAATCATAAGGACTCATTTCCACCCCCACTTTATCGCCTGGTAAAATGCGGATATAATTCATGCGCATTTTGCCCGAAATAGTTGCTAAAATTTCATGGCCATTTTCCAACTTTACCTTGAACATAGCATTGCTAAGCGCTTCAACTATTGTTCCATCTTGTTTAATAAGTGCCTGTTTAGCCATAAATTTGGGAGCGCGAAGATAAGAGGTTTTATTTAATAATTAGCAAAAAATAGCGTTATTTCCCAACAAATCAGCCATTTTCAACATGAAGCAGGTCTGATTAGCCATTTTTACCCTTATTTTGAAGGCCATTCGCTGCAAGACTACACCTAGGCCACAGCCTAAATTGATATGTTTTATTGATTGAGCCCGAATACTTTTTACCACCTCAAATTATGTATTTAACTCAATTTTTCACAAAATCGTCATTTTAACTACCATGTTTTCAATAGTTTACAGCCATCCCACTTCTGGCAGGGCAAATTTTATTGATAGATGTAACTCGTTTTTTAAATATATCGGAGAGCCGTAGATATATATTTAAAAAAAAGTCAGCATTGCAGCGCCAATTTGTGGAAATCTTGTATGCAAAAATTCAGTGCTCATTTAACTGAAGCCTAGTAATGAAAACTATCCTTATTGGCTTTTCATAGGTTTTCGGCAACCTTTACCAATATTAAAATCTATTACTCATAACTATTATTATAGCACATCCTTATTAGCTTATTTACATTTCAGCTTCGTTTAAATGCACTTTGGTCATATCGTAAAAATGATTTTGCAATTGATGTAATTGTATGGGCTGCATGATTTGCCTTCTTTCATCGCGGTACCAAATTTCAAATTGAGAAAAATTTTCTTTGGAATGCAATAGTATTCTAAAAGCCCCCTTCATATATTTTATTGATCCGTCATCATTCTGATGCTTTTGAAATTTCAATCGCATTAATTGGTCATCGTCTAATGCAATGGCACTCAATTGTGTTGTTTCATACCAAAATTCTTGTGCGCCTGTATCCACACACACTTGTTTTTCATTATGGTTTAAATCGGTAACCTCGCCCTGTTTTTTATCGCCGTCATTATCGGCAAAAAGATAATCTCCAACTTTTATTTCATTAAATTTTATCATAGCAAATCGTTTTTGATATGACAATATAAGAAATTTATAGCAACAATCAGGAGCGTTTTTTGTAACTAAAAATAGCCCACACATTAAAGAAAATGGCAAAGCCAAACATTTTGAGTAAATGATATTTTATATCTGCTAAAGAACTTCCTTTCAGTACCACCATACGCATTACTTCAATAAAATAAGATACTGGGTTAAAACGAGTAATCCATTTGGCCCATTCGGGCATGCTATCTATTGAGGTATATAAGCCGCCGAGTAAAATAAATATCATCATCAAAAAAAATGACAACAACATGGCTTGTTGCTGAGTTGATGAATAAGTGGAAATCAATAAGCCCAATCCAAGTACTGCTAAAAGATATACTGCAGAAAAAATATAAATGGTAACAAAACTTCCTACAGGCATTATGCCATAAAATAATCTTGCTATTGTTAGTCCAATGGTAAGCACAACAAATCCCATAATCCAAAAAGGAATGAGTTTACCTAATATAAAATGATATTTTTTTATTGGCGTTACGTTGATCTGCTCGATTGTGCCAATTTCTTTTTCTTTTACAATATTAATAGCAGTAAGATTGGTACCTACCATTGTGAGTAGAATAACCAAAATACCGGGTACCATAAAATA
>Ga0194056_10001751_pt1 | contig 11787 bp, 9 predicted proteins | sample SepL4413m_MetaG_FD_155458 | JGI IMG/M metagenome (GOLD analysis project Ga0194056, IMG submission 155458) | Anoxic zone freshwater microbial communities from boreal shield lake in IISD Experimental Lakes Area, Ontario, Canada - Sep2016-L442-13m | ecosystem: Environmental > Aquatic > Freshwater >...
GAATCGCAGTTCTCTGTTATCCCATGATAGGATACGGCCATTGGCCTGCTCCATTGCTCCTTCCACATCCGTTGTATGCCCCATTAGAACGCATAGGCAATGGCCGCCATCCTTGCTCCAGACACGGAGAGCTTTGTCTGCAGACCATGTTAGCACACGTCCGTCGGTCAATCTCAAGGCACCCTTCACGCCTGATGTATGACCCTCAATAATTTCGGCTTCTTCAACATAATCTAAGCCATGAAGAGTCTGGGTGTTTTTGTGTTTCCGGCGGAATGACCTGAGCGTCTTGTTAAGTTCGTCCGCCTGCAATTCTGAGAGGCACTTCCCGCTCAGTTGATCCCATACACGCATTGTGTCATCAGCAAGAGACCATGTAAGGATACGCCCCCCCTCCAATTCCAACGCGCCCCCAATGTCATAGGTGTGTCCTTCGAGGGTCAGAACGGGGTGACCGCTTGATTCGTCCCATGCCAATAAGGTGCTGTCCATGTCTGCCCAAGACAGGAACCTGCCGTTCGACAACTCCAATACTCCGCGAATTTGCGCCCGATGTCTCGGTGTGTGTGTTCTGTTTGTGAATATTTGTCTCCAAATGCGCACCGTTTTGTCATTAGAACAAGAAAGGATCTGGCCATCAGTCAATTCCATTGCGGAAAGCACTGCACTTGTGTGTCCCTCATAGACTGAAACACATTTTGGAATGGCGCCAGCCCAGATGCGAATGGAGCAATCCGCGGACCATGACAGGATGTGGCCATTACGCAACTGTATGGCGCCGATGACTGGCACGGAATGCCCCTCAAGGATAGCTATACACTCGCCGCTCGAACTATCCCAAATTCGTAACGTGCCATCACCCGCACAAGATAGGATGCGACCATCGGATAGTTCCAGTGCGCCACTTACTCCAAAGTAGCCAATCCTGCCGAGGGTATGGCCTGTGAGTGTTGCAACACATTGGCCAGTCATGTTGTCCCATATTCGGAGCGTGCCATCGTTGGACCACGACAAAATGTGCCCATTGGACAATTGCCGTACGCCATTGATCTTCATGGTATGCCCGCGCAAAACTAGAGGAGTATGAGTGTCGACCTTGTCCCAAATGTTTGCGCTGCCATCAAGTCCCCAGGACATTATTCGGCCATCAGATAAAACGTATCCACTTGTCACCGTTCCGGACTTTGGCCGAAGTACTTGAAGGCATCGGCCGGTCCGGCACTCCCATATTCGCAGAGTTCCGTCGTCTCCCGTCCATGAAAGGATTCTGCCGTCGTTCAGTTCCTTGGCCCCACAAGACCCGATGAAATGAAACTTTCCGATACTGTGCCCGATAAACACAGCCGTGCATTTTCCTGTGTTTGCATCCCACGATCTCAGAGTCGCGTCAGTTGCCCATGACAAGATGGATCCGTCTGACATCTCCAGGGCACCCTCAATACCGTCAGAATGCCCAGATAAAACAGTGAGACATTCTCCCGTCTCTACATCCCAAACCCGTAAAGTCCTATCACTGTGCGACCATGACAGGATTCGATGATCAGACAACTCGATCGCACCCCATACTGAGCCAGTGTGTCCGCGGAGTTCACATACGTATTTGCTGCTAGCCCTGTCCCAAATCCTTAGAATGTTGTTGTCGGACCAACAGAGGAGACGACCGGTGGACAATTCCCGCGCCCATGATCCGTTTAGGATGGCCAGGCAGGGAGATCGAGTGAGTTCCCCGGGCCGCCTGACATTCTTCAACCACAGCCAAGTGCACTTGCTGGCGGAAAGGAACAATTCCGCAGCCTTGGTGAGAGGGCTGTCATCACTATGTTCAATAGCCAGTTGAAGTAGAATTTTGTGAGCGCCCCATGTAGCGTTTCCTTGCATGAGAAGGTGACGATTTAGGGCCAGGAAATCCCCCCATATTTCTGTTTTGTCAGTTAGCGTTTTTTCGGTGCTAACAGCATCCCAGTCCCGGTAGTACCCGGCACCGGATCCCGATCCTGATTTTCTGCCTTCCTATCGCTGGCTTGGACACTACTGCGGCTACCGGATGGAGAGGGTGCTTGTTCTGGAGCTGGGCGTCTATGGTGCTGGCACCGAATATGTTCAGCTTCTGAGTCCCGACGCGCATCGCATGTTCGAGCGGGCCGATATCATGATGGACTGTATCGGTATCGCGACAGGAATGCTGCTATGCAGGCGTTTGGAGAAGCCCACGGCGATTGACGGAGGCTTGGATTAAAAACGAAGCGCGATGCGAGGGATTAGGCTATGCTTCGTCAGAAATAGCATAGGGAGGGGATACTGTGAATCGTCAAGCAAAAGCAGGAATTGTCTGTAGTCTATTGATGATAGCAGTGGTCGCACTGGCCGCAGAGGGGAGTAAATGCCGTTATTGCAGTTCGAGCAACTACGGGAGCGGATGTTCCTACAGTCCGAACCGCAACCATGAGCACGTTGGCGATGAGAAGAAGTGCGAATTCTGCGGATCAAGTTACTATGGGAGTGGTTGTTCCTATAGCCCGAATCGCAATCATCGCCACGGTCACGGAGCCGGCAAGTGCGTCTGGTGCGGATCCAAATACAACGGCTCAGGGTGTTCGTATAGCGCCTCAAAGAACCACGAGAAATAGGTGTTTTGGCGCAAAGAAGCGGCTGGGCATGAATGTGGGCGGGAGTCATTCGGATTTTGAGTGTCCCCAAGTCCATGCGCAACAAGCAAAGGCTGAGAAAGCGTTATATGGGGAATGGTATATCGGCCACAGTTATACAACCCTCAAGGGGCGTGGCGACCATAACGAGCCCGGCCAGATGCCGTTTTATATCACAAGAAGTCCTTACGCTAGTCATCAGTCAAACCCTGATAGCAAATCAGTATTTACCCCTGATTGACAAATTATGTCGCACGCATTAGTCTTAACAAATTGCTGAGAAATATGCTGGCCGCCATGTGGCAAGGAAATCATGAATGAGAGAAATGGTTACTGGATTCGTGTGACATTTTATAAGAGGCTTTTCTGCCGGGTGGCCCTATGTGGAGTTATTGCCGCCGTCCTTGCAGGGTGTGCGACAAAGCCGCCTCCCAAGGCAATAACGCAGGTTGGCTCAGATGTATTCTTCGGTGGTACATATCTTGTTGCGGGTAGCATGAATGACGTCAAGCCTAGATTCCCGGCGTTATCGGGTGAGATGAGTTCTCCTGCATGGACTGAATTATCGGATACAGTGTCCGGTGTTTTCAAAAACAGAAGCAATGAGTTTACTCAAATCAAGCTCCGAGGTTTTGATGGGGTCAGGGCGCCTGATGATGCGATTGTAATCGGGTGCGGATTTACGGGAGAGAAGCATCTCATAACCTCATTCAGCTCCAAGGATGGGGATCGACGAATTGTTACCGCATACCTTTCGGGAGGGCTTTTCCTGCAGAACTTTGAGCGAAGTTCCGATGGGGCAAGCGAGGTTAAGTTGTTGCGCTGCTATCCCTTTTCTCTCTCTTGTTCATCTGAGGTTCCTAAAGGAAGCAGTCATGTCGATGTGGGAGGGCAACTGCTACTAGGCGCGGAAAGAGGGCTTCGTTCTGGCGAATTTAGCTCTATCATTTCACAGATTGCTAGTAATGTGGCGCCGGTCACAGGGGTGGGGGCGACCATGCAGATCGGAGGCATTCTTTGGAACAAGACTTGCGATCAGCTTGTAAGCGAAAAATTTGATGGGAATGAAAAGGATTTTCGCCAGTGGCTAGCCGTTGAGCTTGGATCCGAACTTGCGAGGCGTATAGGTATCCCCATGATCCCCTATGTGGAAGATACCTCAACGCGGCGGATGGCCCAAGTGATGAGCAATGAAAAGGCTTACGACATCAAGCTGCCTGACCCTGCTTTTGTTATGGATGTCGAGCTCACTGGCTTCTCAGAAGCCTTGGCCAAGAAAACCGCTACGGAGTCAATGTGGGTATTTGGTGCTTACGCAAAAGTAGCTGTTAGAGAATTCGCAACAAGATCGGTTCGTTGGGAGAAGAATGTGAAAGTCGGGGTGGCTAGGAGTATTTCTGCTAATCAAACTGGGATTGATCATACGCTTTACCAGTTCAACGCTTTGCTTGATCTGCAGAGGAAAATTGCTGATGACATGAGAAATGACAAAGCAGCCCGACTAATCATCGATGCTTGCTTGAAATAAGAGGATATGAATTATGGCTAAACGTTCTATTTTCAGTACTGCTCTGGTTTTCCTATTTATTGCAGGTTTGTCGGTTGTCGCTTCAGGTCAGATGGTCAAGAAGCAGGTGCTTGCCAGTGTTCCCTATGTCCCTCAGGGATTGAGAGGGAAAGTGCCTGATGATGCTCGGATAAATGTGGAGTTGGCGGCGCGCAAACAGGCTCTGCAGATGTGCGTTAGTGCTATGCCTGACGCAAAGCGAAAATTGATAGATAAGCTCAGCGCAGAGATTGATGCGAACATTATGGACGTTGTTCCCCAGGTGCAGGTGTTGAACGAAACAGTGAACAGAGATCGAAAGCTCATTGAGATATCTGCGACTGTCTTTGTTGATGTTGCAAAGATTGACACCATGATTGCAAAGAGCAGCTCAGGTGCCGAGCGAAAACCTATGGTTTTAGTTTTTGTTGCCCGAAAGGTTACAACCCTTACTAAGTCTGACGGCATGAAGGAGCAGTTTGTCAAGAAGTCCGTTAACGAAAAAGAGCTCCAAAAAGCAGGAGGCAGCGCCGAGGGGGTGGGAGTTGATTCGACCAAGGAAAACATGGTGGTGACCATGTCCGGTGGCAAGAAAGTTGAAAAGGCTGATATCGCGACGATGCAAACGGAATCGGTGGGAGCAGTTGACGCTGCTGTAAACGAGGTTTTCACCCTAGCGGGGTACGAATGTGCTGATGCGAACGACGTTGATGGATTGAATGTGGCCGCCTTTCGTGAGGACTATGGGGTAGGTGATGATATCAAGTCTGAAACAAGACGAGAGGCCATTAAAGTCTTGTTGGGAGCAGGGGCTGGTTTCTTCGGGACCGGCACTATGGATGTCGGCATGCCGAGGAGAAACGAAGTTAATGGCTTGGTGACAGTAGATGTCACTGTGAACGCCAAGATAATAAATATAAGTAAAAAAATACCAGCGACAGTTGCTTCTGTGGGCGGAGAGGTATTTGCGGGGGATGGGCCATCAGCAGATGTTGCCAAACAAAACGCTTTGCTCATGGCTGCCCGCGCTACAGCAGGCAAGATGGTCGATATTCTAAGAGACAAAGGGTTGTAGTGGTTGTGTCCGGGAGTTGATAACAAAAGGAGAGTAGATATGCATTTCCTGAAGGTCGGAGTAGTGGCATTGGTTGGTTTGGGGTTGGTTGCATCTGCAAACGCGCAATTCGGCGGGATCGGAAGTAAGCTCAAGGGGCTTGGTGGTGGTGGTGGTGATAAGGGCGGAGGGGGAAAGGTTCCTGATATCGGGCAGATGCAGGCTGAGCTAGATAAATCAGTGCTAGAAATAGGATTGGCGCGGAAATATCTTCTCGAGGCGCAGATTAAACTTGCTGAGGCGTTGGGCAAGAAGACGGAAGCAGACCAGATTCTCAGCACCTGCAAAATAATGGGGGAGGGGGCTGTTGTTAGGCAGCTGAAATCTGCAGATGATATTGATGAGTCGGCTAAGCCGAGTAAACCGCTGAATGAAATAATTGCGCAAGGAGCATCGAATGCAGCACCTCTCTCCGCAGAGGCGGCTGAGATTTTCAAGCAGGGTAAAATCGAGTTTAGCAAGGGGCTTCTGGCGGAGGCCGGGCAGATAGCTATTGTTGTCAAGCTTTCGATGGAGATTAAGGATGCGGCTGAAAAGGTTAAGGGAAACCCGATCAACATGGCGAAGATTGCTGCAATGGCCCCGCCTGCAGTCAAGCTCGCGTCATTGATACCAGGTGATGTGACGGAAATGGCGAAAACTTGGCAAGTGATCAGGCAGGTTGGCTCCAAAAACAACATCGAAGTCGAGGAAGTCGACGTATCCAAGTACCTGAATGGTCCTGCCTCGTAAGTGTCAGCGATTTGGCATGCCGCATGCGTTGCGGCATGCCAATTATTAATTCAACAAGGGCGACATTCCATGAAAGTATTGAAAAGCATCCTGTGCGGTTTAGCGACTATCCTTTGTTCGGGTGGAGTCGCCCCGGCGGAAGAGATAGTCAGTGTTGTCCAGGAAGTCAAAGTTGTTGAAGTGACGGCTTACGGTAAGGACTATAATTCGGCGCTGAAGGATGGTTTGCTGGATGCTGTTGCAAGGGTCAGCGGAAAAATAATGGAGCTAAGCCAGGAGCTGGACTCGAAGTTCACGACAGTGGCAGCAGGTGGGAAAGATGACTTCAGTGGCAAGGAAGAATTTAAAGGCCGAGTCAAGGAGCTTTCGCGCGGCCTGATAAAGGAATACGATGTGGTTTCGCAGGCGGAGCAGAAGGACGGCCGTTGGGTTGTGACGATCCGTGTTTCGGTGTCGACTAAGATTCCGCAGGAGTACTCAGGCAGGAAAAGAATTGTTGTTCTGCCATTCGGCTACTATTTCGAGGTGGACAGCAAGATTTTCTCGAGAGGCGAGGAGGGGTGGGAGTCGACAGAAAGGGCGGCTTATCCTGGAGTGCGCAACCGATATCTTGCCGGACTATTTGAGAATGCGCTGGAGTCGTACCTTGTGCAGACACGGCGATTTATGATTCTGGATAGGCGTCACGCCGCACAAGTAAGTGTTGAGCAGGGCGTAATTATGAATGGCTCGGCAACGCTGGATGACTTAATAAAGGTAACGACGGAAGTACCCGCTGACCTGATAGTTATTGGGAAATTGGAGGATGTCTCGTATTCGCGGAAGAGCGAGGCAATGATGCAGTCGGGGGAGCGCATTGAATACGGCGAGGGGAGAGTAGCTCTCTCCTTTAGAGTCATAGATGTTAAGACAAAACAGGTGAAGTACGCTGATTCAGTATGCAGGAGTTATACCGATGAGGATATACGTAAAGCATCGGGCTCGAATACCATCAGGGAGCAGGGTAACGTCTTGTTGTCGTTGGCGGCTGATCAAGTCGGTGAGCAAATTCTCAATGCGATATATCCTGTCAAAATCATCGGAATCTCAGCTGCAGGGCATGTGACGCTCAATCAGGGCGGGCGTGGCGTAATAATAGACAGTATGTTTGATGTTTTCCGGCTTGGCGAAGAAAAATATGACCCCTATACGAAAGAATCGCTTGGCGCGGAAGAGATCTGTGTGGGCTGCATACGGATTACAGACGTTAAATCAAAGCAGTCAACAGCAGTGATCGTGGATGGGGGAAAAAGTATTTTGGAGGGATGCATTTGCAGGCCGTCGAAAAGAAAAGATTCCGGGGCTAATAAGACAATGTCGGTTGAGGGTCTATACTAATACAAGGGGAAAAAGATGAAGTTTATTCCGTTTTTTGTGTTGGGAATGTTAGCGGCGGTTGCATTCGGACAAGAAGAGGCGAAATTGCCCGTTGACGTTCGCGGTGATGGTGGTGTCCAGGCTGTCCAGGAAGTGCAAGCACAGCCAGATGGCGATCACTACAAAGCGGGCGCTACTGCGCAGGGTTTGCTTGCACAGTGGCTAAAGAGGGATGGCTACCGCGAGGGGTGGGACGATGCGAAGAAGCGTTACATTGCTGCAGGAATTGGGGAGTTCAATTCAGAAGATCCCTCTATCAAGCCTGTTGAATTTTGTCAGAACCGTGAAATCGCTTTGCAGCGCGCCCTGCTTGATGCTCGTGCGTCAATTGTTGAATTTGCAAACAGCAAGATGGATGTTTCCCTTCAGGCTGAGACCCCGGGGACCGATCTGAATGCTGCATTTGGCGAGGCGAAAGAGGCGGCTATGCGCAGGCTTGCAGCTCAGCAAAAGGCCGTTGCGCAACTTCTTGAAGAGGTAGATAAGGCGCAGGCAGATGATCTCGCGGGCGTGACCAGCCGTGACCGGGCCAATGCCATGATGGACGCAGCCATCAAGAAGCTAGATGCTGCCTATTCGTCCAAAAACATTGAGGAGGACAAACGTGTGAAGCTGGAAAATGCAAGGAAGCGCTATGCCGAGTCTCTTGCCGAGCTTCAGAAAGTAGAGGCGGACATCAAGAAGGCTGCCGGCAACGTGTCTAGATCCTTTAGCAGTAAGATTCAAAAGATTGCAAAAATGCCCCTGTTCGGGTCAACATGTATCTATCAGACTGAGTCATGGGACTCAAGTTCCGAGAAATACACAGTCGCGGTTGCTCTTGTCTGGAGTGTCGGCCTTGAAAAGGCAACACGCGCTATCATCCAGGGGCAGGATGTAGTTATGGACGCTCCAAAGAAGGGCACGTCTTTGGAAAAGTGGCTGCAGGGGCAGGATCTTGGTGCCCTTGTGGGTCCGCGAACCTTCATGGACGAGAAGGGGCAGCGCTATTTCATCGGGGTGGCTGCCAGACCCGTGGTTAGCCAGGCTTCGAGAATGGAGAAGCACCGGGATATGGCTCGCATTCAAGCTGATGCTATGACTGTCCTCAGCTTGCGTGCAGATGTCGAGTCAAAGAAGGTGGCAGAACAATTGGCGCAGACACTTTCTGGTGACGATGGCAAGGAGGGGGAAAAGGCGATGGAATCCCTTACAAAGAAGTTATCGGCAGAGGTCAAGGGCCAAAATATTAATGGGTTGGGTCGAATTTATGAGACAGAGGTCAACCATACACTGACAGGTATCAAGATGCTGGTCACAATTAGTGGCATCGCGCCAGATGCAGTGAAGGCTGCCAGGACGATGGAGGAGATCAACTATGCAGCTGCTATTGCCGCCAATAAGGAGAATGCGAGGTTGCAGGGGCGAAAGGACCAGCTTGAGGCTTCCAAGGAGGCATCCAAGAATGATGCTGCGTCTTATGCGAAAGGGCGCAAGGATGCGGTTACAGCACTGCAGAATCAAGAGACCGAACGAGAGACCTCCATGAAGAAGAAAGAAGCTCAGTCTGATCAGGCCGTTAAAGTAAAGGCCAAGGTGACCATCCAGACAAAGACTCTAGATGGGGCAACTGGAAGCAAGCCAGCAGCCGCGACAGATGACTTCTGATCACTCTTTGAAGCTTTGATGGGGTGTCTGGTGAGATCTACAACAAGTAGTCCCGGCGTTCAATTGCGAAGGTCGGGACTGCTGTTTTGTCTTGTCGTTATTCATCTTGCAGGATGCGACAAGAGTCCAGGGGTCGGCCAGGGTAAATTTGTATACGGAGCTATGCGAATCAAGGGGACGACAGTATCTGCCGCAGAAAGATCCCGGATGTTAGCCGAAGCAAACGGCTTTCAACTTCTCCAGTTGTGCAATGGCGACTTGTTCGAAGTAGTTGTCAAAGATGATGGAGCTGTTGATGCGACTCTTCAGAGTTCTTCAGAGATAGCCGGTGTTGTGGCAAAAGAAGTTGCGGGAGCCAAGGGCTACGCATTCGTCAAGCTGGATATGCCCGCCAGTGCGCAAATGCCAAATGAATATAAGAGCAGCAGTCCTGCGGTCATAAAAATTCATGGTGATGCCGACAAGGTTATTCCTATGATAGCCAGCCAAGTGTCGGAGTATGGCAAGGGAGTCCTTAAGGCTAAGAATGCTTTTCGCGCGCTGTTGTATGTCCAGGTAACAAGCCTTAAGTTCAGAATCGATGAGGCTCCTCCGTTGTTCAGTCTGGAGTTGCAGATAAGACAGAGTAATTGACTTCGGTGGTTCCAGGAATTGTTTCCCCGTTTCTGTTGCAGTTTGAAGGCCGGTAACTGCGACGGTATTGATGATGAAGGCTCGACATGGGGGGCATTCAGTGGAAGTATTCTGCCCAATTTGGTTAACTCAGGTTCAGCCAGTTGACTGCTTCCAAACCTGAGATTGCACTGCCCCTGACCGATCCAAGGCGAAATGCTCATTCCTTCGTTGCGGATTTCGGACTAAAGTTAGAGCCTGTCCCACATGCGCGATCTTTCGACAGGCGTGCATAGGGGCCTGAAAAGAAGACGGGCAAAGACCGTTGAAAACGATACTTTGCCCGAAATCGATGTGTTATAACTCCTGGACTACAAGATCTGGGAGACACACCGACATGAGATTTATAGACCAAGAGCAGGAGTTGGGTCGAGACATTCCTAAAGTTTTTGGGAATGCGGACTACAAGGAATATCGGGGGCAACTGGAACAGATCGATATGCTGCTGATCCGGAGCGGGATGGAGACACGCTTTGTCGAGCGATGTCTGGAGGAGTGGGTACGGCTGGGGCAACGTGTTGGGACGAGAGCCCGGATGCGATATCAGAAGATGTGTATCCAGGCATTGCGATGCAACATTGCCCGGCAGTTGACGGAGCGTGAATATCGGAAGTTTGCGAGGCGATTGGCTGAAAGTGCCGTGTTGCAAAAGTTTTGCCGCGTGGAACATTTGGGTGGAGTGCGGATCCCCGCGAAGAGCACGATGGAGCGGTTTGACAAGCTGGCGTCGGAGGGTGAGATTCGGGATTTGGTAAACGTGTTGCTTGGCAAGGTGGCGGGGGAAACTCACGGTGAACTGGGTCTGGAGGCGGAGGTTGGAATCGAGGTTCTGCTGGTGGATACGACATGCCTGAAGGCGAACATTCATTTTCCGACGGACTGGGTTCTGTTGCGTGATGGAGTACGGACCTTGATGAAAGCGGTGAAGCTGATCCGGAGGGAGGGGTTGAAGCACCGGATGGAGGAGCCGGAGACGTTTTTGCGGGAGATCAACCGATTGTCGATGGAGATGACGCAGGGACGGCGGGCGCCGGATTCGGTGAAGCGGCGCAAGCAGGTGTTGCGGAAGATGAAGCGCCTGGTGAAAGTGGTGCGCGAGCATGGCGAACGGTATGTGTTGATGTTGAAGACCGATTGGGCGCAAACGGATTGGACCGAAGCCCAGGCTCGGCAGGTCTGGCGACGGATGGAAGGGGTCTTGGAGCAGTTGCCTGAGGCGGTTCGGCAGGCCCACGAGCGGCTGATTGGCCACCGCTTGGTGCCCAATGAGGAAAAGCTGTTGAGCCTTTACGAGTCGGACGTTCGTGTGATTGTCAGAGGCAAGGCCGGAGCGGAAGTGGAGTTTGGGAACACGCTGTATGTGGGGGAACAGCAGGACGGCCTGATTGTGGATTGGAAGTTGTTGCGGGAACAAAGTTGTGGCGATGCCGTGTTGCTCGATGAGAGTCTGGATCGGATTCATGCGTGCTATGGCCGCCATCCCGGCGCGACGGGGGCGGATCGCGGGTTTGACCGCAAGGTCACGAGAGATTGTTTGGACGAACATCATATCTTCAATGGCATTTGTCCACGGTCAGTGGACCGGTTGACGGATCGGATGAAAGACGAGGGGTTTGTGGAGGTTCAGCGCCGCCGGGCACAGACGGAAGGCCGGATCGGGATCTTGAAGAATAATTTTCTGGGACCGGTGTTGCGCAACAAGGGTTTCGAGTCACGGGAACGGGAAGTGGCGTGGGCGGTGTTGGCGCACAACTTGTGGGTGCTGGCCAGGATCCTGCGAACCCAGGAACAGGAACGGAAGAAAGCGGCCTGAAGGGCTGTTGAGAAAAAGCGAGCGCGGAGAACGGAAAACAGCGCGGCGGTCTGTCTAAAAATGCTCATTTTATTGGGTTTTTGATGGGTGCTCGGTAAAAGTGAATGGCTGGCGGAGAATTACGCCGGGGCGGCGCGAAAATGGCAAAAGTGAACTCAGAAATTTTCGTTATATGGGACAAGCTCAAAGTTACCAATCGTTT
>Ga0194056_10001764_pt1 | contig 11744 bp, 10 predicted proteins | sample SepL4413m_MetaG_FD_155458 | JGI IMG/M metagenome (GOLD analysis project Ga0194056, IMG submission 155458) | Anoxic zone freshwater microbial communities from boreal shield lake in IISD Experimental Lakes Area, Ontario, Canada - Sep2016-L442-13m | ecosystem: Environmental > Aquatic > Freshwater...
GATCGTGATCCTCGGTGGCGCTGTACACCTTCACCGGAACGTTCACCAGACCGAAGGCGACGGAGCCTTTCCAGATGGAACGCACGAGTTCAACAATCCGTCGGAATGCGGGGTCAGACGACCGGGACGGATTCGGGGTCCACTCCCAGGGGCATCTCCGGGTTGGCACCTGGGGCGTCGTCGATGTAGACACTCTGGGGTTGCAGCAGGCACTCTCCGGTTTCCGGTACCTGCCCGCCAGTGCAATACGGTTCCCAGTCCTCCGGGTCCGCAGCCGCGTTGGGCGCCGACAGCATTGCTGCGAACATCAGCAGACCCGCTATCGACGACCTTGTCATTGGCTCAGCATATCAGCGGGTAATACGTTGATCAGGTGATCGAGACCTGGCCACCGGGAGCGACGGTGGGTCCGCGGGTCACACTGACCAACCCGGACAAGGTGCTCTACCCGGCCACCGACACCGCGCGAGCCACCACCAAAGCCGACGTCTTCGGGTACTACACAACGATTGCCGAGGTGATGCTGCCGCATCTCGCAGGCCGGCCGGCGACCCGCAAACGCTGGCCCGACGGCGTGGACGAACCGGCGTTCTTCGAGAAGGATCTGCCCAAGTCGGCACCGGACTGGCTGGCCCGCGGCACTCTGGTGCACCGTTCGGGTGCCGCGACGTATCCGATCATCGACAGCGCGACCGCCCTGGCCTGGATCGCGCAGCAGGCGGCGCTGGAAGTCCATGTGCCGCAATGGTGTTTCGGCGCCGATGGCAAACCGGGCCCGGCCAACCGCCTGGTGTTCGATCTTGACCCCGGCGAGGGTGTGACGATGGCGCAGCTAGCTGAGGTGGCGCATGCGGTGCGCGACCTGATGGATGACATCGGTCTGCGGGTCTATCCGCTCACCAGTGGCAGCAAGGGCATGCATCTCTACGCCCCACTCGTCGATCCGGTCAGCAGCGACGGCGCCGCGACGCTGGCTCGTCGGGTGGCTCAGCAGCTGGAGGAGAGCATGCCTGCCCTCGTCACCGCCACCATGACCCGGAGCTTGCGGGCCGGCAAGATCTTCCTGGACTGGAGTCAGAACAACGCGGCCAAGACCACCATCGCGCCGTACTCGTTGCGCGGCCGCCAGACACCCACGGTTGCCGCGCCGCGCACCTGGGACGAAATCGGTGATCCCACACTTTCCCAGTTGCGTTATGAACAGGTGCTGGCCCGGGTGGCCGAACACGGCGACCTGCTGGCCGGTCTGGACGGCGGTGCCCCGCGCAAGCGCCGGGCGAGTGCGCCGCGCGCGAAGCGGACCGCTGCCAAAGCCACCCCATCGACGGCCGCGGAGCCGGTCATCTCGGTCGGCGAACCGCGGACCGGGACGCACCTTCGCGATGTCGCTCCGATGTTGGCCACCCTGGGGTCGGTGGACAAACTGACCGCAGCCCGGTACGCGTTCGAGGGGAAATTCGACGGCTATCGGCTCATGGTCGAGGTTGACCGCGGCCGGCTTGCGTTGCACTCGCGCAACGGCATTGACGTCACCGCTCAGTACCCGCAGTTGCAATCGCTGGCGGCTTCGCTGGCCGATCACCATGTCATCCTTGACGGCGAGGTGGTCGCCCTCGACGAGCACGGTGTACCGAACTTCGCCGAGATGCAGAACCGGGCGCGGGCCACCCGCGTCGAGTTCTGGGCGTTCGACATCCTCACCCTTGACGGTCAATCACTGCTGCGGGTCAAGTATCGCGATCGTCGGCGTCTCCTCGAAACATTCTCCGCTGGAACCGATCTCATCGTTCCTGAACTCCTCGACGGTAACGGGTCACAAGCGCTCGCCTTCTCGCGCACGCGCAAATGGGAAGGCGTGGTTGCTAAGAGATGGGACTCCACCTACCAGCCGGGTCAGCGGTCGGCGTCGTGGATCAAAGACAAGAACTGGAACACCCAGGAGGTCGTCATCGGCGGTTGGCGCAGGGGCGAGGGCGGGCGTTCCAGCGGGATCGGCGCGCTGCTGTGCGGCATCCCGGACGGCGGGGCCCTGCGGTTCATCGGCCGGGTCGGCACCGGATTCACCGAAAAGGACCTCGCCGGACTCAAAGCCACGCTTGCTCCGCTGCACACCGCTGAATCGCCCTTCCGCCCAGCGCTGCCGCGCCAGGAGACCGTCGGCGTCACCTACGTCCGGCCCGAACTCGTCGGCGAGGTCCGCTACGGCGAGCTGACCGCCGACGACCGGTTGCGGCATGCCAGCTGGCGGGGCCTTCGTCCGGACCGGGACGCCGTCGACGTCAGGCTCGAGCGGGAAGCCTAGGCGCTGTTTCGGACTGGATCGTCAGCCCCGCAGGATCGGCCGCAGCGTGTCCAACACATTCGGATCCTCAATGGTCGACGGTATCGGTTCGTCGCGGCCGTCGGCGATCCCGCGCATGGTCTTGCGCAGGATCTTTCCCGACCGGGTCTTGGGCAGTGCGGGTACAACGTCGACGGTGGAGAAACAGGCCACTGCCCCGATCGAGTGCCGGACCGCCGCCACCAGTTCGGCAGCCAGGCCGTCGGCGGACGCCCCGGACTTGAGCACCACCAGTCCGCGCGGCAGCTGACCCTTGATCTCGTCGGCCACCCCGATCACCGCGCACTCGGCCACTGCCGGATGCGCCGCCAGGACGGCCTCGATTGCTCCCGTCGACAACCGGTGTCCGGCGACGTTGATGACGTCGTCGATGCGGCCCATCACGAATAGGTAGCCGTCGTCGTCGATGTAGCCGCCGTCACCGGTCAGGTAGTAGCCCGGATGTTCACACAGGTAGGCCGCTTCGTAGCGGGCGTCATCGCCCCACAGGGTCGGCAGCGTGCCGGGCGGCAGCGGTAGCCGGATGCAGATCGCACCTTCCTCGCCCGGCGCGCAGCCAGAGCCGTCCGGATGCAGAATCTGCACGTCGTATCCGGGCATCGGCACGGTCGGCGAGCCGGCCTTGAGCGGAAGCTGTTCCACTCCAACCGGATTGGCCGCGATCGCCCAACCCGTCTCGGTCTGCCACCAGTGGTCGATCACCGGGATACCGAGCACTGTCGACGCCCAGTGGTAGGTGTCCGGGTCCAGCCGCTCGCCAGCCTGGAACAGATACCGCAGCGACGACAGGTCGTACCGGCCGATGTGTGTTCCCTGCGGATCCTCCTTGCGGATTGCCCGCAGCGCGGTGGGGGCCGAGAAGAGCGCCGAAACCCGGTGCTCGGAGACCACCCGCCAGAACGCGCCCGGATCCGGTGTACCGATCGGCTTTCCCTCGTAGAGGACCGTCGTGGCGCCGACAAGCAGGGGGCCGTAGACGATGTAGGAGTGGCCGACCACCCAGCCCACATCGGAGGCTGCCCAGAAGGCATCGCCGGCTTCGATGTCGTAGATATGGCGCATGCTCCACATCAGTGCGACCGCGTGACCACCGTTATCGCGCACGATGCCCTTGGGTTTACCGGTGGTGCCCGAGGTGTAGAGCACGTAGAGCGGATCGGTGGCGGCCACCGGCACCGGATCGGCTGGCGTGGCTGTCTCCATCAACTCGACCCAGTCGTGATCGCGGTCGGCGACCAGGTTGCAACGATGTTCGGGGCGCTGGACGATCACGCAGGCCCGCGGTTGGTGCTGCGCGCGCTGCAGGGAGTGGTCGAGCATCGGTTTGTACTCGATCACCCGGGTCGGTTCGATCCCGCAGGACGCCGAGACGATCACCACCGGCCGGGCATCGTCGATGCGGGTCGCCAGTTCGTGACTGGCGAAGCCGCCGAACACCACCGAGTGCACCGCGCCCAGCCGCGCGCAGGCCAGCATTGCGATCACGGCTTCGGGGATCATCGGCATGTAAAGCAGTACGCGGTCACCCTTGCCGACCCCCAGCCCGCGTAGTACCCCGGCAAAACGTGCTGTCTGGTCAAGTAATTCGCGATAGGTGTAAGTGCGCTTCGACCCGGTGACGGGGGAGTCGTAGATCAGGGCGGCCTGATCCCCGCGGGCAGCGATGTGGCGGTCCAGGGCGTTGGCGCAGGTGTTCAACTCCGCATCGGGGAACCACCGGTAGAACGGCGGGTTGTCGTCGTCGAGAATCCGCCGGGGTTCCCGCGTCCACGTCACCGCACGCGCGGCGGCTGCCCAGAAAGCCGCCGGATCGTCCACGCTGGCTTGGAAAACGTCGCGGTATTGGTCCATGCCCTGCACGGTAGCGCGGACGCATCGCTATCGTCGCGGCATGGCAGCAGTGGCATTCGACGTCCCCGAAGCCGGCATCGCCCGGATCACCCTCCACCGACCCGAGGTGCTCAACGCCATCGACGGTGCCCGGCTCGACGGTCTCGATGCTGCACTGGACCGGCTGGGGTGGCTGCATCCACTGTAAGGCTGGGCCCGCTGCAGGACTCAGGCTTTCGCGATGACGTTCTCTGCGAACCATTCCAGGTTGCGGAGCTTGGCGTCCAGCGGTTCGGTGTCGGGTCCGTTGATGTAGGGGATTCGGAAGCCGACGATGACGTCGGTGACGCCCTTGTCCTCAAGACGTTTCACACCGTCGACGGTGAAGCCGTCGATCGAGATGACGTGGACCTGGAAGTCCTTGTCGGCTGTACCCTCTTCCTCGCGGTAGCGGTTGAGCTTGGCCAGCAGTTCATCGAGGTCCTCCTCGCCACCGCCGTGCATCCAGCCGTCGTTGCGCGCCGCTCGGCGCAGTGCGGCGTCGGCGTGCCCGCCGATCAGGATCGGGATTGGTTCGGTGGGTGCGGGTGTCATCTTGGTCTTGGGGATGTCAAAAAACTCGCCGTGGTACTCGAAGTAGTCGCCGGTGGTGAGCCCGCGGATGATCTCGATGCACTCGTCCATCCGCTTGCCCCGCTTGGCGAACGGCACTCCCATCAACTCGTAGTCCTCGGGCCACGGACTGGTACCCACCCCGAGACCGACCCGGTTGCCGATCAGCGAGACCAGCGAGCCGGCTTGCTTGGCGACCAGGGCCGGCGGGCGGATGGGGAGTTTGAGTACGAAGAAATTGAAGTGCAGCGTGGTGGTGGCTGCGCCCAGTGCCGCGGTGATCACGAAAGTCTCGATGAAAGACTTGCCGTCGAGGAACTCCCGGTTGCCGTCGGGGGTGTACGGGTACTTCGAGTCAGACTCGAAGGGGTACGCGACGCTGTCGGGGATCGTCATCGCGTGATAGCCGGCTGCCTCGGCGGCCCTGGCCAACGGGATATAGAAGCTCGGGTCGGTCATCGCCTCGGCGTATGTGAATCGCACCCCGTGATAGTAGAACGTGTTCTATTTTCCGGAGACGGGTAGTCCCCTACTCGCCGCTTTCGGCTCCACCCGCCGCGCTGATCGGCAGCGCGTCGCTCCACACCGACTCCGCGCCGGAGTGGCCGATGCGGACGACCTGCACCGTGGTGGCCGCAGCGGCTACCACGACGAACACGGCGATCCCTGCGGTCAGCGCGGTCGACAGTGGTTTGCCGCGGCTGGCGCGTACGTGTGCCGCCGCAACCAGGATCGCCCCGATGAGAAGGGCCAGGGCGAAGTAGATCATCGTGTCGCCCATCTCGGCGTGCCTCTGGACCAATGCCGACTCCTCGATGTTGTGCTCCAGCCACTCACCGGAGTTGGTCACCAACGGGGTGATGCCCGCGGTTGCCACGGCGAGCACCAGCACGAGCCACACCATGCGCTGTCGCGCCGCCGGCCAGATCGCGCACAGGATCACCAGGAGACCGGTCAGCGGCGCAATCGCCACGATGAAGTGGACCAGCAACGCATGAACGGGAAGGCCGTTAACCGTGGACACAGCGGAACTCCTGGGATTTTGGGCTCGGGGTCGATTCGATCGGAACATACCAGCTGTTCCTGGCAGGTTCTGGTCGGCGATCTGCTCGCCGCACTGGCAGACTGTCGGCGATGAACCGCCCCCAAAGTCCTGCGGGTCTGCTGCCGTGACATGGCTGACCCGCAATGTGCGGGTGCTCTCGGCGGTGTCGTTCCTCCAGGATGCCGCCAGCGAATTGCTCTATCCACTCCTACCCATCTATCTCACCGTGGTGCTCGGTGCCCCACCGGCGGTGGTGGGGGCCATTGAGGGTGCGGCCGAGGGTGCGGCGTCGATGACCAAGCTGGCATCCGGACCGCTCGGTGACAGGTTCGCCAAGCGACCGCTGATCGCCACCGGGTACGGCATGGCCGCGCTGGGCAAGGTGATCGTCGCGGTAGCCGGAGCGTGGCCAGGGGTGCTCGCCGGGCGGGTGGTCGACCGACTCGGTAAAGGAGTCCGCGGCGCACCCCGTGATGCGCTGCTGGTCGAGGGAATCGAATCCGGTTCGAGGGGAAGGGTTTTCGGGTTCCACCGCGCCATGGACACGCTCGGCGCAGTGGTGGGTCCGCTCATCGGCCTAGCCGGCTACGAGTTGCTCGATCACCAGATCGCGCCGCTGTTGTACATCGCGATCATTCCCGCCGTACTCTCGGTGTTACTGATCTTCCTGGTACGGGAGACGCCGCGCAGCGGCCCGCGACCGCCGCGTCAGCCGATGTTCACCGGCGTGCGTGAACTGCCACACCGGTTCTGGCGGGTGACGACGATCGTCGTCGGGTTCGGTCTGGTGAACTTCCCCGACGCGCTACTGCTGTTGCGGCTCAACGAGATCGGCTTCGGTGTGGTCCAGGTGATCCTGGCCTACGTCACCTACAACCTGGTGTACGCAGTCGCCAGTTTCCCGGCCGGGGTGCTGGCCGACCGGTTGCCGCGCTCGGCAGTGTTCGGCATCGGGCTGGTGTTCTTCGCGATCGGCTACATCGGGCTCGGGCTCACCACCGACCGGATGACGGCCTGGTTGCTCATCGGTGTCTACGGGTTGTTCACCGCCTGCACCGACGGTGTCGGCAAGGCCTGGGTCTCTTCGCTTGTCGGTTCGGACCGGCAAGCCACCGCCCAGGGGGTGTTCCAGGGCGCCAGCGGTTTGGCGATCCTGGTGGCAGGCGTGTGGGCCGGTCTGCTGTGGGGCGCCGACGGACGGCTGCCACTGCTGATCTCCGGAGTTGTCGGCGCCTGTTTCGCGGCGGCACTGCTGGGGAACTGGGCATTGCGGCGGACTGGATAGGCTCACCGGTATGCGCTCCATCCACGTCATCGGCATTGGGGTGGGCGATCCCGACTTCGTGACGGCACAGGCGATCCGCGCACTCAATGACACGCAGGTGTTCTTCGCGATGGACAAGCGGGAGGCCACCAGCGATCTGGTCGAATTGCGCCGCGAGGTCTGCCGCCGCTTCATTTCTGAGCCGGGCTACCGCTTCGTCGAACTGCCCGATCCGCCGCGAGCCGCTGATGGTGACTACAGCCGGGCGGTCAACGACTGGCACACCGCCCGAGTGCTGGTGTGGGCCAACGCGATCGAGAACGAACTCGGTGACGACGGCGTCGGTGCATTCCTGGCCTGGGGGGATCCGTCGCTGTATGACAGCACACTGCGGATCCTCGACGAGGTGGCCCGCCGCGTCGAGTTGCGTTACGACGTCATCCCCGGCATCACCGCGGTGCAGGCGTTGACCGCACGGCACCGCATTCCGCTCAACGACGTCGGCGAACCTGTGCTGATCACCACCGGCCGGCAACTCCGCGCCACCGGATTGTCCGGTTCGGCGGTCGTGATGCTCGACGGTGACTGCGCCTTCCTGACCTGCCCGCAGCAGACGCGGATCTGGTGGGGCGCCTACCTCGGTACCCCGGATGAGCTTCTACTGTCCGGCACGGTCGGCGAGGTCGGCGAGCGCATCAGGCAGATCCGAACCGATGCCCGCGCTCGGCATGGCTGGATCATGGATACCTACCTGCTGCGGGCCTGACGTCCAAGTAGGCTTGTGGCCCATGGGATCTTTCGTCCTTCGCGCGGCGGTTACCGGACTCGCACTGTGGGTGGTCACGCTCATCCTGCCCGGTATGAACTTCGTCGGCGGCAGCACCGCGGTGCAGAAAATCGGCATCGTGCTGGTCGTCTCGGTGATCTTCGGACTGGTTAACGCGTTCATCAAGCCGATCGTGCAGGTGTTCTCGATTCCGCTCTATATCCTCACGCTGGGGTTGTTCCACGTTGTGATCAATGCCCTGATGCTCTGGATCACGGCCTGGATCACCGAGCACACCACGCACTGGGGTCTGCAGATCGACCAATTCTGGTGGACCGCAATCTGGGCGGCGATGCTGTTGTCGATCGTCGGGTGGGCGTTCTCCCTGCCGTTCCGCAGCACCGAACGCGCCCTCGGCTGAGCTTCGATTGCCCGAACTGCCGGAGGTTGAGGCACTCGCCGATCACCTGCGCCGCAACGCCATTGGCAAGACCGTCGAGCGCGTCGATGTTGCGTCGCTGTCGGTGCTCAAGACAGTCGACCCGCCGATCGCCGCGCTGTACGGCCGCCCAATCGACGCCGTTCACCGCTGGGGTAAGTATCTCGGGGTCCAGGCGGCTGATATTCACGTGATCACTCACCTGTCGCGGGCCGGTTGGCTGCGCTGGTCGGACAAACTCAGCCCCGCGCCGCTGCGACCGGGTAAAGGCCCAATCGCCTTGCGGATACATCTGGCGGAGGGCCACGGGTTCGATCTGACCGAGGCCGGCACTCAGAAGCGCCTGGCGGTGTGGCTGGTCGACGATCCCATGAAGGTCCCCGGCATCGCCGGACTCGGGCCCGATGCGTTGGGCCTGACCGCTGCCGCGCTCGCGGAGTTGTTGGCGCACAACACCGGCCGGATCAAGACGGTGCTCACCGACCAGCAGGTGATCGCCGGTATCGGCAACGCCTACAGCGACGAGATCCTGCATGCTGCGAAGCTGTCACCGTTCGCGACCGCCGGGAAGTGCACCGAAGTTCAACTGGCCGCTTTACATGACGCGATAGTGGGCGTGCTCTCCGATGCGGTGCAACGCTCGGTGGGCCAGCAGGCGGCAACGCTCAAGGGCGAGAAGCGATCCGGGTTGCGGGTGCATGCCCGAACAGGCCTGCCCTGTCCGGTGTGCGGGGACACGGTGCGGGAAGTCGCGTTCGCGGACAAGTCTTTTCAGTACTGCCCGACGTGTCAGACCGGTGGCAAGGTGCTCGCCGACCGGCGGATGTCACGGCTGCTGAAATAGCGTGACGACCCATGGCCGGCACGCAAGTCAGCCCGCCCGGCCGCGCTCCTCGCGGTAGTGCCGCACCAGTGCATCGGTTGAACTGTCGGTCTGCTCAGCCGGTGATGCGGCTTCGGTGAGAACCGGCAGCAGCGCCATGGCCTGGGTCTTGCCCAGTTCCACACCCCACTGATCGAACGAGTCCACGCCCCAGATCACACCTTCGGTGAATACCTGATGCTCATACAGTGCGATCAACTGACCCAGCACCGACGGGGTAAGCCGGGTGGCCAGGATCGATGTCGACGGCTTGTTGCCCGGCATGACCTTGTGCGGCACCACCGCCGCGGGCGTGCCTTCCGCGGCGATCTCCTCGGCGGTCTTGCCGAACGCGAGAACCTGGGTCTGGGCGAAAAAGTTGCTCATCAGCAGGTCGTGCATGCTGCCCGTGCCGTCGGCGGTCGGCAGGTCATCTGTCGGCTGGCTGAACCCGATGAAATCGGCCGGCACCAGTCGGGTGCCTTGATGCAGCAGTTGGTAGAAGGCGTGCTGACCGTTGGTTCCCGGCTCGCCCCAGAAGATCTCACCCGTGGCGGCTGTCACCGGCGTGCCGTCGGCGCGCACCGACTTGCCGTTGGACTCCATGGTCAGCTGCTGGAGGTAGGCCGCGAACCGGGCCATATCGTTGGAGTACGGCAACACCGCTCGGGTCTCGGCACCGAAGAAGTCGGAGTACCACAGCCCAATCAGACCCAGCAGGGCAGGCGCGTTGGACTCCAGTGGCGCGGTGGCGAAATGGCGGTCGACGATGTGGAACCCGGACAGGAAGTCCGCGAACGCCGCCCGGCCGATCACCGCCATGATCGACAGCCCGATCGCGGAGTCCACCGAGTAGCGTCCGCCGACCCAGTCCCAGAAGCCGAACATGTTGGCCGAGTCGATTCCGAACTCCTCGACCAGTTTCTTATTGGTCGATACCGCCACGAAATGCTTGGCAACCGCGTCCTCGCCGAGTGCATCAGTGAGCCAGCGCCGCGCCGCAGTCGCGTTCGTCAGCGTCTCCAGGGTGGTGAAGGTCTTGGAGGCGACGACGAAAAGCGTTGTGGCAGGGTCGAGTCCGTCGAGTTTGGCCACCAGATCGGCCGGGTCGACATTGGAGACGAATCGCGCCGAGATGCCGGCATCGGCGTAATGACGCAGAGCTTGGTAGGCCATCGCCGGCCCGAGGTCCGAGCCGCCGATCCCGATGTTGACAACGCAGGCGATCCGCTTGCCGGTGGCGCCGGTCCACTGGCCATTGCGCAGTCGGTCGGTGAAGTCACCCATCCCATCGAGTACCTCATGGACGTCGGCGACCACGTCCTGTCCGTCGACCGACAACGTCGCGTCACGGGGTAGCCGCAGTGCGGTATGCAGTACGGCGCGGTCCTCCGAGGTGTTGATGTGCTCGCCCGCGTACATCGCATCGCGGCGTTGTTCCAGCCCGGCCGCGCGGGCCAGATCCACCAGCAATGCCAGCGTCTCGCGGGTTACCCGGTGCTTGCTGTAGTCGATGTAGAGGTCGCCGACGGTCAGGGTGAGTTCGCGGCCGCGGTCGGGGTCCTCGGCGAAGAACTGCCGCAGGTGCTGGTCGGCGATCTGGCTGTGGTGTCGGGTCAGCGCCGTCCAGGCGGCTCCGGTAGAGGTATCTGCGCTCATTCCCCAGACCCTAGTGCGGTCGGGTACGCAGAGGTGTACATCATGGAGTGATGAGCACCCCAGAAGTTGAACGGCTGTTGGCCTCGGTTCCGACCGGGTTGTGGATCGGCGGTCGGGAGCGACCCGCGTCGTCGACCTTCGACGTCCTCAACCCGGCCGATGACGAGGTCCTGATCTCGGTGGGCAACGCCACCGCGGCCGATGCGCTGGCCGCGATGGACGCCGCCTGCGCGGTGCAGGCCACCTGGGCCGCCACCCCGGCACGTGAACGCGGCGAGGTGCTTCGGGCGGTATTCGAGATGATCATCGACCGCGCGGAGGACTTCGCCACCCTGATGACGCTGGAGATGGGCAAGGTCCTCGCCGAGAGCATGGGCGAGGTCAAATACGGGGCCGAGTTCTTCCGTTGGTTCGCCGAGGAGGCGGTGCGCATCGGCGGCCGGTACACCCCGAGTCCGGCGGGTACCGGACGCATCGTCGTCACCAAAGGGCCGGTCGGCCCGTGCTACGCCATCACGCCGTGGAACTTCCCTTTGGCGATGGGCACCCGCAAGATCGGCCCCGCACTCGCGGCCGGCTGCACCATGATCGTCAAACCGGCCCAGGAGACACCACTGACCATGCTGCTGCTGGCCAAGCTGATGGCCGAGGCCGGGCTGCCCTCCGGTGTGCTTTCGGTGCTGGCGACCAACAAGCCGCGCGAGGTCACCACCGCGCTGATCGACGACGGCCGGTTGCGCAAGCTCACCTTCACCGGCTCGACCGGAGTCGGCAAGGCTCTGGTCAAGCAGTCCGCGGACAAGTTGCTGCGCACCTCCATGGAACTCGGCGGCAATGCGCCTTTCGTGGTGTTCGACGATGCCGACGTCGACGCCGCCGTCGACGGCGCGATGCTGGCCAAGATGCGCAACGGCGGCGAGGCGTGC
>Ga0194056_10001766_pt1 | contig 11738 bp, 8 predicted proteins | sample SepL4413m_MetaG_FD_155458 | JGI IMG/M metagenome (GOLD analysis project Ga0194056, IMG submission 155458) | Anoxic zone freshwater microbial communities from boreal shield lake in IISD Experimental Lakes Area, Ontario, Canada - Sep2016-L442-13m | ecosystem: Environmental > Aquatic > Freshwater >...
CGTTCCACCGACGACTTGAAAGGCAATGTCGAGCCGCGTCAGGCGATCCTGCAGTGCCCTTGATGCAGCATTGGTTCGCGAGAAGACGGCGATCTCGCCATGGGGAACGCCCTCATCAGCTAACCCGGCAATCTCTCCAGCCACAAATCGGGCTTCGCTGTACTCATCGTCGAGTTCCTCAATGCGAATCGGGTCGCCAGCACCAACCTCTGTCCAAAGGCTTTTTGACTTTCGGCCCTCATTGTTGGCAACAACAGCATTGGCTGCCTGAAGGATTGTCTCGGTTGAGCGGTAGTTCTGCTCGAGTTTCACAACCGTGGCGTCTGGATAGTCCTTTTCGAAATCAAGGATGTTTCGAATGTCTGCAGATCGGAATGAATAGATCGACTGGTCGTCATCTCCGACAACGGCAAGATTGCGATGGTCATCGGCGAGCAACTTCAACAGTCGATACTGAGCATGATTTGTATCCTGGTACTCGTCGACCATCACATGCTTAAACCGACGCGACCAACGCAAGCGAATGTCCTCATGGGCGGCGAGCAACCTAACTGTTCGGACCAGTAGATCATCAAAGTCCATAGCGTTTTGACTCTCAAGCTGGCGGTCATACTCTGCATAGACCTCAGCTACCGTCCGTTCCCACCATGAGCCAGCGACGCTCGCATACTCGTCAGGGGTCTTCAGCGCGTTTTTGGCCCTTGAGATCTCTGCTTGAACAGCGGCGGGGGCCGCCTGCTTCGGATCTACCCCAAGATCCTCAAGTGTCCGCCTGACTAGGCGTCGCGAATCATCCTGATCGAAAATCGAGTACCCAGTCTGGTATCCGAGTCGATCGCCATCAATCCTCAGAATGCGCGCACAGGCAGCGTGGAATGTCATCACCCAGAGACCCTGGGCAGGCCTTCCAAGCAGGACTTCAACACGCTCCCGCATCTCTTTTGCCGCACGATTGGTGAACGTGATGGCAAGCACCTCTTCAGCGCGCGCCCTTTGCGTAGCAACCAACCATGCCAAGCGGTTTGTCAACACCCGAGTCTTGCCAGAGCCGGCGCCAGCAAGTATCAACAGCGGCCCACCGTCATGGGTTACCGCTGCGCGCTGCGGCGGATTCAAACGGCCGAGTAGCGCGTCTAGATCATCAATCGGTGCCTGATTCATCGTTGAGCTCACGGTAGCGGCCGAAGCGGCTAGCGCTGGAACGACTGCGCTTTAAGCGCCACCGTTAGGCGCAGGCGGAAGGTCTCCTCCGCGTGGTGGGTCCTCTGCCAAAAGTCTCGGAACTGTTACTAGCTGGTAGCCACGCTCGCGGAGGCCCCTGATGATGTCTGGCAAAGCAGCAAGCGTCTGAGTTCGATCTCCGCCTCCATCATGCATCAGGATGATCGAGCCTGGCTGCACCTGCGTGAAAACAGCCTGCTTGATTGCGTCTACCCCGGGTTTACGCCAGTCCTCAGTGTCGACATCCCAGAGAACGAGCAGCATCTTTCGCTTCTTGAGCGCATCAAGAGTCGTCTGATCGTAGGCGCCATATGGAGGCCGGTATAGCTGCGGGCTGGGAAGCCCTAAGCCAGTTATTGCTGATGCGGTACGGTCGATCTCACTGCTCTGCTCTGCGCTTCCAAGTGAAGGCATTTGCGGGTGAGTCCAGGTGTGATCGGCGACCACATAACCATCGCTGTGCGCACGCTTTGCATTCGGGCCGAAAGTTGAATACTGCCCACCGACGGTAAAGAAGGTTGCGGCTGCACCCATCTGGTTGAGGATCTTCAGGTACTGCGGCGTGTACTCACTCGGACCGTCGTCAAATGTCAGCGCAACTGCCCGGCGCTGGCCGCCAGCCTTGACGATGTAGGGAGTCTGTTTGTAGGTCGTTGAAACTGCCGTTCGATCGAGCTTCGCTTGAGTCGCAAATAGCGACCCGGGACCGGTCCCTCCTACACTCGCGAGTCGAGCTGCAAAACCACCGTTCTGAGGACCAGAATCGCCACCTCCGCCAACTGAAGCTATCGCCCAGACCACAATTGCAGCAAAGGCAAGCAAACCAGCTCCAGCAAGCCTTCGCCGCCGCTGGTGGACAGCATTATCGGAGACGCGGGCCGGTCGAGTCGGAGTTTTCTTTGCTTCATTCACTGCATTGATAGTGACAGACGCCAACCCTAGACCGCGCAACCGGGGCGACTAGGCGTAGGCTGTCCGCCGTGTCCAATTCCGTCTGGCTGGTTCTGCCCACCTACAACGAGGCAGAGAACATCGAACCGATCGTTGCTGCAATAGGCGAGCAGCTTCAACTCGCTGCGCAAGACAGCTGGAGGATCCTAATCGTCGACGACGGTTCACCAGATGGGACAGGCCAAATCGCCGACAGACTTGCCGAGGGCGATTCCAGGATTGAGGTGCTGCACAGGACGGTCAAGGAAGGCCTTGGCCGAGCATATGTGGCTGGTTTCAAACGAGCCCTCGAAGGCGGAGCCGATCTTGTCGTACAGATGGACGCTGATTTCTCCCACGATCCGCGCGATGTCCCTCGACTGATCGCTGCAGCAGCGGACGCTGACCTAGTGATCGGGTCGCGCTACACGGCAGGCGGCCAGGTAGCCGATTGGGGACTTGCGCGACGCCTGCTCAGCCGAGGTGGCTCGCAGTATTCGAGGCTGGTGCTTGGAATTCCTGTCAGAGATCTGACTGGCGGCTTCAAGTGCCTTCGACGTTCAACGCTTGAGGCTCTAGACCTTGAGCATGTGCGAGCTCAAGGCTATGTATTCCAGATCGAAGTGACATACCGCGCGATCCTCGCGGGGCTGAAAGTTGTTGAGATCCCGATCACATTCCGTGACCGGCGTGCTGGCGAAAGCAAGATGTCGTGGACGATCACCGGCGAGGCAATGTGGACGGTCTTAAAGCTGCGCCACCAAGTCAACCGAAGTACCAGCAGTTAGCCGCCAGCCGGATTCGGCCCTCGCCGCGGTCTAAGCGTCCGAACCTCCGCGGGCTTTGTCCCCTGTTCGCGTTCGACGATCTCAAGCCGTTCGGATAACGAAGCGAGTGCATCAGCTACGGGATCTGGGAGGTGAGCCCAGTCAGCATCTGGGCCCTCCGGTCTGCGACCGTCAACGCGGACTGGATGACCGGGATTGCCAACAACGGTTGAACCGGCCGCCACGTCATGAATGACGACAGTGTTGGCGCCGATTTTCGATCCGGCGCCAACCGTAATCGGGCCGAGCAGCTTTGCCCCCGACCCAACGGTTACACCGTCAGCAAGCGTTGGGTGCCGTTTGCCAGTCGCGAAGCCCGTTCCACCGAGCGTCACACCCTGGTAGAGGGTCACGTCGTCGCCGATCACTGCCGTCTCACCGATAACGACGCCCATTCCGTGATCAATGAACAGCCCCTCGCCAATCTGGGCAGCCGGGTGAATCTCTACACCGGTCAGGAGCCTTGAACCTGCTGCCATCGCTCGCGGAACAAACGGCACTCCGTTTTCGTGAAGTGCGTGAGCTACGCGGTGAGCGAGAACGGCTTGAACACCAGGCCAAAGCGCAAGGATCGTTGTAGGTCCAACCTCCCGCGCCGCAGGATCTCGCGTAAAGGCAGCACCGATGTCTCGGCGGACCTCACCCGCGACTTTCGCCATCAGACCAATTCCGAGCAACCCCATAGGCGCAGCCTAGCGAGCTTTGTAGGCTCTATCGAACAGCTGCGCGAGTTGGTGCGAAATACGGCGCTGAGGCATATCGCTCGCCAGAGTCAGGCAGTACGACTGCGATTCGCTTCCCCTTGCTCTCAGGTCGTTGCGCTACTTCGATTGCACCCCAAAGCGCAGCGCCACAGCTCATTCCAACGAGGACCCCTTCCCGCTGGGCAGCGAGCCATGCTGTTTCAATCGCATCTTCGTCGCTGACTGTGATCACTTCGTCGAGCAGTTCCCGGTCGAGAACCTCCGGCACGAAGCCCGCGCCAATCCCTTGTATTCGGTGAGCGCCTGGCCGACCGCCGGAAAGCACTGGCGATCCGGCTGGCTCGACTGCAACTAGATGCAGCTTTGGATTCTGCTGTTTAAGAAAGCCGCCGGCGCCGGTAACGGTGCCTCCAGTACCGACCCCGCAGACCAGTACATCAACCTTTCCGTCAAGGTCGGCCCAGATCTCGGGACCGGTCGTCGCGAAGTGAGCCAATGGATTAGCTGGGTTAGAAAACTGTCTTGGCATCCAGACCTCTGGCGCCGAAGCGACTAGCTCAGCCGCCTTGACCGCCTCATCCATCCCACCCATCGATTCGACGACCTCGACCCTTGCTCCGTAGAGAGCAAGCAGAGTTTCCCGCTCGCGCGTCATTCCCTGCGGCAGGGTGAGAATCAGTTCATACCCCTTGGCGGCGCAGATAAAGGCGAGAGCAATTCCGGTGTTACCTGATGTTGCTTCAACTATCGTCGTTCGACCTGGCTCGATCACCCCGTCGCGCTCGGCTGTTTCGACCATTGCGACGCCGATTCGGTCTTTGACGCTTCCTCCGGGGTTTCCTGATTCGATCTTTCCGAACAACTGCGCGTCTATTTCCGGCGCAATTCTTGAGAGTTGCACGATCGGCGTCGCCCCGACTAGCGAGGCAATATTCGTGACTATACCGGGCATTCCTGACCGATTATAGGCTATTGCCCTATTAGCTATTGCTCAGTAACGAAAAGCTCAGATGTAATACATCGGTGATTCGGTCTGCGATTCTCGCTCAGCGAGGTCTGCGATCGTCAGGTTCGACAGCACCTGACGGGCGGCCTCCGCAGCCTCCGCGACCACCCCCTGCGAGCCGGCGCCGACCTTGCCATCCAGCAGCTCCACTACCTCAACAACCGAAATTTGGTCCGCCTGCTTAGCGAGTAGGTAGCCACCTTTAACGCCTCGCTGACTCTTCAGGATTCCGGCCCGCCTGAGGCTCGCGCAAATCTGCTCAAGGAACTGCGGAGGAACCCCTCTGCGGCGGGCAATTTCGGCTACGGGAACTGGAGTGAGTTCGGGCGAGATCGCCAGCTCAACAAGAGCATCGAGGGCGTAGGTCGACTTCGCAGTGATCGAGATCATCGTTTGATTCTATGACTGTTGCTCTGCAGCAGCGAGTTTGGCCAGCGTCAGGTCAATTCGCGATAGCGTCTCTTCCCTTCCAAGGACCGAGACAGTTTCAAAAATCCCTGGAGAGATTGTCGTCCCGCTAATCGCGACGCGTATTGGCTGATAGACCTTTCCAGCCGCTACATCCAGCTGGTCTGGGATTGGTTCGAGAGCAGCTTCGACCTCTTCGGCGCTAAAGACTTCGCTGCAACCATCAAGAGCTTTGCGAGCCGCTGTAAGAGCCTCAAAGGCGCCATCGCGACCAAATACCTTCTTGACAGCCTTTGGATCGTCGACCGGACCATCCCAGATGAACCCGCAGAGCGGATCAAAGTCGGCGAGTGTCTGAATCTTCTCCCGTGCGATCGCGACTGCCGCTGCTATCCCGCTGCGTCCAGTGAAATCTTCAATCCGCCTCGTTAGTTCCTGCTCAGGCAGTGCCCGCATATAGATGCCATTGATATGGCGTAATTTTGCCTCGTCAAAGACGGCAGGACTCTTAGATACACGGTCAAGCGAAAACTTCTCCTGAAGCTGTTCAGCGGTAAAAATCTCCTCATTGCTGTCGTAACCTGCGCCGAGCAGCGCCGTGTAATTGACAACCGCCTCAGCTAGGTAACCGGCGCCACGTAGCTCTTGAACTGACGCCGCTCCGTGACGCTTCGAAAGTTTCTTGCCGTCAGGCCCGTGCAGCAGCGGCAGGTGAGCATATATCGGCGGTTGAGCCCCCAACGCTTGCAGAACTAAGACCTGCTTTGGCGTATTTGACAGGTGATCCTCACCACGAATCACATGCGTAATTCCGGCATCAAGATCATCAACTGCGACAGCAAGGTTGTAGAGCGGCGTGCCATCGGCGCGAGCGATGACTGGATCATCTAGATGCTGATGAGCGAAGACCGTCGTGCCGCGAATCACATCTTCCACAACGGTCTCGCCGCTATCCGGCACTCTCAGCCTTAGTGCTCCTTCAGCTTCAGGCTCGCCACGAAAGCCCTTCTCAGCGCCATTCAGGTCCTTCCACGCCCGAACGTCTTCCGCATTGGCAGTCGAGCGGTAGGCAAGCCCAGCGGACTCGAGTTGGGCAAGAACCTCCAAGTGGCGCGACTCAAGTGATCTCTGGCTGATCGGGCCCTCGTCCCAATCGATTCCCAGCCAATCGAGCGCGTCAAGTATCTGGGCAACGTTCTCTTCGGTCGAGCGCTCACGATCTGTATCTTCGATGCGGAGCACCAGCGTCCCGGAGCGACCGCGGGCGAACAACCAATTGAACAATGCAGTGCGCGCCCCTCCAATATGGAGCGCGCCTGTCGGAGAGGGAGCGAAGCGTACGCGCATGGGTAACAGCAGATGGTAATCGGAGCGCACGTATCACCGGCGGGCGGCCTGCCAAAAGCAATCGAGCGTGGCGTTGAACGGGGCTGCGATTCGATCCAAATCTTCTCTCAATCGCCGAGGGCGTGGAAGCCAACCGCCCATACAGAACAGGCGATAAGCGACTTTCGAGCGGCTCACGAGGCGAGCCGCATCGGGCCAGTCCTAATCCATGCCGTTTACCTGATCAACTGCGCATCAGATGATGCCGAACTCCGGCAAAAATCACTTGACGCGCTCGTTAACTCGCTCTCAGTCGGCGATGCGATTGGTGCTACAGCGGTGGTTCTCCACCCTGGCTCAGCGAAGAGTGGTGATCCAGTTGCGGCGATCGCTCGCGCTGGAGAGGTCATCGCTGAAGCCCTCAACCGAACTGAAAGCTGCGAGCTTCACCTCGAGAACACGGCTGGCGCCGGCGGAACGCTCGGCCGTTCCTTTGCTGAGCTTTCATCGCTGCTTGACTCCTCAGGATCTGGCCCAAGGCTTGGTGTCTGCCTCGACTCCTGTCACCTGTACGCTTCCGGCTACGAGGTCGGTACATACGACGGGCTATCAGCAACGATTGAGGAATGCGACAGTGAGATAGGCCTCGACCGCCTGCGATCACTGCATGTCAATGACTCGATGACCGAGTTTGGTTCGAATCGCGACCGGCATGCCGCGCCAGGTGAAGGCCTGATTGGCGCAAAGGGGCTTTCGATATTCCTTTCAGAGCCCCGCTTCGAAGGGCTGCCAACAATCCTCGAGGGACCGGGGGCAAACGGCGGCGAGGTAGATGCAGATGACCTCAAGACAGTTCACAAGCTTCGCGCTCGTGGCCTTAAGGCCAGAGCAAAGGCCTAGTCAGACTCAAGCAGCTTCAGCGAGTGAGCCGGGGCCAAGCAAGGCCTCCAGATCAGCCCTCAAACCCGCGTCAGCCGAAACTCGAAGCTCTTCGCCGAGCAGAACTGCCCGCGAAGCCGAACCGCTGCGAATCTGAACAGTGACTTCGCTCTCGCCGGGATGGCCTGTGAGAACGGTTCGAAGCTGATCAAGTTTTTCCCTAGACAGTTCAGCGTTGTCAATCAGGACAAACACGCCGCCAGCAGGCTCCTTGACCGCGGCCAGATCAGCACTCGCTATCTCCTCAGCAGTCGGGTTGAACGGCTTAATGGCACTGACGAGGACAGTCAATCGCCCTCCGTCACCAATGTCAAGCTTGCCTTTGACTAGCACTACGGTGTCGGCTTCGAGTGCATCACCGATTGATTCCAGAGTGCGCGCAAAAATTAAGAGGTCGCAGCTGGCTTCAATTCCTTCGAGCACAGCACGTGCCATTGGATCGCCCTTCTTCGTCCGCATCCTCGCAATCTTTGTGAGCAGACCACCGACCGTTACCGCTTCACCACTATTGCGAGTGGCTAGCTCGGCGATGCTGACATCGCACTTTGCTTGGAGAGCGGCACGAACCTCCTTGAGCGGGTGGTTCGAGATATAGACGCCCGTCGTTTCGCGTTCGCCATCAAGCAGCTCCTTGCGTCCAAACTCATGCGTGGGGATCGGCGGCCTCAGCTGCGCTGACCCGGGACCATCGGTCTCCTCAAAGGAGAACATGCTCTCCTGACCGGTTTCAAGATCTTGGCGCGTCTTGGCTCCCGCTTGGACTGCTTGGTCCAAGACCTCGACCATTCCCCTTCGAGTTGCGCCAGTCGAGTCGAACGCCCCGCAGCGAATCAGCGCATCAAGCGCCTTACGACTAACGACGCGGCCATCCACGCGGTCACAGAAGTCCCAGATCGAGATGAACCGGTCTCCCTCGCGGCGCGCTTCAAGGATTGCCTCAACCGATCCGTAGCCAATCCCCTTTACCGCATCAAGTCCGAATCTAATGCTGCCGTCGTCAACGGTGAATTGATGATCTGACGCATTGATATCCGGAGGAAGCACAGGAATGCCCATCTCCTCAGCGTGATTGAGGAAGAACGGAACCTTGTCCTTCGTTGACATAACTGAGCTGATCAGCGCGGCCATGTATTGAGCTGGGTAATTGGCCTTAAGCCACGCAGTTCGATACGAAATTAGTGCGTAGCAAGCTGCGTGCGACTTATTGAAGGAGTAGGACGCTGACTTCTCGTTTGTCTGCCAGAGCCATTCAATTACGGCTGGCTCGGTTCCGGATGCAGCGCTCCCTTCAAAGAATTCAGGCTTCAGGGCGGCCATTCCCTTTGTGTCCTTCTTGCCGATTGCTTTGCGCAGATCGTCAGCGCGCGCCCCGGAGAACCCGGCTATGTCTTTAGCGATCCGCATCGCCTGTTCCTGATAGAGGATGACCCCCTTTGACTCCTCAAGTATTGAGCGCAGCCGATCATCCGGGTAGTTGATCGCAGAGGGATCACGCTTGCCCCGCGCATAGGTGGGGATCTCATCCATCGCACCAGGCCGGTAGAGCGCACCCAGTGCGATCAGATCGACAAACTCGGTCGGCCGCACCTTGCGAAGCGCTCCACGCATCCCGTCAGACTCAAACTGAAAGACCCCGACCGAATCGCCGGCAGCGAGCATTTCGTAAGTCGCCTTGTCGTCGAGCGGCAGCGTCGCCATGTCCGGTCGTTCGCCGGTTAGGTCAGCAACTAGGTCAAGGGCATCCTCGATCACATCAAGGTTCCGCAGACCAAGAAAGTCCATCTTCAGCAGACCGAGCTTCTCAATCGGACCCAGCGAGAACTGGGTAACTGTCCGGTAGATCGAATTGCCCTCTTCGTCCCGTTCACGGCTGTCGGTTAGCTGCAGGGGAACTATGTCGGTCAGGGGTCGATCAGCGATTACGACACCTGCCGCGTGAATCGAAGTGTTACGAACCACGCCTTCGAGTCCTTGCGCTACATCAACAATCTCCGCCGCCACCGGATCTGAATCGACAGCTTTACGCAGGTCCTTGCCGGGCTCCAGACACTCGGCGAACGAAGGGCTTCGACCCTGAATCGGCTCGGGAACAAGTTGAGCAATCTGGTTTCCGATCCCGTAGTCGCGGCCAAGAACACGCGTTGCATCACGAACGGCGTTACGCGGCCCACTCTTGCCAAAGGTGATTATCTGAGCGACCGCTTCACGGCCGTACTTTTCGGTCACGTAGCGAATCACTCGCTCCCGCCCACGAACTGAGAAATCAATGTCCATATCCGGCATGGAGACACGCTCAGGGTTGAGGAAACGCTCGAACAGCAACCCATATTCGATTGGGTCAACTTCAGTAATGCCGAGGCAGTAGGCGATGATCGACCCTGCAGCCGAGCCACGCCCCGGCCCGACCGCGATCCCATCGCGCTTAGCGAATTCGACGAAGTCCCAGACAATCAAGAAGTAGCCCTGGAAACCCATCCTTTCGATTACTGCGAGTTCGCTCTCCGCCCGTTCAATCGCCTGCACGGGGACGGGATCGCCGTAGCGTTCGTGGAGGCCAGCAGTAACCAGTTTCCGCAGGAAGTCGGACTCTGAGAGGCCGTCAGGCGACTCATAGGTCGGGATAATTTGCCGATCAAGCTCCAGCTCAATCGAACAGCGATCAGCGATCTCAACCGTTGTGGCCAGCGCCTCTGGAAGTTCAGCGAAGGCGGCCGCCATCTCTTCATTTGAGCGCAGGTAAAACTCGTTGGTGTCGAAGCTCAGCTTTGGCTCGGCAAGCGTTGATCCAGTTGATACGCAGAGCAGGGCCGCATGGTGACGATGGTCCTCGCGACGCAGGTAATGAACATCTCCGGTTCCAACAATTGGGCGTCCCATCTCACGCGCAATCTTGATCGCGCCCTGATTAACAACCTCCTGAGCGGGGAGACCGTTCTTCTGAACCTCGAAATAGACATCCTCGGGCCCAAATATCTGAACTAGCTCGTCGGCGTGTGCGCGAGCACCGCTCTCGTCCTCGGCGATCAGCAACTGACTGAAGCGAGCAGCTAGGCAACCGGTAAGCGCGATCACCCCATCGGCGTGCTCAGAGAGCAACTCGCTGTCAACGCGCGGCTTGCCACTCTTGAAGCCTTCGGTGTATCCGCGAGAGCTGATCTTTACGAGGTTGCGATAGCCCTCATCGCTTGAGGCAAGCAGTGTCAGGTGATTGAGCTTGGGCCTGCCCTTCTCCTGCGACTTCCGATCGTCTGCGTAGTAGATCTCGCAGCCAACAATCGGCTTAACACCCGCCTTTTTGCAGGCAAGGTAATGCTCAACAGCGCCGTTCATGACGCCGTGATCAGTTAGTCCTAGCGCCGGCTGATCAAACTCAGCGGCTCGCTCTGCGAGTGCGCTGATCCGACAGTGGCCATCAAGCGTCGAGTACTCGGAATGAACATGAAGGTGGACGCTTGTCGGAGCTTTAGCCATTGCCACCATTCAATCCAAACAACCGCGGAGTCGTGGCTGCAAGACCCGCAATTTGCGCACGCAACGCATCTAGAGCGTCGCGACTGCCTTCCTCGCCTACTTCAGACCCAGGCTCAGCTGGCAATCCGAGAGCCCATGGGAGAACTGATGAAGCGGCGGAGATAAGCATGGCATCTGGTTCCGCAACGACCGTTTCGCTGACGCTAATCGGCCTTCCCGGCATCAGCGTGATTGCTGCCATCCCACCGATTGCTACCGGCGATCTATGACAGACAACCCATCGTTGACTGACTGCTGCCGTTGGCGTCGCAATCGCAGCGAGCCGCCAAAAAGCAACCGGATCAATCGAAAGACCGGATGCCACGAGTTGATCTGGATCAAGTGGGAGGGCTGCGACGCCGCGGAGCGCCTCAACCCCGGCCCGAGATGAAAGCCAGAGATGACGATCAAGGAACACAGCTTCCGCTAACCGGCTGTGAGATGCGCGTACCCGAAGCCGACCGGTTGACCGGTGACGAACTCGCTTGGCATTGCGGATTGAGGTCTTGTCGTGGCCAGCATCGGCAAGCGTCGCACCAGCGCCCGGCAGCGACATATCTAACCGGGTGGCCGGAGCAACTCGGTGAAGTTCGCAGAGGAGTCCCTCAATCCAGCGGCCAGCTGCTGACGGGTCCTGCCCAGCAAGAGTTCGTAGTGCAGGCGCGATCCAGAGCCTCGGGGCTCGGGCTAGTCCGGCTGGCCGTCGGTAGGAAGCCGGGCTAGCAAGCACTGGAGAGTCATTTGCCGCAGTTACATCAGCCTCGCCGCCCTGCACAGCTTGCAGCCTCGAAAGGGCTGCAGATAGCCGCTCAGTTGCATCTGACGATCTGACGACAGCCGGGCCGGCTAGTTGGTCGAAACGCTCTG
>Ga0194056_10001767_pt1 | contig 11738 bp, 11 predicted proteins | sample SepL4413m_MetaG_FD_155458 | JGI IMG/M metagenome (GOLD analysis project Ga0194056, IMG submission 155458) | Anoxic zone freshwater microbial communities from boreal shield lake in IISD Experimental Lakes Area, Ontario, Canada - Sep2016-L442-13m | ecosystem: Environmental > Aquatic > Freshwater...
CACACGGTGTCTCCATCCACAATTATCAAGTGCCCCACCCCAGCTCGCGCAAGCGCTTCAGCTGCATATGAACCAACACCACCAAGACCAAAAATGGCTACGGTGGTGTGTTGAAGTTTGTCCATTCCCTCATTCCCTAATACAAGTTTAGTTCTTGTAAACTGGTCAATTACCAAATGTAAGCTCTCCTTGTTTCGAAAAAGTTACTTGCCGTTGAAATAGTCGTATGCTGTCTTAGCAATATTTGCAATTGTCGTAATTGTGGCACCTCCATTTGGCGCTTGCGCCAAAACAGAAATTGCAAAGTCCCCGCCCTTCGAAAACACGATTCCAGCGTCACTTTCAATATTTGTAATGCTTCCAGTCTTATGAGCAACTACAGTTCCCTTTGGCAAAAACGCGCAAATCTTTGTCTTATTAATCGTCTTTTTCATTATCTGAATCATCTGATTATCATAAACTGGAGATATACATGTCTTAGTATAAAGGCGTTTGAACAAAAGATTCAAATCCTTGACAGTAAGCGTATTGGACTTTCCTGCAGGTACAGGCGTCAAGCAGAAATAATACCCAAGTTGTGTATCCGCGCTATATTTGTATTTCTTGATAGTATCATTGATGTACTTGAAACCAAGCAAGTCAGTAACAATATTAGCAGCACGATTATCACTGTACATAATCATGTATTCAATTAGTTTTGCAACTGTAATTTTATAACCAGTCGGTTTACCTTGTAGAATTCCAGTCCCTCCGACGCGTTCAATAGTGCGATTTCTCAATTTAATGACTTTATTCAGTTTCAGTCCACCTTCTTTAATCTTTCTAAACGCAGACATCATTACAAAAACTTTAATTACACTAGCTGCCCGAACTCTACCAGTGTTGATATAGAGACTTTCACCTGTCTTTAGATTAAGAATACCAATACTAAATTTGCCCGACTTCCCACTTGTCTTCGCCAACACACGAGATTTCAAGGTTGCCTTCGCTGTAGTAGTGGCTGGTACAATAGTAAATAACATAGCAAAAACCAATATAATACTAAAAATCTTTTTCGTCATAATTATTAACCCCTTCCGTCAATTTATTTTACAATATCCTCGACCCTTTTACAATGCAAAAACCATAATCCCATGTTATAATGTAAATGATTCATCTTGAAGGAGGATTTATGAAATATATTATTATATTAGGCGACGGAATGTCTGACTACCCCATAGAACAACTTGAGAATAAAACCCCATTAGAAGCGGCTCACAAGCCCAATATCGACGCCCTCGCGGCCTATTCAGAAATGGGCCTTGTAACTACGGTGCCATCTGGCCTTGCCCCGGGAAGCGACGTGGCTAATCTCGCCGCCATTGGATACGACCCGTCAATCTTTTACACGGGCCGTTCGCCCTTGGAAGCTATGAGCATGAATGTGAATATGAGCGAAACCGACGTTGCGATTCGCTGCAATTTAGTTACTTTAGGTGTTGGCGACAGCGAAAATTGTTCTTATGAAAACATGACCATGATAGATTATAGTTCTGATGAGATTTGTACTGAGGATTCAAAAATTCTAATTGATTTTCTTCAAGAGAAATTGGGCAATGAAAGATTTACTTTTCATCCTGGAATCAGTTACAGGCATTGTGTGATTGCTGACAATGGCGTGATTGGTTTGAGTTTAGTGCCCCCACACGATATTCTAGAGAAAAAGATTACTGATTACCTGCCAAAAGGTCCTGATAACGTCGAAATACTTGATCTCATGAAAAAAAGTTTTGACTTGCTTTCAAATCACCCTCTCAATTTGGAAAGGGTTAAAAACGGACTCAATCCGGCGAACAGTATTTGGCTTTGGGGCGAAGGCAAACGACCAAGCCTTGATCAGTTTGAAAAGAAATTCGGCATAAGAGGTGCTGTAATTTCAGCTGTTGATTTACTTAAAGGAATTGGGAAATGCGCTGGAATGCTTACATGCGAAGTCGAAGGTGCTACTGGGAATATTCATACAAATTTCTCTGGTAAGGCCGAGGCAGCTATTCAGGCGTTTAGAGACGGATATGATTTCGTGTATTTACACATTGAAGCTCCTGACGAGTGTGGACACAGAAACGAAGTTGAAAATAAAGTTAAATCAATTGAACTGATTGATGAAAAAATCGTCGGACCAATTATTAAGGCAAGCGCTGAATTAGGTCCAATTCGGATTCTAGTGATGCCTGACCACCCTACGCCTATTTCACTTAGAACCCATACTTCTGAACCGGTTCCATATTTGATTGCATCAACTGTCGATGGAGAAGTTAGTCGTTCAAGACAACCTCTGAATATGATTTATTCCGAGGCAAATGCTGCGAAGACTGGCATTTACGAAGAAAACGGATATAAAATGATATATAAGTTGTTATCTTAATAATGGCGCTCTCCGATGAATTGCACTTCAGTCAAAACCATATCGAGTTTCACATCATGTGGTTCTATTTGCATTAAGTTTGTGACTTGAAAATCGAATCCAAGCCCAACTTTGAAGCAATTTTCTCTTAACTTCGGGAGAAAATTATCATAGTAACCCCCGCCATAACCAAGTCTGTATTTCCCTTGATTGAAAGCAAGTCCAGGTACGCATATTAAATCGATTTCCTTAGGGGAAATTTCTTCCTGATCGCAAGGCTCTAGAATTTTGAACGCGCCGCTCTTAAGATTGTCAAATCCTCTGAATTCACAAGCAATAATTTCACTATTTTTCAATACCGGCAAAAGAACGCGTTTGCCGTCTTCAACGCACATGTCGATAATTGGAATTGTATCTACTTCATTATTTGTTGGGATATAACACATCACAGTTTTTGCATTTCGATAGTCCAAAAAAATCCCTAAGCGCTTACAAATAAGCTCCGAAGATGCGACGGCATCGTGTTGCGGAAACAGTTCTCTTTTTGCCAGCATTTGCTTGCGCAACGTTTCTTTAAAATGACTGCTCATTGTCATTCATCTCCAAACATCATATTTTCCATATAACAGTCTGAAAAACCAGGATCAAATGAAAGCTCAATATATTTTATCGTCTTAGAAAGTTCGGTAGATAAGTCAAAATAATCTTTATTCAATAGCGCCATTGAAGCTCCCTGACCTGCTGCATTTCCAGCAGTAACGATAGAATCCTCAAGTTCTTTTGGAATTAATCCAATTTTAATTGCGGAAAACTTGTCCATGAAGTTTCCAAATCCTCCAGCTAAAAACGTGTCGCAAATATCAGATAAACTTATACCTGCCCGCTCCACAAGAATCATTATGCCAGCACAAATTGCTGCTTTTGCATTTTGAATTTCGCGAACGTCCTTTTGTGTAATGAGAATGTCCCCAAAAACTTTAAAAGCATTTGCGTTGTTATGCTCAACTATTCTTTCAGCAAGCCATGCTTCTGAAATTTCGTCGTCATCAACTAGACGACCCGAAAAGTCGATTACTTCGTGTTCCAGTAATACTGCTATCATATCTAACACACCTGATCCGCATAACCCCACAGGCTCAGAATCTCCGATCACTTTGAACTTCATTTCCCCGTCTTCAATTGTCACCTTACTTATTGCTCCGTCAACAGCTGGCATACCATGAGTGATGTTTGCACCTTCAAATGCCGGTCCTGCAGCAGTCGAACAAGCCCAAACTGCAGCCCCTGACTTTAAAGCTATTTCACCATTAGTGCCTATATCTACAAGAAGTTGAGGTGCTTCGGATTTATAAATTCCAGTAGAAATTATTGCAGAAATTGTATCAGCACCTACATAAGCAGAAACCGATGGTAACACAACCATTTTTGAATCTGGCATTTTCAGTCCAATTTCCGATGCATCAAGAATATGCATATCAATTGACTCTGGGGTAAATGGAGCAACTGCTATTCCACTTGCATCAAGATTGAGAAGAAAATGCATCATAGTTGTGTTGCCTGTAAAAAGAATTACTGAAATTTGCTGTGCAAACTTTTCCACAATATCTTGAATGCAGGTTACAATTTCAGTTTGCATTCTATCTCTTTCACTTTTGCCTTTCATTGTGAAGTCTATCCTGGAAATGACATCGGCTCCAAAAGCTTTTTGAGGATTTATAGCAGAAGCTATTCCAATCCTCTCACCTGTCATCAAATCGTATAAATATGCAGCAATTGTTGTCGTTCCTATATCAACTGCTAGCCCGAAGCCTTCTTTAAATTCAGAAAATATTTGTTTGATTTCAATTTTTAGTTTGCCAGTTTGAGTCAAAATATTTTCTACTGACTTTTTTTTAGGAAGAATTACTATCATGCCTTCCTGAGCTTTTGTCTTGCAAGATTTAACCGAAACTCCATTAATGATGACCATGCATTTTCCGCATGTACCATTTCCACCACAAGTAGCTTCTATTGCAAAATCATTATCGCGAATGACTTCTAATAAATTTTTCTCTCCATTGAATTCTACAAAAAAGTTTTCACCGTTATTAATCGTTAGTTTTCCCATTTTTATCTTCCCCTTATATTTGTGGAGTGTATTTCTCGATTTTTGCATCTTCAAAAGTTCCCATTTTATTATAAGCTTCTAAAGCGGCATCAAATATTACTAGACTCAAAACTGCTCCAGAACCTTCACCCAGACACATTTCTAGGGTAAGAAGTGGTTCCATTTCTATTGCTTCAAATAATTTAACTGCGCCGGGTTCTTTTGAAAAGTGTGACGTAAATACATAATCTTTTGCCTGAGGACAAATTGATATCGCCAATAGGGCCGCAACGCCCGAAATAAAGCCGTCTATGACACAAGGAATACCCATAGCAGCCGAACCAATAAAGCAGCCAGTAAGTCCCGCTATGTCAAATCCCCCTAATTTCGAAAGTATATCAATTGAATCGAGATATGGCCGGTTGATATCAATTGCTTTTTTTACAATTTCGGCTTTGTTCTGATGCGCAATATCTGAAAGTCCTGATCCTCTTCCAGTAACTTCAGAAGGATTACTGCTAGTTAAAACTGAGGTAATAGCTGAGCTAGTGGTCGTGTTACCAATTCCCATTTCACCAGTACAAATCAGTCTGTATCCATCTTTATAAAGATCTTCAACAATATCTATGCCAATTTCAATTGCCCGAATGGCTTCATCACGAGTCATAGCCGGACCGTACGCGATATTATTCGTTCCATATCTAATTTTTTTATGAAGAATTCCAGTTAAATTTGAAAGTTCATCATCGACACCAATATCGCAGATGACCAAATCAGTTTTAGCATAGTTGGCAAATATGTTTACGCCAGTAATACCCTTCAAAAAGTTTTGGGTTACAGTCGAAGTGACCTCTTTTGGGCAAGAACTTACACCTTCTTCGACGACTCCATTATCTGCGCACATTATAACAACAGCTCTTTTAGAAATTTCCGGTTCAGGAGTTCTTAAAATCCCAGCGAGTCGAATGATGATTTTTTCTAACTTGCCAAGACTGTTTAATGGTTTAGTTAATCCGTCGAGTTTGTCCTTCGCCAACTTCATAGATAATTCGTCAAGAGACTTTATTGAATTCATTGCAACGTCTAATTTCATTCAAAACTCCTATAGTATCAAATTCTTATTCCACATTTCGGACAAAACAAAGCATCCTTTTTAATAATTGCATTACATGATTTACAGTTTGAAGTTTGCTTCAATTCTGCTATCGCTCTTTGTAACAACCTGATTTTAGCTTCTTCCGAATCGATTTCCTCGCAAATAGATACGAATTCTTCTTCTGTCTGACCTGCACAATGTGCCTCGTATTGTCTTTTGCCTAGAGCAATAAATATTTTTTCAATTTTTTCTTCTTCAGCAGAAACAGAGAAATTCAATTTTGTAACTTCAATGATTTCTCCAGTCTTGTGCCCTACATTCTGGGCAGTAGCCTTAGCCCCTTTAAATAACATATCAAAAAATGACATTGTTTTTCCCCTCTTTCTTGTTGTTGCCAATACATTATATTATTAAATCGGCATAACTTTCAATCATTTTGTTTACCTTCTTTAAAAAAATGCTATAATTGACACTGAGGTGAATTTTTTGAGAAGGTCAATTGTTTTTAGAATTATGGTTTTCTACATAATAATTTTACTTGTATCAATTACTTCCACGGTTATTATGTATTCAAATACTGCTAGCCAGTATTTGCAGCGCCAAGCCCAATACATACTTGATCGCGACCAAAAGATTCTTTCTGATTTTCTATTGAAAAATGCCAATCGCCAAGTTTCCCTTTCAGACATTACTATCAGCACACAATATAAACGTTTTTTTGTTGATAGAATTAAAAGGAATATCAACAATATCTCTTGTCAATTTGTATTTTACACCAAATCATTAAGGGAGCTCTACTTCAGTACAGACGACCAATTAAACATTGATTTATATACCTCGAATATTAAAGATTATGCAATTTCTAATATGCCTACGAAAAGCACTATCAATTTCTCTCGAACAATATCTTCGACGGAATATAATATAAGACTTATTCCATTAACCAAATCTATGACTTCCGATTTGTATGGAGGCTACATGGTAATGTATATTCAATCAGCACCTGTAAACGATTTAACGAATGATATGCAAAAAGCAATTTTAGTTTCCTTTGGTGTTTCTCTAATTCTCATTTTAATAACTGGTTTTCTTTTTGCAAAACGATTATCCGCACCTATAATCAAATTAACTAAAAGTGCGGGATTAATTGCAAAACGCAATTTCAAAACTAGAGTTAAGATTAATACAAAGGACGAATTGGGCGCACTCGCTGATTCTATTAATAAAATGGCCAGTTCCTTACACGAGTATGATGAGGCACAGAAAAGATTTTTGCAGAATTCTTCTCACGAACTAAAGACTCCTCTTATGTCCATTCAAGGTTATGCAGAAGGATTAAAAGACGGAATTTTTGATAAGGAGAGCAATGCACTAGATATAATTATTGAAGAGAGTAAACGATTGAAGAAAATCGTTGATGATCTTTTGCTGCTTTCAAAGTTAGAAACTCTCGACGATTTCTATGTTTTTAAAAACATTAATATTGGCAATCTCATTAATCAAGCCGTCGATAAAATTCATGGTGCGGCTGTTTATGACAATAAAGAAATCATTATCAACCCACTTCCATCAGGCAGCATTAAATGTGACAGCGACAAAATGATTCAAGTATTGATTAATGTTATTGGAAATTCAATCAGATACGCTAAAAAAGAAATCATCCTTACTGTCAAGAAAACTGAAAATGATTTCTTAATAAAGATTACTGACGATGGTCCAGGATTCAAAAAAGAAGAACTCGAGAATGTATTTGACAGATTCTTTAAAGGTGCAAAAGGCGTTACTGGTCTTGGTTTATCTATTGCTAAAGCAATCGTTGAGCGACACGACGGAATTATTTCTGCGCACAATTTAAGAGAAGGTGGCGCATGTGTGGAAATACGCCTACCTTCTAAATAAAAGTTTATTAATTATTCACTATCTATAATTTTATAACCATAACCCCAGACAGTCTTGATTTCAATTTCAGAAGCTGCTTCAGTCAATTTTTTGCGGATTCTTTTTACAAGATCATCAACTGCTCGTGTGTCACCAATAAACTCATAACCCCATATACTTGAGATTAACTGTTCACGGTTGAAAACTTTATTTTTGTTTTCACATAAATATAAAAACAAACTGAATTCTTTTGATGTAAATTCTATTTCAGTTTGATTAGAAACAACTTTGCGTTCATCAAGATATATTATGATATCAGAAATTAAAAGTTTATTTTTTTCCTCCGGAGCAGTGACTTTTTCATCCACTCTTCTGAAAACCGATTTGACACGAGATACTAGTTCTCTAGGTGAAAATGGCTTGGCAATGTAATCATCCCCGCCGATTTCAAGTCCAATAATTTTATCAATCTCATCGTCTTTCGCGGAAACCATTATTACAGGCACATTACAGATTTTTCTGACTTCTTTGCAGACTGTCAGTCCGTCCATTTCAGGCATCATAATATCAAGTATCAACATATCAGCAGGCGTTTGCTTGAAAGCCTCAAGTACTTCTATACCACTCTGAAAAGTTTCAACTTTAAAACCCGAATTAATTAAATACTCTTTAATCAAATCTCTAATGTTCTGCTCGTCATCTACTACATAAATCAACTTTTCATTCATCAGATCACATCCTAATTCAAAGTTTATCTAGTTCTTCCTTAATTGCTTTATTAACCATTGCAGGATTTGCCTTACCCTTAGATTCCTTCATTACTTGCCCAACTAAAAATCCCATTGCTTTTTCTTTTCCAGCTTTGTAATCTGCAACTGACTGCGGGTTGCTTTGAATTGCATTTTTCACAATTGTAAGAATTTCACCTGCATCATCAACTATTTCTAGGCCTTCTCTTTTTACAATATCTGCAGGATGTTCGCCTGTCTCAAATACTTTTTTCAAGACTTTCTTTGCAATGTTCATACTTATCTTACTATTTTCTACGAGTAAAATCAAATCTGCAAGATCTTTTCCAGTAATCGGTATATTATCAAGTTCAATATTGCTTTCGTTTAACAAACGCAAAACTTCACCCATAATCCAATTGCTTGCAGCTTTTGGCGAACAATTAGACTTGACAGCCTCCTCGAACACATCTGCAAGGTGCTTTGAAGATGTAATTATTGATGCATCATACTCTGGAATCCCTAACTCTTCAACATATCTTTTTACTCTCTGTTCTTGTAATTCCGGCAGACTTGCTTTAATTTCATTTAACCAAGCATCGTCAATTTCTATTGGAGCAAGATCAGGCTCTGGGAAATATCTATAGTCATGTGCCTCTTCTTTAGAACGCATACTAAAACTGAATCCATTGTCATCATCCCAACGGCGGGTTTCTTGAACAATTTCACCACCTGCTTCTAAAATCTCCATCTGTCTTTCGGTTTCGTGTTCAATAGCTCTAACAATTGATTTAAATGAATTTAAATTCTTCATCTCAGTCCTAGTCCCAAGTTTCTCTTGCCCAAACGGACGAAGTGAAAGGTTTACATCCGCCCTTAAAGAGCCCTCTTCCATACGACAATCTGATACTTCTGTATACTCAAGAATTGCTTTTAGTTGCTCTAAATAGGCTTTGGCTTCATCAGCAGAACGCATGTCAGGTTCTGAAACAATCTCAATCAGAGGTACTCCACAACGGTTATAATCGACCAGAGAACCAACGCCCCATTTATCGTGCATTAGTTTCCCTGCATCTTCTTCAATATGAATTCTTGTGATTCCAATTCTCTTCTTTTGCCCATCTACATCGATGTCGAGATGTCCCCCAATGCATAATGGCAAATCAAACTGCGAAGTCTGATACGCCTTTGGAAGGTCAGGATAAAAATAATTTTTTCTATCCTGTTTGCTGAATCTAGAAATTGTACAATTTGTAGCTATTCCAGCTTTGGCAGCAAATTCTACAACCTGTTTGTTCAAAACTGGCAAGACTCCAGGCATACCGATGCAAATCGGACAACAATGAGTGTTTGGCTCGCCGCCAAACGCTGTAGTGCATGTACAATATATTTTTGATTTTGTTGCTAATTCTGAATGGACTTCTAATCCAATAACCACTTCATATTTCATTTGTTTCACCTGATCCGATCCTAAAGATTAGCACGCATTTTGTGCCATTCATTGTTCTGTTCATAAGTAAATCCTGCTCTTAATAGTGTTCCTTCATCAAATGGTTTTCCAATAAGTTGAATTCCATTAGGAGTATTGTTTTTATCAAATCCACATGGAATTGATACTCCCGGCAAACCTGCAATATTTACTGCCACTGTAAACATATCAACTAGATACATTTCAAGAGGATTTTCAGTTTTTTCTCCAAACTTGAATGCTCCAGAAGGAGAAACAGGCCCAGCGATTAAGTCGTATTTATCAAACGCATTCATATATTGAGTGTGAATTATACTTCTCACCTGAAGGGCTTTTTTATAATATGCGTCATAATACCCTGAACTCAATGCATATGTACCAAGCATAATTCTCCTTTGAACTTCTTCTCCAAATCCTTCGCTTCTTGTCTGTTTATACAGATCTAAAAGGTCTTCGAACTGAGAAGCTTTATATCCATATTTTATTCCGTCGTATCGGGCAAGATTTGAACTTGCTTCCGCACAAGCGATAATATAATATGCAGGAATTGCGTATTCATTTACAGGAAAATCAAACTCCTCAACTGTAGCTCCTAATTTCTTCATTTGTTCTAGCGCTGCTAAAATAGATTCCCTAATGTCATCTTTTAATCCTTCGCTGTGAATAAATTCTTTTGGAACCCCGATTTTCATGCCTTTAATATCATTAACTAAATATTTTGTATAATCAGGATATTTAGTATTAACTGATGTAGAATCCATTTTGTCATATCCACAAATCTCATTCATTACAAGCGCGCAGTCGGTTACGTCTTTAGTCATTGGTCCTATTTGATCAAGTGAAGAGGCAAACGCCACCAACCCATATCTCGAAACTGCACCATAAGTTGGTTTCATTCCAACTACACCACAAAACATTGCAGGTTGGCGAATCGAACCGCCAGTGTCAGATCCTAAAGAAAAAACAGCTTCACCGGCAGCTACCGAAGCTGCTGCCCCACCGCTAGAGCCTCCGGGCACTCTTTCAAGATCCCAAGGATTTGAGGTCTTTTTAAAGTGTGAGTGTTCGGTGGAACCTCCCATGGCAAATTCGTCCATGTTAACTTTACCGAGCATAACAGCTCCAGAATTTTTTAGTTTTTCTACAACAGTTGCGTCATATGGCGGAATAAAGTTCTCCAGCATCTTTGAAGCACACGTTGTCTCGATACCTTCAGTACACATATTGTCTTTTAAGGCAAATGGAATTCCTGAAAGTGGCGTAATCTTCTGACCTTTATCAATCCAAGCTTGAATTTCAGCCGCATTTACAAGCGCCTCTGATTCACAAAGCCTTAAATAGGCACCAACATCGCCATCTACTTTTGATATTCTTTTGTAAAAGACTTTAGTCAGTTCTACAGCACTTATTTCTTTATTTCTAAGTTTGTCTCCAAGCTCATGTGCGGTTAATTGAAATAATTCCAACTATATTCCCTCCCGATTTTTGATTTGCGTCACTCCACAATTTTAGGCACTTTAAAACAACCGTCTTCCTTCATTGGGGCGTTCTTTAGAATAACTTCGCGGTCATATGAAGGTTGTATAACATCTTCCCTAAATACGTTTTTAATAGGTAAAATGTGAGCAGTCGGCTCTACTCCAGAAGTATCAAGTTTGTTCAACTTGTCTACATGCTCTAAAATTTTATCCAGGTCGTCAATCATTTTTATTTTCTGCTCATCAGTGAGACTTAAACGCGCCAGATTTGCTACATATTCAACAGTTTCTTTGCTAATTTTCATATTATCCTCCAGAACAAAAAATCAATCCATAGTAATTCTAATGATATTGCTTGAATCCGTCAAGATTTCTTGAGAAATTCATTTCGTTACTTCTATTTTTATGCCGTACTGATCTTTAAAAACGAACTTTAAATTTGCAAATTCACCAACATCACTTTTCGTAATCCTTATCAAATCACTTTCAATAAATCCACCCGAAGTATTTTCGGGAGTCGAGTCCTTTGCACTATTCAAACTCAGTTTTATATAAACTTTGTCAGAAATTTGAACAATTTCTTTAACTTTTATTCGATATCCAATTTGTATAGGAACTTTC
>Ga0194056_10001769_pt1 | contig 11731 bp, 9 predicted proteins | sample SepL4413m_MetaG_FD_155458 | JGI IMG/M metagenome (GOLD analysis project Ga0194056, IMG submission 155458) | Anoxic zone freshwater microbial communities from boreal shield lake in IISD Experimental Lakes Area, Ontario, Canada - Sep2016-L442-13m | ecosystem: Environmental > Aquatic > Freshwater >...
CCGATGGGGGCACGATCCCAGTCACACAGACTTCAACGCCCGTCCAGCTGGATCAGGTGCTGACATCGCTTCAGTACAAGCCACGCGAAGACCTCCAAGTCCTGCTGACGCAGCTTGGTGTTGGCCTTGACACGAAGCCAACTGCGGCTGAGAACGCCCAAGTTGATCCCGAGGTTCGGAATACCACCGGTGGCGAGGCGCTGAATAAGGCTCTCAAGTACACGCCGGCAGCATTTAAGGGAACTGCACTCGTGAACCAAGGGTTCCTTGGCAAGAAGCCCGATGACCTTTCGAAGTTTGTCGTCGGCCTCTGGAAGTTCAGCGCCCAGCTTGGTGCGAAGGAGAGTGTGCTCAGTGACTTCATCACGAACTTCGACGTAACAATGGGCGCGTTTGCAAGCCAAGCGCCGGCACTCAAGCAGTCGATTGGGCTGCTTGGACCAACCCTTCAGAACACCTACACAGCACTTGGAACAATCGATTCGGCACTACCGAATGTCAGCGCCTTTGCAATTGACCTGATCCCTGCTGTTAAGGAGACCCCGGCAACGATCAACGCTGCGATCGCTGGCGGTCCAGGCACGCCATCGTGGGCTAACTCGTGGGCCAATCAGGCAAGGCTGCTGCTCTCCGCCAAGGAGCTCGGTGCATCGCTTAACCAGCTCGCACCAACAACCGTCTCTACTGCGCAGTTGATTCCTCAGCAGACGACCTTCAATAACCAGACACGCGATGTCTCTAAGTGCTTCGCTGATGTTGTTCTGCCAACCGGTGATCAGGTGATCTCCGACAGCGGCCCAGGCTACGACTTCAATCCGCTTGAAAGCCCTGCCTACAAGGAGTTCTGGTACAGCCTTGTCGGTCTCGCAGGTGAGAGCCAGAACTACGACGGCAACGGCCAGTTCATCCGCCTTGGCGTAGGTGGTGCCGCCGATCAGAACAGTGGCGCACTGCTCTATCCGCCATCTGACACCGTGCTCGATAAGGACGGTATTCACCCGAAGAACCTCGGCAACATTCCAACTGAGCCGCTCGGAACCAGCCCTCGTTACTTCGGTAAGGCAGCGGCGCCGGCTTACAAGCCGACAGTCAAGTGTGCGACTCAGGGCCAGCCAAACCTGAATGACCCAATTGCCTCTAAGGCAGGCCATGACATCGTCGGCCCGAACCCAGACGCAGGTCCATGATCCGATGACACGCGCAATCCGCAAACACTTCAAGGACTTCTTCGCCGTCGCGGTGCTGGTTGTGATCGCCTTCGCGATCACCTCGTTCATCCTCACGCAGCAGCGGCTGTCACTGCCGGATTGGGTTCCGGTTGCTGGCACGAAGGTCTACACGCTCAATGCGCAGTTCTCGACCGGGCAGGCACTCACACCAGGTCAGGGTCAGACCGTCAACATTGCCGGCGTGCCGATCGGTGCAATTACCGAGGTAAACCTAAATCAGGGCCGAGCGATCGTCACGATGGAAATTGATCCGAAGTACGAAGGTCGGATCCACCCTGACGCGACGATGCTGCTGCGCCCGAAGACCGGACTTAAGGACATGGTCATCGCACTTGATCCCGGCACTGAGGCATCAGGGCCAGCAATTCCGGACGGTGGCACGCTGCCAATTTCGCGCACGCTGCCCGATGTGAACCTCGACGAGTTCCTGTCAGTGCTTGATGCGGATACCCGTGACTACCTGACGCTGCTGCTTAACGGAGGTGGCGAGGGCCTTGTTGGTAACGGCCGAACACTCGCCCAAGTGCTGCGGCGCTTTGACCCAACCCAGCGCAACATTGCTCTGATTACAAGCGAACTGCAAAAGCGCCAGAGCAACCTCAAACGCGTGACCAGTGACCTGCAGCTGCTGCTCAACGAGCTCGGTTCAAAGGACACGCAGCTGGCGGCATTTGTTGACAACTCAAGCCGCGTACTTGGCATCTTTGCCGCGCAGGACGCAAACATCCGCAAGACGGTAGCCCTGCTGCCAGGCGCCCTCGGCGCAACAAATACGGCCGTTCAGGCCGCCGGTAATGCCTTCGCGATCGCCGGTCCGACGCTTGGCGGGCTTGAGCCTGCCGCGAAGGCACTTGCGCCAGCCCAGGTCGCTTCCGCCAAGTTCTTCACGGCAACAAAGGGCCCGATCCGCACCCAGCTGAGGCCGTTCTCAATCGACACCTTGCCGGTGCTCAAGAATGTAACGCCAACTGTTGCCAACCTCAGCACTGCCACGCCGAACCTGACGACGGGAATGAAGAGCCTCAACTACGGGCTCAACGAACTGGCCTATAACCCACCCGGCGATGTGCCGCCATACCTCTTCAACCTGCTCTGGACTGGCCACAACCAGAATGCGCTGCTCGGCAACCAGGACGCAAACGGACCGGTCCGAAACGGAACATTCCTCGCCAGCAAGGACTCCTACGAGGTCACCTACAACGTTGTTCACACGATTGACTGCCTCAACAATCCGTTCCTGAAGCTCCAGGTCAACATGTTGCGCGCACCTTCATTCCCCTACACGGACGCTCCCTGCTAATGCAAAAACAGGCACCTACAGTCGGACGGATTCTCGTGATGGTCGGCTTCGCGCTGTCCTGCTTCGGGCTGATCCTGTTCCTCTGGGTGGCATTCGGAGGCGCAACACCATTCGCAGCGAAGGGCTACCAAGTTAAGGTCAACTTCGCTAATGCCGGCCAGTTGGCAACGCAGGCGGATGTCAGAATCAGTGGAGTTCCGGTCGGCAAGGTCGACACGGTCAAGCTCGGGCCGCGCAATACAACGACGGCAATGCTCCAGATTGACCCGCGTTATGCCCCGATTCCTAAGGACACAAGGGCAATTCTGCGGACAAAGACGCTGCTTGGCGAGACTTATGTTGAGTTGACGCCCGGTAACCGCGCCGGTGGCCAGCCACTAGGCGATGGCGCCGAGCTGCCCGAGAAGCAGGTTCGTGAGCATGTAACGCTGGACAGGATCTTCCAGACCTTTGACGCACCTACACGCAAGGCCTTCCAGGAATGGCAGCAGAGCGCTGCAGCCGGATACGCCGGTCGTGGCGGCGACATCAACGACGGTTTTGGAACGCTGCCAGCGTTTACTGACTCCGCCGACCAGACGCTCGCAGTCCTCAACGCGCAGAGTGCCGCAGTCAGCAAACTCGTTCGGGATACCGGCGTCGTCTTCAACGCTCTTAGTGCTCGTGACACACAGCTCACGCAGCTGATCACAAACTCAAACACGGTCTTCAAAACAACCGCATTGCGTAACCAGCAGCTTGCGCAAACCTTCCAAGTGTTGCCAACCTTCGAGAAGGAGAGCACCGCGACTCTCAAGAGCCTCCAGGCCTTTGCTGAGAGCGCCAACCCACTTATCCTGCAGCTGCAGCCAGCGGCCGAGCAGCTCAGTCCACTGTTGATCAGCGCCGGTCAGCTGGCAACACCTTTGGAGCAGGTCACAACGACACTCGATCCACTCAATGATGCTTCGATAGCGGCCGTCCCAGCATTGACGAAGTTCCTCAATGGTGATCCGGCCCACGCGAGCCGCTCATCGCTTGCCGGAGTGCTCGGTCAGCTCGACCCATTCCTCCAGCAGCTCAACCCGATCCTCAACATGCTCGGCATGTACAAGGGTGAAATCACAGCGTTCCTTGGCAACACCGCATCGGCAACGAATGCCGTTGATCCCGATCAAGGGATCCACTACCTGCGCGGATCAAACCCACTTACGCTCGGCTCGCTCGCGGCCTTCTCAAGCCGTCCCGACACGATGCGTTCCAACCCATACGTCGCACCAGGAACATGGCCTACAAACCTGAAGGGCTACGAGACGCGCCAGTGCAGCGGCGGATTCGCACCGGCAGTTCCGACAACTGCCGCGGATGCACTGCCGTACCACGATGCTCTGAACATCCCGACTTGGATCAAGAACATTGTCTACGCCGGTGGAACGGCACCGAAGGCACCTGCCTGTAACCAGCAGGCTCCGAATGCGGTCGGTGGCGGAGTCAACCCAACCGGCTACAGCACGCTCTTCCCGCTCGTCAAAGCTGAGCCGTGATGAGTCCCGCGTGCCCGTCGTTAGCTCTGCGCAATCAGGGGTAACTAGTGGCTGAAAGCAAGCAGCCGAATGACGGCTTTGGATCCCGCCAGATTGCTGGACTCGCTGGCTTTGCTGCCAGCCACGCCAAGGCCGTAGTCGCTGGGCTGGCGGCGCTGAGCGTTGTATTGGGCGTCGCAGCCGTAGTCGGACTTAGACCGGCGTCGGGCGCTGATTCGCTCGTTCCAAAGGCGGCGTCGGCGAGCGTTGCCACCGACGCTGTCCGCAAAGACTTTGGTGGTGACCCAATCATCGTGATGGTTGAGGAGAACCTCCGACCACTTCTTTTGACAACCGACATTGGCCGGCTACTTCAGCTTGAAGGCTGCCTTGGCGGTCGCACACCAAAGGGAGTTATTCCTTACGGCGGTGCGAATGGGCCGTGTGCCGCAATTGCCAAGAGTGGTTCTGTCAAAGCGGTCTATGGACCTGCAACATTCCTGAATGAGGCAGCCAATCAGATCTCCGGTGCTGTCGGTGGGGAGCTGCAAGCTGTTGCGTCGAAGATCCGGGCCGCATCGGAGGCGGCTCGCAAACAGGCTCTTGCACAAGGTCTGGGTGAGGCAGCCGCAAAGCAGGCAGCAACGGCAGCTGGGGCTGCCGAACAGAAGCGGCAGCTGGTCGTGCTGGCTCGCCTTCAGGCGCAGAGCGGGCTGCAAGGGCTGCCGAGCATTGCCGACACTGGCTTTGTAACGCAGGTAGCACTTGATCCGGCTCGCGGTGCTGATGCGCCAAATCCACGCTTCTCGTACCTATTCCCTTCGCGCAACGCGGCACTAATTCAAGTCAGGCCAAGGCCAGGCTTGAGTGGAGCCGCTACTCGCGAACTGATTACAAATGTCAACAAAGCGACGAAGCTCTCGATTTTCAAACTCAAGTACGGCGGCCGCTACCTCGTTACTGGAGCGCCGGTACTTGCGGAATCGCTGGCCGATGACGTTGCTGGTGGTGCATTGCCGTTGTTGCTTGTCGCGCTGCTGATGATGGGGCTTGTACTGGCGCTTGCCTTCCGAGTGCGGCTGCGGCTGTTGCCGCTTGCCCTTGCCGGAGCTGCCGCTGCGATCGTCTTTGGTGCAATGGCGTTGCTCGGATTGCCGCTCACTGTTGCTGCCGTCGGCGGTGTGCCGGTATTGATTGGCTTGGCGGTTGACTACGCGGTCCAGCTGCAGGCGAGAACGGTCGAGGCCGAAGCGAATGCGGGGGTCGAGAGGGAGAGCGAGGTAGTTGTCGCGGCCGCGAGCTTCGGCGGACCACCAATCGTTGCTGCAGCTGCAGCTACGGCAGCCGGCTTCCTCGCACTGCTGCTCTCGCCGGTACCAATGGTGCGTGGCTTTGGGCTCGTGCTGTTTGCTGGCGTGGCAGTTGCCCTTGTCGTTGCCTTCAGCGGTGGCTCGGCAGCACTTGTAAGGCTGCGCCCGCCAAGAATTGGTGGCAGGGCGGCCAGTCAACTGGATGCCTCGGTGCGTGGCGCTGGAGCGCTGCTCGGCGGCTTGCGACCGGTTCGCTTTATTGGCGAGAAGTTGGGCGCACTCAGGCAGCTGAGCGCGGCGAAACCGAAGGCTGTCATTGCGATCGCAATTGTCTTGGCACTAAGCGGTTGGATTGCTGACAGTCAGCTCCAGGTTGAGTCAGACATCACACGGTTGGTCCCCGCAGGGACACCAGCGCTTGTAGCTCTTAACAGCCTCCAGCGAGAGACCGGTGTTGCCGGTGAGGTCGACATATTGCTCAGCGGAGAGCGAGTTACCGCCCCTGAGACGCTGAAGTGGCTTGCTGGCGTCCAGAAGGGAGCCCTGGCGCGCTGGGGGTTCTCCGAGAAGCAGGGCTGCCGCGGCGCATCGCTCTGCCCTGGCGTGTCGATAGCAGACCTGCCGATTGGTACGGCTAAAACCGACGCCGAGGTTAAGGCCGCGCTCGCAGCAGTACCAAGCTACTTCCGCTCGGCCGTACTAACCGAGAATGGTCGCGCAGCACTGGCTGCGTTCGGTGTTCGACTGATGCCGCTCACAGACCAGCAGAAGGTCTTTGATGATCTGCGAGCGCGCGTATCGAAGCCGCCGCCCGGAGTTACAGCATCTGTCGCCGGGCTACCAGTGATCGCCGCCGAGGCAAACGCACGGCTCGCAGACCCGAACTCGAGGCGCTGGATTACGCTTGCAGCTGTCGCTCTCGTAGCGCTAGTCTTACTGCTTGTACTGCGGTCAGTTGCTCGCGTAATTGTCCCGCTCGGAGCTACGGTGCTCGCGACAGGATGGGCAAGTCTTCTCCTCTGGCTGCTCGGAGTTGAGCTGAACCCACTATCGGCGGCGCTCGGTGCGCTTGTGATCGCAATTGCGACTGAGTTCGCCGTATTGATCTCTGAACGCCACTGGGCTGAGATGCGTGCTGGCAGGAACTCCGCCGCCGCGATCAGCCGCGCGATGGCGACGACCGGTCGCGCGGTTGCTATCTCCGGCCTTACGGTAGTTACTGGCTTTGCCGTACTTGGCTTTAGCGACATTCGTGTTCTGCGGGATTTCGGCTACGCGACCGTAATTGACCTAGCTGTCGCTCTGCTTGCAGTTGTAGTCATCGTTCCCGCTGGGCTGCGCCTGCTCGCGGCCCGGGCGGCAGCTCCACCAGAGGCTGGGGAGGCAGGTACGTGACCGGCAAGCGCCCGGTTTTGATTGCAGTCGCTGCCCTAGCTGTATTTGTTGGATTTGTTGTGTTGACTTCGAGTGGTGGCTCCGGCGCTAAAGGCCCTCAGGTTGGCACTCAAATGCCACCGTTCGCAGCGCCGCTAGCCGCGTCGGACCTGACAGGTGATGCGAACATTTCGGCCGCCGCATGTGCTGTTCGAGACCCAAGGGCGTTGAACTCCTGCAGGGCTGTGGCCGCTCAGCCGCTGGTGCTTGGATTCCTAGCGACGAACGATGGATCCTGCCGCAAGCTGCCTGCTTCGCTGCAGAGGCTGAGGAACCTGCAGCCTCAAGTTGCTGTTGCGGCGATTGGAATTGAGGGTCCACGAGACGATCTCGCCGCACTGGCGGGAATAGTGCCGGAGGTAGCTGTCGCGTGGGACCGCGATGGTGCCCTCTCAAATCGTTATGGCGTGGCTGTATGTCCCACCGTTGTGGTGGCTGACAAAGGTGGGAAGGTCGCAGGAGTCGTAATCGGCGACGAGGCGCTTGATCCGCCAGCACTCTCGGCACGCGTTAAATCGCTGCTTGCGAGTGCTCGCTAGGCGAATTTGGGCTTATTCGGGCGCGGCAGCCGCTGGTAGCCTTGGCTGATGCTGCCAACCCAGCCGTTTACAGCCCAGCTGCTGAGTGGGGAGCCACTGAGCTGCCAGAGGCTCAGTGCGCTTGACGGCAAAGTGGTCAGCTAGTGGGCAAACGCTCGCGTAGACGCGTTGGTGGTGCTCCGACCGCGAAGCGCCAGGCTTCGTCAGATGTAAAGCAGCCGCCCGCCAAGCCTGCAGCCTCAGCTGATTCAGCTAAGGGGCCGCCAGCTGCGCCGTGGGGTGACCTGCCAATTACGGAGATTGCAGTGCTCGTCGGTCTCGTTATGACGGTTGGGGGATTTCTGGTCGGCGGAAGAACCGGAACAATCGTCCTAGTAATTGGTCTGCTGCTCGCCTCGCTGGCTGGACTCGAGCAGGCCGTGCGTGAGCATCGTGCCGGCTATCGCTCACATGCAATTGTGATCGCCGGCCTGCCAGCTGCTGTTGCGATCGGCGTGATGGTGCTTCTCGGGGCGCCTCGTGAGGCATTTCCACCCGTTGCCGTTGGAGTGCTAATAGCGGCGTGGATCCCACTGCGCGCTGCGTATCAGCGCAAGGCAGCCGACGAAGAGCAGGGACTAGGGCAATAGCGCCACGCGGCAGTGCGCCGCGGCGCGCTTTGGATTTGGTTGCCCTGCCAGCTAGGGCTTAGCCCTATGGCATACGCGTAAAGCTAGGCGATCGAAAGCTCGGTTTTGGCGGTCGAGCCACCAAGCCTTGAGGCAAGTTCATTGCGCTGGCGTTCGGTCAGGGTTCCGACCGTGCGCATTTCGGAAATGCGTGAGCCAGCGAGGAACCTGCGGCAGCGGGTTTCTCCCCAGCGGCGCTGGCAGGCAAGTAGGTCGGCAACGGTCATGCTCTCGACCTCCCAGGGGCACTTAAGCAGTACTTCGGAGGCGCTGACTTCGTCTGAGGCAATTCGTCGTTTCAACGCAGCCCTTGCGAGACGGACGCGATTAGCGCGCGCCAATGCTGTTAGGTGCTGTGGCTCTGTTTCAGCCATCTGGGTATCGACGCGGGGCATCGCGTTCTCCTCCTGTTGAATTGGTTGTAGGTGGTCCGTTTTCAACTACCGAACACCATGCTTGAGACGGGGGTCTCAAACGACTGCAAGAAGTTTTGTTGTCCATTTGGCTGCCCTCCTCGAGGCGCCAATAGGATGTATTCAACCTAGTGGAAAACAGCGAGTCGGATCAAGCCGATTAGCGCAGAACATTCGCTCTGAGCGGGTATTACGTGCTTACGAAACGCCAAACTTGGATACTCACTGAAGACGGTTCAGGTGAGCGAAGCGCAGGTGACTGTCTAGCTGGCCTCAGGCAGGGGGCCATGCTCGGTCTCAAACTCCGATTTGACCTGCGACATGATCTCCAAGGCGCGATCGAGAACCTCGCGATCATGCGTTGCCATAACGCTTGTTCGTAGCAGTGCTCCGCCTGGTGGGACGGCCGGGTGAAGGGCAACATTTACAAACAGGCCAGCGTCATAGAGGGCCTTCCAGAGCAGGACCGCCTTCCAGTCGTCTTCGACGAGAATCGGAACAACCGGCGTGATTACGCCACCCTCGCTTGTAACGACCTTGAAACCGCGTTCAACGAGGCCAGCATGCAGGTAGCGAGCGTTGTCCAACAGCTTCGCGAATAGCAGCGGTCCCTCTTCGGAGGCCATGATTCGAAGCGAGGCTTGGGCGGCGCCGAGTGCTGCTGGGACTGCCGAGGCGGTAAAGATGTAAGAGCGACTTGTGACGCGCAGATACTCGATTACATCGCGACTGCCGGCAATGAACCCACCGCAGGATGCAAACGACTTCGAGAAGGTCCCCATCCGCAGGTCGACCCTGTCCTCGATGCCAAACAGTTCCGTTGCTCCGGTCCCACGCGCTCCAAGCACTCCAACACTGTGAGCCTCATCAACCATCATCCGGGCTCCATAGCTCTTAGCAAGCTCGGCAATCTCGGCAAGCGGTCCAACATCGCCTTCCATTGAGTACATGCCTTCGGCTACAACGAGAATCCCACCGCCGTCACCGCTAGCTCGCTCCAACTGCCGCTCGAGCTTGTCGAGCTTGTTGTGTCGGTAGGCGCGAAGCTTTGCTCGTGAGAGGGCAATCCCATCGAGGATCGATGCGTGTGCGGCCGAATCGGTTACGACCGTGTCGCTAGGCGCGAGCAGCGTGCCAAGCGCGCCAAGGTTCGCCTGCTGGCCGGTGGTGTAGACGATGCAATCTTCGCTGCCCATCCATGTGGCAAGTTCGGCTTCAAGCTCAGTGTGGAGTGGAGTCGTGCCGTTCAGCAGTCGTGAGCCGGTAAGCCCGGTTCCATACTGCTCAAGTGCTTGGCGCGCTCCCTCAATAACGCGAGGGTCGCCGGTCAGGCCGAGGTAGTTGTTCGAGCCAAGCATGACTCGCTCGGCGCCCTCCATCTCAACGACCGGCGCCGCCGGTGATTCAACCGGACGGAAGTAGGGCAGCACGCCACTCTCACGGGCAGCATTGATCTGCTGCTCGCGATCATGGCCTTTGACTTTGGCGAATACGTCGACTGTTGTACGCATGTTGTGCAGGTAGGGTGGCGGTAATGCCGGTCGAGATCAAGCCAGCCCGTACAAAACGGGAAATTAAGGCATTCATCCGGTTTCCGTTCGATCTCTATCGTAGCGAGCCGCTCTGGGTAGCTCCGCTCAACTCCGAGCGCCGCAAGATGCTTGACAGGTCAAGCAATCCGTTCTTCGAGCATGCAGAGGCCGAGTATCTGACCGCATGGCGGGATGGGCGGATGGTCGGCCGGATGAGCGCGCATGTCGACAACAACCTCAATGAGTTCCAAGACAACCGCTGGGGTCTATTTGGGTTCTTCGAGTGTGAGGACGATCAGGAGGCTGCCGACGCACTATTGAAGGCTGGCGCTGAATGGCTCAAGGAGCGTGGTCGCGACCGGATGATCGGGCCGATGAGCTTTACGACCAACGACGAATGCGGAATCCTCGTTGACGGTTTTGACAAGCCGCCATCAATCCTGACCGATTGGACAATGCCCTACTACCCGAAGCTGCTCGAAGCCTCCGGATTTGTGAAGGCAATGGACACCTTCATGTGGTCGCTGCGGGTTGACCAGCGGGAGAGTGTGCACCCCGCGATTTGGCAGATGGCCGATGAGGTTAAGACGAAGTACGGGATAACCGTTAGGCCGATGCGAACCAACGACCTTGAACGCGAGGTTGAGCGCTTCCTTGAGGTCTATGACGAGGCCTGGGAGAAGAATTGGGGCTTTGTGCCGCTCAACCACGCTGAGGCAAAGCACTATGCGAAGGCTCTTAAGCCGATCCTCGACGACAACTGGGCTTTCATTGCCGAGCATGATGAGAGTGGGGAGGTCGTAGGCGCTTCGCTGACACTGCCAGACTTCAATCAGGTGCTTGTGAAAATGAACGGGCGGCTGCTGCCATTTGGCTGGATTAAGGCTCTCTGGCTGACTCGCAAGATCGACCGTGTTCGCGTTTTCGCGCTTGGCGTAAAGCGCGACTGGCAGCACACTGGAATCGCGGCGAAAATGTATGCATTGCACTTCGATTCGGCTGAACGTACGCCACAGAGCTGGGGTGAGACCGGTTGGATTCTTGAAAGCAATGTGGCAATGAACCGTGCGATGCAGGGGATGGGCGGCGAAATAACGCGCCGCTATCGCATCTATGAATTGCTGCTTGAGCCGGGCGCAGAGTCCTCGGCGGAAAAGCCTTGGGACGAGTAGCGACTGCGCGGCTCCGACCGCGCTGCTTGTCACCATCCGTCAAATAATGAGCATTGACCACGAAATTGAGGCAGAGCCTGTACTTGAAGGTGAGCTGCTGCCAGCCGAAACCGGCATCCGAGCTGCGCTCGGCAGGCGGGTCACGTCGCTAGCGCCAGCAGCGAGGACCGCAGCTGTCGCTACCGCCGGAGCCACGGTTCTGGCTGCTGCCGCAGTTGTGACAGCTAAGGCTGCGGGATCCCACCGGCAGTCAGGCAGCTTGCGTGGACTCAAACGTGGAGAACGAATGCCGCGGATCGAATCAACGCGACGCGTTCTGATCGAAGTACATCAACTCGCCGAGCGCTAGCGCCGGCGTCTACAAGCCTTGGCCGGCTAGGAACTCGTTCGTGTAGCCAGCGTCGGGATCGGCCGAATTGCCAAGCAGCTGCTTGGCCGTCATCCAGTCGAGTGTTGCCTGCCAGCTTGCCGGGCTCTGCCATCCCCAGGGCTTGCCCTTTGGCGGCGCAAATTGCGGCAGGAAGGGCTTGAGGTGGGCGGCCGCTAGCTTCGCTGGGCCCGCTCCCGGGGCTGCTGCCAGCGCCTTTAGACCTGGGGCAGGATTACTACGTGCCTGACTACAACCCCGTGCC
>Ga0194056_10001771_pt1 | contig 11730 bp, 3 predicted proteins | sample SepL4413m_MetaG_FD_155458 | JGI IMG/M metagenome (GOLD analysis project Ga0194056, IMG submission 155458) | Anoxic zone freshwater microbial communities from boreal shield lake in IISD Experimental Lakes Area, Ontario, Canada - Sep2016-L442-13m | ecosystem: Environmental > Aquatic > Freshwater >...
CGGTTGAAGGAAAAGCCCCATGTATTATTCTGGTTCCTGCCACCCCACTCGCAAAGGCCGGCCTCCTCAATGCCGCCACGCCCGGTGCCAAGCACATGATGGGCAAAAACAAATTTGAACCTGGCGGTGCTCTGCTCAAGAGTCGCCTTCAGCCACTGGTATTGGGCGTCGCCATGGGTCACGTCCCACATATTGGTCCTCTTAACGCCAGTCCAATAATTATTGTCCACACAGTTCGTACTCCCCCAGTACGGATCAATAGTGACAAATAAGGCATCACCCCACGTCCAGGCATAGTAATTTCTGAGCAACCCAATAAATGGCACAACATTCGTATTACCGGAATAAAAACGGTCGGGCGCCGGTTCGGGGTAATACCGATTCCGGGCGGTTTGCGCCCAGACCGCGATGTTGTTTGAGGTCCCGTCCAACAAGTAAGCGGCGGCCTGCTCGTGGTTGCCATTGACAAGAAATAGCGGGGCGGAACAGCCAGTCAGCCCCAGATAGGGACGCTGAAGAGTATATCGGCCGGCAACAAGAGCAGCACTGATCGAGTTTGTCGGGATTTGATCAACACTGAAATCATCACCTATTGTCATATAGAAATCCGGATGGTCGGAAGCGGCGGTGAGAAGGGTCTTCATATATAAGGCGGAGTCGAACATGGTGTTGACACGTTCCGGGTGCGAATCCCCCTGAATGGAAAAGGTGAATGTGCTGCCCGGTGCGCGTTGGGTATGAAAGTCATGGAGCGGGCCCATGTGATAAAGTGATTCACCGGCCTGCTTGTAACCGACACGGTATAAATAACGGGCATCGGCCTGAAGTCCACCGAGGGTCAGCTCAAGGGGCTCGAGGGCCACAAGATTGGTGAGCACGGACTGGCCGAAGAAAAGGCCGGCATTCGTTCCGCAATCGATGTAGATCATCAGGTTCGTATCGGCGAGTGCGTTGAGGGTGATGGATCCGGACGTGGGGCGTCCCAGCACCAGGTTGGGCTCATTCACTGAGGTGAAAATCAAGGGGGCGTCAGAGGCTCCCGCCGGATTGGTAGTCACAAGGCCTTCGCTGTCTGTCGCTGTGAGATAGTAGCTAATGGGCGTTCCCGCATTTTGTGGAGGCATCAGCACACCATAGGTGCCGTCATCCGCCAGGCCGTCACCATGTAAACCATCGTCATACATGATCGTATTTTTCCAGCCGATCCCTCCCGCTTTTTTCGTGTAATTGAGAACGACGGATGCCAGGCCGAAGTCATCCGTTACGGTTGCCGTAACCCAGGCAGTCCCATTAGTAGAAGGTGGCGCGGCTGTGATACCAAGGCTTGAGATGACTGGCGGATAATTGGGCCTTTCCGGGATTGTGTAGGAGGATGTGACCATTCCGTTGGTTTTACCCGCGGCCAAATCCTCCGGCAGATACGCCCGGACATACTCGACAGTAACTCTGGATGGCGTCACGCTCACGCGCAGGTGGCCAGAACTGCCTTGAAGAATGCCGTTGGTGTAACCATAGCCTATGGCGCTTGCCGTGCTGTTGTAGTTGGTCGCACTCGGCTGGGGGCATTCCTGATAAATGAGCTCCGGAATCCCGTCGCCGTTGGAATCGAGATCCTGTTTGACGTAGAGATGGTCATGTCCATGGAATACAGCACTGACGCCATTTGAGAGCAAGAGGCTCTGAACCGGCAGGGCCCAACCCGGACGATTGGCCGTGAAACCCCACGTCCCATTTGTATTATACCCGCCCCATTCGAAATAGGGCGCTAACTCAAGTCCGCCGCGCGCCGCACCATCAAAACTGCCGCCGACAAGATGATGGATAAACACAAACTTGAAAGTGGCAGTGCTCTGGGAAAGCGTCTGCTGAAGCCAGTAGTACTGGTTGGTTCCCAAAGTCCAATTCCAGCCGGTGGCCGGACCGGGTTTTGGTGCGGTATTCCAGAACGGGTCCAGAACGACAAACATCGTGTTTCCCCAGGTGAAGGCATAATGGTCATCACGGGGTCCCTGGATATAGGGATCGATATTGGTTGTCCCTGAGTAAAACGAGCCGGGCACCGGGCATGGATAGTAGCGTTGGCGCGCCTCCGTTGCCCAGACGGCGATATTGCTTTGGGGCATTGATTGACTCAGCAACCAGCCCAATTCCGACTCATGATTGCCATTGACCAGAAAAAGGGGCACGGAATGGCCGGTGATGCTGAATAAATTGTTCCGGACATCCTTGCACAGTTGCGCGGCTCCGGCGGCATTTGTCACTCCCAACTTTTCCGTCATGAATGTGTCGCCCAGGTCGACAAGAAAGTCCGGCCTGTCAGCAAGCATGTTTGAGAGGGCCACCTGCCAGACCAGGGGGCTGATCGAGGCATTGGGATCCTGCCAATGCGGGTCGGCCTCGATAACAAAGGTGAAGGATTGCGTGGCTCCCCGCTGGGTGTGAAATGAGTATTCGGAGCCCATGATATAACTCGTGACGCCCGGTTCACGATAGCCCACGCGATAATAATACTTCTCGTCAGCCTGAAGTGACTCGATTTCAATCACTCCTGGTATGCCGGCGACGAGATTGGTGACTGCGGTCTGCCCGGAGTACATTCCAGGTGCCACTCCGTATTCGCAGAAGGCCTCAAGGTCATTGGTTGCCAGGAGGCTGACGGCGATAGAATGGTCCGATGGCCGTCCCAGAAGTATATTAATTGGGGGTGCCGCCCCTGCGGTCAGGGCTAATCCCAGTAGCAGGCAAAACACCCGGTTGAGTTGGTCATTTCCAGAGTTCACGTCATCTATGCGCCTTAACGCGATAATACAGGCCGGTAGTTACTTCAGCATGGATAATAGCATTTGTGATACCCGTAGGCGGCATATTTGTGAAAATTTCACTCCAGTGGTTGGAGAGGAGGTTGGGACAAATCTCAAGGTACTGGTATGCACCAGAGCCCCCGATCCAGATTAGTTGCACTCCATTGCTGGTGGAATTTATCTTTACCAGGGCAAGAATGGATGCCGGGTTTGTCGGGTTAAGGTCGGCGGAATAGGAATCGATCGTAGTGAAACCATTCAGGTTTGTCAGCGCGGCCACGCTGGCGATTGTCGGATCAAACCCATACGCGCAGGCCCACCCATCGGGAATACCATTTGAGGCAGATGACCATTTCGCGGGATCAGTGCCGTAATCGTATTCGAGCGTGTCCTTCAAGCCGTCGCCATCGGTGTCACTGTTGCTCGTGACAACGGAGAGGCTGCCAAAATGGGTCCGGGTCCAGACATCCGGCAGACCAAGGCCGGTGGTGTCGGTTGCCGCCCCCGTATACGTCTCTATGGTTCCGCGGGGGGTGAGGTCCTTGCCGAGGAGGCCGGGGTAGTTGGTGGGATACCGGGTCACCCGGAAGACGGCGTTCATCTTCTGGTCGGTCCGGACTGGATCGCTCGGAACGGCGCTTCCCTGGGCCATCGGAGCAGTGGTTTCGGGACAGATGTAGCGCCAGACCAGGGTGCTGTTGGTGGTCACCTCGAAGAGGTCGCCGAAGATTCCTGAGCAGATCAAGGTGTTGCCGTTCGGCAGGCGCTGGGCGCCGGAGATCTCAGAGGAGTAGAAGTTGGTCGCCGGGGTATTTGTATACGACCAGGAGGGCATGACCGGCCCGTAGGCGGCACCGGCCGCGAGGCTGTAATTGCCACCAGCATCCACAGGCGGAGTGATCTGGTCCACGGAGGAATAGTTGCGACCAATGCCGTTGTTGAAGATAAGGATATCGCCCGCGCCAGGAAGCCCCGGTTCAATCCAATGGGTATGGTGCTGCTGGTAGAGCCGCCGGGGGGAACTGGCGCCACGATCATATTGCGCCGCATACCCCCACCGGTAAAGGATGTCGCCGCCTTTCCCGCTTTTTCCGCCGGCATGGCTGGCGGCTTGCGCCGTGGTGGTGCTGTGATCAATCACGAACAACTCGCTGTTGTTGCGGATACTGAGCATAACCTGATCGAATTGCTCATTGTAGTCGATGCCGTTCACATGGTTCCAGAACTGCATGATCTTGCCGCTATCAGGGCCATTCGCGTCAATCCGTTCGGGATGATTGGCAACGACTCCGTAGTTGTTTTTGCTGGAATCATAGTCCTGGACGATATGGTCCCAGAGGTGCCATTCCCAGACGACAGTGCCGCCGTACGGACGGGTCGGCGTCACCTCGACCAGACAATCCGGCAACATGTAGCCTTGGGCGGGGATACTCGAGTCGAGCTGACTTGGATTGAACCCCGCCGCGATGACCTCCGCGTAGGTCTTTTTCTCGGCGACAAGAAGCAGGACGTTGCCGTTGGGCAGGACCTTGAAGTCGTGGTGGTGGATGTAATTCGTGCTGTAGTAGTCAATTGCCCACACAAGATTTCCGAGCCAGTCCTTCTCCTCGATTCGGCCACCCTCACCGCCGCCGGTTGAAGGGCCGCCGCTCATGACCGCGCAGGCCCGAATCATATGCCCGTTCTCCAGCAGATAGGAGGCACGGCCCGGCTCGCCGGTGTTCCCCCATTTGTGGACATACTGGCCCTCGTTGTTAATGAGATAGGTGTTGGTGCTGTGGATCGGTGAAATCAGCGTGTAGCCGGGATAGGCACTGCTTGTGTTCAGGATCAAACCCATTGTTACAGACGCCTTGTCAGGCCGCATGACGCGGAAACCGACCTGGAACCAGGTTGAGACATCGCTGCCATCCGGCGACGGACCGCGCGACCAGGAGGGGTCCCGGTTTGAGACACGGCTGAAGCCAAAATACTGCTGTCCGCCACCATTGTACCAGGTGCCGCCGCGCAAGTTGCGGTACGCCATGTTATCGTGATCGGCAAAGATGGTGCCCGTCACAGGACCAGGAGGGTTTGTGACAACACCGCTCATGACACAGTTGGTATAGTAGTCAGACGCATACCAGTCGTTAACCCACTCCCAGACGTTGCCTGCCATGTCATAGAGGCCGAAGGGATTGGAGCCGTCGCTGGTCTGATAAGTGGACTGGCTTCCGGGCCAGTTATAGTCGGATTTCGCGCGCGACGCACCGTTATAGAATCCCACCGGTGTCGTATAGGGATAGGACCCCGTCTCGAACGGATCGCCGGATCCCTCCCAATTGGCATAGGTCCCGTCGCTGTTGCTGTTGGTGCCCCAGGGGAACATGCAGTAGGGATTGGTCTGGCCTCCAATTGCGGCATATTCCCACTCAGCCTCTGTCGGCAGGCGGAAGCCGTTGTTCGTGAAATTCACATCACCAGTGTCGAGATTATAGCAGGGCTTGAGCTCCCCCTTCTGGCTCAGCCAGTTGCAATAGGCAATGGCGCCAAACCAACGCACGCTGGTTACCGGATGCAGGTCACGGTTATCCCTCACCACGAAGGCGTTGTTCGTATACTGGATCCGGCTGTAGGCGGAGGCGCCGAAGGGATAGAAATACTCATTCGTCCCGCCAACGGCATAAACGGTGTTCGACCTGACCTCAATCAACCCCTGATACAGCGCCGCATTCAGGAAATCGCAATATTCACGAACCGTCGCCAGCGTCGTGGCCATATAGAGCGGTGAGATATATACATTGTGAAGCGGAAGTTCGTCGGAGGGGTGATCTGGATCATTGAAGTTGAAATGGTCACCCATCATGAAATTTCCGCCTCGGATATGAACCAGCTTGGCACTGAGTGAACTCGCAATGTTGGTGGTGCCACCTCTGACGCACCGCACCCACAGGTTCGTGGTCTTGTCGGCATAGCTGGCGACACCATACTGGCAATCCAGGAACCACGCCTCGTTGGTGCTGCCATGCATGCTCGTTCCCGACCAGTAACGCGATGCGGTGACCCCGGGAAAATAGGTCGTACTGATTGATGGCGCCACCAGGGTCTCGTCATTGAGCGATTGGAGTTCCTTGATGTTAGGCACGCGCCAGTCACTCTGCCCGCCCAGCGTCAGGGCGGCGGCGTATTGCAGCGCCCCCTCCCAGTTGGTCCGCGACGTGACTTCAGCCTGCTGCCAGATCAAGCCAGTGTCGCTGTCGGTTATGGTCCCGTTACCGTTGTCGACGAAACGGTCGCGTACCGCGGGAACCAACGCCCCACGAACACAGCGGACATGCATGCGGCGGGAACCGCCGGCACTAAGAGTCTCCCCCTTGGGATGGTTGCCGATGCCCCCGCCCGCATTCACCACCCAGATGTTACTGGCATTCCCTGCCTGCTGGTCGCTGGACCACCAGTACTCAGCTGTGGTAGTCGTGAAGAAGTTGGTGTTGAGGGCGGGATTGATCGCCCCGTGGCGGACAATGCCGAAAAGTTCGTGACTGGTCGGCAGCCGCCAATCGCTATGGCCGCCGAGTGAGAGGGACGCCGGGTAATTCGTCGCGCTGTCCCATGTCATTTCCCCACCATCGGTCTGTTGCCACAGAAGCCCGGTGACCTTGTCGCTAATGGTCCCATCACCGTTGTTGAGATACGCGGGCGGGTGAATGGTATAGTCGGCATCTTCGCCAAAGGTGCTCGTGTAATTGATGGTCTGGCCGGTATCCGGGAGATAGGCCGTGGTGAAGGTGTTCGTCGCCGCACCCACCGTGTAAGACAACGGGAAACTGCTGCCCCCCGCGGGATTGGTGGTGCTTCCCGAGGCAGAAATTGCCGTGACATAGTAACTCACGAGCGTTCCTGCGTCCTGGGAGGGAATCTGGGCGCCATAGAGGCCGTCACCAGCCGCACCGTCGCTGTGTAAGCCGTCGTCAAGCATGAGCGTGTTCGTCCAGCTACTGCCCTGTGAAACCACCTTCAATGAGATTTGATCGAGACTGATGCGGTTGGACGAGGAGCCGCCGGCGAACTGGAACCGGAGCAGCAGGTTGGTCACCCGTTCGCCTGTCTGGAGGTTGTAGTGGGAAGGCTGCCAACTGGCATGGGAATAGCCCATTTCGCTCATCCGGGTGACATAGCCGGTGCCGGCATTGAGTTGAAGGGCCCAACCGGTATTGGAACTCATGCCGTCTGCCCAGGTATAGAAATCAATGAAGGCCGCGCTGCCGGCAGCCGTGATCCCGCTCACCGTGGTGATCATGTTGCTGTTGAGGCTGGCGACCCCCTGTTTGAACTGCAAGCCGGAGATATTACCCGAACCGTAGTTCCAATTGGTGGCCTGCTCAAACGGGCTGGTACCGCTGGCGGTCACGGTCCAGCGGTTGTCGCAACCCGTACCGGTCCAACCGCTCACCTTTGCGACATTCGTGCCCATGGTCTCCAGAAACACCGTATTGGTTCCGGCCGCACTACCGCCCGCGTTGTAATTCAGTTGTACTGTCGCATCCGCGATCTGACCCGTGACCAGGGCCGTGACCCAGACTGCGCTGCCACCATAGGCCGCCGCATTGGTGACGGAGACGATCACGGGGGCCTGGTTAGAACTCCCATCGCTCGAGGAGACGGTATAGGACAGGGTCGTCGCAGGAGCGGTGGTCGGGCTCTTCCCGATATTGTCGAACTCATCCTGGGCCGCCAGATAATAACGCACCATCGTTCCCGCCGCATAGGCGGGAATGGTGGCTCCGTAGACAGTACCGGTCTTTGCCATCACCAGGGTATTCGTAACGCCACTGACTATGGTCACAAGTGAAACTGCGGTCAGGGCGCTGTTGGTCGTAACCGACGCCGTAACCCAGACGGTATTTGACGGGGATGGCGACGACGGCGAAAGTGTGACATTGCCGATGACAGGCGTCGCAAAATAGGAAGGCGCCTTCGCTGAAATCGTCTCACCACCGACAAGAACCCGGTTGGTGAGGGCAGGATGGAGGGAACTGTAGCGGGTGGCCCGGTAGACCGGGTTATAGAGCGGCCAGGTGTCGCGCTTATAGGTCATGACGCCGTTGGTGGTCACAGGATTAACGTATTCCCATACCACGTCCCCCGCCGGAGTGGTCTCAAAGAGATGTCCTTCAGTAGTCGAGCAGATAAACAAGTTGCTGTTGGATAACTTCTGAACTGATCCGCCGATGTGACTGAAGAAGCCTTGGTTCGCCATCGACATGTAGATCGAGGTCGTCTGCCGCGAGATCAGTTTACGCTCCTTGTCGGTATCGTGTCCCGGTGCCGACCAGGTATTGTAGCCGGCGGCAGGCGGATTGACGTAACTGCCGACATTGTTGGAACTGGAATTGAGATAGCCGTTAACCTCCACGACGTATGACTGCGGGGTAGTCTCGAACAGATCCTGGCCGTTGTTGAACACCAGGAAGTTGCCCGCCCCGGGCAGGCCCGGCGCTATCCACGCCGCCTGGCTGACGCCGCCGATCTGCTTGTTGCCTGTGGAGGACTTTGTCCAGTTCAACTGGACCGATGGCGGCAAACCCTGGCCATAGCGCGCCGGATCGCCGAACCGGTAGAGGAAATCGCCATTGGTGCTGGCGGCCAGCGAGATGCTCGCCGCCGGATTGTTCGACACGAACGTGTTCCCATGATCAATCACATAGAACTCGCCGCCTTCGGCCGTAATCGCGATCTGATCAAGATTCGTATTGTAATCCAGCGCCACGCAATGCAACCAGTCATTCGTCAGCGGTCGCCCCGCCAGATTGAGGTTCAGGCGGCCGGGATAGTTGGTAATGCTCTTGCCCGAGCCGACGTAGTTTGTCCGGGCCGCGCTGTAATCCTGGATGCCATGATCAAAGAAGCACCATTCCCAGACAACGGTACCGGCAGTATCCACCTCAACAATCGCATCCACCGTCACATTGGTATACGGCGCATTGGTCGCGTTGCATCCGGCGGCGATGCACTGGTTGGACGTTATCGCCTTGTTGGCGATGTAGAGCGTGGTGTTCGCGCCCAGTTTCGGATTATAGATACGCAGGAAGTCATGGTGCGGGTAGTAGCCCGTACGCGATTCGGTATATTGCCACACGTTGCTTCCGTTCCAGTCCACCTCGCGGAATCCCTGGAAACCGTTGATTTCACCAGTCACGGCATCCAGCACATTTCCGTTCTCCAGCAGCCGCGGATTGATGCCGACCGGCCAGGTTTGGGCCACCCGGCCCTCCATATCAAGCAGGTAGGTCGTGCCATTGGCCCCAAAGAAGTTGTAGCCGTCACAGGTCTGGGTTCGATCCCAATACGAGAGTTCCGTTGGCCCCTGCAGCCGTTCGTAGGCAAGACTGAGCATCCCTGTAAACATCACCGACAGCGCAATTAATGTTTTCTTCATGGGGAATCCTCCTGATCAGGGTGAATAGCAGGAAGGGGTTCGGCCTGTGATCGTGTCCCCCGGGGTCAAGCTCCGCCCCACCAGCGGCGGATCACTGGACCGGTACCGGAAGGCACGGAAAATGGAATTGTACATCGGCCAATTGTCGCGCTTGTACTTGATGACGCCGCCGGGAACCACCGGACAGATGTACTCCCACACCGCCTCGCCAGACGGTGTCACCTCGATGATGTGCCCCTCGGTGTCGGCGCACACAAGGGTGTTCGTGTTCGCCAGGCGCTGGGCGCTGCTGCCGATGTGGCTGAAGATGCCATGCGCCGCCTTGGAGGCATAGTGCCACACGATCTGGCGCGACATCAGTTTCGGCGCCTTGTCCGTGCTCGGACCGGGGGTGGGCCAGGTATCGTAGCCTGCCGTTGGTGGATTAACGTAGGTGCTGGTCTCGTTGGTGCTGGCGTCAATATAGGCGTTAACCTCGAATACATAGGATGCCTGGGTATGTTCGAACAGGTTCTGGGAGTTACTGAACATCAGCAGATGCCCCGCGCCCGGCTTTCCCGCCGGGATCCAACTCACGTGGTGCGTGCCGCCAATCTGCTTGTTCCCGGTTGTGGATTCCGTCCAGTTGGCCAGGATGGATGGATAGCTTCCCTGGTTGTACCGGGCCGGGTCGCCGAAGCGGTAAATGAAGTCACCATTTGTACTGGTCGCCAAAGCAATGCTCGCCACCGGATTGTTCGAAATGAACGTCTTACCGTGGTCGATGACATAGAACTCGCCACCGACGGAATTGACGACTATCTGATCGAGCGCCTGGTTATAATCAATGGAGTTGCAATGCAGCCAGTCGCGCTGGACAGGCCGCCCAGGCAGGTTGCAGTTCAGCCGCCCGGGATAATCCGCGATCGTCTTGCCTGAACCGATGTAGTTGGATTTGGTGGCGTCGAAATCCTGGATGAGATGATCGTAGAACCACCACTCCCAGATGACATTGCCGGCCATGTCTACTTCCACGATCGCGTCCATCTGGGCGTTGGTATAAAGCCCGCTGGCCGGATTGCAGCCGGTGGCGATGCACAGGTTGGACGACACCGTCTTGTTGGCGATGTACAGTGTGGTGTTCGTGCCCAGTTTCGGATTGAAGATCCGGACAAAGTCATGGTGCGGCACATAATTCGTGCGCGTCTCGGTATAAGACCACAAGTTACTCCCGGCCCAGCTGACCTGTTTAAACCCACTGAAACCGCTGGGGTCATCCGTCGAGGCATCCAGGATACTGCCATCGTCGAGGAGATGCGGGTTGGTACCTATCGGCCAGGTGTGGACGACGCGGCTTTCCATATCAATCAGATAGCTTTTCCCGCCAACGCCAAAGAAGGTATACCCGTTGTCGGTCTTGTTGGTATCCCAATAGATCAACTCCGTCGGCCCCTGAAGTGCTTCATAGGCTGAACTTGCTCCCACGGCCAGCAGCAGGAGAATGGCACTGATCTTGAATGGCATCCTTGTTTTCATGGCTTTCCTTTCATGTACTCAATCTAGACTGCCCTCAGGCTCCATTCGCCGTGATGGTTCCGAACAGGCTGCAGCTGGACAGGTGATGAAAGGAATCATCACCTGTCCAGTGCCGTCCTTTATTTGTTTTCTCCATCATGAGGCGGCGGGCCATTACGCTCACCATCACCACGACGGCCTTCACCCTCGCCACGAGCACCCTGCTGATCTCCCGAACGCGGAGGCCTGGGCGGCATGAATTCATCACGGGTCAGCTTCCCGTCACCGTTTTTATCCAGTGCCTTAAGGGCAGCGGCGGCATTGGCGATCTCACCCGCATCAATGACACCGTCGCCATTGGCATCCAACACCTTGACAATCGGCGGTGGCGGACGATGCATACCTCTCTCGCCTCCCGGCCCACCCGGCCCCTGTTGACCGCCGTCATCCGCTGCCACCGCATTGAACATCCATCCCGTCACCATTGCCGCCACTACTACCGTTATCTTTTTCATACTGTTCTCCTTTCGACTTTTACCAAGTTTTAAAAACACTACCCTCATCCATCTGAGAGCATTAAACAGAATCTCCATGACAAATTGCACGAGAGAATCATGACAGAATTGTCATGATCCTTGGATTGAAACATCCCTCAACCACATGCTAGGTTAACACCATGAAGATTCTTGTTGTCGAAGACGAACGGAAAATCGCCAGCTTCATCCGCCAGGGCCTGACGCAGCAGGGCTTCGCCGTGGACATCTGCGGTAACGGGAACGACGCATTCACACTGGCAACCACCCATGCCTATGACGCAATTGTCCTTGATATCATGTTGCCGGGACGGGACGGGCTGAGCATCCTCAAGAATATCCGGGCCCGGAAACAGACCGTGCCGGTCATTCTACTGACGGCACGCACCGAGCCCAATGAACGTGTCGAGGGCTTGAATCTCGGTGCCGATGACTATCTCACCAAACCCTTTTACATGGATGAACTCATTGCCCGGATTATGGC